>VFQQ010000837.1_pt1 | contig 51940 bp, 101 predicted proteins | sample 3512341 | NCBI WGS metagenome assembly VFQQ01 (sample SAMN10412373, study PRJNA504923) | tailings metagenome | isolation source: Relicate 2 Philex TSF1 revegetated site | place: Philippines: Tuba, Benguet | collected 2017-08-29 | reverse complement strand
CTGCTGCAGTCACCTTGGGCGCCGCAAACTTGGCACCCGAGGCCGAAACGCTGGCAGCCACAAAGCTGCTGGATGGGGCTGCTGCCGCCGCTGCTGCCGCCGCGACGGTGGGCCGTGCCTGCTGCTGCCAGGCGCCTGTCACCTGCACCTGCATGCCCGAGGCCACGCCGCGCAGCTGCGCCGCATCGACCTGCACGCGCACGCGCTGGCCAGAGGGCGTCTGCACCGCAAGCAGCCTGCATGTGGGTGTAGCCAGACGAGCAAGCTCATCATGTCAAGCTCCAGTACGCCGCCGGCGAGGGCGGTCAGCCACCCACTGGCAGCAGGCGGCCTCTCAGAGCATGCTACAGCCCGTACTATAATGTTTGCAGCCTGACAGCAGCTGTCATTAGCCAAAGTGTAGCCCTGGGGCCAGTGCACGGTAGCCTTGCATGCCTGGGGGGAAGAAGCGGCGGCTATCCGGCAGCGGGCCCCGCAGCTCACCTCTGAGAGGGCTGGCCCCTGCGGTCGGCCGAGAACATGATGGCACGGCCTGCAAGGGCCAGAAGGCCAAGAAGGGAGCTCAAACCCGAGCTCCAGCGGCCAAAGCGACTGAGCGTCACAGGAGGAGTGCCGCTTGCAAGCGACCAGGGGCCACGGCACCCACCTGAAAGTGTTTGTTGCATCGATTTGCGGCTAGAGGCCGCGACGGCGGGGCCCGCCAGCAGCGGCAGCGCCAGGAGCGCTGCTAGGCAGGCGCCGAGCAGCCGCATGCTGCGGGTTTCCACCGCGCAGAGCCAGCAGCAAGGCCCAGGAGTGCGCTGAGGAGTGGGCGGCGCTGGTCAAGGCATGAGCCGCTGGTGAAGCGCCGCCAGGCTGGCGGGGTGGGTAGGCATGAAATTCAGGCCTTTCAGGCCACATCTAGTGCTCCTCTCCTTCCGAACAACACCGGCACTGGATTCATGAAGAGATGAGGGGAGCAGAATGGGTGTCCGCCTTGCCTCTGCGCCGCACCAAGTGAAGTGCCCCGTGGGAGTGCGCCGCCTGCCGAGTGCGGTACGCCGAGCAGGCTTTTGAGCAGGATTGAGGCCAAGCGGGCTTCTGCCGCTGACGCAGGGTTGACAGATTCTGAGGTCTGTAAGGGTGTGAGTTTAGGCTCGAATAACACATGTTGGGCCGTCAGGCAGCGGCAGTGCAGTGCAGGCTGCCGGTACGCCTGTGGCATGGCTCCGCGGTGCCGCCGCGTGATTGCCGCATTGTCGATTCGATTTGGAAGTTGACGGGCGGTGGTGCAGAAAGCACACTATGCAGCACTGTATAATGTTATAAACTCGCCCAGGGCAGTCTTTGACAGCTGCAAGCAGCGAACGCCTCAAGCTTGCACTCGTGCACCGCCACAGGCTGGTTGCCATTCCTTCCACATCAGGTCACATTTCAAGCAGCGATGGGGCAGGGCGGCCCAACACCGCCCAGCTCCTGGCGTCTGGAAGACACAGTGCGACGGCTGCAGCTGCCTCGCGTGCAGGCACTCAAGCAGGCTATTCAGCTGGCACTGCGCATGCTCCCTGGCGTCCGCCCACCGCTGAATGTGCCTTGACCGCCGCTGCACCCCATCCTTCCCGCACTGTGGGGAGCCCCACGATAGCATTGATGAGCGCAACGGCCTCTTTACTGCAGCAGGTAGCAGGATGTGACTGCACCTGTATGGTTGCATGGCTCAGCTGCCTCGTGCATGCTGGCGGCGCAGGAGGGTGCCACTGCTGGGTTCGAGCGCCGCCGCCGCCATGCCGCTGCGCGCCGCCGGGCGGGATCCCCGCGGACAAGCGCACACCTCTATGGCTGTGCCGCTGCTACTGTTAGCCGGCCAGGCAAATCATGGCCGGCAGTCGCAACAAAGGTGACCGTCGGAAGAGCGGGCCTTGTGACCGGACCGGGGAGCCGCCTGCCCGCTGCGGCCTGACCTTATAGCGGGCTCCGCGCTGCCTCCAAACCACTTGCAAGTGCTTCTCCTTCACCTACAAGCCCAGCCGCCCTCTCCCACACACACTAGCGCACACAACAAGCGCACACACCATGGCCTCTCTCACCCGGCTCGTTCCGCGAGGTTGCCGACATTGCCTTGCATGCCACGGACTCTCCTGCCACGCCGCAGCAAGGTGAGAGCACTTGCAAGCCCCGGTTGGCTCTCCCCGCCCCGTCTCGGCCCCCCTTGTTTGCGGAGTGCCTGAGCCTGCCCACCTGCCTCTCCTGGCCCGCAGGGATCCCTATGCGGCCGCATACACGATGGAGCTGTGGCCCGCCGGCCTGCAGAGCCCCACAGGTGCGCCCAGTATCTGGCTGCCGCCCGCCTCTGCCGCCGCCGCCACTGCTCGGTGGCCGCTCGCGTTGCGTGCTCTCCCACAGCTCTGGGCCGCACACCGTGTCTAATCTTACCTCTGTCTGCTCCCTTGACCCTTCCTGCAGTGTACTACATGATCCGTGAGCGCCAGCTGGCCTTCCAGATCCGGGCGGTGGCCGCCGAGGGGCCCGCTGCGTGGCGCGCGCCCGCCAACCCCGCGGCCGCAGCCCCCAGCCCGCTGCTGCAGCGCCGCGGCATGCGGCCGCTGGCCGTCCTGGTGCCGCACACCGCCACCGGCATCGACACCAACGACACCGCTGTCTACGTGCGCAGCATCAACGTGCTGTGCCGGCGGCCCGCCGCCACTGCAGCCCCCGCGCCCGCCTGCTCGCTGGCGGCGCCCTGCCGCCCCGCGCCGCCCGCGCCCCTGCAGCGCCTGGCCACCCCTCCCACCCTGGAGGAGCAGCCCGCCAAGCGCAGCCGGCTGTTCTCGCCGCCCCGCCCCGTGCCAGGCGTGGCAGCCCCCGCAGCAGCGCCGCGCGCCGCCGGCCACCTCATCGCGCCCGACATGCGCAGCCAGGCGGGCAGCTGCAGCGCATGCAGCAGCGCCTCCAGCGCGCGCTACTGCCCCTCCAGCTGCGAGCTGGCCTCAGCGCCCGTGGTGCTGGCCATGCCGCCCCTGGCGCACACCAGCTGCCCCGCACGCCAGCAGCACAGCAGCAGCGGCAGCCCGCTCATCGCGTGGCTGCAGAAGATCAAGCATATGCTGTCGCCGCGCAGCCAGCAGCACACCCCCGTCTACATCTACTAGAGTGAGGATCCCCGCCCGTGCTGAAACGCACCAATAACCCTTTCTTTCACCCAACCTGCACGCATGCCCGGCTGCAACCTGCGCCGCTCTCTTGGCCGAGCGCGCCGCTTCCAGCCTTTCGGGCCTGCGCCCCATGCCTCACTCGCTACACCCCTTCACGCTGGCACAGCTGCCGCTATGCTACCTGCACTTTGCAACCGAGTGCCCATTCTCACACTGCGACCGTCAATCAAAGTTTTGCCTGCACCACAGAAATCGCTTCCCGAATTCTTGCACCACAACCTCTTCCAATGCCGGACCCGCCTCGTCACCCCCCGTGGCCCAATTTTATCCCGTATTCTCTGCTCAAACCGCCACTTACTCGCCTTCATCCCTTCAAATACTTTGGCCCGGCTGCAGCATGCTGACGCATGCTGTGTCATGCAACAAAGATACTGCACCCTTGAGAAGTGAAGAGCAGGGGGGTTACAGAAGAGTATCAGCACAGAAACAGGGAGTTGTACTTATAGAGCAGCAGTGGGCAGCGGGGCAGCAGGCAGCAGTGACACAACACTTCTCAGCGCAAGCAAACAGGAGGGGAAGGCGTCAGCCTGCCTTGACTGCCGCCAGCCGCGCCTGAAGGTCCTCTTCCTCTTCCGTTGGCTGCGCTTGCTGCACCGCCTGCACCAAACAGTGGCGGCAGCCGCAGTCGGCGGTGAGATGGCACAGCAGCCCAGGCATGGGTGGTCGCACAGCATTGCGAATTTGCAGGCCCGGTGAAAGCGTTGCAGAACCGTGCAGCCGCCGCACCTGCTTCTGCTGCCGCGGCGCTGCTGCCATCTGCGACAGCGTCTCGCCCGCCACCTCCAGCAGGATCTTGTCCACCTGCAGCCAGGGCAGGTGGCAGCGATGCAACAACCATTGAGAACAGTGCATGTGGTGGCAGCTGTGGTGGCAGTGCAATGAGGCCCCAACCCACTGCAAGCTACATGGTACGGCCAAGAAGGGACAGTGCCAAACCAACCCTTCTGTCCAAGCATGCCAGCACAAAACAGGGCAGGGCGCTGCACGGGGCAAGGCGGGCCGTGCGCCGCACCTGCTCCTCCGTCTCATCCTCCAGGTCCTCGCTGTCCATCACCGAGTCCATGGCATCCTGCATCATCTCCTCAATGATGCCCGCCTTGGCCATCTCTGCAGGGGCGGAAGGTAGGGTGCATGCAAGTGTGCGGTAGCACCGCAGGGGTGCCGCATGTGCTGCCGAGCAGCGCACCCGGTGGCGGCTTGGGCGACAACACAGAAGGGCAGGGCAGAATGCCAAAAGGAGCGGTCACAGCAGCTGCAGCACACCGCATCATGGTCTACGTACCACTCTCAGCAGTGCAGCGCACACTAGCAGCGGCAGCAGGAAGCAGAGGCCGCGCCACCAGCGGCGGCAGCAAGCAACAGCAGCCCGCCCACCTCGCGACATCTCCACCATCGTCTTGTGCAGCTGCGGCACCTTCATCAGGTTGTTCACCAGCTTCATGACCTCGCCGCTCTTGGCCAGCGAGCCCGCCACCCGTGTCATGGCTGCAGGGCGTCGGGGTGCGGCGGCGCCGGCGGTTGGGGCGCGCTAGCGGGCCGCAGCCAGCAGCGCATGCACCCAGCGCAGGCATGGGGCGAGGCCAGGCAGCAGCTTGCCGGCCCCCCGCTGCCTGCAGCGCACCCAGCTGCTCCGTCATCTGGTTGGACAGCGCCAGGAAGGTGGCTTTGTTCATGGCCAGCTTGGTCACGGTGCGCCGCATGTTGACCACCTCCTTGGCGATGATCTGGGTGCAGAGGGTGCAGGGAGGGGCATGGGCAGCGCTTGGATATAGCGGCAGCAGGGCAGGTGCACCCATGCAGCAAGCGGAGCGGCGGCAGCAAGGGCTGCGTAAACCGTACCAGGCAAGGGCAGCAGCACGGGCAGCGCCGAGGGAAGCAGCGGCCACACAGCCAGCAGGCACCTTGGCCGACACAAGGTCGTTGCGCTTGGCTGCATCCTTTATGAGCTTCTCGGCCTTCTTCTGCTCACGCTGCACCTCTGCATGCGGGCATGGCAGGCAGCAGCGCACGTGCGCTAGTCAAACGCGGGCGGCAGCGGCGGCAGGCGGCAGCGGCGGCGGTTGGCGGGGTGGGGAGGTTGCCGCGCGTTGCTGGAGCGGGCCTTGCATTCAGAGGAGCCTGCTGGCAAAGTAGCAGGCGCAGCTGGCCCCTCCCTGCGCCCCAGCAGGCGCGTTGGCAGGCCGCACCCATCATCTGGCGCTCCACGCCCCGGATTTCCGTCCTGATCATTCTCTGACATCTTCGCACCACCTCCTTGGGGTCCTCCTCCTGCTTCAGGCCCAGTCTCGAAAGGAGCGAGTTCGAAGGCAGCATCCTGCTCTTGAGCGGGCTGTCAATGCACCATGGGTTGCAGCAGCAACAGCGGGGAAGGACGCAGGAAGCCATGAAAGGAGCTTGCAAGCCTCTCATGCAGCTCCGAAAGGTGAGGGCCCAAAGGCCTTGCAAGGGCGCTAATTCTGCAGCGCATGCACTGCTGTAGCAGAGTCAGCACCTGTGGCCACCGCTAGCTGGCCTCCGCCAGCTCCCCAACAAGAGCCCTACCCAGCTCGCCGCCTCCACGCTGCCTGCAGCTCCCCCATACTCATTGGCCACTGCATCTGGCGGATCGCACGTCACCCTGCATACCCACGGGGCGCCGAACGTGCGCAGGCCCGCCACCGCCGCTTCGCCGCCAACACCGATGGCACTGGCGCCCGTGGACCGCCCTCTCCCGCTGCTGGACCTGCCCCCAAATGTGCTCCTGGGCGTCTTTGCGGAGCTGACTGAGCTGGCGGATGCGGGTGAGCGGGCGGGCAAGGCAGACGCTTTGTCGAGCGGCACTTGTTCGGCTCAATGGTTGGCACGACAGGCGGAGCGCTGGGAATTGTTCCATTCCATTCTATTTTGTGACGCTCGTGGGCGTCGACCAAAATGCAACTCAACGCTCCACCACCATCCTCACCTTGCCTCCGCAGTTGCGCTGTCCAGCTGCTGCCGGGAGCTGCGAGCGCTGGGCGGCGCGGCCCGCCGCCGCCACCTGTGCTGCGCCGCTTGCGGCCATGCGCTCTGCGACGCTGCTCAGGCGCTGGCCAGCGAGACGCACCGCGAGGCCCCGCCCCTGCGCCTGCCTGATGGCACCGGTGTAGCGCTGGACCCGCAGCACTGCACGGGCTGCAGGCTGTCACAGGAGCAGCCCCTGGAGGCGCTGGAGACGCTGCTGTTCCTGCGGGTGGGCTAGCATCCTACACACGCAGGCAGCTGGCTGCATGCCAAACAAAGTGGTTCTGCACCGCATGGCATCGAGTGGCAGCGTGCATGCACGTGGCGCCTGCAGGTTCAGGCGCGTGGCTGCCCCTCAACTGTGCGTTCTCGGCTCCCACCTCCACAGGTGGAGATGGGCCTGCGCCGTGTGGGCAACGACAACTACGATGTGCGAGCGCAGCAGGTCCTGTGCGACGGCTGCGGACTGCACCTGGGCCTGCGCCTGGTGCAGCTGGGCTCGCTGCGCGCGGCTGCGGTGCCGCCCTGCATCAGGTGGGCAGGGCATGCGGGACAGTTTTGATGTGCATCCCACAGCGCTTGGTCAGCTGCTGCGAGCAGGACGCCTTCGTGGAACAGTGGGTTTGGGGGTGGTAACCTCACTGTGCTTGAACTACCGCACACCCGCAACCCTCAGTCTCTCCTCCAGAAAACCCTCCACTCCCACCCCTCGATACGATTCCACTGGCACCGCAGGCACTGGCGGGAGCTGCAAGTGCTTGGCACCGTCTTCCTCGCCCACCCATACCTGCGCTTGTGTCGGCCGAATGGCCAGGAGGAGCACTTGGGCCGCCCCCCGCCCCCAGCCACGCTGGCCGTGTACAGCTGCACAGCCGCCCGCAGCACGCTGGCCAAGCCTGGAGGCTGCGGCGCGCCGCTGTTTGAGCAGCGCGCCCTGCTGAGCAAGCAGCACGTGTGGGATGCAGGCGACGGCCCCGAGAGCGCCTGGTGCGTGTGCTGGGCCAGCAGTGATGGATGCCCTGCACCTGTACAATGGTGGGAGATTGTTTGCAAAACTATTTGGGCATTCTGAGCCTTGCCACCCTGCCGGCCAACTGGTGTCCTGCCATGAGCTTGCCTGCTCTTTGCACTGCGCCTTCCCACCTCATTCCTCTTCCTGCTGTGCTGCGGGTTCATCAACAACTTCCGCCCTGGCGCTGTGGTGGAGCGCAACGAGCGGGAGGAGGAGCTGTGCCAGGGGCCCATGCGGGTGTCAGACGTGTTCTGTGCACACTGCGCCGCACGCATCGGCTGGCGCTTCTGCCACGACCTCCTGGAGGCACAGCCCAACGCGAACCAGGCACGCAGGCTGGTGGGGGTGGTGGTGTGCTGGTGCCAGCTGAGCGCACACGACACAGAGCCTCCTGCGCCGTCCAGGGGCATTCATTGCTCGCTCATGCTGTGTTGCGGCTTGCCATGTCCCTCAGCAGGTGGGGCGCTACGGCATAGTCACATCAAGCTTCCGGAAGGAGGCCCCCGCAGGCAGCAGCGCCAGCCCCGCCAGCCCCGAGAGCCCGCTGTCCAGCGAGGAGGCGGCCAGCATGTCGGACAGCGGCTGAGGGCTGGTGCGGCCAGGATGCAGCTTGGCTGCAGGTATGCATGAAAGTGAGAGAGATGAGCAGAGCATGAGCAGAATGGGCTCTCAATAAGCTGTTGTTTGCGCCCTGTAATCAACGAGTCTTTGAGGGTGAGTCAAGCGCATCTTGTGCGCATCGGCCTGTTCGGTGGGACGGCAACCGCGCCTTGTGGTTTTATGTGGCTCCTGGAAGAGTTCAGCTTGCATTGCCTCAAGCGTCTCCAGTGCTTGGCAGCCGGTGTGATGCAGCAAGAGGGTTCCATCGCCAGTGCGGCGCCGCCAGGCGGGCCGCCCCATGCAGCCCCCTGGCCAAAACCCTTAACGGGCGGGCCGACAGCCGTGGTGTAGCGGTGGGAACAGGCAACATGCTGCGGCGCACGGCCACTGGCGCGCTCGGCGCCCTGCGGCGCCTGGGCCAGGACTCGCGGCTGCTGTCGACCTCCACTTCCGGCGGCTACAAGCTGATTGATCACGAGTTCGACGCGATCGTCGTGGGAGCAGGCGAGGGGGCCCCGCCGGCAGCCCAGGCACGACTTGCCGAAAGCGCGCAGACCCCAAGCGCTCAGCCCTCCCCGCCCGCGCCCCACCCCTCGGACCGCAGGTGGCGCCGGTCTGCGCGCGGCAGTGGGCCTGAGCGAGGCGGGCTTCAACACAGCGTGAGCGGCGGCAGCGAGGGGCGCCGCCTGCCGTCGCCCCCGCCGCACCAGCCAGCGATTTAGGCAGTGCTTGCCGACCTGCTGCGTTTTCCCACTCCACCGCATGCTGCAGGTGCATTACCAAGCTGTTCCCCACCCGCAGCCACACCGTGGCGGCGCAGGGCGGCATCAATGCCGCGCTCGGCAACATGACGGGTGCGGCAGCGGAGGCCTGCAGCGCTGCTGGGGGCAGCGGCGTTGGCAGGCGCTGTGGCCTTGGCAGGGCCACCGCTGCTTGCCTGCAGCCTGCTACTGCCTTTGATCGCCTGCGCCGGTGGCGGATATGAAGCATGGCGTCGCTGCTGCTGCCGGAACGCCGAAGAATCTTTTGAATTTGTGCCGCCCCGCTGCCGCAGAGGACGACTGGCGGTGGCACGCCTATGACACCGTCAAGGGCAGCGACTGGCTGGGCGACCAGGACGCAATTGAGTACATGTGCAAGGGTGCGACGCGGGCCTGGCTGGGCCTGAGGTGAACAGCAGTGCTGCACCGCCTGCCGTCCCGGCCGATCTAAGCATAGGGGCACTGCACCAAGTGCTCTTGTGTGGTGGTCCACCATTTGCTGTCGCTAATCGGTGCATGACAGCACCTCTTCTGAGCCAATGCAATCTCTACAACTCCTGCCGCAGAGGCCCCCAAGGCTGTGTACGAGCTGGAGAACTATGGCCTGCCCTTCTCCCGCACCGACGACGGCAAGATCTACCAGGTGGGGCCCACGAGCTAGCCGTGCGCTGGGCGATTCCTCACTGGTTTTGCTGCCCCTGAGCCACCGACATGCGGGAGGGGAGCTGTTGCAGTGCGCATGTGTGTTGCAAGCCAGCGTGGCCAAGGGCTGCAGCTGGCCGCCGCTGCCGCTGCGCCTTGGAACCGCGCTGCCGCCGCTCTTGTAGGTCTGGGCTCTGCTTGTAGCTGCTGCTGCTGCTGCTGCTGCTACTACTGCTGGCTGGCAGCACCACCCATTTTGCGCTTCTCTCCTCTCGCACCCCGCAGCGCGCCTTTGGTGGCCAGTCCCTGGACTTTGGCCGCGGCGGCCAGGCGTACCGCTGCTGCGCGGCGGCCGACCGCACGGGCCACGCCATGCTGCACACCCTGTGAGCGCCGCAGATGGGTGGTGGTTGCAATTTTCGTGCAAGGGCTGGGGTGGGAGAGACAAAATATGTGGCTGTGCTGCTGGGGCAAGTTTCAGCAGTTGGCCGCCCGCCCTGCCCCGCCGCACACCTTTGTCTCTCTAGGCACCTCTCACCGCGCTCCTCTGGCCCCTCCTTTTGTGTATGTCGAAACAGCTATGGAGCGGCGATGAAGCATGACTGTAAATTTTTCGTGGAGTATTTCGCTCTGGACCTGCTTATGGACCAGGTGAGATGCGCCGCGGCGGCCGTTTGGATTGTGTCTGCAGCTCTCCTAAACGTTTTGTTTAATGCTTCAATTTATGCTAGTTCGTTTACTGCTTCATGGTATACTAACTAGTCTCCCCGTGTGTGTGCAGAGCGGGACGTGCCGCGGCGTGATTGCCATGTGCATGGAGGACGGCACCCTGCACCGCTTCAAGGCGCACAACACCATCCTGGCCACCGGCGGGTGAGCGCCTGCCGGCCCCGCACTTGGCCTGCTGGACCGTGCGACTGCCATGCATCCACCAGCTGGGCTGATGCTGCTGGAGATTCCTGCCCTGCTCCCCATGCCACGCCTCCTGCCCGACCACCCTCAAGCCGCCCCTGTGCACCCGCCCACCCGCAGCTACGGCCGCGCCTACTTCTCGGCCACTAGCGCGCACACGTGCACGGGCGACGGCAACGCCATGGCGGCTCGCGCCGGCCTGCCGCTGCAGGACCTCGAGTTTGTGCAGTTCCACCCCACGGGTGAGGAGGAGGGGTGGTGGTGGCGCCCGCGGGCTGCAGACAGCAGGCAGTGGAGCGTTGGGTGTGTGTGGGATGGCGGGAACACATGGCTTGCTGGGTTTGGAGAGCAGGACATGGTCTGGCCGGTAGCAGACGAGGCCTGGGTGCTGCGGAAGATGCATGGACAGGGCTGGGGGACATCGCGCGGCAGCACCGTTGCTGGTTGCCCCCACCAACACCTGATGGCGGTTTTGTTGACCGCCACTCGTTGCACTGCTCCTGGCGCAGGCATCTACGGCGCGGGCTGCTTGATCACCGAGGGCTCGCGCGGCGAGGGCGGCATCCTGCGCAACAGCGAGGGCGAGCGCTTCATGGAGCGGTGAGCAGGGGGTGGAGGGCAGGGGGAGGGCTCCCCAGCTGCGGGAGTGCCATGGCTGGAGCTGTTGGGGTGGCCAGTGAACATGCCCTGCTCGCCAGCCCTGCGCCCACCCCTTTGCACACCCAGCCCGCTTCACACCACCCCTCCCTGCACACCTTGCCCTGACATCCCTACCCAACCCACCCCTGATGCAGCTACGCACCTACCGCCAAGGACCTGGCCTCCCGCGACGTGGTGTCCCGCTCCATGACCATGGAGATCCGGGAGGTGCGCTGTGCCCGCTGTGCTGTGCTGTTCTATGCTGTGCTGGCTTGCCCATTGGTGTAATGGCCGTGCTCGCCGGTCTGGGTCCACTCGCAGCCCAAATGCCACCAGGATGGCTGCCTGGATTGCATGCTACCTGCGACCTGACGCATCTGCATCGCACTTGCACCACCCCAACCATGCCCGCAGGGCCGCGGCGTGGGCCCCGAGAAGGACCACATTTACCTGCACCTGAACCACCTGCCCCCCGAGCTGCTGGCGGAGCGCCTGCCCGGCATCTCCGAGACCGCAGCCATCTTTGCCGGTGAGTGTGGGGTGTTGAAGTTGGACACAGCAGCCATGCAACAGGTGGAGCGCATGGTGCAGCTCGAGGGCTGGCTGGGTATCCACCCTTCTTGCTCCTCTGCTCTCCTGCCCATCTGTTTTGCGTCACATGCTCATTGCTGTCTCCACCCACCCCACCCACCCTCTGCTGCCCTGCCCACCCAGGCGTGGATGTGACCAAGGAGCCCATCCCCGTCATCCCCACCGTGCACTACAACATGGGCGGCGTCCCCACCAACTACCACGGTGCGCGCGGCTCTTAAGGGCGGCTGGAGCGACGTGCTGGGCATGCAACTGCTGCCGAAAGCCGTTGCGCCAAGCCCCCTGCCCTCGAACATCTCAGTAGCAATGCCGTGGTCCACCCCAGCGACCATGTCACCCACCCTGCTACACCCACCCAATCCACCTCTGTTGACCCCTGCAGGCGAGGTGGTGCGCCCCAAGGACGGCAACCCCGATGCCGTGGTGCCCGGCCTCATGGCTGCGGGCGAGGCCGCCTGCGCCTCGGTGCACGGCGCCAACCGCCTGGGCGCCAACTCGCTGCTGGACATTGTGAGGAGGGGAGGAGGGAGGGACAGCGGGGGCAGGGGGACCGCCACTGAATCCTGCTGGCATGCCTGGGTTGAAGCTGCGCATTTGAAGCTGCGCATTTGCAGGATGCCTGGCAGGATGTCCTCCGGCCCTCCTCACCATCCTCCTCCCTGCCCTCCCCACCCTTCCCTCCCCGCAGGTGGTGTTTGGCCGCGCATGCGCGCTGCGGGTGCAGGAGATCCTCAAGCCCGGCACGCCGCACCCGCCGCTGGCGGCGGACGCGGGCCAGGAAACCATCGCGCGCCTGGACAAGCTGCGGTGAGGCGGGCGGGCGAGGGAAGAAGGAGCATGAGATGGCAATCAGCTGCGCTGATGGACATATGCATGTGCCACTCTCTCGAACATGGCACGGGGCCGCTGCCCGGCCTGCACTGCTGCACCCTGGCCCATCCCCACCCCAACACCTGCATGCCTCCGCCCCCACCCCGCTGCCCGCCGCAGGAACGCCAACGGCAGCCTGACCACCGCCACGATCCGGCGCAACATGCAGAAGATCATGCAGAACAACGCGGCGGTGTTCCGCACGCAGGAGACGCTGGCCGAGGGCTGCGACCTGATCGACGAGTGCGTGGAGTCGTTCCAGGCGAGTGGCGGGGTGTACGCTGCTCCTGCTGCTGCTGCTTTGGCTGCTGCTGTTTCGGTGTGCTGCCTTCTGCTGACTTGTGTATGAGGAGCTGCTGGGCATGGCAGGTTGGGGCGGAGGAGGCATGCAAGCGTTGGGGCTGTGCAGCAGGCCCATGTGTGTGCTCGACCGCAAGCTGTCGTTCGGCAACCGACTGCCCGTCGCCTCACGCCTCTGCGCTCCCACCCGCCCCTTCTCCCCGCCCACAGGACATCAAGCTGGCTGACCGCGGGCTGGTGTGGAACACCGACCTGATTGAGGCGGTGGAGCTGGAGAACCTGCTGGCCAACGCAGCCATCACCATGCACTCGGCGGAGAAGCGCAAGTGAGTGCTGGGAAGGGGGGCCAAGAACACAGGATCCGGCAGGCGGCGCCAGCCTGCGGCAGCATGCCATGGCTGGCACCTATGCCTTGCTGTGTTGTTTGTTTGGCATCACCTTTGCCTCGGATCTTCAGCTGTAGCGATGGCGGCGCTTGGGGGGCGCAACGTGCTCTTCGCGCCGGCGCGGCCACTCCACCCTAGCCACCCATCCACCCACCCACCCACAATGCTTGCCCACTTTTGCAGGGAGTCCCGCGGCGCCCACGCGCGCGAGGACTTCTCCGAGCGCGACGACAAGAACTGGATGAAGCACACGCTGGGCTGGTTTGACTGGGACAAGGCGGGCAAGAACAAGGTGCGGGGCAGGGCGGGGCGGGGGTGGGATGCTGATGGAACTGCAAGCTGCACTGTGCCTGCCCCATACAGAGGCACAGTACAGCGTCCCATTTGCGTGCGGCATGCTAGCCCTCTGCACTAACTGCAGTAGGTGTAAGCAAACCCTGTTCACCTCCTGTGCCTCTGCCCATTCGCTTCGCATGCAACGCCCCACCCAACATGCCCACTCCGGCCCCTCTCCCTCCCTTCTCCCCATCCCCAGGTGTCCATCGACTACCGGCCGGTGCACATGCAGCCGCTGACCAAGGACATGGACCACATTCCGCCCAAGGCCCGCGTCTACTGAGTGCACAGCAGCAGCAGCAGTCCCGGCGCCTGCTGCTGGGGCACTTGCCTGCTGTTGTGTCCAGTGGCCAAGTCAGGCCGTCCGGCATGCCAGCATTGTGGGGCTTTGCTCTGCATGCTAAACATGTGTGGGTGCCCGCCAGCCGATGATAGCTGGGCTGGCGCGGCAGCCCCCTGCCGGCTCCGCCGGCCGGCCAAGGCTCGTTCAACCTGGAACTCGCCTCCGTTTTCCCCCCACGCTCCCCATGTTTGCGGCAGAAAGCATCAATCTGAATGAATCCCCTTGCTGCATCACTGCCTGCGGCGGTGCCTGCCCTGCATGCTAGCAAGTTGCTTCTGCTCCTTTTCTCCTGTATTCACCAAGCGCTGCTGGCTCCTGAGGAGCCCTGGCCACATGATGTGTAATCGAACCATGCATACGGCAGTGAGGCTGTTGAAGGCCAGCTGGCTGGAGCAACACGCTGCTGTGACACTTGACTGCACACTGTCTGCATCTCTGGGAGTTCAGCAGTTGCTGTACAAGGGTAACATCTGAGGACAGAGGTTGGGCAGTGCTACTCAGAAAGGTACAATGGCGCATGATTGCAAAGCCAACTGGGCCATCGCCGCACAGCCTGGTGAGTCGCTAGGGGTCAGGCTGGCGGCTGGCAGGGGATGCGACAATGTCAGCGGCAGTCTAGACAATCGGCCCCATGGATGTGGAGGCTCGCAGAGCGCGTGGCCAGCGGCACTGCCCGCGCAGCCTGCTGGCGCTGCGCTTGGGCTGCTGTGCCTGTGGGTTTGTAATGCAGCCTCAGCATGCAGCCTAGGCAGCAGCCGGCTGCGGCTCCAGCGGCGCCTTGGCCTTCGCCTGCAGCCAGAGCCGGTGTAAACAATTGGTTGCACATGCATGCGGCAGACCGACAAGGCAGCCAGGTCTGCTTCCCAGCAGAGGCAGGGCACATCCATGCCCATGGGCTGTTCTCCTCAATAGCAAGCCACCCCAACCGCGCCTCACCTCCATGAAGGCGGTGGCCAGCTCAATCTGCTCCTCGTCTGCAGGTACGCGGGACAGCCAGGCAGGGAGGCGGTCAGGTGGCAGGGCTGGCCGCTTGCAGGCTGGTTGGTGGCATGCTGAGCTTGCTGGCCAGGCAGGATGCTGCTGCTGTCCTCTCCTGTGCCCCAGCAAGGAAAGCACAACTTGTTCATGCAGTTATTCACCCAGCCAGCCAGCCACCTAGCTGGGCTGACCTTCCCACCCACTCGCAGCCCGCCCACCCACCGGTGCACTTCTTGAGCAGCTCGGGCATCATCTCCTCCTCCTCCTCCTTCAGGTGGTGCAGGAACTTCTCCGTGATCTGTAGGGTTTGTGAGTTGGGAGGGCCAGGGTGTGCCTCGTGGTACCGAGATGCCATCTCATCAACATGTTGGCCAGGAGCAACAAGGAGAAAGAAGCCTTGGCTAGCAAAATTGTGCAGGCCTTGTTGGCGGTGCCACCCATGCAGACGTTGCTCAGCTCTTGCCCCAGCCTGCCCTCCTCAACATGCTTTGAGCCCAGCACGCCGCACCTCCTGCACCACCTGCGCCAGCTCCTCGCCGCCCGTCTGCAGGTCAGCAAATGTGGTGGTTGGCAGAGGTGGAATGGGGCTGCATGGCAGCAAGCAGCTTCCAGGCGGACCTTTCAAGACATGCTCTACAGTGCCTCCCCGAGCTCACTGCCCTGCCTCAAGCAGTGGCCAATCCGGCGGCACATGCACCTTCAGCGTTAACTGCTGAGGCACACAACCGCGCCCCACCTTGCGCTTCTCCAGCGCCTGCATCAGGTCGCGCTCAATCTGGGCGTGGTCCTCCTTGGCGTGCGCCGACGACTCCTTGCCCTTGGCGCCCAGCTTCTTCTCCACCATGGGGTACAGCACATCCATCTCCGCCTGCGCTTGGGAGGGAGGGGGGAGTGACGAGGGAGGGAGGGGGGAATGGAGGGGTCAGGGAGGGTCAGCAGGGGCTGAGACGGCGGCATGCCAGCGTGGGTTGGTGTGGTTGAGGGACTGCTGTCGTGGCAGAGCACATGAACCCTCCACCCTGACATGGCATGCATTCCCTGCCCAGCAGCGCAGCAAGACAGGGATCGCTGCTCCAGCAAGCAGCAGGCCCCCACCTGGGAGTGCAGCCGGATGGTGATGGCGATGGCGTCTGTCAGCTTCTCCAGCATCAGCTTGTCGCCGCTGCCCGCCACGTCCTGCAGGCACAGATGGATGGGGCCCATGGTGAAGTCCGGGGTGTGGGTCGGGCAGCCCAAGATGCCAAGCAAGTTGACACTTGCTGCACGCCTTCGCCACATTCAGCCCCCGGCACCACAGACCAGCGCTGTCTGCCTGCTCTTAAGCACCATGACACGAGACCAGCTCAGCCCACCTGGTGGTGCTTCAGCAGTGCCACGGTGTCGCGGTGGTCGGCCTGTGATGCCGCCACAGTGTTATTCCAGTCAGTAATGGTTGCGTTTGCACGCGGGCTGCATGGTACTGCAGCACAGCCAGCTGGCAACCACTGCCGCCAGGCACACAGCTCCCCCAGCCCAAGAACACTCGCACCCTCCCCAGCGCTGCCCCTCCTGCCAGCCAGCCCCTCACCAGCAGGATGTCGGCGATGGTGGGCGGCTGCAGCATGTTCTCCGCAGCGGAGGTGGCCATCTTCTTGGCGGCGCTGGGGCCTGCGCCCTTGCCCTCCTTGCTGCGCGTGTGCGCCGCAGGTGCAGCAGCCGCGGCTCCGCCCTCCTCAGCGGCAGCCGGCTCAGCCGCCAGCTCCTCCTCCTCCACCACCTCCTCAACGTCGGCAGGCACCTCCTCCTGCGGGTTGGGCGGGTTATATAAGGTGAGCGGAACGGTGCAAGCTGTCGCCCAGAGTCGGGGCAGGTGCGCAAGGGAATGGAGACGGCAGAGGGCGGCATCTTGAGTTGCACCTGGGCGGCCCAGATGCCCGCCCTCCTTGCCGCCCTCACACACCTCCTCAGTCTTGGGCTTCTTGGCGGGGCTCTTCTGCTCGGAGGGCAGAGTGAGAAGGGGTGGCGGCAGTGTGGATCAGACAGGCGGGCACCCGCAGCTGGGTGAGCGGGCGACGAGTGGCGGCGGAGCTGTGGCCGGCGCCGGTCGGCCGCCCTCTCCTGCCACCCAGCACGCCATCGCTGCCCTTCACGTCTGCTGCAGCCTCCTCCTGGCCCTTCCCAATGGCTCGCCTGCTTGGGAGAAGCCTTCTTCTTCTCACTGGATTTTGGCGCCATCGTGCTTAACTTGGGTGGCTGGCTGAGCCTTCTTGGCTGCTGAGGCACCTTGGACGAGGATGCTGGAGTTGTTTTGAGCGTCGATAGGGCGTGGGTTGCCCTCTTTGCGTGCCAGGAAGAAAGCATTGGACGGCCCATGCGGCACCAGCACTCGAATGACGGCCTCCCAGAGCCTACAACCTTCATCACAGCTCCACTAAGACTCCTGAGCAGTCAAACAGGTGAGCGAACAGGTTGGCTGGGTGGATGGGCCTGCCTGCCTGGATGGCCTCTCGCTCACCTGCTTGCTGGGCTTCTGGAGCAACTAAGCCGATTGCCACTCATGGTGGCCGGATCATGCCGCTGCCGCTTGTCCTCCACTCCTCCCACTGCCCGCCGCCCGCCGCCGCTGAGTGTGCCGCCTGCCGCTGGCCCGCAGGCAGCCATGGCAGCAGCCGAGGCACCCATCTCCACCAAGGCCAAGACCATGTCGCCCCCTGACGCTGTGTCCTGCATTCTGGTGCGAGAGCAAAGGGCCGCGGCAGCCATGCCGCCTGCGCCTGGACGCCAATAGCTGGCAGCTGGATGCCCTGTCTTGACCACCTCCCCCGCAGGTGGATCACTTGAACGGCCGCACCCTGATCAGCGTGTTTGAGGGGCTGAAGAAGGGCCAGGACGACGCGATGGTGGAAAAGGTAAGTGGGGGGAGGCCAGAGCAAGTGAGACGACAGCAGGTGCAGGGCTGAACAACCCAACCAAGGTCAGGCAGCCCACCCGCCCAGCTGCCAAGCCGAGCATCTCTGTCCCCACCTCCCTCCCTCTCCCTCTCTGCCGCAGGTGGTGCACACCATCGCGCTGCACTGCCGCCTGCACAACCAAGCGGTGGGCGAGGCGCTGCTGCCGCTGGTCATGAAGCTGGGCAAGGGCAAGGAGCTGGGCAAGGCGCTCAAGGCCAAGGCAAGCGGGGCAGGCAGCGGCTGGGAGGGCAGCTGCCAGCAGGGCAGTGTTGGCCGTGCGTGGACGGGTTGCTGTGATGCAACTTGCAACCGGCTCAGGGGGCTAGCTGGGCAGCGAGCTGGCTGGCTTGCAAAAGCCTAGCAAAGTGGACAGGGGCGGTCGCTCGCCGACCATCTCGACTTTGCAGCTGTGCCTGCGCACTGCAACGCACGCTGTCCGCACCGTTATTTCTGCCCACTGCCCTCCCAAATACTTCTACCCACCCTCGTGCGCAGATGACTGAGATTGAGGGCCTGCTGGAGACGCTGGACAAGACCAAGGCGAGTGGGGAGCGAGGGTGGGGTTGCAGACAGTTCAACGGTTGCAACCAGTCACGGATGCTATCACATCATCACACAGCTGATGCGTTGCAGAGCCATGTGCTGGTTGGTTCACAGCACACTCGCCGCTATTTGATCCCTGCTGTCATGGCACAGCTTGCCTGCCTCCCCCTGCGTAAGGGACTCTTGCCAGGGCGTGCTGTGCCCACCCAACTGCCTCGACCACCCATTTGCCTGCCACAGAAGCACCTGGACAATGAGGAGTTTGTGAAGGCCATGCAGAAACAGAAGCAGGTGGTGCACAGAGGCGTGCATTCTTCCTGCCAGCTGGGGCGCTGCACTCTACTCTGTAAACCCAGCTGCAAAGTTGACCTGTACTGAATGCTGCATGCCTGCAGGCGGACAGCGAGATGATGGAGATGATGGAGACGACCGTGCTGCCCGCCCTGATCGATGTGAGTCACACATGAGCGGGCAAGGGGCAGGGAGGCAGGGCAGTGCTGCAGGTTTGGCTGTCACGCCCATGTGTGTGTCGTGAGCAGGCTTGCGTCCATCAAGGCCATGGTCACACAAACACTTGCTAGGGCAGACCGACTGAACTGAAGCTGTACGATGTGCCGCTCTTTTCCACAGGAGATGGGCGCGGAGGCGGAGGAGCTGGTGGCGGCGGCGGAGCAAATGGAAGCAATCAAGATCAAGGCGCCCCTGATGCCCCAGCCCAAGGCCTTTGCCTGAGCACCCTGAGGCATGGATTGCGGTGGCATGAGCGAATCGTGCCGTGCTGTTGTGCAACACCGCAGCTGCACTGTTGAGACGCCTGTTGATCGGGGTGCAAGTTGAGCATGGACATGTTTGGAAGGGAATGCTGCACATCCATGGTGTCGATTCAATGTAAAGCTGGTCTAGTAACGATTGGTACTTGGCAACATCGTAAACAGGGGATAATGGAGGCTAGTCGGCCTGCTGCTGCTGCTGCCGCCGCCGCTGCTCCTCAAGCTGCTGCTGCCGCTGCTGCAGGAGCTGCCGCTGCTGCGCGTTCAGGCCCTCTGCGTACTCCCTAAACTGCTGCGGGTAGATTCCAAGGAAGAGCCACCACCAGGCCGCCACCGGGAGCGCCGCCGCCGCCGTCCAGCCGGGCGAGCCGCCGCTGACTGCCCACACGCCGGCCACCACCGCACTGCCGGTGCCCACAATGGACCAGGGCTGGCACCAGGCGGGCTTGTGCGTCCACACATTGGGGTCCAGCTCGTACGGCTGCGAGGCAGGCAATGAATGGGCAATGGCACGGGCGTCAGGTCAAGGCGTCCGGTTCAGGCAGGGCATGTGACACTTCAACCAGGAGCGGCACCTGCGGCGCTCATCCATAGCGTCACGGTAAATGAACCTGCTGCCTACCTGCTCGGTGCCATCGAGAGCAGCGAGGCGGCGGGGCACCTTTGCCCTGCCACCGACGGCGGGTCCGCTGCGCCTCCACTGCTGCTGCTGCCGGAGCGGCGGCGGCGGCGGTGGGCTGGTCAGGCATCGCTGCGCTGCCAATGCTTGCATGGTGAGCACTGCTATTGCGCTACAGGTGTCCTGAATGCACGACAGGCGTGTGGGCGCTCCTGGCGGGTCACGGTTTTTGCGGAGCCTGCGCGATGCGAGCCACAGACCCGATCAGTGAAGAGTTCACAACCAATGCGGCAGCAAACAGCAGCAGGGGCCGCGTCCTGTGCACACCTCCACCCGCATGGGAGTCGGCTCCCCTGATGCGCGCAAGTGCAAGTGGTAGAAGCCGCTCTCACCAACATATCTTTGATCGTCAGCTTGGTCTGCGCTCATTTCCTGCTGCTCCTGGTGGGTCCCGCGCCTCAAACGCGGCCGCCCGCCACTCCCACCCTGCGCGCGTTTCACTGGGTTCTCATCAAGGCCCGTGGCACCCCTGTACCCGTGCTGTTTGCCCGAGCGATCAGGGCCCCGCTCGAGAGTCCCTGCTGGTGAGCGCGACCTCCCTTCCCAAAGGCTGGCTGCTGCGTCCCGCTGACCCCGCTCGTACTTTGACGACGACCCCGCCGTGCCCCTGGTCGCTGCGCTGCAGGCCCCGCTGAGACCAGGCGGCGGCGTCCCGAAGCAGCAGCGGGCGGCGGCGGCAGCTCTGGAATGGGCTGCGCCGGCTCCAAGGGCGGCTCGCCAGTGGCCGACGAATCGGCGGCGATGATGCGGGCGCGGCGTGGGCCGCGCGCCTCTGTGGTCTCCTCCCAGTACAAGGTGGAGACGGTCAAGGACACGGGGGCGGCCGAGGCGCAGCGCCTCGTCGCCTCCACCGGCAGCCTGCCGCTCGACCTGCCCGTGGCGGGCCTGCACCTGCGCTACGCCTTCCTCTCCCAGCGCGGCTACTACCCAGACTCGCCTGACAAGGCCAACCAGGATGCCGTGCGTGCGGCCGAGGGTCTGGGCGGCAATGCAGGTGCGGCGGGCGTCGGGTGGCAGAGCACCGGTCGCTTTCGCTTGTCTGACATTTGGCGGCGGTTTCGCCAGCGCAACCCGCTGCATGACTGTGGCTGTGGCAGTGCATGCCCACGCTTGCTGCGTGATGCGTGTTGCAACTGCTGAGCCGGCCCCTGCCTGGTGCTGACCTGCAGAGACGCACTTCTTCGGCGTGTTTGACGGGCACGGCGAGTTTGGTACTGAGTGCGCGCAGTTTGTCAAGGACAAGGTGTGTGCGCCCGTGGCTGGGATGTGTAGCTGACAGAGCTCAGTAATAACATGGCGCAGAGAAGGGGTTGTCTGCTTGGAGGCTGGTGCTTTTGCAGCCCAGTTCCACCCGCCCACTGCTACCCCCACACACTTGCCCCGCCCACCGGCCCTGCCTGCCCCAGGTGCCCGCCGTGCTGGCAAGCGAGCCCACGCTGGCCTCAGACCCCGACAAAGCCCTGCACTCTGCGCTGGTGGCGGTCAACGCCCAGCTGCACGCCTCGCCCATCGACGACTCGCTGTCTGGAACCACCGCCTGCTGCGCTGTGCTGCAAGGACGCACGCTGTACATCGCCAATGTGGGCGACTCGCGGGCCGTCGTTGCAGAGCGGCCAGCGGATGGCAGCAAACCGGTCGCCAGCGAGGGCAGCGATGGCGCGGGCAGCAGCGGCAGCGGCAGCGCCACAGAACTGGTGGCCAGGGACCTCAGCCAGGACCAGACGCCCTTCAGGTGCGGCAGCATGGGCAGGCGGCTGGGCTGGGTGACTGCAAGGCACAGGCTGTAGGCTGGCAATCACAAGCCAAAAGGCCCAGCCAGCCGGGCTGTGGGCCGCTCATTCCAGAGTTGCGCATTGCAGGGCGTTTGCAACGCTCCAGCATGCACTTGCTGCGTTTGTGACCGCTGCCATGCCAACCGACCGCCTGCCCGCAGGCTGGACGAGTGCCACCGGGTGCTGCAGGCTGGCGCGCGTGTGCTGACACTTGACCAGCTGGAGGGCCTCAAGGTGCGCCTGGCTGGCTGCCCGGCTAGCTGCCTGGCTGCCTGGCTGACTGTGGAATGTGCCGCCGCCATGACGGGTCAACCCGTTGCGGGCAGCCTGGGCCTCCTGCCCATCAACCATTTAGTGTTGTGGCCTTGCCACTCATTGTGTGGCGTGCCATCCATTCTGTTGACTGCAGGATCCTGGTCTGCCCTGCTGGACAAATGAGGCCGACTGTGATGGCGACCCGCCTCGCCTGTGGTCCCCCAACGGCATGTTCCCCGGCACTGCCTTCACACGCAGCATTGGCGACTCAGGTGGGCTGCAGAGCATGCTGCACTTTGCCCAAGGCAACTCTCGTAGCGCAGACAAATGGGCCATGCTGTGGCGCTGCATCGCAGCACCGCAGCATTGCATCCTGGTCCAGGCATGCCTGGTGGCTCTCTTCCATCTCCTGCCGCAACCGTTGCTGGTCAAGCCTTGCTGCCCCCGCCCTTGTTCGTCTGCGCGCACATGTCACCCTGTGTCCGAGCTGACTCTGCCCTCGCCTCGCCATCCCCATTTGGCTGTGCAGCTGCGGAGGACATCGGCGTGATCCCCGACCCAGAGGTGTCGGCCACGCAGCTGGGCCCGCAGCACGCGTTTGTGGCGCTGGCCACCGACGGCGTGTGGGAGTTCATCTCCAGCCAGAAGGCCGTGGAGATTGTGAGTGGCTTGCAGGGCGGCCGGGCAGGATGCTGTTGCGCGCCTGTGCTGGAATGGCTTGCATGCTGAAGGGCTCCGGCGGCGCTTCACAGATGGCTGGAAAGGAGGCACCTCGCTGTTCTTTCGTCCCTCAACCAACAGCTTGCAAATATTGACCATTCCTGCACACCCTGCTGCGCCCTGCAGATCGCCAAGCACAACAACCCCTACGATGCCGCACGGGCGCTGGTTTCACAGGCATACAAGCTGTGGCTGCAGCGCGAGACGCGTACCGATGACATTTCGGCAGTCGTCCTGTTCTTTGACTGGCCGGAGGCGGAGGGCAGCAACGCGGCAGCGGCACCCTCGTGTGCTGCAGCAGCGGCAGCCGCCAGCGCCCCGCAGCAGCAGGTGGACGGCATGACGGCCGCTGCATGACCCACTTAGACGAGCGGTCCAGCAGGGGAAAAGCCCCGCTGGCGCATGTAGACACTGCCCACCTACCAAACAGAACACAGCGCCCACGCATCGGTAACTAGAGGCTCCGCACACTGCACGGACTGAATACCTTTCTCTCTGAATGCCTTTCATCGCACCTCCATCCAACCGCATCTCACTTCTTTCTTCCAGTGTGCCGTGCACGCTCCGAAACAACGCACCCACCAGTACCTCTGCTGCCCAGTTGTCAGCTTGATGTGACTCTGTATTTGATGGCCGCTACACCCTTCATTTTTTCCCACCGCCTTTCACGTATTCTGCTGTATGAAAGTGTAACATGACATGGGGTTTAACAGCGCTGCTGTAGGAGGGGGCGGAGCGCTTGGGCCGCGAAGGATCAGATCAGGTTTGTGGGGAGTCAGTTGCATTCTTGTCTGTCACTCTCTCAAGCTCTCAAGTCAGGGGTTTCTAAGGCACAAGCGTTACTGTGGTGCCCAGCTTGCGCCGCACGAGCTGCCACCAGCTCCGTGACACCTCTGCTGCCGGCTGCGCCACCTACCGCCGAGCTTTTGTGCGGGCCAGCGCCGGCGGCGGGTCGCCAGCGCCCTCATGGCTTGCTGACCTCCACCGGCACCGGCAGCGTGTCGATGTCGGCATGGCTGGCAAAGCGCCCCGCCTTGTCCACCAGCGTCTTGAGGTGGGGGTAGATCTCGCGGTAGATCTGGCGGATCGTGCCCTCCGCCACACCGCACGTGCGGCAGATGTCGGGCAGCGGCACCTGCAGTGGTGAGGTGCAGAGGTGGCCGCGGGATGATGGCAGGCAACAGTGCTGAGATGGCCTTGAGCACGTGTGCTGGCCCACTGCCTGCCTGGCCCAATCCCAACCTGTCACACCACATTGAGACCACTGCCATGGAGCCCAAGAGTGCCATTTCAATAGCATGACCTCCACAGCCTGCACAAGTGGAGCCGCAGCCCACCACTCACGTGCGTCTTGCCCGGCAGGTTGGCAATGATGTACACCACCGTGCCGGCAATGGAGGTGGGGCTCTTGCCATGCCAGGGCGTGTGCACATTGGCCTCGGGACCCTCCTGCGGCAGGGAGAAGAAGCACGAGGGTGATGGACGGTATGGCAGAGAGGATGCTACAGCAGCCTGCTGCCATGCAGTGCGCTGGACCGCTACTCCCATCCCAACAAGGTCCTGAACAGGCCACGTAAATTGCTAGGCAGCCATTTTGCACGCCCTAGCCAGCTCAGTCGCACCTGCGGCAGCAGCGCCAGCGTGAGCTGCTCGCCCCACATGTACTCCTTGGGCGCCATGCTCAGCTGGCTCATGAAGCGCCGCATGTACGAGTGCGGGTGGCTGCCCTCCAGCTGTGGCAGATTGGGGCCGGGTGGCAAGATCAGTCACATATCAGCCCGGTGCTCAGGGCGCGTAGATGCAGCTAAACAAGCTGCCTGTTGGTCTTGCAGGCTGTGGAACACACAATAACAGGCTGGGGCAAACGCCAGTGCTCACCCAGCCAACTGCAAGCCACCACCTGCACCCACCTGCTTGTTGCCCAGCTCCTCCTGCAGCTTCAGTTCTCGCACCACGCTCTTGTAGATGCGCCCAATCTCCTGCAGACATAAACAACATTGCAGCCATGAGCGAGCAGGAAGAACCTTGAGGGTTGCATTGCAAATCGTCACTCCACCTTGCAACCCACAGCCAGCCACCTGCCAGAATGATAGCAGCCCCGACAAGCCTCCAGCAGGAGCGCAGGCAGGCCCACCTTGACCGAGGCCTGCGGCACAACGGCGCAAATCTCCTTGAACGTGCGTGCGTTGCCGGTGTGGCGGCACGCCAGGAACACGATGGCCGCCAGCACCGCCGCCTGGCTCTTGTTCTTGATGGACTTGGCGTTGTCGTACGCCTGAGTTGAGAGGGGGCCCAGGGAGGGCCAGTGTGGTGAGCATGGCAGGGCGGCCTGGCATCTGGGGAAGCAAGGCAGCAGACACAGTCCTTCATACTGTTGGCAACTGGTAAATTTGCCTGTTACGCACCAACTCGGACTTTCACCTGCTTGTAGTACTCCTCCGCCTGCTTCTTCACCGTGTCCAGCAGGCGCATGGCAGTGCAGATCTTGCCAATCTCCTTGAACGCCGCAATCAGGGCGCGGTCGGTGGTCACCTCTGTCCGCGCTTGCATGCGCTGCAGATTACGCACCTGCGGAGCGGGGCGGGGAGGGGAGAGTAGGGGTGAGCGTGGGAGGCGTGCAGGCGCAAAGGGGGGTATGGCCAGCCCCTGACCATTAAACATTTGTTTCCGGCAGTGCTTTTTGAGAGAAGGGTTGCCTCCCTGCCCAACAACCACCAATCACGACACCAGGGCAGGTGCCAGGCCAAGGCAGCCAGCGAGACTGCAGGGCGCCGCCGCCGCCCAGTCTAAGCAATCATCAACATGCACCAGCAGCAGCCCTGCCACACCGCACCCACCAGGCCGTGGTCCACGCCCTTGGCCCCGCCAATCATGGTGGACATGCCTCCGTCGCTCAGCAGGTGGTTGACGGGGCCGCCCACACGGTTGGGGTCCACGCCGCTGCCGCCATCCTGCGGGCAGCGGGCGAGCAGCAGCATGGTGAGCATGGGGGCTGCGGCGTTACAGCTCAAGAGCCTTGAAGGCGACTCTTGGCCCGCTATCCTGGTGAATACAACAGACGATGCAGGGCAAAAGCAGACGGGAAGGGGAGGTGGAAAGGGGTCGGTTGGGGCAGCGGTTGAAGCCACTGCCCTGTCACGATTGTCAAGGCATCTGCACAGCTGCCAAGCCGCAGCCGTGGAGCACTGCTCAACCAGCAAACGCAGTATCAACAGCGTTTCAGCCCACAAACAGCTGCTGGCAGTGCACACCTTGTCTCCGAATGTGCGCCACTCAGACCGCTCGTCAATCACGTGCGCCTCCACCACCACGCCGCAGTTCTGCAGCAGCAGGGGGCCAGCCAGGCAGGGCGCAGTGAGATGACAGGTGTGCAGGAGAGTTGGTATTGCAATGTGCAAGCAAGCCCAGCACTGGGTGCGACAGCTGGTGGGCCAAACCAGCCAGCAGCAAGCGGGCGCCCCGCCCCGCAGTGTGCAGGACGCACCCGGCAAATGAGGTCCCCGCTGGCGTGGTCCTCCACAAAGTCGCTCAGCCCGCAGTCAGGGCACTGCTGCTCATACTTCAGGCGCAGGTTGATGTTGTAGTCGCCCATCCTGCCAGCAGTGGAGGGGGGGCCCCGATGCCGCTGCCGCCGGTGCGGCGGCGCCGCCGGTGGAGGCCGCTCTCCTGCGGGCCTGGGGCTACCGCGCGCTGCTTTGCTGCCTTCTGCCGGTCTACAGCTGGCACAGGCGGGCTCTACACGCCGCAAGCTGCAGCAACGGCGCCGCCCGAGTTGGCCGTGGCCTGTCCAGGCCTTAGGGCAGGCTGTGAATGGCACTCAAAGATGTATAGCGTGTATGAGCGCAGCAAGAGGGAGCCAGACTGTAGGAAGAAGCCTCTCGGAGGCACGAAGACCCGCATTTGCCCAATGCAGCCGACTTGCACAGTGAAACAGCTGCAGACGTGGCCCCGTTCACCTCTCAATTGGGCACTGTACGATCGACCACGCCACAGCCTCAGCCGCTCAGCCTGGGCTGCGCCACCACTCCTTGCTCGGCGCTGCAAGCAGCTAGAGCCCAGTTGGGCCTGGCACACCGACGGTGAGAAGTGTAGGAGGCCATGCAGACACCCTGCCAGCGCCGCCGCCCTCCAGCCAGCCTCCTGACCGCCGCCGCCGCCACTGCCGCCTGCAGGTGTAGGCAGCGCAGCAGGCAGCAGCGATGGACTACGCACAAGAGCAGGCGGACGAGCTGGAGGCACTCACCAGCATCTTTGCAGATGACTTAGAGGGTAGGTCGCACTTTAAAGCTGCGCGGCGCCGTGTGCTGCACTTGCTGCCGCCCCAACGTCACCTTGCCCATCGCCGACCCCATACCACCTGGCTGCAGAGGTCAGGGACAGCATCCCCTCGGGGTGGAGCCCCATGGGGCAGGTGTGGCGAGTGGTGGTGACGCCGCAGGCAGAGGACGGGCAAGAGATGGAGATTCCAAGTGAGCCGCAGATTGGGGGTGCAAGTTGCAGGGCTGCACCTGGCAAGCCGGCTGAATGCGTGCATATGCAGGCACTGCACATGGCGCCTGTTGATCTACTCAGCACTGTTTGTTGCACAATCAACTGCTGCAGTCAAGGTGGAGGTTGTGTTTGCACACACGCCCACATATCCTGAGGAGCCGCCGCTGCTCAAGGCGCGAGGGTGAGTGCGGCAGGCCAGGGCCCACGCGCAGCCATGGTGCTGGAGTTGGTGTAAAACGCTGTTTGAAGCTGCTGCAGCCTGCTGCAGCTGACCGTCGAGCGTAGTGCGACTCGCATAGTGATCCATACATGCTCAATGTGGTGGGCAACATCCTCGCATCGTTTCCATGCGTGCACCGTACCCTGCTGCCTGCAGGCTCCAAGGCATTAGCGATGCAGACGTGGGGACACTGCAGGGGGTGCTGGAGGAAGCAGTGCAGGTTAGCACAGCGAGCAGCCTGCAGTGCTGCAGCATTATGGTTTCACAGCAGTCACGCTGTGGGCGCAAGGCGGCAGACTGCAGTGCCATGATCCGCCCGTCAGCATGTTGGCAGGACATCATTCAACTATTCTATTTCTGTGCTGCAGGAGAACCTGGGGATGGCCATGGTCTACACGCTCATCACCACGGCGCAGGAGTGGGTGCAGGTGCGGCCCGTGGGTGCCGGTGCACCTGGCTGCTTGGCACCCAGCTCTGCACGGCCACAAGCCCCAGCGTGGAGATGGCTCCTGCTGTCTGAACGGCTGCTGGAGGCGCATATCCTGCCATCCCAGCCTCTCACCATCTCGCCTTGCCCTCCCTGCACCCCTGTGTCCCCGCACAGGACAAGTCGTCCACGCTGGCGGTGCCCTCGGCGGACCCAGAGGCCGAGGAGCGGCGGCGGCGGGATGCGGAGGAGGCGCGGCTGGCGGAGATGCGTGCGCACGGCCATGCCGTCACGCCCGAGGCATTTGCGGAGGTGCGCGGCAACCTACTGATGATGAGGCTGTTGGGTGGAGTTGCTTGAAAGCCGCCTGGCGCACCGTGTTGCCTGCTCCTTACTCCACTTGGGTTGAAGGAGCTTGCCAGGGAGGCAGTTTTTGGCAGGCATGAGCAGCCACAGCCAGAGGCATGAGCAACATTTTAGTGTCTGCTGCGCCGCTCACTGCATCCTCCACACTGCCTTCGCCATTTTCTGCCCGCAGTGGAAGGCGCGGTTTGATGCAGAGATGACGCTGCAGCGCGCCAAGCTGGAGAGAGACAAGAGCGAGGACCGGAAGAACCGGCTGACCGGCAAGCAGTGGTTCCTGCAGCAGGAGGCGCAGCACATCGAGGTGAGGGGCGGCGGCATGAAGCTGCTGTGGTTGGAGGCGCAGCCCGAGGCCAGTGAATGGTTGCGTCAGTGCAGCGAGTATTCGACACCGTTCTGGCGAGTGGACGCAGCACTGGGTAGCTGCTCGAGACCACCCTGCCACCCTGTGCCTCCCTGTTGCTGCAGATCGAGGAGCCGGAGCTGGAGGCGGACGAGGAGGACGGCGAGGACGACCGCGAAAACTGGGCGTACGGCGAGGTGCGCTGCTGTGGGCTGCTGCACAGACTGAGCCAGACAGCGGGCCTGCAGGGCCAGGTGGCAGGCCTGTGCTGCTGGCCCCTGCACCACACAAGCATGCAGGTCCGACAGCTGCCTCATGACCACCTGCAATGACCATGCCACCTGCCGCACTGCTTGCCGCGCAGGACGGCGAGGAGGAGGAGGAGGACATTGACTTTGATGAGGAGGACGAGGAGGAGGACGAGGACCTGCTGGATGAGCTGCTGGCCTCCAAGGCGGGCTGAGGGCCGGCAGCATTGCAGGCCGGCGCACCCCTTTAGCCCTGTCAGTCAGTCCTGCAGCATGGGCCTGTAACCAAGACTCTGCACGAGGCCTGGCCTGGGCGGAAATGTGTGTCACATGTCAGGAAAATGAACTGTGGGCTGGGGCGGCCAGCGGGCTAGTGTGAGGCAACAAATAAAGGCAGCACGGCAGACGGGCAGTGGAGGGCGTCGGCACTGCATACAGCTCTCGTGGGGCGGCAGCTCGGGGAAAATGGGCAAATATAGCAGGGTAGTGGTACAAGAGAGAGGCAGGGCATGAGCGTGGCAGAGGGACGGTGGGCCTGGGCGGCGCCAACCGCCGCGCAACCGCCGCCGCTACAGGCCGTCGCCCAGCTGCGAGGATCGGCGCGCCGGCGGCACCGTGGGGTTGAGCTTGGGCTCCAGCTGCGGCCGCTCCGCGGGCACGCCCTGCTTGGACAGCTGCCAGTCGGCAGAGTCAAAGTGCTTGCGGTCCTGCGGCAGCAGCGGCTTCTTCTTCAGCAACCCGCCGTACTTGGCGCGCAGCAGCGCCTCCTGCTCCGCTTCGCTCAGTTCTGCAGCGGTGGGCTGCTTGGCGCCCGGCTGTGAAGGGGGAAAGTGGGGGGGCAGGGCGAGGGGATGTGTGAGACGGCTGCACCACAAGTTGCGGCGGGCGGGGCACGGCAGCGGTGCAGGCGGCGGAAGGCGGGCAGGGGCGGGGTTGCAAACAGGCCCCTGGGGCGCGCGGGCGTGCTTGAGCGCCGGCCCGGCGGCTACCCGTAACCACCCGCTCACCTGCGACATGGCTTGGGCCGCCTGGGAAGCGGGGCTGCGAGTTGCTGTTGGCAGCGACGGGTGGGTGGGTGGGCGGGGCGCCGGGCTGCGTGTGCTTGGAGCGCAGAGCAGAGGCCAGGATGGGGGCAGCAGGGAGCTTGGATCACTTGTGGAGGGCCGGCTCCCATGACGCGCATTTGTTCGTCGCCCTGCGGCCACCTCCCAATCCCCCGCCGCAATTCTCGGCGATCCGACAAGTCAAGGAGCACGCTCACGGCGCCAGCACCGCGCTCCGTCCCGCCCTGTCCGCGTTTTAAAGGGCAGACACGTTTTGCAGCCGCCCGCGTCGCGGTGGCCCGCCGCCGATGAGCTTGGACGCTAGTGGCATCCGCTGAGGGCAGCCCAGCCCGCCATGGAGCAGCCGCAGCTCACCCCGCCGCCCGTCGGCGGTGGTGGCCGCGGGGCGGGAGCCCCACCCCTGCCCAGCCCCTTTCTGCATGACCCCGCAGCACCCAAGACGGGCAGAGCGGTGAGTGGTGGTGTGGCAATAGTAAAGCGCGCAGCTTTGTGCCGGCAAGGCTGCCGCTGCAGGGATACCAACACCTCACCAAGCCTTGCCGCTCCCCACAACCCCACTGCTCTCCTCTCCCCTCTCCCAGGCTGCCGCTGCCACGCCGCTCACGCCGCTGGCAGGGCCTGTGTTGAACTCAAACCCCTCGCCGCTGCGGCGCCGCGGATACTTCACGGATGTGCATGGCGCCGGCACGTTCTCGCGGGTGCCCTCCCTTTTTGGCCGCGCCGGCGACGAGCGCAGCAAGCCCATCTTGGGTGGCACCTCATTGCTGCAGGTGGGTGCTTCGCCAGGGCTGCTGCTTGCACACCTGCAAGCTTGGGATGCTGCTATGTCTGCATTTCTGCGCTGCGCAGCGTCAGGCATGTGCTGCGGCCCAAGTCTGCTGCCCGACCCGGCTGTGGGTGCCCGCCCGTCTGCCTGCAGGAGGCAAGCCCGGAGGCCTGCCCCTCACCCACCACCGCCTGCAAGGACAAGCTGCACAAAAGCTTCCAGCTCGCCAAGATTCAGGTGACTGGGGTGGTGCCAAATCTGGCAGGCAGTTGGCAGCCCCACTTGCCCGCTGACGCCACATGTGTTGTGCCCAGGGAAACGGCAGTTGGCACTGGTGCACCCACAAATGAGCTGCCCCTGTGTGCATGCAGGTCAACCGCGACCTGGAGGCTTTCATCGAGGATGCGCGCAAGGCGGCAGCGGCCCACAGCCCTACTGGCAGCGAGGATGGCGATGTGAGCAGCCTGGAGCGCATCGTCATGATTGCGGAGCGGTGCCTGGATGAGGATGTGGCCACCTTCCGCGACTCCATTCAAACCATAGTGGACCAGGTGGAGGTGAGCTGGGGCACACACGGGCAGGCTGCTGGAGCCAGCAGACAGTGGAGCACTGTGGGTCAGGAGGGCTGGTTTGAGCTGCGCCTTGATTGCATGTTTGTTGCCTGGAGTTGATGACAGGCCGCTGGGTGCAGCTGGTGGCTTGCCTGCTGTTCATGCTGTGCACACCCTCCCGCTGCGCTGCAGGAGCTGCGCCGGTCATGCACCAAGCGCGAGGTGCGCGGCTGGGCGACGCGCCTGCTGTTCATCCTCACGCGCTGCAGCCGCCTGGTGGCCACCGAGGAGAGCTGTCCCTTTGGCAGCAACGGCGCCGGCAGCCCGCGCGGCGCATACATGATGACGGTGCAGCCACGCAGCCGGGGGGCGGGCGGCCTGCGCCGCTTCTCCGGCTTCCCCCTGCTGCGCAATCAGCTGTCGCTGGACACTAAAGCAGCAGGGCAGGCGGCAGTGGCGGCGGCGCACGTTGTGTCGCCTCGCGGCGGCGCCTCGCCGCTGCTGCGCTCCGCCACGGCGCCCTCCCGCTCCTTCAAGGACTTGATGGCGGGCATGCAGCACCTGCGCATCCATGAGAGCGGCGCTGGCAAGGGCGCAGGGCACGGCCAGGGCGGCGGCACCAAGCTCAGCCCCATGCCTGAGTCGCCCAGTACAGTGCGCTCACCCGCACCCTCGGAGACCTCCACCCCCAGCCACCCTGCGGCACGCCAGGTGGGGCTGTCCCCGCTGGGCCGCTCTGTGGTGACGGCACTGGAGGCCGAGCTGGAGCAGGCAGCAGCAGCTGGGGTGGCATCAGCAGAGCGGGAACGCCAGCAGCAGCAGCAGCAGCAGCAGCAGCAGCAGCAGCAGCAGCAGACGCCGGTGATGCAGGCACCGCAGCCACAGCGTGAGCAGCATGGGGCGTTGCAGGGCCCAGCAGCAGAGCAGCAGACACCAGCTGACAAGGGGGCCAGCAGCAGCGGCACCGCCAGCCCCATGGGGTCCGACTCGCCCAGCAAGCGGCAGAACATTTTCAAGCTGCTCAAGCTGCGCTTCCAGCACCTGCGCAGCCCCAGCAAGGAGCCGCCTTCCAGCAGCAGTGCTGCAACAGCGGAGGCGCCGTCGGAAGATGGCAGCGGCCGGGGCCTGCAGGATGGCCTGCGGGACGGGCAGTTGCTGCTGGCCATGCCGCAGGTGTGTTGCATGCTGCCTTCTGCGCTCTGCATTTTTGGCTTTCCGACGAATGCTGTACTGCAGGCATGTGGGTTGCCTCCTTTGGAACTGCTGAATCAAGAGAAGCCTCACCCAACTCACACCTTGCAGGCAGAAGCACTAGTCAAGCCCATGCTGGCTGTCCCAGCCCGGCCACCCCAGCCGCTGCACCTGCTGTCAGCTCAGGGCGCACGGCGTGCGCAATCAGCTGATGTGGAGAGCATGAGTGTGCCGCAGCTGCCGCGGCTGCACCCTGGTCTGCAGAAGGCGCTCACTCTGCAGGTGGAGTCCAGCCCACGCAGCGGCGCCGCCAGCCCGCTGGGAGCCTCCCCCCGCCGGGTGGTGTGCCGCATCTGTGAGGAGTCGGTGGCGCGGGATGGCCTGCAGCGGCACAGCCGCGTGTGTGCCATGCTGGAGGCCATCTGCAAGCAGGTACATGGCTGTGGTGTGAGCGGAGTCTTTAAATTGGCGGGCAGCTGCCATGCTGCCCAGCTCAACCATGCAAAGGCATCCCCTGTATTTTCCAGCCGCTGGCCCCAGCTTGCTGTATGCCGCCGCCTCACAAACACCGCTGCCGCATTCCCTACACCCAGGCTGGCGATGTGGATGCCCTGCTCACCCGGCTGGGCAATGTGATTGAGGAGGCGCTGGCCAGCCCAGTGCTGGACGGCCCCGAGTTTGACAGCCTTGAGGATTTGGTTGCAGCCTGCCGGCAGGTGGCCTCCCTGCAGCCAGACGGCACGCGGCAGCCCATGCTGCGGTGTGAGGGCATCGCAGCGCTGCTGCAGGGGATGCTGGAGGCCAGCGAGGCAGCACATGTGGCGGCGGCCGCCGCTGGAGGCAGCGGCAGCGCGGGCGGCGCGCTGTCCGCGGCAGCAGAGGCTTACGCGCAACGTGTGCTGCGCCTTGTGCGGCGCAAGCTAGGGGAGCTTCGAACTGCGGTGCCGGGCCGCATGTCTGATACAGGCTCAGGTGAGTGGGCGATTGTAATGCTTCGCACCGCTGGGAGTTGCTGATTTGTGTGGGTGGTCGGAGTGGCATAGAGGAAGGTGTGAGCGGCAGCCACAGTGTCTCGCTCGCCCTTCCAGACGTCGCCCCATCCGTGCATGCCCTGCTCTGCACTTGCCATGCCGCAGGCACCTCAACGCCGCGGGGCGACCGCTCCATGTCCATTGATGACTTTGAGATTCTCAAGCCCATCTCCCGCGGAGCCTTTGGCCGCGTATACCTGGCCCGTGAGTGGAGTTGATTGTTTTTGCTCTGTTCTGATTTAGCTTGCACTGTGATGAGATGGTTGAAGCAGGCTTCATTGTTTCACTGTTTCCCTTCCCACAGCGTCCGGCCTGAGTTGCTCCAAAAGGGACTCCCATGTGATCGCCATGCACCCTGCCGCTTCTCCCTTTGCGCCCACCTGCCACCATTGCTGCCCTGCTGCCGCAGGCAAGCGTGCCACTGGGGACCTGTACGCCATCAAGGTGATGCGCAAGGTGGACTTGATCCGCAAGAACATGGTGCAGAGCGTGAAGAACGAGCGCAACATCCTGGCCATGGCCAACAACCCGTTCGTGGTGAGGGGCGCTGACCGAGCAAGGAGGGCAGGTCGCTTGGGGTGCATGCATTGTGGGTCCGGCAGGAGCGCCACATTGTACCAGGCCGTTGCACATGCTGCGGCTGGCTGCGACCAGTCAGCACCGCCCAGCTGCACATAGCATGTGCCTATTTCCCCCCGCCTCTGCTCCCCCTCAGGTCCGCTTCTTCTACTCCTTCACCTCGCGCGACAACCTGTACATCGTGATGGAGTACCTGAACGGAGGCGACTGCTTCTCGCTGCTGCGCAACCTGGGCGCGCTGGACGAGGTGGGCAAAAGAGTGGAAGTGTGTACTGTTGGGTTGGGCCGCTGCCTCTCTGACAAGCTGTGCTGCACCAGCTGCTGGTGAGGCGTGTCGGCTGCTGCCTATCAGTTGGATTGCAACCCGCCTGTTGTGCCGCCTGCAGGACGTGGCCCGGCAGTACGTGGCCGAGGCGGTACTGGCGCTGGAGTACTGCCACACGCAGGGCATCATCCACCGCGACCTCAAGCCCGACAACCTGCTCATCTCCTCCAACGGCCACATCAAGCTGACCGACTTTGGTGCGCCGGCTGGGCGTGGCTGCTGCGGCGGGTGGGATGGGGCTGCCATGCACAGCGCAAGCGTGTGCAGGAAGCGAGGTAATCCCACCAGCTGCTGATCAGGCAACTCTGCTCTCACCCCTCTTGCCCCAGGCCTGTCGTGCTTTGGCGTGATTGACAGCACCGACCCAGTGGCTCCCGCGGTGGCCATGGAACTGGACGGCGCTTCTGCGCCCTGCTCACCCAGGGTGGCCCGCCGCACCTCCAACTCACTGCTGGGCAGTGACGCCTCGCTGGCTGCAGCAGCCAGCCCCGCCTCCAAGGCCGACATGCTGCGGGAGGCCAGCCTGCTGGCCAGCCCGCGCCTGCCCCCGGGGCTGGCGGCCGCTGAGGAGCCACGGCGGGCGGTGGGCACCCCTGATTACCTGGCCCCGGAGCTGCTGCTGGGCACAGGGCATGGGCTGGAGGTGGACTGGTGGTCGCTGGGCGTCATCCTGTACGAGTTTGTGGTGGTGAGCTGTGCGGGGGAGAGGGGAGTTGGGGTTGGAGAGTGGTGAGCTGCGCTGAGGAAGGGAGCTGGGTGGGGCGGGGCTCCTAGGTGGGCGTGGCAGCAAGCTCTTAGGGTGCGCAGCGGCAACACCCACCTAAGCGAGTGTGAGCTGATCACTTGGTCACATGGCGACGGGGCTAAGCATCAATTTGCAAGGCCCGCTGACCTTCTTTGTGCTCCTGTGTTGTGGCGTGCAGGGCGTCCCTCCATTTGCTGCGGATACGCCGGAAGAGATCTTCCAAAACATCCTGGACAGGTGGGCACAGTGGAAGCAGCTGTGTGGCAGGGCTGGCAAACACCATGCGAAAGGGGGGCATCCCCAGGCACATGCTGGCCTGCTCAGCTGCCCTGTGGCCCGCCCCTGACCAGCCCCTGGCCCACCACTTCTGCCCCGCAGGAACATCAGCTGGCCTGAGGGCGACGAGACGTCAGCCGAGTGCCGCGACCTGGTGGACCGCCTGCTCACGCTGGACCCCAAGCAGCGGCTGGGGCACAGGTGGGTGGCAGGCTGGGGGAGGCGGGAGGTGAGGGCATGGCAGAGGTGGGTCTTGCTGTGATGATTGGCAGTGGGTAGCCAGGGCTTCGCAGCATGCACGTCCATGGCTGCTGAGGGCAGGTGCACGCTATTGATTACAAGCTGCTGTGCATGACCCCGCCCCTTCTTCCCTATCCTTCCGCCTGCAGGGGCGCGGGCGAGGTGAAGCTGCACCCCTGGTTTGCGGGTGTGGACTGGGCCAGCCTGGCGCGCCAGAAGGTGGCATTTGTGCCGCAGCCCGACTGCGACACCGACACCTCCTACTTCTCCTCCAAGCCCGTCAGCCAGCGCAGCCTGGCACTGGACCTGGACTCCTCCCGCAGCGACATGCTGGAGCTAGGGGGCCCGGGCATGGGGCTGGGCCTGGGCGGCGCCAGCGCCTCCCTCAGCCCCCTGCCCTCCTCCTCGCTGCCCACCTCGCGCTCGCACAGCCGCGCGGGCAGCAAGCGCGCGTCGACGCGGCGGCGCAGCCTGCGGCACGCCCTGGCGGAGCCCTCGGCAGCCAGCTGGAGCGAGCTGCGGGGGGTGCGCGGCGGCGGCGGCACGGGCTCCCACAGCAGCGGCGCCTCGTCTGGCAGCCGCGCCTCGCTGGCGGGCGGCTCAGATGTGGGTGCTGATCCCTACCCCGGCAGCGTGGTGCTGGCCGCCGCCGACCTGCTGCAGCGCCAGGCAGCGGGCGGCGGCGAGCAGCCGTCGCGGCTGTCGCGGCAGCAGCGGCCAGTGGGGGCGGTGGCGCCCACGCGCAGCAGCACTGTGCTGAGCAGCTGTGACCTGCCGGCTGGGGAGCCGCGGGAGGCGCTTGAGGAGGAGGAGGAGGGGGAGGAGCTGTTCAGCTCAGCACCCGGCAGCACCCGCCTGGGCAGCATGGCAGCGGGGCTGGCCACCAGCCGCACCATGGAGATTGAGATTGAGGACGCGGCCTCGGTGTCGGGCAGCCCCATGGCCAGCGGCGACGAGGGCGAGTTCAGCAGCGTGGACGGCGGCGGCGGCGGCGGCGGCAGCTTCTCCAGCGGCAGCGGCTCCAGCGGCAGCCGCCCCTCCCCCGGCTTCCGCGGCTTCTCCTACACCAACGTCGCGCTGCTGGAAGAGCAGAACCTGGAGGCGCTGCGGTGGGTGGCCGGGTGGGTGGGAAGTTGGGGGCAGGTTTGGGGGGCTGTCCACATGGGGGCAGACTGCTGCATGTTGAGCTTGGGAGCCGAAGCAGGGAAAGGTGTGTGGTGGGGTGAGAGCAATGGGTGACTGGGTTGTCAGTTCTATGGCAGGAGAAGCTCACTGGAGTGATAGCTCACAACCCTTCGCTACTCAGCAATGCCAGCCGCTCACCCTGATTACCACCCCTTTCCCGCCGCAGGGACCAGTACGAGGACGAGTTCTCCGAGTTTGACCGCCCTCCAGACCTGGAGAAGCTGCGCTCCCTGTCCTGCACACCCTCGCCAGAGCGCATGCCCGCCATGCCGCCCTCCTCGCCGCCGCCGCCGTGAAGGCCGCTGGGCGGTGTGTGGGCTTCCTGCCCCAGCACTGCTTTACCCGCTCCCCTTTGCTTTTCTGCAACTTGACACACTTGGCACCCCATGACTGACCCCGCCAGTTTTGACCCGGACCTATTCTTGTGTGCTGCGCGCCTGACGGCTCAGCTCCTGCCTCGCCTCTTGCGCTGCCTCTTCTCCTGCCTGCTTCTATGCTCTGAACCCTGCCTCGCCCCAAACTGCTCTCTGCTCTATTTTTGCCCTCATCAATGTGTGATGCTGCTACAGGCAGAGCGCAGTCAAGGAGTTATGCAGGAGAAGGCAGGCGCATGCATCACTCGGCGTCATCGCTAACTCTGCGGCTCGTCCTGTAGTGCCGCTGCTTGCCCTTGGGCTGGGGCACCGCATCCCGCATTGCTGCGTCCTCGCCGCCCTCCTCCTCCACCCCCTCATCATCAAATGCTGCCGCCACTGCAGGCTGCGCTGCCTTCTTGCCCGCAGCTGAACCCGCCGCCGCGCCGCTGCCCTCCGCCACCATCGCACCGCTCTCGTCCCGCTGCCGGCGGGGGCGGAATTGCACTGCCCCTGCCACGCCCACTGTTCCCTCCCACCGCTCCAGCTCCGGCTCCTCAGCCGCAGCATCTGATGCACCACCCGCCTGCCGCACATTCTCCTGCTCCCCTGCCAGCTGCCCCACACCGCCGCCCACCACCAGCGGCTCATCCAGCACTGCAGAGGGGGAGGCGTGATGGGAATGTGTGGGTGCATGAAGCTGGCGAGACGCTGCTGCAAGAGCCGATGCACGCCGCCAAGTCTGGATGGGCTCCTGCCCTCCCGCCTGACATCTGCTGGCACTCAGGCTAGCACAACAGTGGTAGGACAACCCTAATCCTGAATGACTTCTGACCGTAGCACTGGTATCTCTCTGGGTGCTTGACGTGGTCGGGCACAGTGCTGAGGCTCTGCCGCTGCGGCTGGTCCCCCGGCCCAGGCGGCAGCTCGGTGCTCCTGCACAGGTTGGCAGGCGCAGGGAGTGGTGCATGTGCGCAGCTCCATGACAAGGCACTTGAGCAGTGGAGCAGGTACAGCTGGCCACCTGCGGCCCCCACCAGTTAGCACGGCAACGCTGTGCCAGAGCACCCACCCGCCCACCCACCTGGGCACAAAGCCTGGCCGGCGGGAGGGCGGCACGTAGGGCGCCGCCACGCCCTCAAACCGGACCTTTTTCTTCTCCTTGCTCGCCTCCTCGCTGCCACCGCTGCTCGTCCGGCCGCTCAGGCTGGAGCGGCGCAGCACTGGGGCGGCTGTGGGCAGCTCTGCGGGCGGAGCTGCACCTGCCGGCTCCTCAACCTCCATGCCCTCTGGATGGTGGCCCTCGCCCACTGCTGCTGCCTCTGCTGCTGCGGCGCGCTGCTCGTAGACGTTATCTTCCAGCACCTGCGGGGAACGGAGGGGAGGAAGGGACACAGCAGGAGAGTTGGGGCAGGTGGGCAGTCGGCCGCAAAGCATGCGACAGCGAGTAACTCCATCACGACAGCTGCATGGCCCGAGCCCTAGCTAACCCATCACAAAACTCACTTTGCTTCTGTTAGAAGGCAAATCATTTATCAGCCAGCACCTGCCACAGCACAACAGGCCATGTCCAAGCAGCCTCGCCTCACCTGAGTGTCTCGTGGCGGCAGCGCATCGCGGCCCCTGCGCCGCGCAATCAGGCCTGTGGCCACCTCATCAATCTCATTGTACTCCTCCTCAGCATCCAGCGCTCGGCAAAAGGCAGTGGATGGCCTGCGGCAGGTTGATTTGGGTAGGGGCAAATGTGATGCAGGGACATGAGGCCTTGGGCGGCAGGCAGGGCAGGCTGCAAAGCTGTGCCAGCCCGTGGCTCTGCACAAAAGAACCCACCTGAACCCCTCGGCATCTGGAGCGTCCTCCTCTACCAGGGACTGAGCCAGCCCTGCAGCATGGAGCACATGCAATCTTTCGTTGGCAGTTGAACCACACCGCTGGTGTAGCAGCAGAAAAATGGTTGGCCCACTCCCTACCCTCCGCCTCCAGTCCGTCTGTCTGCCTGCCGCACCTGGCACTGTCTCCCGCCGCTGCCGCTCCTCGTACTCCTCATCGCTGCTGTTGCCATCGTTGACGGGGGCACCAGAGCGGAAAATCTGCTGCTGCGAGGGCTTCCAGGCCGGCGCTTCGGCACCCGCACCCAGCGCTCCAAATGCCGCATCAAGCCGCTGCTGCAGCCCTGCCATTGCTGGGTTGTCGCTCGGGGCTCGGCGGCCTTGCAAAGGGAGTAAGCAAAACGCTGCTGCCTGCCTGCAGGCAAGCAGGGCCCAGCAGCGGCGAAGGCAGGTTGAGGGGCGGCGGCGGCGGCAGGCAGGGGTGAGCGCCGTCAGGGCTGGCGGGTGTGGCGCACAAGAATCAGAACCTCACTCCGCAACCCTTGACAGCCCCTGCAAGCTCGGCGACGCGCCGGCCACTGCAACAACTCGCCTATGGGGCAGTGACAGGCCCTTGGTGATGCTGCGGCTGATCAAGATGCAGATGACAGCGGCTGTGCCGACAGACGGGCCTGTTCACGTCACTGGGCAATGCTGCCCGCGGGCTGAGCGCCACGCGACGCGGCGAGCGACCGTGAGCTGGCGCCCATCGCCATTGCTTTGCCCTGCCGTGCACGGATGTTTCTAGCAGTACGCTTGGTCGGATGCAGAGAAGCTGATAACCACGTTGGAGGTCCGAAGAGCGTTGTGCGCGCACAACTGTGCAAGCGTGACGCCGGCAGCTGTGCCCAGCGCCAGCTGCTGCTTTGGCCGCTCTGCGGCACACTTACATTCTGTGAGGTGAATGCCAACATGCGGCGTGGTGCGGCAGTCATGGTACAAATAGACACAATCAATCAAGGAAGAAAGACGGATGTACATCACGTCATGCTCGTTCGTTTCAGTAACGTAGACGCTGTGTGCACATTAGGAGCCAGCAGTGCTGCCGCTGCCATTGCTGCGCTTGCTCTTCTCCACTATCTTGGTCAGCACCCGCACCTGGAGGTGAGATCCGGGCAGGAGAGCAACATACATGGGTGAGCTACCAGCAGCAGCAACTGGGGTTGTGTCGCTGGAATGGAATGCATGCAGCATTGGGCTGCCTCAACGCCGGCAACAGACCAACAGCTTGAGCACTGCGTGCGAAAACTTGCAGCACCCAAAGCTGCATTACCCTCCCCACCTTCTCTGCCAGCTGCTTGCTCTCCTTGTTGCGCTCCAGCGAGCTGCGGTAGCACTGCAGCGCCTGCGGGAGCAAAGCGGCACACAGGCATGGCAGGCGTGGGCAGAACTCCAGCCAGCAGGATTCCCAGCTGCCGCCAGCCCAGCAGTCCAGGCCTCACAACCCGTACGCTTGCCCAAGCCAAGCCAGCGCAACCAAGCAGCCAACCTCATCACCCGCCCCACACAACCAGCAGCTGCAGCAGCACCATCACCAGCAGCCGCCCACCTCGTCCATGCGCCCCAGGGCCTCCAGCGCCGCCGCCTTGCGGAAGTAGCCCTTGTCCCAGTCGGGGCGCAGCCGGATGCACTCCTCCGCATCCGCCAGCGCCTTGGCCGTCTTGCTCAGCTGCAGCAGCGCCGCCGAGCGGTTGCTGCGGGGCGGGAGGGAGATGCAGCACAAGGACGGGAGGTCTGGGCATGTGTGTTGTTTATGCTACAAGCCAGGATGGATGCGCTGCGCCGAGAAGGGAGGTTGGCTGTGGGTCCCTGTCCACTGGCAACAGCAAGCAGCAATCTGCGCCTGCGCCCAGGAGACAATCTGCACGCCCCCTGCAGCACCTGTAGAGCACCGAGTGGGCAGGGTCGGCTTTCAAGCCCTGCGTATACGCTGCCGCTGCCTTGAGGTACTGCCCCTCCTTGTAGAGTGTGTTGCCCTGTGCAGCAAGCAGGGACGGGTGCCTGGTGAGTGCAGGGATGGTCAACACGGTTGGGTGCTGGCGCTGCGCTGCCGTCGGGATGCTATCCTGCTTGAAAAAGGCCAGCCCTGCCACTTCAAGTGTGCACGAAGTGATGAATAATCAAGGCATACTGCCACATGAGCCCTCACCTGCTCTTTGAAGCTCTCTGCGGCGGCCGAAGCAGGCGCCGCTGCCGCTCCTGCCGCCGCATCGCTGCCGCCGCCAGCGGCCGATGCCGCGTCGCTGCTGCTGGCCGCCATGCTGCTGACAGATGTGCACTCGTAAGCGGCGTGCTCTGGCGGCGCTGGGCTCGCTGGTTCTCAGCTTCTTCGATGGACCGGGCGCCGTTTCGGCTGGGGGCGAAGTGGGCACCGGATCGATGATCAGAGCAGGTCAGAGAGCAATGAGGAGCGGCGATCGGGGCGTTGCGAATGCAAGATGGTCCAAATGCGGCCAATGCAGGGGCAGGTGGGAAAGGAATCAAGGAAGGCCTCGTAGGGAGCGCCTGTGCGCTCCCTGCAAACGATGATCACTTTTGTGCGCTGCTAGAATCGCTAGAACCGCGCTGCACAGTTCAAGCGTGCAAATCGCCCGACAGCCCCCCTTCTCCCCTCTCGGCCTCACTGTGCACGGCAGGCAGCAGTCAGCGGCGCCATGGAGGTGCTACAAAGCGGGCTGGAGCCTCCGCCACACAAGTGAGCCACCGCCGCCTGCCGCCGCTGGCTGCCCATGGCCTTCTGTCCTCCCGCCGTGTGCCGCACGCTCTGCTGCATGGATCAGAGGCATGCTGTGCACCCACTCAACCCACAGGGCCACGTTTGATGAGCTGCTGGCGCCGCTGGCTGGGGACGACGCCAGCGCGCCCACCGGCACGGTGGTTCGCGCCTCGGCCTCGTATGCCACCCGCGACGAGCGCTTCCTGATCAAGCACAAGGACTACGACCGCCAGTACGCGCAGCTCTACTTCTATCGGCTGCTACAGATGCGCGCGCATGTGGAGGCGGCGGCGCGCAGCGCCTGGCCCGGCATCCCAGGTGCGGCGCGGGAGGGTGTGTGGGGTGTGGCAGGGCGTGTTAATGGCGTGGCATTGAGCCGTGGGGTGCCTCGGCAGACTTCTTCCCTTACCTCACTGGCTTGGCTGCTGCCGGCCCTTCCTGCCTGCAGTGGTGCGCATCCTGTCGGTGCCCGAGGACGGCGAGGTGGCGGTGGTGGGCACGCTGTACAAGGAGATGTCACTGAAGCCGTCCATCCTGGATGAGTGAGGCGCCTGCAGCTGGGGAGGTGGCAGGCTGGGGCGGCCCCTATGATGCTGCTAGGGATCTGGTGCTGCTTCTAACTGCCACCTGCAATGTTTCTGCACATGCTCATGCTAGGCAGCCAGCCATCAAAACCTGGTGTGCTGCTGCGGTACTACCCATGCATGCTGGCTTGCCACTCATCCATGCCTGTCCACCCTGCTTGTGCTCTCTCCCCTGCCAGGTATGTCAAGGATCGTAGCCTTGGGCAGCAGCTGGGGCGGGCGCGGTTCACGCAGCCAGAGGACAGGTGAGAGCAGCGGCACAGTGTTTCAATTGCGCCATGGGCCGCCTACATGCACGGCATGCCGCAGAGTAGATGGGCAGACCCTGAGCCACATGCTGCACAGGTAGCGCACCTGCTCTAACCACTGACATCACCTGTCCAAACCATCTGGGACCGCAACCTCCCCCTGCCAGGCTGGTGCTGGAGGACGAGGGCGCACGCGTCACCCTGTGCGGCGACGCCTGCCCCGTGGGCGAATGCGTGACGGGCGTGGTGGCGGCGGTGCGCGGCCGCGTGCTGCCCAACGGCGACTTTGAGGTCACGGGCTGCGTGCATGCGGGGGTGCCGCCCCAGCCGCCGCTGCCGCGCTGCGAGGACAAGTGAGGCCTGGGGCTGGGCCAGTGGGCTTCTGGGCAGGGTGCGTGTCTCGGGCGCAGTTTATCTGCAAGGGGAGCATCCAGCAGTGGCTGAGCTCCTCCTGTGTTGAGCACCCAGGGCTGTGCGTTTCAAGGTGATCTGGCCCCGAGTGCTCCTCACTCTACCCCACTTCCCTGCACACCCTGCCATCTGCGCAGGTACGTGGCGCTGGTGTCTGGGCTGGGCGTGAGCGACGGCGAGGGCAGCCCGCTGCGCCTGCAGCTGCTGGTGGACTACCTGGGTGGCCTGCTGGGAGGAGAGGGCGAGCGCGGCGGCGTGGTGGGCAGGATTGCGCGCGTCGTGGTGGCGGGCGGACTGCTCAAAACCAGCTCTGCGCTCAGCCAGCCCACGGCATACAGCAGCGTGCGGCAGCAGGCGGCGGCCCTGGGGCCCCTCAGGTGTGTTGCTGGAGGGTCTGCCTGTGGCAGTCAGCTTGCATGGGCATGGTGGGCATGGCAACAGTTGCTGTGGGGTGCAGCAGCCTGTGCTTCTGCCCGCCATGAGCGCCGCTGCTAGTTCTGAGTTGCACCACCCTCTGCCCTGCTGCACCAGCCTTAGATGCCCCGCCCACTGCACTCCTGCAGGGATGTGGACATGGCGCTCAGCGAGCTGGCGGCGGCTGTGCCTGTGGACATCATGCCGGGGGCGGGCGACCCCGCCAACTACACGCTGCCGCAGCAGCCGCTGCACCGCTGCCTCTTCCCGGGGGCGGCCGCCTACTCCAGCCTGCAGCGCGCCACCAACCCGCACGACTTTGACGTGGACGGCGTCACCTTCCTGGGCACCTCTGGCCAGAATGTGGACGACGTGTACAGGTGGGCCATGACTGGGAGTGAATGTTGTGTGCGTGTGTGTGTGGGGGCCCCGGGGGGGGGGGGGGGGGGGGGGTGGGGGCAAGATGGGGTGGGGCCGCCGGAAGCCTGGAGCGCTCTGCGGTTGTTGGCCTGCCCATTCAGCTGGCCCACCCTCCTGGTGCTCCCTGCCGTCCCTGGCAGACAATTTGCTCAGCTCTTTGCCCCTGCCACCTGCTCTCGCCTGCAGGTACAGCGACATTGAGGACCGGGCCGCCATCCTGGGCAAGCTGCTGCAGTGGCGGCACCTGGCACCCACCGCGCCTGACACGCTGGCGGCCTACCCCTACTTCGAGTCCGACCCCTTCATCCTGGAGTCCTCGCCGCACGTGCTGTTTGCGGGCGGGCAGCCCGCGTTTGCCACTGGCGTGGCTGAGGTGGAGGGGGGCGGCAGCGTGCGCCTGGTGGCGGTGCCCAACTTCTGCACCACCGGCTGCGTGGTGCTGGTCAACCTGTCCACGCTGGCCTGCCAGCCCATCTACTTTGAGGACGCCATGCAGGCTTGACGGCTGAGGTTGTTGTAGATGTTGGGTTGGCAACGTTAGGACATATGTAAAATGCAGCAAGAGGCCGGAGAGCTGTTGGCCCGCAGCTGTGGGCACGGAGGCGCTGCCGGCAGCCCTGGCGGTGGCCGGCGGTCACTGGGTCAACAGCCACACCTTGGCCTACTGCTTTCACATCCCATGTGGCCTGTATTGATGGCCAGGCAAGACAGCACAGGCCCGGAAGCTCAAAGGGGCGCATGCCCGCGCGCACGAGCATCACTGCCGCCCGCCGCCGGCCGCCAACTCAAATCTGGGCGCCTTTCCTGTTGCTTGCAGCTCTCCCAGGGCCCAACCACACCGGCCGCAGTACAACCCACCTGTTGCAAGTTCGCCAGGCCACGGCGACCGCAAGGGGACCCACCACCAACTTCCGCGGGGCCCGCCGGCCCGCGCGCCGTCATGTTTTACAGCGCGCAGGTCTTGTCGAAACGCGGGCCGCTGGGCCCGATATGGATCGCCTCGTGGAGCCAGCGGGGGCTCAAGCGCGCGGACGTGTTCAACTGCAGCCTGCCGGCGGCCGTTGGTGAGCTTGGGCAGGGGCAGACGAGGCGGCCGGGGACCGCGCCGCGCCGTGCGCTCACCGCCGCCGCCGCCGCTCGCCAACGCAACACGCCCACTGCACTCGCACCCATTTTGCCCCACGCTGCAGACTCTATCATCAACCCTGAGGCGCCACTGGCGCTGCGGCTGTCGGGGCAGCTGCTGCTGGGCCTCGTGCGCCTCTACCTGCGCAAGCTGCAGTTCCTGGAGGAGGATGCGGGGCTGGCACTTCGTGGCCTGGCGCGGGTGCGCACCCTTCTGCTGTGTTGCCTGCCCGCTGGTGCCCTGTTTCATGATTGCTGCTGCTTCCCAGCTTAAGGGTCATCATCCTGCAGCAGTGCTGTGCAGGCGCCAACACACGCCGCTGCTCTTATGTTCTGGCTTGCAGAACGCGGGCGGCGGCGGCACGCAGGTGGACCTGCCGGATGGCGGCGTGGCTCCTGAGATGGCAATCACGCTGCAGGTGCAGCGCAGCTCGGGATGAGCAGGGGTGCAGGGTGGGGGCTGCACAGTCCTTGATGCTGGAAGGGCACAGCCCACAGGCCTGCCTGCTGGTTGCAAGCCCTAGCAGGGACATGTTCCACCCATGCCTGCCCACCTCCAACTTGTAACCCCAACCCCACTCCCTTCCCTGGAAGCAGGACAGCGAGTACGACCCCATGGCACAGTTTGTGGGCAACGAGCTGTTCCCCAGCTTTGAGTCCAGCCTCTTCCCCGAAGGGGAGCTGGGCGCCAGCGTGGGCGGCGCGCTGGGCGGCGCCTCGGTCACCGTGGCGCAGGTGCGCCTGGTGTGGAGGGCAGTTTGCGCAGATGACAGCTGAGCAGAGAATGCAGGGACTAGCATGCAGGCATTGTTGGTTGCCAGTTGCTGATATAACTTCAATGACTCTTTCTTGGCGCGGCTTGCTTGGTGCAGGACATCTCTGAGCTGTTTGGCTCGCACTGGACGGGGCCCGGCATCGAGGAGGAGCGGTTTGATGTGGATGGCGACGCCATGGAGAGGCGCTTCAGGTGCGCTGGGCAGGCTGCCGCTGGGCAGTGCAGGCTGGGCATATCAGATGCCTGCTTGGCATGTGCAGATTACAAAGTTTGCAGCAGGCATTCCAGCCTTTGGAATGGCAACTCAGTTCGGGGCAGCGCGCCAGTCTGCCTTGACCCAGTTCCGCCCTCCAGCATTGCCTCAGCCCATTAGCCTGCCCATGCCTGCCCTGCAGCACGGAGCTGGAGCGCCTGCGTTCACAAGGCGTGGAGGCGCCCCGCGACAAGGCTGACATGTTCTTTGGCGCGGCGCCGCTGGACGAGACCTTCTCGCCGGGTGAGGGTTGCTGGACATGCCTAAAGTATAAAACTGCGTCTGATTGCTGCTTCAGGGTTGCCGCTCTGTGCCTGGTGAGCTGCAGTGGGCACGGATTTGACCGGCTGTGGAGCTCTAGCCAGCTCATATGCTCCTGCCACCCCACCTGCAGTGATGGATGATGAGGTGATGGCGGTGCCACCCGACGAGCTGTTTGCGGGGCCCGGCCCCACCCCCGGCCGCACGCCGCTGTCTGGCGGCGCAGCCCCGCTGCCGGGCATGAGTGACATGCGGGTCACGCCCGCCAGCCTGGGCGCAGCCGCCGACTTGCTGCCCGACATTGGCGGCGCCACGGGCGGCACAGATGGCGGCGAGGGCTTTGCCCTGGGCGAGGATGTGGAGCCGCTGCCCATGCTGGATGGGGGGGCAGCGGCTGCGGCAGCAGCAGAGGCAGACCTGGCGGCGGCCATGGCGGCCGAGGCTGCCGGCGCTGCAGGGCAGAAGGCGGCTCGGCAGCGCCGTGCGGCACCTGCTGGGCGGCGCCGGCGCCCCACCGTGGATGTGCAGGCCAACGGGCAGCCAGCCACCACGCTCCCATCAGACCAGATCCGCAAGCTGCTGCTGGACCGCAAGCCACTCATGGTGCGGCGCGGCCTGCGCACGGCGCGGCAGCGCGCTGACCAGCAGCCCAGTGGCTTTGGAGCGGTGAGTGGCGCAAGGCAGCGTTGCCTGTGATGTTGGAATGCTGCATTTGGCAATGGCCTGTGTTGAATCCCTGCTTGCATGTTTGCCTGCCATTGCTGCGCCCTTCCCTCAGCGGGTGTGCTGGTTTCCTGATGCACTAACTTCATGCCCAATTGCTGCAGGTGGCTCAGCCTGAGGCTGCGCGGGAGAGCGAGCTGTACCGCCCCTCCACCCTGTCGTCGCTGGCGCCAGAGCTGCTGGGCCTGTTTGGCCGCGCCCTCACCCTGCCTGGCCAGGCGCCGGGCGAGGGCGCTGCCGCTGAGCAGCGCCGCCGGCGCAGCAGCCGCGGCACGGTGGCTGAGGAGGAGCAGGCAGCAGCAGCTGCTGCTGCCGCTGCTGAGGTGGCGGAGGAGGATGAGCTGGCGGGTGCAGGGCCCAGCATGACGCCCGGCGGTGACCTGGTGCTGTCGCTGCCGGATGATGGCGGCTACACCGGCGGGTTCAGCGATGCCGCGCCCTTCTCTGCTGGAGGGTATGGAGAGGATGCCATTGAGCCGGCAGATGAGCAGCAGGCGGCGGCACTGGCCCCTGCCGGGCCGGAGCCGGAGGAGGATGGAGAGGAGGGCGGCATGGCAGCGGCAGCGCAGCGCGGCCGGCTCCCGCTGCAGCCGGTGCCTTCCAGCGGCGAGCTGAGCTCCATAGGTGCGCAGCAGTTGGGTTGCACTGAGCCCTGGAAAGCTGTGGCAGGCTGCACCGTGCTGGTCTCTGCTCTGAGCCAGCTCCTGTGCAACTGCTGCGCAACCGCCCACTTCTTGCGCCACTCGCGTGCACTGCAGGCCAGGACAGCAGCGAGGGCGGGTCGGGCGCGTCCGCCACCGCCTCCTTCACCAAGAACACGGCCCTGGTGCTGGAGCACCTGCGCCGCGAGTTTGCGCCCGCCACCGGCTCCAAGCGGCGGCACCCGTCTGCCGGCGACCTGGCGGCGGGGGTGGCCTCACTCTCGCTGGACGGCCTGCTGGGTGCTGGCCAGGAGGCAGAGGCGGCGGGGCGGGCGCGGCGCGGCCGCCTCGAGGCCGCCCGCTGGTTCTACGAGAGCCTGGTGCTGCGCAGCACCAGCTTTGTCACCCTGACGCAGGTGGGCAGCGGCCCTGCTGGTATGCAGGGGAGCTACTGTCTGCGCAAGGGCCATGCTGTGTGCAAGTCTCTGAGAGGAGGCTACTGCTGCGTTCAGTGGTTAGGCGTGGCTCGGTCCCCAGTGTGTCGAGTCGCCCAGCACCTAGCATGTCATGAGTGCTTCCTGGCTTGCCGTGCATGTGCAGGAGGAGCCCTACGGCGACATCTGCATTGCGCCCTCAGCGCTGCTGGCGGGCGGGCGCGGCACGCCCGGCAGCGCGGCGCCGCCGGCCCCATGACCTGCGTCAGCGCAGCCTCAACCTGACCATGCCTCACTGACTGACCGTAAACAGTTGCTTTGATGCCGACGGACTGCACACGACTTGACGCCCTCCACTGAACCCATGCACTGTTGCTTAGCCACAATTATTTGCCTGCCCATATTGCGCATGCTTGCAGTTGCCAGCAGTTGCGTTGCGCCCCACCCTTGTTGATTGGCTGCCGCACCCAGTAGCTGCAGGCCACACACATTGTCCAAACTCGGTTGTATGCTGCCTTTGTAAGAACAGAGCTGAGATGGGCGGTGTGCGCGAGGCGTGCGCATGGCTGGATCAGGGCTGGCTTGCGTGCAGGCGGGGCTGGTTATGCATTGCAATGCCTGTCTGGCAGCGCAGCTTGGAAGGCTTGCTTTCAACAGCAGGAATGCAAACAAAACACCAGCTGCACTTGATGCTTGCAGCGTGGAGAGCACAGGGCAGCCAGCAGGAATGCAGCGGCAAGTGGCGGTGCAGCGAGCGGCGGTGGAGCAGCGAGCAGCCGGATCTGCGCTGCCACCAGTAATCATAGCGACGCTACCGCTTGATCCACGCGGTTTCTAAGCAACTGGCTAGCCTGCACGACCAGCTGTGCGTGTGCAAGTGGCGGCCTGGCCCCTAGCAGCCCTTTGCTGCCTTCCAAATGTCTTGATTGCGGCTGCAAACGTCCCCCATGCCCGTTGCAGGGCGCACGCTGCTCAGCAGGGGGTGTTGCGTTGTTGGGACCCTGCCTCCCGGCCATCGCGCCGCTCCTCGCTATTGCCATCTGAAAGAGTGATTGTCAGGGAGCACTGGGAACAGCATAACTGTCCACGGGAGGGAGCAAGCCCGCCCATGCAAGCCTGGGATTAGGATGCAATCCACCGTCAGCTCGCTGAAAGGCCCGCGCCCGCCTGCCCCGGCGCTGTTGCTGCTGCTCCCTGCCCCCTCCGCATCACAAGGAGTGCTCAGAGACCCGGCAGGGCCCCACAACAGCCACCCCACAACTCTACCGAGCAAAGATGGTCGCCATGGCTGCTCTGCGCGTCCAGGCGCTGTTCGGCAAGGGTGCTAAGGCCGCCCCCAAGAAGGCCGCCAAGTCTGGTGAGCGAGCAGCCCCCGGTCGCGCGGCCCTGCGGCTCCCTGGGGCTCCCCACCCCGCTGCCCGCCCCAGCACCGCCGCATCGGCGTTTGTGGGCACCGTTGCCGTGCCCTGCCGGCGCGCGGAGGGCCGCCAACCGCCTGCCTCACCGCCGTTATCCGCCCTCACCCTGCTGCGCCCGCTCCCGACCCTCTCCCGCGTCCGCAGCCCCCGCCCCCGCCAAGAAGGGTGGCGTGAGCCGCTCTGGCGGCTGGCTGGGCTCTGACAGCCAGAACATCAACCTGGACAAGTGGTACGGCCCCGACCGCGTGCTGTACCTGCCCGGTGAGCGCAGCGGCAGCAGCCGGCGCCGGCGGCCCGTGCGCCTCCGCCGCAGCAGGGAATATTGTGTGCAGCAGCTCGACTTGGTGGGAATGGAGCACATGCTGCTGATGGGATGCCCCAGTTCTTGCCCCTGGGCTGGGCAGGAGCTGTCGAAGTGCTGCCGCTGACCGCTGCCACTTCTTGCCTGGCTTCCTTTCTGTGCTGCGCAGGCGGCCTGCTGGCCCGCGACGAGATCAACCCCGTGCTGAATGGCACCCTGCCCGGCGACTACGGCTACGACCCCCTGGGCCTGGCCAAGGACGCCGAGACCCTGGCCAAGTACCGCGCCAACGAGCTGCTGCACGCCCGCTGGGCCATGCTTGCCGCCGCCGGCGCCATCATCCCTGAGGGCCTGGCCGCCAACGGCGCCGACGTCAAGGGCGCCACCTGGTTTGAGACCGGCGCCGCCATGCTCAACGGCGGCACTCTCAACTGGTTCGCGGTGCCCTTCGTGAACTTCAACAACCCGCTGCCCCTGTTCGCCGTGGTGGCCATCAACGTGGCCCTGATGGCCGCGGCCGAGAACTACCGCCGCACTGGTGAGCCTTACAGGGGAAGTAGTGGGTGGGGTGCAGAGGTGCAGCATGCTTGCCAGTGGTGCAGCAGCAGCTCAGGCGCTGTGGGCAGGCGAGTGCGGCAGCGTGTGTTGCCTGCATGCGTTTTCCCTCCCTGCGGAAGCCTGCCGCTGACCCTGTGGCAGCATGCGCCCGCCCTGCCTCCCATCCTGCAGAGGACGGTCCCGCTGGCTACGCCCCGGGTGTGGGCAAGTTCGACGAGTCTGTGTACTCCAACATGGACAACCTGTACCCCGGTAAGTGCAGGGGAGGGGTGGAGAAAGTGCTGCAGCAAAGCGGGGAGCAGCTGCAACTGAGTGGGCGACAGCGGCAGCCGAGTGGTTAAGCGTGAGCAGTAGCCAGCTAGCGGCAGCCGTGCCACACTGACACATCAGGCACACCAATCACTTGGCACGTTCACACGCTGCACTCCTGGCCTGCTCACCACACTCCTCTCCCCTGCCCTCTGCCCCCCCGCCACGCTTGCTGCAGGCGGCCCCTTCGACCCCCTGGGCCTGGCTGACGACCCGGAGGTGCTGGCTGAGCTGAAGGTGAAGGAGATCAAGAACGGCCGCCTGGCCATGGTGTCCTTCCTCGGCTTCGCCGTGCAGGTGCGGTGGGGGGTGGGGGCGGCGGGCGGGCGGGCGGCGGTTGCTTGCTTTTTGCTTTTATGTGTTTTTCTGCATTGCTCTGCATGTCTTGTGTTATGCTATGATGCTCAAACACGGTAGTGTGCCAGAAAAAGACGGAAAGCAGGGCAAAGACCGATGCTTTGACGCCCCGGGAGACGAGGAGACAGTGAGATCCGTCCCCCATCACCCCATACCGCAGGCGGCCGTCACTGGCGAGGGACCCTACGCGAACTGGTCGAAGCATGTTGCTGACCCCTTCGGCAAGTCGAGGGCTTGAACGGGGCAGGGTGGTTGCACCAGGGCATCCCGGGACGTCGGTGTCAAAGCGGTCGGCGGCGGCGGTCGGCGGCGGCGGCGGCAGAGGGCTTGCTAGAGCTTTGCTGCCTGTGGCTGCATTGCTCTCAACCTGTCTCCTGTCCCCTCCATTCCCCTGTGTGCAGGCTACAACCTGCTGACCATCCTGTCCTCTGAGGACCGCGCCGCCGTGCTCTAAGCAGCCGGCCCCGCCTGGCGCCCGCCGCCGCCCCGAGTGTAGCTCTGTAGTCCCACCCCTTCCCTGTTTCCGCTTGTTCTTGTGCTCTCAGCATTTGGTTGTGCTCCCCCTAACGAGAAGAACAATTTTATCATTCTACACCGCACAGCCAGCGCCGATGCGCGCGCTGTAATGCTCTGCCCCGCCGCCGTCACGAGGTGCAAGAGAGGGCGCAAGGCGCAAGGCTGGTGGCATGGGCAAGGCGGGAGGGCAAGCTGGTGGCATGGAGGCATTTGCATGCAAGCAGTGAGGGACATTGGAGTGATTCGGGGCAAGAGTGCAAGCGCCTGCAATGGAATTGTGTTGAAGATGGCATGGGGCAGGCAGGCAGCCAGGGGGAAGCAGCGGACACAGCGGGCATCCAGGCCCCTGGTTTTTTAGCGTTCGCCATCGACTATCAATCTCGCACTGCGCCAAGGCACCATGGCAGACACAGCCCAGCACCTCTCCGATAGGCAGGCGGCCGATGCCGACCAGGCAAGGCTCGGCAACCTTGCGTGTGCCTGAGCGTGCGTGTGCAGAGAGTGCTGGTGCTCGCTGCAGCATGGTCAAAGGCCCAGCAGCTTGGTCCAAGGCCCAGCAGGCCAGACCACGGCCGGTGGCTGCAGCGACGCCTCCTGCCGCTGCCGCCATGAAGCCGCTGGCCGCCCAACTTGCATCCTCGCACATGAACCCACCCGCCCCTTTCACTGTCTCCATTTGCCAGCCTCGGCACGGGTCGTATGTGACTGCCAGTGAGGAGGAGGCCACTGGGCGCGCGGCTGCCCATGTGGACGCCGGCGCTGGCGGTGCCGCTTCCTCACCGCAGCTGGGGGCCGTGGACCAGGTCAGTGGGACCCTGCTGCCTTGCCTTGGCACATACAGACCAATCTGAATTTGTCAGTAGAGACCGGCATGCTGCATGATTGCCATCACCTGCCCTTCCCCTGCAGGCGCGCTTTGGGGACCCTGACGCTGAAACCGCCCTGAAAGCTGACCGCCCTCCTGGCATCAAATGGGGACGCTGACATCATCATCCTTGTGG
>VFQQ010000836.1_pt1 | contig 51990 bp, 56 predicted proteins | sample 3512341 | NCBI WGS metagenome assembly VFQQ01 (sample SAMN10412373, study PRJNA504923) | tailings metagenome | isolation source: Relicate 2 Philex TSF1 revegetated site | place: Philippines: Tuba, Benguet | collected 2017-08-29 | reverse complement strand
CTTATTCCAAAGAACTTTTATACCCCTGTTTTCATTACTTTGTAAACATAGGAGTGACACAGAGTACGGCACAGAGGTGCACAGAGTTGTCTAATAATTTAAATCACCCCTTTTTCTCCGTGAAACTCTGCGCCAAACTCTGTGTTACTCTGTGGTAAAAAATAATCACTGAGAGCGAGCGAAACAGAGATTACGCGGAGGATTTATTTTAAATTTCTATCTTGTTGCATCAATCTCTTGCTATGCAACGTATTTTCTTTTTTTGTTTGCTTATTGGTTGTATTCAGTTGAATGCGCAAAAGACCGATAAAAAATTACAGCATCAAATTGAAACACTCTTACAAGGTTTCCGTGGAGATATTGGTGTGTATGTGCATGATCTGAAGAAGAATAGAGTAGTAGCCGTACATGCGGATACCGTATTCCCAACTGCCAGTATGGTGAAAGTGCCCATCATGATTGGTGTGATGGATAAGATCAGTAAAAAAGAATTGGATTATCATCAATCACTAACCTATAAAGATTCATTGTTGTATGAAGGAGTAGATATTTTAGGTTCCTTCAAAAACAATGAGAAAATTGATCTGAGTAAAGTGATGATGCTCATGCTCACCACGAGTGATAATACTGCCAGTTTATGGTTGCAGTCATTGGCAGGTACGGGAACACGTATCAATCAGTTGATGGATAGTTTGGGATTTCCGAATACCAAAGTAAACAGTCGCACACCCGGAAGAGAAGAGATCAGAAAGATCTATGGTTGGGGACAAACTACGCCGCGTGAAATGGCGACCTTGTTTGAAAAGATAGCTGCCAGACAAATTCTTAGTGATTCTGCCAGTGATAAGATGTTGAAACTACTCGGCAGAAATTATTGGGATGAAGAAGGGTTATCATCCATACCTGCGGGTGTTTTTGTAGCGAGTAAAAACGGAGCGGTGAATGCGAGTAGGAGTGAAGTGATTTATGTACAAGGAGAGGGTGTAAATTATGTTTTCTGCATCTGCACCAAAAACAACCAAGACCAAAGCTGGACCCCCACCAACGAAGCCTGGACTCTTACTAGAAAATTATCATCCTTGTTATGGGAGTATTATAAAAGGTAAGCTTCTATGAAATAATTTTATGGGACGCAGATTTTTATGATTTGTTATGATGAGTGCTGATCAATCTAAAATCATAATTATTCATAATAATCTGCGTGCCATCCTATTTTTTTAAAAAATAATCAACGTTATATTGATGGGACGCAGATTAGTTATAATTTTTTATGATCAACGCTGATCAATTTAAAAATCATAATCAATCATAAAAATCTGCGTCCCATCCCACGCATCCATAATTATTTAGCTAAACAAAACGTAAGTAATCCAGCTCATTCCGTAAGCGAGAACGGTCATGTAGATCAATTGAATGGTGGGCCATTTCCAGCTTTTGGTTTCACGCTTTACTACCGCAAGTGTACTCATACACTGCATCGCCAACACATAAAACACCATAAGTGAAAGTGCCGCAGCCAGTGTATATACTTTAGAACCATCTGCATGTTTCGCAGATTGCAGTTTGGCACGTAAAGAACTATCATCCGATTCTTCCACACTGTAGAGTGTTGCCATGGTACCCACAAATACTTCACGTGCTGCAAAAGAAGTGATGAGAGAGATACCAATTTTCCAATCGTATCCTAAAGGTTGAATCGCAGGTTCAATGAATTGTCCGAGGATACCGGCATAAGAGTTCTGTAATTTTTCGGTAGACAATTGTCTTTGTAAGGAGTCGATCTGATCAGGCATTTGTTGGATCAGTGCTACATATTTGGTTTCTGTTTTCTCCATGCGCTCACCCGGACCATAACTACTCAAAAACCATAATAATAAACTGATGACCATGATGACTTTACCCGCATCGGTAACGAAGATGCGTGCTTTCTCTACCATGGTGATGATTACATTTTTCCAACGAGGGGCGCGATAGATGGGGAGTTCGAGGATGAAGAAACTTTTCTCACTGATCTTGATGAACCACTTCATCACATAACTCACGATGAGTGCCATCACGGTACCGAGTAAGTAGAGTGCCATCATCACTAGCCCTTGCAAACTCAGGAAACCGAAATAGTAAGTATCATCAATGACGAGAGAGATTAAAATAGTGTATACCGGTAAACGAGCGCTGCAACTCATCAAAGGTGTAACCATGATGGTGAGTAATCGTTCTTTTCTGTTCTCGATATTACGTGCACTCATGATAGCGGGTACTGCACAAGCAAAACCACTTACCATGGGCATTACACTTTTGCCGTTCAAACCTACTTTACGCATGAGTCGATCACTGAGAAAACTCACACGCGCCATATAACCGGTGTCTTCGAGAATGGTGATCAATCCAAAGAGGATCATGATCTGCGGAACGAAAACGAGGATACCACTCAATCCCGCTACCAGTCCATTGATGATGAGATCACTCCACCAACCGGAAGGAAGATGCGTACCTAACCAGCCGCTGATCTCTGCAAAGCCCCATTCAATACCGTCCATGGGAAATGCGGCGAGCCAGAAAATACTTTGGAACAAGAGAAAAAGAACGGATAACAAGATTACATAACCCCAGGTATGATGCAGGAGTAGGTTGTCTAGTTTATCGGTAAAGAGTTTTTTCTCAAGAGGTCCGGGCTCCAACACATTTTGCTGCATGATCTGGCGAATACGCGTGTATCGCTGCATGATTTCTTCAGCCTGTGTTTTGGTAGGATTGAATTTATGATCGATCTCGATCTGTTCTATTTTTTGCTGAACAGTTTCGCTGAGCGGAAAACTTTCGTGGTTGATGAGATAATGCACAGCTGCATAATCACTCAAAGAGGGATCGAGTTGTTGAATGGCATCGATGGATGGCGCTGCCAGTTTTTTATTGTCGATGAAATCACGAGGTACAGCACTGTTACCCAGTCTGGATACCTGTGCCAATACTTTCTTGAGTTCGTTAAGACCTTTGTTTTTTCTGGGGTTCACTGCTACAACGGGAATACCGAGATCGGCTTCCAGTCCACTGATATCGATCTTGATACCTTTTTTGGAAGCGATATCATTCATGGTGAGTGCCATCACTACCGGAATCTTCAGATCAATCATCTGACTACAGAAGAGCAGGTTGCGTTTGAGGTTGCTGGCATCGGCCACGAGTAATACTACATCAGCTTTCAGATCGGTATCGGCACCCATGAGTACTTTATAAGCAACCCATTCATCGGCCCTGCGAGGATAGAGACTGTAAGTACCGGGCAGATCAATGAGTTCAGCTTCGGTGCGGTCATCCAAACGGGTGCTGCCGGTCTTTTTATCGACGGTAACACCCGGAAAGTTGCCCACTTTCTGGTTCAATCCGGTAAGGCTGTTGAAAAGTGAGCTTTTCCCGCTATTCGGGTTCCCTACGAGGGCGATATGTAATTTCTTGTGGTTCAATGGATGGTGGTTGCAAAAGTACAGGCAATAAAGGGTGGGTAGTTACGAGATTGGGAACCCTTCACCGCCCCCTTCTCCGCCGAGGCGGAGAAGGGGCACCCCGACGCAGGAGGGGTCTCGCACCTCCAGAGTGTATACAAGTTGTTTTGTTCTTTGCATAGATGTTAGAGGGTAAGCGGGTTCACAGGGGGATTCACCAAGGGTTCAGTAAGGGTTCACTAGGGGTTCACGTATAGTTCGGTTTATCCACATTTTTTAATTCCGTACCCTCTGTAAAGTGATTTCAGGAATAGACACACTTCATCATCCAATTATCATCATTTATTATTCAATATTCACGATTCATTATTCCCTCTGTTTGTAACATTCAAATAAATCAGTATATTAGAGTTCCCCCATACTTTTTATTTCCTGATTTTATTGAAGTGCGAACGAGAGATTGTTATGCAAAGGTGATGGCATCTTTGAATTTTGTATTTACGAAAGTGAAAACTATAGGCGCATATTTTTTAATTAATTGGCTGTGAAGTGAATATGTGAAATTGCGTAATTGGATTAGGCGTTGAGGTTCGCATATTTATGAGTTGGCTGCAATTAAACAACCACCCAAACAACTATGAACATTAACCCACAGACATTGACAGGACATTGGAAAGAAGGCTTTGCTTTAGACCTTCACACATTATCAAGTGTTCCCAAAGAGTGGACAACCAAAAAAGTGACTGTTCATGAGTTTATTGACGGAGAATTTGTGGCTGTTGAAAAGGAAGTTCAGGACAAAGTAACAAAATGGGATACTACATATACTCAGATAGGACTTGAAATGAACCATTTAAAATATTGGAAAGAAAAACATAGAGCTGAGGTAATTGGTGCGACAGCCGCAGAATTTTTAAAACAAAAAGCTGCTGGTTGGGGAATTAACCTGATTATACCTATTCCGCCCTCCGATACAACGAGAGAGTTTCAACCTGTTTATGAAGTTGTTAATCATATTGGAAGATTGAGCAGACTTCCTGTTGATTTTCAAATTTTAAAGAAACTTAAATCAACTTCGCAACTTAAAGAAATTGAAGATCCTACAAGAAGAAAAGAGGTTTTAACTGGAGCATTTTCAATTCAAAATAACAGCTTGGCAGGAAAAAATGTCTTGCTTTTTGACGACCTTTATCGTTCGGGAGAAACCCTCAATGCAGTTTGTGATATTATCATAAACCAAGGCAAAGCTAAAAGTGTTTATGTATTGACTATAACAAAAACAAGGTCAAAACGATGAGAGATAGAGAATATTCTGCATTCATGCTTCTTAATGCACCAGGATTTGGTGCGAAAAGCATTCATTATATCTATGCTAACCTCAAAAGACTGGGTTTAAACATAAATGAATTGTTTGAACAAAGTCTTACCCAGTTGAGCAACTATTTTCCAGAGATAGGGAAAGGCAAATTTTCTCGTGCTGACCTATCATCGTTACAATCTTTAGATAGTAATAGCCTATACACCTCTTATCAAAAACTAAAAGACGAAAATGTTCATATCATCGGCTTAGATGATGAGCGTTATCCTAGGAGTGTTATTGAAAGATTAGGTGAAAATGCACCACCTGTTTTATTTTGTAAGGGCTATTTACCCCTCCTAAATTCCGACAGTATTTCAATAGTTGGTTCAAGAGATGTTAGTGATTTTGCAATATTGCTTACAAAGCGTATTGCAAATAGACTTGCAGATAGTGGCTATAACGTAACATCAGGTTTTGCAAAAGGTGTTGATACAAGTGCTCATATTGGGGCACTTGAAAGTAACGGAACTACAACAATGGTTCTCAGTTATGGCTTCAACCATTTGAGCATCAAAAAGGATATTAAAGAGTTTAATTGGGAACGGAATACTCTCTTTATTTCTCAATTTATGCCGTATGAAAAATTTTCTGGTCAAAATGCTATGATAAGAAACAAGCTTGTTTGTGCCTTAGCTAAAGCAGTTATAGTAATTTCATCAGGTCCAGAACGAGATAGCAGCGGAAAAATGAGTGGTACTTTTGATGCTGGCTTAACAGCTTTAAAATATCAAATTCCTCTTTTCGTATTAAATCCTTCACTATTAACCCCTACACCTAAAGGAAACATAGACTTAATAAATATTGGTGGCATCTCATTATCAAACGGCAATGAGCTTGTTGAATATTTAAGCAAACTTAGTAATACTTTAATTGAAGCTCCAAAAGCAACAATACAAATTGTTGCAGAACCTCAGCCTGTTTACCAATCGGAAAAAGACGACATTAAAGACAAAGTCCTAAATGTTTTTAATGGAAGGGCTTTGTCAATTAATGAAATTATTGAACAAACACATTTAAATTGGACTGTTCAGAAATTATCAGCATACCTAAAGAAATTAGATGAAATTGAGGTTGTAAAAAAAGGACGGAGTAACTTCTACAAAAGAAAAAGTTCACAAATACAAACAAGGCTTTTTGCTTGACACATTACGATTGTAAATTAACTTTTGTAAAGTTCTAAAACTTTACAAAAGTTTTGCATCATTCGTTTATTATTTAGTTTCAGTCGTAGGTAACTTTTAAAGATGACACTACCATTAGAATATCGAAAAATAACCGCCCCTTATTACAGGGTTCCTGTATTTGAATATTGGGGAGATATTTATGAATCAATTTTTTGCTATTTAAAACCATTTTTAAAAGTAAAAGAAGGCTCAATTATACTAGATTCTATTGACGACCCTGGTGTGTATTTTATTATCAACTGCTTGCTGAACACAGCATTCCCTTAACATGGAATGACATGTTAAAACTAACAGGACTACAAACACTTGGTCAATTAAGAGCTGCCATGTTTGGTTCTGGTTTGCTGCGCGATATTTGTGAGAAAGAGAAAATTATTTTACCCTATCAAGATATTTTTAGTCCACATCAATTAGAAAGTCTTTTACCAATACTATCAAAACTTGGACATCATAAAGTCAGATGCATACCTGAATTGCCAGAGCATGATCCACCGGTTGTTGTTGACTTAGGCATCGAAACAATCATTAATCAACACAACAGGCTAAGATGCTTACAAACACTTGACGGAACGCTTTTTTTTGGAAATGCCTTTGATTTTGTTGAGACATATATCTGTGGATCCAAAGAACAAGTGCAGCTTTTTGCTAATAGCTTGGAAGGGTTTATGTGTACAGAAAAAACAAGAACAAATTGGCATGATGATTAATGAGCATGAACTTTTGGAAAGTTTTAGAACTTTCCAAAAGTTTCGCATCATCTAATTCATTTCATCTTATTCGTAACTAAGAATGAAATGTTTCCTTTTCCGCAGGGTTGTCATATCAAAACAAGTTCATCACAAATCTCTTCAAATAACGAAGGAATGGGGGAAACAAAATATTCAGCTTTGGTTTTTAACTTCAATAACATATTTTTAAATAAGTATTTGTGTATGCAAGACTATCAATGAATTCATCGCCTTACTAAATATTCGACCGTAATAGGAAACGCGACCTCATTCTTTATTCGAATCTTATGAGAAATGTAATTATAGTTTTATTATTTATAATAACAGCTTGCTCCAATAACAAGAATAATTCCAATGAAAGTTCTGAGCGGGAAGATATTAACAAGGTTTGTGATCAAGTAGTAGACTTAATCGTCAAAGGACAAAACGAACAAAGCATGCAGCGGCTAAAAGAGATTTCTGTGATGTCTTATTCTGATTTGGATTCAATGGGTGTAAAAATTGATAGACAAATGGTATCAATTTTACCAAGTTATGGTCGAATGCTTGGTGCTGAATTTGTACGAGAATTTAAGGCAAATAATATCTTGGTTCGGCGCAATTACATTTTAAAGTTTGAGAAATACTATTTGCGCATATCTTTTACTCTTTATAAAACACCAGCAGGATGGAAAGTAACCAATTTTGATTATGACGATAGCTTGATCGAAATTTTCTACTGATGCATATTATATAACATCAGCTTTCCAAATTTTTTCTCTTGTGTGAGCGCTCGCAAAGTCCTCCAAATAAGTCCTATGGACCTTGTACCTCGCAGACTCTGCGGGAAATCTTTCCTATCTACTTCATCATTCAATATTCAATATTCATCATTCACTAACCTCCAATCGATACCCTTTCCCTCTCACAACGGTAATCTTTTTTTCTTCGCAGAGTGTTCAAATCAAAACAAGTTCATCGCAGATGTCTCCGAGGTACGAGGGACTATGCGAATAAGAGAATAATACCCATGCAATTGTTAATATTTGTGCCATTTGGGTATTAGATTCTATATGCCCTGCATGTTGTCGTATATTTAGTATTCACAGCACTCCTCTCTATCAACCTCTCTTTTTAGACATCAGGATGTATTAACACTTTAAAAAAATGAACGATAATCATTTAGATGAAAGTTTTGGAACATTATCAGAAACCATCAACGGATTAATCAAGTTGGGTTATACACACGACTTTAATATTACAGATGAAAGTACCCATATACGACGATCTCCGGAAGCGTTTCAAATCGATAAAGTCTATCGCTTTGAAGGTGCATCAGATCCTGATTATCAGTCGATACTTTATGCTATTTCTTCTGTAAAGTATAACCTAAGAGGAACTTTGGTAAATGGATATGGTATTTCTTCAGACGAAGTGTTCTCAAAATTGGTAGATCAACTACAAACCAATCAAACAGTTCCTATTGCGGAAACCGTTTTCCATCATGCTACACTACAACGCCCCGAGGGTGAGCGTGTTTTGAATGCTCCTTTTGTAGAACTCAATTTGCATCAATTTATTCAACAAATAAAAAGTGAAACCACTTGGGCAGAAAGTGATCGTAATTCTATCACCATTTTTAAGTCAGATACTATGAGAATGGTGCTCATCGGATTACACGAAAATGCTGAACTACCATCACATAAAGCCAATGGAGTACTCAGTATTCAGATCCTGGAAGGGAAAATGGCATTGACCGTAGAACAAAAATCCATTGAAATTACAAAGGGTCAAATCATAGCATTGGGCGAAAATATTATTCATGGTGTAAAAGCATTATCAGAATGCTTTTTCCTGCTTACTCTTGCCATGAACCAGAAATAGTCTTTTCCTTTTTTGCAGCGTACTTCCGCAACGCTGCTGGAAAACAATCAGTCATGGATCAAATAATAATTCGCAAACACCTTAGTAGTGGGAGAGGTCTCTCCACCGAGGTGCATCTGCCTAACATACTTAATCAGCCATACAACATTCATCATAATTGATTATTTTTAATAATGTATTTTCTGCGAATATTTGGCAGACAGAATTATCCCTATATTCTAGAATCCATTGAGTAAAGTACTATGAGGTATTTGCTTACATTTTTAATCTGTATTAGCAGACTGTATGCAATCGGTCAAACTAATTTGGGTGTTGAGATCGTATCCCAATTACCGAATAGTCGGATTTATTTTGTAGGACAGTTACACAATAATGAGGCGAATACTATTATCGAAGAAGCGCTCTTGCTTTCACTTCATGCAAAGCATGATGTACAATATGAATTGCTGGAATATGGTCATTCTGCTGCCTTTTTACTCAATCAATATTTGCAAACAGGAAATGATGAATTCTTACAATTTATTCATCCTGATGCGAAATTTAATTTCATCAAAAAAGTAAAGGTGTATAATGATGCTATCAGCACTGATAAACGCATCCGCTTTTATGGGATCGATTTTGAGGGCAGACAGCAAGGTAAGTACACACAAAAAGCCTTTGCTATTATTCTTGATGCATTGAAATTGTCTACTTCAGAGACACTCGCATTGTTGCTGCGCAATATTGTTGAATCTCAATCCAAGGATCTAGAAAGAAACCTATTAAGCGTGAAATCTTATGTGACAGAGAATGACTCCGTTAGTCGCTCTTTACTTGGTAAATATTATTTAGATGTTTTGTTGATGGCAAATGCACCCTTCCACTTCTCACCAAGGAGAGATGATGCAATGGTATCAAATTTCTACCTGCTGTATCATCAACTTGTTCGTGAAGGGAAAGACCCCAAATTTTTTACATCATTTGGTACAGGGCATATCAATCCAAGAAATAATGATGGCATTGCTATGAAACTAATGAACGCCCCTGAAAGCCCGGTAAAAAATAATGTTGCTGTGATGGGAGTGCAGTATTTTAATTGTCTGTTCAGCAAAGAGAATGTTCATAAGCCTACAGATGGTAGTTTAAGTTTTCTATGTAGAAATGCCACGATTGAGAAGATGAAAAATATTCAAAACAATTATAACAAACAAATTGAGTTTTTGCCAAAAGATAAACTAGGTCTAGCCAACTGTAACGAAGCTATTCAGTTGCTTTCCGGTATGATTTTAGTGTATAACTATGGTTCAACCTCTTTTGGGTTTTGGGAATAAATGAATTTTTGGAAAGTTCTAAAACTTTCCAAAAATTAGTTAGGATACGTTGTACGAAATACAATCATTTTCTCATTCATTCATGTAAAGCATGAAAAAATTTCTTCTACACTCCATAGTAATCGACATGTTCTCCATGCTCACCTTTTCATTATTCCTCATTACCGGAGATAAACTGACGTTTCCATTGGGTTTACTTTTCTTCTTGTCTCTTTTTCAGGAAATCAGTTTTTTTAATGTAGGTTTTGGTTTGACGTTTTTATGCTGGCTATATTCTTTGATGGTAAATACAAAGAAGTGGTGGACAATTCTCAAAGGATCCTATATTGTATTATCGGTATCCTTCATCACTGCTATTTTTATAGGTAGTCCAAGTATGATCAAAGAAATACCTACGCTGATATCATTGATTATATTCTTGTTCTTTCAGGCATTGTTCTGCTGGAAATGGTGGACTAGAATCTATACGCACTAGTTTATTCCAATTGATATCAGTATAAGATCATTGCTGTTCATACTGAAAACTAAAAGGAATACTGATGTGTTTACCGATAGGAGAAATGACGATCAGTCTGCCTGTTCTTTCTATCATCCCTTTTTTATTGCTTTTTGTTGCGATATAGATTTCACCTTTTTCATTGGGCGAAAAAACTTCGGCGTAACCATCAACAGATAGGTATACTTCTTTGATCTTGTCTTGCATCGGCTCCCGGGTGCTTACTTGGGCAATGTATTCTTTAGCACGTTGTTGTAAGGATGTGGGAATAGTCTCTGCCTTACTTACCACTACGGTATATTTCTTTTGAATATTTGCTACATGTTCAGATAATTCCGATGCTGAATAGGATTTAAAACCTTTTAGGAATTCGGTTAGTATTTGATATTGATTGGTCACCGGTTGCTGCTCAAATGTGCGTAAGTGAATGGAAGTATAATCATTGGCAGACAAATGACCTGCAAATATCTGCGCATAACGTTTTTTATCACTTTTACCTTCCTCTACAAAACTAAAACCGCGAAATACCCCTATTTTTTGAGGTTTTCGGTCGTATTCAATCACCGGATTGCCCGATAATGAAAAGGAGCCGGGATTCTTTTTTAATCTCTCTATTGTGTTTTTATAATAGTCTTCCAGCTCAGAAAGGTTGGTCGTTTTTTTATTATCGATTGAAGGAGCCCTTTCCGGTAGTCCGGGGCTCACTTTTATTTCAGTCTGTTCGCCTTGTACCCGAAAGGTAAAAATATCACGTTTATATGGTTTGAATCGGGTGGTATCATACGTAATGGAAATATTGGGTTCAAGGAATTGTGTAGTCATCTGCGCAACGGTATCCTCTGTTATGAGCATGGCTGCTATACAAAAACCGGATCGAAGAACTGAAAGTAGATTCATGGTATTGGATTGTTTTATTGAATCATGATATCCTAAACAGGTTATCATATTCCAAATATAAGTAAGGAGGTTTTATTATTAGATAGTGTTGTCACCCTGAGGAGCGTTCACAACCCCCAGTTGTGATCTGCGACGAAGGGTGACTATAAATAAGTATCTTGCTTCAAATCCTCATTATCTATCCTATGCGTAAGTTATTATTGTCTTTTGGCTTTCTTTTTTTAATTATTCCATTGATTGCACAATCGACAAATCCCAAACTCAAGATCACAGCGCTCAGGAATCATTTTTATATCTACACTACATACAATACTTATCAAAATACACAAGTACCTGCGAATGGAATGTATGTGGTCACAAAGGAAGGTGTGGTTATGTTTGATACACCTTGGGATACCACACAGTTTCAACCTTTGTTAGATAGTATAGAAGCCAAACATCATCAACCCGTCATCATGGCTTTTGCTACCCATTGGCATAGTGATAAAACAGCAGGGTTGGAATATTATCATCAAAAAGGTATCAGGACTTATACTACTCGAAAAACAGATGAACTGAGTAAAAAGAATGCTGCGAAGCGAGCGGCTTTTCTTATGGATAAAGACACATTGTTTCAGGTAGGGAATTACCGATTTGAAATATATTATCCGGGTCCGGGTCATACGGAAGATAATATTGTGATTTGGTTTCCCACAGAGAAAGTATTGTATGGCGGTTGTTTGATCAAAGGCGCTTCTGATAAGAATCTGGGATTTTTAGGAGATGGTAATGTGAAAGAATATGCCAACACCTTAAAAAGAGTACAACAAAAATACCCGTCTCCCCAACACATCATCGTTGCACACAGCGACTGGAATGATCTGAATTCATTGCAACACTCCATAGAAATGGCGGAGTTGCTGGTAGCTGGTAGCCAATAATTCATGGCTTATGGGTTATAGCTTATGGTTCATGGGTTATGGTTTATTTGTTCAACACAGGAGTCTTAAGGACCACATACCTCAGAGACGCATAAGGGAATTAATCAAACCCCTTGTAGCTTGTAGCGTGCAGCCTGCAGCTCATAGCTAATCTTCTGCTAATCAAATCAGACATCAGACATCTGACATCCGCCATTCTCTCATTTGGCATTTGACCAAAAATTCAGGTTATTTGCAGACAAATCAATCCCATGCTTCCTAAGTTCAAAAGAATCCTCCTCAAGTTATCGGGTGAAGCCTTATTAGGTGATCAAAAAAATGGTGATCCATTCAACCCGCAGATCATTGAACAATATGCGCACGATATCAAACTCGTGACCAATTTAGGGGTTCAGGTAGCGATTGTGATTGGTGGTGGGAATATTTACCGAGGCATGAATGAGGCAGAAAGTGGTATTGAAAGGGCACATGGCGATTATATGGGTATGCTGGCTACGGTGATCAATGCCATGGCGATGCAGGCGATGTTAGAGAAGATTGGTGTTTATACCCGTTTACAAAGTGCCATTAATATGGAGCAGGTAGCTGAACCCTATATCCGCAGAAAAGCTTTGCGTCATTTAGAGAAAGGAAGAGTGGTGATTTTTGGAGCCGGTACCGGTAATCCTTATTTCACAACAGATACAGCAGGTTCTCTTCGCGCCATTGAGATGAAGGCGGATGTAATTTTAAAAGGAACCCGTGTAGATGGCGTATATACAGCAGATCCGGAGAAAGATCCTACTGCCACTAAATATGATAAAATCAGTTTTCAGGAATGTATCACCAACAACCTGAAAGTGATGGATATGACGGCTTTCACCCTTTGCATGGAAAACAAACTCCCCATTATTGTGTTTGATATGAACAAGCCCGGAAACCTGCTAAAAGTAGTAGAAGGGATGAATGTAGGCACTTTTGTAAGCTGATCGCCCGCTGGTGTAAAAACAGGGGTTATTGTTGAATGCTGTTGGTAATTTCACTCCGATGAAAAAACTATTGATACTCATTTGTTGTCTGAATGCAGGAATGGCGCTATCACAAGGTCGCCTTACACTTTCAGATGCCATCAATCTTGCACTGAAGAACAGCCTCGATATTCAATTGGCTAAGAATAATGTAGAGATCAGTACCATCAATAATCATCCGGGTGTTGCCGGTGCTTTGCCTACGGTTACGGCAACTGCTAATGATAATGAACAGATCATTTCCATCAACCAGAAATTTCCGGACCCATCTAGAAATACAACGCGTAGCAATGTTGGATCTAATAACTTGAATGTAGGTGTTACGGGGAGTATTCTCTTATCCAATGGTTATCGGGTGGTGACCACTAAAAAGCGATTGAATGAATTGGTGATCCAAAACCGTTATCTGTTGGATGCGCAGATCCAAAATACAATGGCAGCAGTAGCTACTCGTTATTATGATGTGGTTCGTCAACAAGAGTTCATAAAAACCATTGAACAATCTATTGATGTATTTCAAAAAAGATTGGATATCCTACTGGCACGCAAAGAAGCCGGATTATCCAATAACGCCGATATTTTTCAGGCCAGATTGGACCTGAACTCACAAGTGCAATTAAAACAACAGCAGGAATTGGTGATCCAACAAGGTAAAACCGATTTGCTGAATTTATTATTCCTCAACCCTGATTCCTCCATTAATATCCAGGATACCATTATTGTTGAGCGTAATCTTTCACTAGAAAATATTCGTGCCAAGTTGAAAGATAACCCACAGTTACTGAGTGCGAATGAGCAGATCAAGATCAATGAACTCATCGAAAAAGAAACAGAAGCATTGGGTATGCCTACCCTTCGTGCCAATACCGGATACAATTTCAACAATACCAGAAGTGGTGCAGGTTTTATTTTGCAGAACCAGAGTTTTGGTCCGTTCATCAGCTTGAACCTGAGTATTCCTATTTATAATGGTACAGCATTCAAGCGTCAACAACAAGTAGCAGAGATCAATTCAAAAAATGCTGTGCTGCAAAAAGAGACGTTGGCGCAAACTTTAGAAACAGGTGCTGTTAGAACCTATCAGGCATACAAAAATGCATTGCAACAACTGGAAACAGAGGTTGAAAATTATAAGCTCTCCATGCAATTGGTAGACCTCGTATTAAAACGTTTTGAACTCAATCAGGCTACCATCATTGATGTACGACAGGCACAACAAAGTTTTGAAGCATCGGGTTTCAGGTTATTGAATTTGAATTATACGGCTAAGTTGGCGGAGATTGAATTGAAAAGACTGGCCAATCAAATTACACCCTAATCAATATTTTATAAATAGAACCTATTATTTTTTTGCATAATTTATGAGCGATTTGATATGCTTTTATCACCTCGAATCGCTTATTTATGAGAAAGCCCTTATGCATCTTAGGTTTGTTTCTTTCTATTGCAAGCCTTTCTTTTTCTCAATCACTTGAAAAATTATTGACAGTTTATAAAGAGCGATTTCCTCAGGAAAAAGCGTATATGCATTTTGATAATGATGCATACACTCCCGGTGCATTGGTTGGATTTAAAGCGTATCTGATGAATGGTCCGGATCTCTCGAGACTGAATCGGAATTTTTATACAGATTGGTATGATGAATCAGGCAAACTATTGTCGCATCAAGTATCACCTATTGCAATGTCCTCTGCATTCGGAACTTTTTTAGTTCCTGAGCATTACAACGGAAATACGATTCATGTTGTAGCGTATACGCAGTGGATGTTGAACTTTGATACTGCCTTTTTATTTCGGAAAAAGATAAGAGTATTACAGTCTTCTGATAGAAGTATACAAGCGCCGGTCAAAACAAAAGAATATAGTTTACAATTTTTTCCGGAAGGCGGAGTGATGGTGAATGGCATTACTGCATTTGTTGCATTAAAAGCTACTGATAAGAATGGCGATCCTATTTATGTGCAAGGTGTGATAAAAAATGATAAAGGAGAATCCATCAATCGTTTTAGATCACTTCATGATGGTATGGGGAAATTTGCTTTCATTCCGGAAGCCGGTGTTGCTTATATCGCTGAATGGTTGGCACCAGATAGCTCACTTCAACAAACGCCTTTGCCTGTATCAGTTACAGATGGTATCACCATGCAGGTGAGTGCCAGTGGAGATACACGATACATTCAGGTACAACGATCAGCAACTCTGGCACCACATTTAAGAAAGCTTACCATGTTATTAGCAGTGAACCAGCAAGTGGTTTTACGTGGTACAGTTAATCTCGAAAATGAAACGGCTTCACAAGTAAAAATACCTGTAAAGGGACTTCCTTCCGGTACTGCTACCATTACTTTAATGAATGGAATGGGAGACCCTGTTTGTGAGCGATTGATCTTTATCAATAATCATGAATATCGATCAGCAGCTACAATTCGGTTAGATACGATCGGATTGGGTAAAAGAGCAAAAAACGTTCTTGAAATAGAATTGCCTGACACTATTCCTGCGAATCTATCTCTGGCTATTACCAATAATGATTTACCCGATGATAGTTCAAATAATATCATCAGCTCATTATTGCTTTCTTCGGAAGTCAAAGGAAAAGTTCACAACCCTGCTTTTTACTTTGATGAACAGCAGGATTCTGCCAAACATTATTTAGATCTGGTAATGCTGACCAATGGATGGAGAAAGTTTGTTTGGAAAAAAGTAATGGATAGCACTTCCTGGGTTACACGATATCCAATGGATACGAACTATTTGTCTTTAACAGGCAAGATTGATGGTTTTAGTGAAAATAGACTGGCGAAAGCGGAAACTTTGAATTTGATCCTCCGTAGCAAAGACTCTTCTTCATTGATGCGTTTTACCCCCATAGGTAAAAATGGATCGATCTATGAGCCCAATGTGATCTTTTTTGATACTGTAAAATTGTACTATCAACTAAACAAAATCTCTGTTTTACCCGGAAGAGGGAAGGTGACGGTCAATACAAGTCTAATCGATACACCTTATCATAAGTCTATTCAACCAACAACGGCTTTTCATTATGACACGGCAGAAATCAGGATGATGCGAGAAATTGCTTTGCAACAAATACAGTTGCAGAAGTTACGTGAGGGAAGTACATTAGAAGAAGTAGTGGTAAGAACAAGGGTAAAGAGTAGATTGGAACAATTAGATGAAACTTATGCTAGTGGAATGTTTAGAAATGTAGATGCGATTTCTTTTGATATGATCAATGACCCACGCGCGCTTTCCAGTTTTACCGTATTCGATTATTTGCAAGGGCGTGTACCGGGTATGCAAGTAATTGGGGCATTGACAAGTAGTCCCAATATCATTTGGCGGAATGGCACAGTTGGCTTTTTTCTGAATGAAATGCCCATTGAAGCACAGTTTGCTGCTACCATTCCAATGACGGATGTAGCATATTTGAAAGTTTTTCGTCCACCCTTTATCGGATCATTGGTTAATGCAGGCGGCGGAGCTGTTGCCATCTACACAAAGAAAGGAGCAGATCTTAGTAATTCAATCAAAGGATTGGACAATATATCATTGATAGGTTATACTCCTGTTAGGGAATTCTATCAACCTGATTATGCGGTTGATCAGCAAAGTTTTTCTAAAACAGATACACGAAGAACTTTATACTGGAATCCTAATATTATTACTCAAGGGGCTGATACAAAGATTAAAATTGTATTTTATAACAATGATATTTCATCCAAATTCAAAATTATACTGGAAGGGATGAATAATAATGGACAATTCATTTCCATTCGTAAATTGCTGGAATAACTGAAGTATAATGTCTGTATCCATCCATTCCAAACTTCCTGATGTTGGCACTACCATTTTTACCGTAATGAGTCAGCTGGCAGCGCAGCACAATGCAGTAAATTTGGGACAAGGGTTTCCCGACTTCCCCATGCATGCAACGCTACATGAATTGGTAGCCAAAGCTATGCGTGAGGGAGCCAACCAATATGTTCACATGAATGGTTATCCGTTGTTACGTCAGCAATTGGCAACAAAAGTGCAGCAGTTGTATCATACTACGATTGATGCTGAAACAGATATTACCGTTACTCCCGGTGGCACTTATGCCATCTATACCGCATTGACTACTGTTTTACAACCCGGTGATGAAGTAATTGTATTTGAACCGGCTTACGATAGTTATATTCCGAATATTGAGATCAATGGTGCAGTTGCCGTTCGTATCGCCTTGAATTATCCGGATTATAGCATTCCTTGGGATGAAGTGAAAAAAAAGATCACCAACAGAACAAGAATGATCATGATCAACTCACCGCATAATCCCACCGGTGCAGTTTTATCATCTTCAGATATGGATACTTTGTCTACTGTAGTGGAAGGAACAAATATTATCATCCTAAGTGATGAAGTATATGAGCATTTGATCTTTGATGGACTCAAACACGAAAGCATCCTTCGTTATCCTGAATTATTGAAACGTAGTTTTGTATGTTTTTCTTTTGGTAAAACCTATCATTGTACGGGATGGAAATTAGGTTATTGTATCAGTTCGCATGAATTGATGAAAGAGTTTCGAAAAGTGCATCAGTTCAATTGTTTTACTTGTGATACGCCCAAACAAGTAGCACTGGCCACTTACCTGGATAATGCGCAGGCTTATTTGGAATTAGGTGCTCAGATACAGCAAAAAAGGGATTATTTCAGAAAACAAATGGAGCAAACGCCTTTTCAATGTATTCCATCTCACGGAAGTTATTTTGAATGTTACAGTTATGCAGCCATTAGCGATGAGCCGGATATGGTTTTTGCAAAGCGACTAACAACTGAGTATGGGGTTGCTACGATACCTGTTTCTGCGTTTTATAAAGATGGAAAAGATGATCGAGTGATTCGTTTCTGTTTTGCTAAACAAGAAGCTACTTTGGATAAAGCGATTGAAAAATTATTGAGAGTCAAATAAAAAAGCCGGATCTATTGTATCCGGCTTTTTTGTGTTATTTTTTTCTTACAACCCCGCTGCCACTAATAGCAATATCAGTGGTAGGTGGATTACCATAATAATCGATCGTTCCTGATCCGCTGATACGTACTTTTAAATTCTGTGAACAATTCAATTCAATGAATCCTGATCCTGTAATAGAAGCTTCACTGTTCTTAGAAGGAATAGCAGCAGCAAAAATATCTCCTGAACCATTGATGTTATAAGAAGTGCTATTGAATGCAGAAGACAGAATCCTTATCCTACCTGATCCGTTGATCAAAGCATTTAAATCAGTACCCTGTAAAAACCCATTGATAACTAAGTCCCCAGATCCGTTGATATTCACGCCTCTGATATCTGGAATTTCAATTTTTACCTTGATGTTATCATTGCGTATGTTCTTTCTGGACTCAAAGCCTAACTGTAATTCTCCATTCACCACTTTTGATTCATAAACCTCAAGTAGATTGGTGTATCCTGAGATAATGACTTGTTGGTTGTTGGATGGAACTATTTCAACATCCCCTGAACCATTGATTTTTACCTTATTGAAATTAGCTACTTGTCTGATTTGTGTAGCGGTAGGTCCTTCGCCGGTGATTGTTTTGGTGCAGGATGAAAATACGATGAGTAAACTGCATAATCCGATGATCCATTTATTCTGTTGCATATATCTGTTTTTGGATAACAAAGTTGAGTAACCTTATCTTGAACAATTGTTATGTTGTACGAATTGCATGTTTCATCGGATAGGAAGTCGTAAATAAGGATGAGCAGTAATCAGTATGTATAAAAAAAGAAAGGCATCACATATTCATGTGATGCCTTTTCAATACAATTTTACCAAAGAAAATTATCCGATGGCTTGATCGATATCAGCGATCAAATCATCAATATCTTCAATACCTACACTGAGTCTGATTAAACTATCACTCAATCCATTTTTAATTCTTTCTTCTCTTGGAATAGAAGCATGCGTCATAGATGCAGGATGATTGATGAGTGATTCAACGCCACCCAAACTTTCGGCGAGTGCAAATACATGAGTAGAAGACAATACCCGCTTAGCATTCTCAACACTATCATCTTTTAAAGTGAAGCTCATCATGCCACCAAAGCCGCGCATTTGTTGACTGGCAACAGCATAACCGGGATGATCTGTAAAACCACACCAATACACTTGCTGTACTTTCGGATGATTACGTAAGAAATTAGCCATCTTTTCACCATTCTCACAATGGCGCTGCATTCTTACATGCAAGGTTTTAATACCTCTCAACACCAAAAAACAATCCATTGGTCCGGGAACAGCACCGCAACTTTTTTGGATGAAGTATAATTTTTCACGCAGATCTGCATCATTCATTACTAAACAGCCTTGAATCACATCACTATGTCCACCCAGGTATTTGGTTGCAGAATGCATGACAATATCTGCACCCAGATCTAAAGGGTTTTGTAAATAGGGGGAAGCAAAAGTATTATCTACACAAAGCAATGCCCCCGCTTTTTTTGCAATGGCTGCAACTGCTGCGATATCTGTAATATTCATCAGTGGATTGGTAGGTGTTTCAATCCAGATGAGTTTTGTGTTTGCTGAGATGGCAGCTGCTACATTTTCAGCATTCGTGGTGTCTACATATTTGAACTGTATCCCGAATTTCTCAAACACTTTGGTGAATAAGCGATAAGTGCCACCATACATATCATTGGCAGCAATCACTTCATCGCCGGGTGATAAGAGTTTAATGACGGCATCAGTAGCTGCTACACCACTGCTAAATGCCAATCCGAATTTTCCATTTTCGATTTGCGCATAGGCTTCTTCTAATGCTTTTCGGGTTGGGTTCTGACTTCTGGCATATTCAAAACCTTTATTTACGCCAGGTGCTTCCTGTACATAAGTAGAAGTTTGATAGATAGGTGTCATGATGGCACCGGTAGAAGGATCGGGTTCTGTACCGGCATGTATATATTTTGTAGCAAGTTTCATACAAGGGATGGTTTAATTCTTTTTAGTAGGTTTTACGGGAGCATCTTCGATAAAGGTCATGGGTAATGTGGCTTTGAGATCATCCCATAAAATAATCATTTGGGCACCGTTGTTTTTGGTTTCTTCAAAATAAATGGTGAAGGCTTCAACGGTTTCATTGTTTCTGGCAATATCAATCTCTGTTCTCAGCAAATCTTTTTTTGCATCATAATTAAAATTACCCCAGCAGAAATTGTCTTTATTCAGGATCATGGTCCATTTACCTTCTGTAGGTACACAATACAAAGTATATCTTCCTTTAGGTACCAATTTACCATCGATACGTATGTTCTTAAAAAACTCTACCTCTGAAGCTTCATTGGCACCTAGTCTCCATATTTCATTGTACTTGATGATACCTCCAAAAATATCTCGTCCACTTTTTAAGGGTCTACCATAAATAACACGCGCTATGGGAGCATCTTTTGCTTTGCCACTGAGTTTAAGAATGGGATAGTTGGCCGGCCAGTAGCTCATATCCATGGGCGACTTATCTAGATCTGTGGGTTTTTGTTGCGCGAAAATGCAAAAGTTGACTAGTAATGAAATACTCAGCAATAGAAACTTCATGAGGTATTTATTTTTTGGCAAAGATAGTTGCATAAGCGTTTCACAAAGCGTTGGAAAAGCTGGTCGCCATTTTTTTAACATCAGGGAAAAATGTATGGTATGCTTCGTGGAATAGGGTGTAATGATCTTCGAATAACCGATAGGCGGCACTGCTATCTTCCAGATATGCAGCCCTTCTTACCACACCCTCAAAACTTTTTTCGATTCCCCATTTGTGACGGTAATTGTATAACCAATTCTGACTACTCATATAAGGAAGCATTCTGGCAAATTTTTCGGGTAACAATGCTTCATGTGCATGTAAAATAGCATAGGTCTGTTCTGCAAATACTTTCCATTCCTGATCGGTTAGCATATTTGCATCAATAGCTAAAAAGTGGTCATAAACCACATCTATAAAAGCACCTGCATAAGGACCTACGGCAGGTTTTAGTAGTTGTTTTGCTGCTTGTGTGGCCGCGTGTGCATCAGTGAATGTATCGATCATTCTGTGTAGCTTGATACCTTTCTGAATATCGGGCGTATAGTCAAACTGTTTTTTCCCTTTAACAAAATCGCTGATCATATTGCCGATCAGTAATCCTGGGTCATTAAAAGACAAAAAAGCATGTGCGAGATAGTTCATGCCTGTTTTTTTCTGAAAAAGCGGTAAGAAAATACAGTTGGAATGATGACCATAATGCCTGTGATGATGATCGTTGTGATAAATGCACTAAAAAAAGGCAATACCCAGGGCGTAATCGCAATGATCAATCCTCCCGGAACCCAAAGTTGAGCAGCCAACCGATGTGTAGCTTTCCAGTTCTCATCATCTTCCAGTGTCCATGGTAATCGTAAGCCAATAAAATAATTGGGTTGTATCGTACGCATCTGATAGCCAATAAACGACAATAAAAGTCCAACAGCGAAAAGAACAATTGTTGTAAGATTAAAACTAGCAGGATAGCTGACAGCACTATATGTAATGCTGATATTGATCACGGAAAGAAACAATACAATAACCATTGCTATAAGATGCAAAGTAGCAGCGGAAGTCTTGGCTGTTTTTTTCGGATCGATCTTATGCAAGTTGCTGATGAGTAAATAAGTGCTTATGGCAACTACAGATATAATACATGTGTGTAGCCATAAGGAAGACTTCGATCCAAATCCATCAGCTACTCCTTCTGCATTGAAATGTACAGGTACGGTATCGGGTAAGCTTGCATATTGTATACCCAGATACAGAAATGGCAATGCTAGAATAACCACTGCCAGAAGCGGGGATGTAAAAACTCGTCTCATGGTAAGGCTTTGCTTAAAGATACAACAGCTTTGTCATCTAAGTATTGGTTCACCACTTCTAAAAATTAACCACATCATAACGCCTTTTATCGTTTTATTAAGAAACTTTTGGAAATGCAATACTGATAAGGGTTTTAGCGGTCTATTAACCCATATTAACATAGCCATTAACACCACTCATAATGTTGAGGTAATCTTCTGGTCGCGCTGGTCATAAAGAATGGATGTCGGGTGTTGTAAGTACTAGTTTTGATTTATCAACCAAAAGAAATTCATCATCATACTTAAACTTTAAAAACAGAAAACATGAAAAAGATTTTTTTAACCACATTGATGGCTGCTATGATCGGCAGTCAAGTATTTGCCTCTGATGTATCAAAAGTTAGTTATCGTGTACTAGCTGCCTTTGAAGCTCAATTTGCTGATGCCTCAGATGTTAGCTGGACAGTTACTGACAACTATACTAAGGCAAAATTCACTATTGAAGGAGAGCAGGTAGAAGCTTTCTTCAACGCTTCAGGAGATGTGATCGGTACTTCCAGAAAAACCGATCTGAAACGTTTGCCATTGAATGCGATTCAAAAGATCAGAAAAAATTATGGTAAGTACAAAGTCACTGAAACAATTGAATTTGAATTCAACGGCGAAAGAAAATATTTTGTTTCCATAGAAAATGACACAGACCGCAAGATTTTGGAAGTTTCATTATACGGTGATGTGACCATTTTTGATAAGGATAAATAAGTTGGTTTGGTTAATCGGAAGTCCTCCCTGCCAATAGGCTGGGGGGCTTTTTTATTCGGTTAAGTTTGAATTGCACTTTCCCGAACCGGTTAAAAAAATTACTTTTGCCCCTCAAAATCACCGAATATGACGAAAGGGCCTGTTTCTCAGTTTATTATGCATCATTACAGACATTTCAATGCCGCTGCATTGGTAGATGCTGCTAAAGGATATGAAACCCATTTGCTGGAAGGCGGAAAAATGCTGGTAAGCTTGGCGGGCGCTATGAGTACTGCTGAACTGGGTATAAGCCTGGCAGAAATGATCCGTCAAGATAAAGTTGCCATCATCAGTTGTACCGGTGCCAATTTGGAAGAAGATGTAATGAATTTGGTGGCACATAGTCATTATAAAAGAGTGCCCAATTACAGAGACCTTACTCCTCAAGATGAATGGGATTTATTAGAGAACCATTACAATCGTGTAACTGATACTTGTATCCCGGAAGAAGAAGCATTCAGAAGATTACAAAAGCATTTGTTGAAACAATGGCAAGACGCTGAAGCAAAAGGCGAGCGTTATTTTCCACATGAATTTTTATACAAGACTGTATTGAGCGGTGATTTGAAACAATATTATGAGATTGATCCTAAGAATAGTTGGATTGTAGCGGCTGCTGAAAAAAACCTGCCGATCGTGGTGCCGGGCTGGGAAGACAGTACTACCGGTAACATCTTTGCCAGTTATGTGATCAAGAACGAATTAAAAGCGAGCACAGTAAAAAGTGGTATCGAATACATGGTATGGCTGGCCGATTGGTATCGTCAGAACAGTGGAGGAAAGGGTGTTGGATTCTTCCAGATCGGTGGTGGTATCGCCGGTGATTTCCCAATCTGCGTAGTGCCCATGATGTACCAGGATCTGGAATGGCATGATGTTCCTTTCTGGAGTTATTTCTGTCAGATCAGTGATTCCACTACTTCTTATGGTTCTTATTCCGGTGCGGTGCCGAATGAAAAGATTACCTGGGGTAAATTAGATATTAATACACCTAAATACATCGTAGAGAGCGATGCTACGATTGTGGCGCCTTTGATCTTTGCGTATTTGTTGGGGTGGTAGTTGGCTTATGGTTAATAGCTAATAGCTAATAGTTCATGGTCCATAGTAAAGGGAAGAAGAATAGAGAGCTTGAGACTCGGTTGAATAAAAAAAGCTCCGAATTAAATTCGGAGCTTTTTTGTTTTAGCGTGGAGGCATATTCAGTGGAATATCTCTTTTCAGCATCGTATCTTTTTGTGCAATGACCCAGGCGGTATGGTAAATGAGTCGAACTCTTTTTTCCATCAGATCAAAATTGATCTTATCAACCGTATCTGTAGGTCTGTGGTAATCGCGGTGTGTACCGTTGAAATAGAAAATGATGGGAACACCTTTCGCAGCAAAATTGTAATGATCGCTTCTGTAATAAAAACGATTGGTATCGTTCGGATCATTGAATCTTCTGTCCAATTCCATCTTAAAGTATTTCTGATTCACTTCATTGGTAATCGGTGTCAGATCACTACTTAGTTTATCGTCACCGATCACATACACATAGTTCATAGAATCACCTTTATACGTAGGATCAATTCTTCCCACCATATCAATGTTCAGATCAACAGTGGTTTTGTCCAACGGATAAATCGGATGTTCTGAATAATAACGAGAACCCAATAATCCTTTTTCTTCACCGGATACATTCATGAAAACAATGGTTCTTCTAGGACCTTCTCCTTTCTTTTTAGCGTTGACAAATGCTTCGGCGATTTCTACCACACTTACGGTTCCTGAACCATCATCGTCTGCGCCATAATAGATTTCGCCATTGATGATACCTTCATGGTCGTAGTGGCTGGTGATGAATACATATTCATCAGCCTTATCAGTTCCGGGTAAAACAGCGATCACATTTGCACTCTGTAATTCATTGGTTTTTTTGATGGCTGTTAACTTGAATTCAGATTTATAGGTTCCTTTATTCAGGTTTTTGATTTCTTCAATACTTATTTTAGTAGTTCTGCCCAATAATGCACTGGCAACTTCTTCTGAAACGCTGGCAACATTTACTTTGGGCGTATTTGATTTAGTGAGCGACATCCCTCCCTTAGTATTGGTAGGCGTTCTTCTTGGGAAACCGCTTTTAGATACAATCAACACACCGGCTGCGCCTTTTGTTACGGCTGCATTTACTTTTCCAAGTGTAGAGTAAGGTGTTACAGCACGAGGATTAGCGGGTGTACTGCTATTGGGAGAACCTTCAAGTATGAGTACCATTTTACCGGTAACATTCAAATTTGCATAGTCGTTCGTTGTAGAATCAACGATACCGTAACCTGCAAAAACAACATCGCTATAAGTAAATTCTCCGGAGCCCACCATTTGCATGGCGATAGAATAATCTTTATCCCATTCAAAAACACGACCATTCACTGATAATTTTTTCTCAACTAGTTCATCCTGAAATAGTGGGAAGGTCTGTAAATAGCTATTACCGTTACCGGGCTTTAATCCCAGGCGTTTGTACTGACTTTCTAAATAAGCAGCTGCTTTTCTTTCACCTTCACTTGCGGCATTGCGTCCTTCCATTTCCGGACCAGCAATGATGGTGAGGTGTTTTTTTAAATCGGCTGCAGTAATGGTACCTGCTGCAACAGAAGGATCTCCTTTCTGTGCCATACCCATGCTGGCAGAAAGAAGTAACGCTGATAAAAGAATGATTCTCATAATTTGATTTTAAATGAAAGAGCCACTACAAATAGATTGTAATGGCTCCGTAAGGTAAGTAATTAATCTTTTTGATAAAACTGATTATCGGCCGGGCATGGTCAAAGGAATATCTCTTTTCAGCATATTATCTCTGTTGGCCATTTCCCAAGCAGTATAATAGATCATTTGTACACGCTTCTGCATCAGATCAAAATTGATCTTATCAACGGTATCGCTTACTTTATGATAATCTGCTTTTAACATACCATCATAAAAGAAAAGAACCGGAACACCTTTACGCGCAAAATTGTAATGATCACTGCGATAATAAATTCTGTTCACATCTTTTGGATCATCATATTTATAATCCAGTGTCAGTTTTGTAGACTTATTGTTTGCACCCTCATTGATAGGTGCCAGGTCAGAACTCAGTTTATCATGTCCGATCACATAAATATAGTTTAATGAGTCAGCTGTTTGTCTTTCAGTATCTACACGACCCACCATATCAATGTTCAGGTTCACAGTTGTTTTATCTAAAGGGAAAATCGGATGATCAGAATAGTATTCAGAACCCCATAACCCTTTTTCTTCACCACTTACGGTCATAAAGGCAATGCTGCGTCTTGGGCGATCACCTTTTTTTGCTGCCGCAGCAAAAGCTTCTGCCATTTGTATCACGCTTACAGTTCCTGAACCATCATCATCAGCACCATAATAGATTTGTCCATTACGCATACCCAAATGATCGTGGTGGGCAGTTAAGAAAACATACTCATCTTTTTTATCTGTTCCCGGTAATACACCGATGACATTACTGGTTTCAAGGGTAGTAGTTTTCTTTTCTACCATCAGTTGCAGTTCGGCAATATAAGTTCCTTTCTTTACGGCTTTCAGATCATTCAAACTTAAAGTACTTGTTCTTCCTAGTAAAGCAGATGCTATTTCAGGAGAAATGGTCATGATGAGAAAAGGGGCACCGGTATTTTGGCGGAAATAAATATTTCCGGTAGTAGCAGTTGCGGTTGCTTTAGGAAATGCGCTGTTGATCATTAATACACCCGCAGCACCTGCTCTTCTGAGTGCATTCATTTTTGCAAAACTGCTTCCTGCACTACTTCCTGTACCACCATCACCATCCAATACCATCACCAGTTTTTCTTTGATATCCAGTCCGGCCAAATCATTGATAGATTTAGCAGAATCAACAATACCATATCCGGCAAAAACGGTGTTTTTCACCACTAAAGTTCCGTTGGTTGCTGAAGCTAGATTGAAGAAATATTGTTTATCCCATTCAAAACTTCTTCCATTCACACGTAAGCTTTTATCACTTACTTCATCTCTGTATACAGGATACATCATTTGATAACTGTTACCATTACCCGGTTGTAATCCAATTTTTCTGAATTGTTCTTCAATATAAGCTGCTGCTTTGCGTTCACCCGGCATTCCGGTTTCACGACCTTCCATTTCTGCGCTGGCAATCACGGTTAGTTTTTCTTTCAATCCTTTGGTACTGATAACAGGCGCATAGCGAGTTGCTTTATCCTGTGCAGATACCATTACTGTGGCTAATGAAAACGCCACTAATAAATGTTTCTTCATACAAGCAATGTTTAAGAATTATGAACAGGCAATTTTGTTGACCCTTGTAGCATGACGTCCGCCTTCAAAAGCAGTGGTCATGAATATCTCGATCATTTGTTGCGCCAGTGGCAAAGCAACAAATCTGGCAGGTATACAGATGAGGTTGGCATCATTGTGTAAACGAATCAATGAGGCTACATCATTTTGCCAACTCAATCCGGCGCGAATACCTTGATGTTTGTTGGCAGTAATGGCTACACCATTGGCACTGCCACAAAACAGAATGCCAAACGCAGCTTCACCATTCTCAACACTAGCAGCAGTTGGATGGGCGAAATCAGGGTAGTCTACTGAATCGAGAGAAGGAGCTCCAAAATCTTTTACGGTAAATCCTTTATCAGTCAGCCATTTTTTGATGGCTTCCTTATACTCAAAACCGGCATGGTCTGAACCAATAGCAATCGGTTTTGAAGCATCAAACACATAGTTCATGACTAAAAATTAAGCAGTGAAATTAAAGTATTGATCCAACGAAAAACTAAAAAATGTATAAGCGGAACAATGGCTAGGCATTATATGCTTAACTCCATTCTTCTTCCTCTCTTCTTTCCTGCTCCTTCGATACGCGTGCAGAAATGATGATACTCAATTCATATAAGAAAAATAATGGAAGGAATACGATGAGCTGACTCATCCAATCCGGACTTGGCGTAATGATAGCGGCAACCACTAATATAATTACGACGGCATACTTGCGCATGCGTTTAAGATAGGAAGGGGTAACCAATCCGATTTTGGTCAATAAAAATGCCAATACCGGTAATTCAAATGCGATACCACAACCCAGGATCAGGTTGGTAAGATTGTCCAGATAATCTGTTAATGTGGGTCTGGTTACAAGTAGTCCTTGTGTACCCAACTGAAAACTTCCAAGAAAATTAAAGGTAAATGGACCTAATAAAAAGTATCCGAAAGCAGCGCCACAAAAGAAGAAAAAAGATACCCAGAAAATAATGAAGCGGGTATTCTTCAGTTCTTTCTCTTTCAATGCGGGTTTAATGAATTTCCAGAACTCCCAGAAGATATAAGGAAAAGCAATAATGATACCTCCAATCAATGCCATGGAAATACTACTGAGGAATTGTCCGGCAAAAGTGGTGGATTGCATATCCACTTTTACCGGCGGCATACAAAGTGCATCGCCCATATGTGCCCAGTGACTAAAATCGCATAGTGCTTTATAGCTGATGAAATCAGGGTTAATAGGACCTATGATGATATTATCAAAAACCCAATCGCGATAAATAAATATAACGATCGCCATTACCAAAATGGCAAGAATAGAGCGAACAATATGCTGTCTCAGTTCTTCGAGATGGTCAATAAAACTCATCTCTGCTTTTTCCTGTCCTCTGTTTCTGTTGAATAAAGCCATGTATCCGCGCTGCGTTTGAGTTGCCAAAGTTACGGGTAACAGGAACACGAAAAACGTCGATTTATCAGCTATTCAATGATATTTTGGTATAAAACCGACCAGCTGATCTGATAGATCTTGCTCATCCCGGTAAAATATCCGTTCAGAAGCAATACCGGATACGGTGGAAGAGTGTGCAGAGGCCTTATTTCTTAGGTACCAAACAGGCTTATTGTTGGCAGCAGCATAACCCGCTTCTAGACCTACCCCTATGGCTTTGACAGATACCTCTGCGATCAGTATGTCAGAACGGTCAATTTCCATCAGGGCAGTTTGCATCATTTTCACCTCTTCATTTGAGCTGAAATGATAATGGTCTACAAAAACAAATAATTCAATGGAATATTTTTTGAGACAGGTTTGAAGGGTTTGAATCACCGATTCTAGATGCGGCCGATGACGGAGACTAACAGCGAGATAGGCTCTTCGCATGTTAACGTAGTATTTTCAGCTTAACAGTATCAATACGTGTTTCGCTTACATTCAATATATCAAAACGGTAATCGTCAATAATGATGGTTTCTTTTTGTTTGGGAATGGATTCATGCTTATTGATGATATATCCACTGAGCGTTTCTGATTCATTTTCAGGAAACTCAAGTTTGTATTTTTCTTTGAGATAATCCAGTTCCAGTCTGCCACTCAAAATGAACTCGTCATCTGCCAGTTGTTTCTCAACAAACTCTTCCACATCATATTCATCATGAATTTCTCCAAAGATCTCTTCCAATACATCTTCCATGGTTACAATACCTGCCGTACCACCAAATTCATCTACTACCCAGGCAATGCTTTTTCTTTCCTTGGTGAATTTATTGATCAGGTCAGCAGCACTCATGCTTTCCGGAACAGCCAGAATAGGATGAATGATGTCTTGGATACTATGTGGTTTTTTAAAGAGGTCTATCTGGTGTACATAGCCAAGAATATTGTCGATATTTTCATCAAAAACAATCAGTTTACTCAACTTAGATTGAACAAATCGATTTTGTAATTCACGGATAGAAATACGTTGGTCTACTCCTTCAATTTCTGTACGTGGAACCAGACATTGTCTGATTTTAATGGTAGGCAGGCTCAGAGCGTTTTCAAAAAGTTCGGTATTTAATTCCTGGTTGTCTTCGTCCTGTTCTTTGGTTTGTTGGAAAAAATGTTCCAGGTCTACTTTGGTAAAAGCTTCTGTTTTATCATTCACACGAACATTCAGAATATATTTTAAGATCCACTGTGAGAGGTTGACGAATAAATTGGTCAATGGCTCAAAGAGGGTGTGAAAGAATTTTGCGAGTGGAGCAAAGAAAATCAGTAAGCTATCATTCTTAGCGCGGAAGATAGCTTTTGGAATGAATTCACCAAAAACCATCACAACCAACGCGGAGATGATGGTATCAATAAATAATTTTAAGAACTCATTTTGAACATTGAGGGGGTTCCAGGCAATGCTTTTCAAGAAGTCGTCAAACAGCAAGCCGTATACTACGAGTACGGTATTCAGTCCGATCAAACAGGTGCCGATGAATTTTGCAGGGTTGTCAACAAAGTCTGATAAGATGATGCCACTGCGTTTGCCTTGTTTCTTTTTGAGTTCAATACTCAATCGGTTGGCACTCACAAAAGCGATCTCATATCCGGCAAAAAAGCCGATGAAAATCAGGGAGAGTAGAATCCATATAATCGTATACAGCTCGGTCATGGGTGGTGATTCGATATGCTAAGATAAGAGGTTATAGCGAATGGGAGATAGCTAATGGTTAATAGCTGATAGCAGTACACTATACATTTAACTTTCAACTATTTGCTATATCCTATTAGCCATTCGCTATAACCTATATGCTAACAACCAAGAGTGCCCCGTAGAAACGGGGCACGCACCGATCGTTAACAACATGAGAAAATCGGCTGTGTGAAATTTATATGCACATGAAGAAACTCGTAAGAAAGAATGAGCAGTATGGCACTGCTCATTCGGGTATATGGAAACTGAAATATTATTTAAAATCAACCGTGCAATTCTGACATTTCATCTGCACTTTCAAACCGGAACCACTTCCGATATTGGCAGTGAATTTAGCAGGAGTGATGCTGCCTCTGGATAAGGAGTATCCTTGTACAACGGTTGGTGACAGTGTTCCTGAAAAAGTTCCGCCTGATATTGTTCCGGTTGTACCCACAGTTCCCGGCATAGGAACAGTTCTAGCTTCTATTGTTCCGGTTGTGACTTTACCGGATTGCGCCGGTATGTTGATAGCAGTCATACCATTGGTAGAACTTATTCTAGCACTATTTGAAGTATTGATCATCGATTGTACAAGACTTGCATATTCTTTTTTCTCTTCTTCAGTGGGTTCAACTGCTTTTCTTTCAAAATCACCATATACAGTAGAATAACTACCTAAAAAGTCTACTGCATAATTTTTCATATCACGCAGTGGGATACGAATATCTGCATAGCGGTTATTGATTTTGATGAGTTTTACATTCGCACCTACATTTCTGATCTTCACATCTGCATTGCTGCCATCCATCTCAATGGATCCGGTGAGTCTGGTGATACGAAGATTGCCATAATTTTTTCTACCTCTGATATCGGTAACATCTTCTACTTCAAATTCATCGTTCGTACTCACCAATTTTATTTTTTTAGCCGATGCCATTTCAATGGTTGAGTATTTACTTTCAATATCAAGATCATCAATATTATTAGCCGTGAATCTACCATTTGCAAACTCAATTTCTGCTTCTTTGATATCGCGCAGATTGGCATTGGAATATTTAGAACGAAGACGAAGTTTATTTAAGTTCTCTGCTTCAAAACTACCATTGGTAATATCCAATAATACATCACCAATATTTGCGGGTAATTGCAATTCGGAATATTTAGTTTCAATATCTAGTTTACTGCCTGCAGGAACGTAGATGGTAAGTATTCTTTTATTCGTATTGCCATTTCTACTCATTGTTTCTGTTCTTAATAAGGGGGCCGGAGAGCCTACTACTACACTTCTTCCACCTGTAGCGTAAGTGTATGTTCCAAAACCAGAACCACCTGATTTAATTTTTACAGAAGAGCCCAATGCTTTTAAACTGATGTGCATTCTATCAAACCATTCTGCATCTGTGAGTGTACTCTCTTTCTCAAAATAAGCAGTGGTTACCACTTTTACTTTTTGTTGATCCCAGGTTTTTACCTGAATAGATCTGGAGCTATTTTCGATATAGATCTCACCACTTTTAGGCATATTGATCTCTTGGCTAACTTCTTTAGACTTAAGATCTTCTTGATTGATGTTGCGGGTTTCAAAGCCATAGGCTGTTGCTACATTATCAACACTTATTACGTTGGTATTTGATGATCGATTGATATTTTGTGCAGCAGGAGAACTTGCTGTCTGACCAAAAGTTCCGCTGATGGCTAGTGTTACAATTCCCGACAGCAGTACACATTGTTGAGCAATACGTTTCATATTATTGATGGTTTTAAATATTGATGAAATAAGTTTTCACACTATCAACAGGTACACGATTTTGTTTGATGCGGTTGTTGATCTTGTTCATTTCGAGTTGTAATTGTTTGAGTGTATTGAGTTTAATTTGATAGATATTAATGAGTTGATTCAGTAATTGATCAGACATTCCTCTTTTGACGATTTCAGCTTTGATACTCTTTTCGTCTTTTTCCAATTGGTTGATCTGGATTTTAAAATCTGTAAAGTAGTCGCTTGATTCTCCAAACATCGGAGTGGTACTTACTTTATCACGCTGTAAATTGATAACCTGTTTGAAACTGTTCTCAATATTGTTCATGATCATCAGGTCCTGTTTTTTAGCAGCTGTTATATTTGGTGATTCTTTTTTTCTGGTTTCTTTTTTTACAGATGTGGACAGTTCCTTTGTTGTAATAATTGGCTCGTTATCAGATATTGTTTCAGCAGGTTGTTCAACCGGTGCAATCGTTTTATTAGCAGCGGTAAGATTGGATGATTCAGGAGTTGTTGTGTCATTCACAATACTCCACACGCCAATGCCTGCCAGTACCAAAATACAAGCTGCTGCTACCAATCGCGTCATCAATACAACTACCCTTATTTTTTTCACGGGTTCTTGTCTTTCTATGCGTTCCCAGATGGCAGGCGATGGCTCTTCCACATCTAATGCGGAACGATTTTCTTGCAAGTATTTTTTAAAATCATCCATGTAGCTGCATTTGTTTTGTGATTCTTTCTTTTAATAGTTGTCGGGCCCTGTGGTACTGACTCTTACTGGTTGATTCAGAAATTCCCAAATGGGTGGCAATCTCTTTATGACTATAGTCTTCCAACACATACAAATTGAAGACCTGTCTGCAACCATCCGGTAAACTTTTGATCTCCTGATGTACCATTTTGAGATCTACTGTTTTCCACCATTCGGGTTCTTCATTACTCAGGGTTTGTTCCCATTGTTCATCCCACTCAGACCAGTACACATTTTTTTTGCAAAAACGAATACATTCATTCACCACAATTCTTTTCAACCACCCGCCAAATTGGACAGGATCCTTTAATTGTCTCAGGTTTTTGAACGCGATCATGAAAGCTTCCTGTAAGAGATCTTCAGCATCATTCTGATTGCCAGTCATGCGAATACAGATGTTGTACATGGCTTTACAATACTGGCGATATAGCCATGCCTGCGATGCTGCATCTCCCGTGCAGGCTTTTCTCACAACAGCCGTTTGTATGGTAGGTTCCTGTTCCAAGTATAATTCCGCTTATAGGAGTTGAAAAGGAGATAATGGTTGGAAAGAAGGTAGAACTTTTTTTAGTGCTTGCATAAAAAAGCGGAATGAAAGACCTTCATTCCGCTTCTAATGTATTGTTTTTCAAAATCTTATGCTAAGTCTAGGATAGGCTTGTTTTGTAAAACCTGTTCTATTTTCTCCATGATTTCCGGTGTCAATAATGGCAATACCTGTAAAGCTTTCAGGTTTTCTTCCAATTGCTGTTTTTTGGTAGCACCCAGAATGGCAGTGGTGACATTTGGATTTTTGATGGTCCAGGCAATGGCCAGTTCTGCTAAACTTACGCCCATTTCCTGTGCCAGCACTGCTAGTTTCTTTACTTTCTCAATCTTAGCTTCCTGTACCCAGCGCTCTTTCAGCCAATCAAATCCCTGAATAGCCAGTCTGGAATCATCAGGAATACCGTTGAGGTATTTACCGGTTAAGAAACCGGCTGCCAATGGACTCCAAATCGTAGTACCCAATCCCACATTTTGGAACACAGGTAAATAATCCTGCTCCATCTTGAATCTCTCGAACATATTGTATTGCGGCTGTTCTACAGTTGGACCGATCAGTCCATATTGTTGTGCAACACGATGCGCTTCCATAATTTCTGCGGCACTCCACTGACTGGTACCCCAGTATAAAATCTTTCCTTGTTGAATCAAGTTATGCATGGTCCATACCACTTCTTCAATGGGTACATTGGTATCGGGGCGGTGACAGAAAAACAGATCCAGATAATCCAGTTGCAGACGTTGCAAAGCTTCGTGACAGGCTTCCATCAAGTGTTTGCGGCTGAGTCCGGTCTGATTGGGTTTATTTTCTTTTCCTCTCCATCCGAAAAATGCTTTGGAAGAAACTGTATAAGAAGTTCGGTCCCAATTCTTCTTTTTCAGAATCCTTCCCATCATTTTTTCACTTTCCCCTAATGCGTAGGCTTCTGCATTATCAAAAAAATTAATGCCATTGTCATAGGCAATACCCATCAATTCATCTGCAATGCTGTCGTCAATCTGTTTGTGAAAAGTTACCCAACTACCATAACTCAGTACACTAAGCTGTAAGCCACTTCGGCCCATTCTTCTGTATTCCATATTGTGTTTTTTAGTAATGCTGTATGAAGTCAATGGCTCTCATGAGCCGGGAAGATGCAATTTACAAAAAAGGCTGTTCAGACATTTATGGTTTCGGGTATTCTTGCCTAAATTGTTCTTATGTCTACAGTATCGATTGAACAACTGAATGCTATGCGCTCCTATTTCATATCCGGCGCAACCCGTTCTTATGCTTTTCGGAAACAACAATTGGTAGCATTGAAAAAAGCCATCATTGCACATGAGCAAGAAATCTATACCGCTTTGTATAGTGATCTTAAGAAGAGTCCGGAAGAATGTTGGGTTACTGAAAATGGTTTTGTTTTGAGTGAGCTGGATCATACTATCAGTTGGCTAAGTGCCTGGATGGAACCGGAACGCAAATCAACGAATCTTTTGAATTTGCCGAGTAAAAGTAGTGTTGTTAAAGAACCTTTAGGAACAGTGCTCATCATTGGTCCATGGAATTATCCTTTTCAATTATTATTAACTCCATTGATTGGTGCCATTGCAGCAGGGAATTGTGTTGTATTAAAGCCGAGTGAATTTGCGCCGGCTACAGATGCAGTGATGCAAAAAATCATCGAATCAATCTTTCCTAAAGAATATGTTTTGTATGTATCGGGCGATGGTGCAACTGTAATTCCGGAGATGATGCACCAATTCACTTTCGATCATGTGTTTTATACCGGAAGTACAGCAGTCGGAAAGATCATTTATAAGATGGCGGCTGAACGATTGGTACCTGTTACTTTGGAACTGGGAGGCAAGAGTCCCTGTGTAGTAACAGAAAATGCCAATATCAAAGTGGCTGCCAATAGGATCGTCGTAACTAAATTTTCCAATGCCGGACAAATGTGTATTGCACCGGATTATGTGTTGGTGCATGCATCTGTTAAAGAGTCATTGATTACAGCGATGAAGAAAAAGATCGTTCAGTTTTTTTCAGATCAGCCTAAAAGCAGTCATGAGTTTGGTAAGATCATCAATGAAAAACAATTCAACCGATTGGTTGGCTATTTGAAAGATGGAACAGTAGTGCATGGTGGTGAACATGATGTACAACATTTATTCATTGCTCCTACATTGATAGAGTCTGTATCGCTGGATAGTTCCATTATGCGTGATGAGATCTTTGGTCCTATCTTACCCATTATTAGTTATGAGACAGAAGAAGAAGCTTTGTCTATCATCCAAAAAAATCCGAATCCACTTGCTTTTTATATATTCTCGAATCAGCAGAAAGAAGCAGAACGATGGTTAGATAAAGTTCCTTCCGGTGCGGCTTGTATCAATAATGCGAGCTGGCATGCTACCAATCATCATTTGCCTTTTGGTGGAAGGGGATTCAGCGGAACAGGGCGTTATCATGGAAAGTACTCATTTGACACTTTTAGTCATGAAAAAGCGGTGCTGCAAACACCTGCCTGGTTTGATCCTTCCATGAAATATCCGCCATTCAAAGGGAAGCTGAAATTATTCAAGAAATTTATTTAGTATATCCATATCAATAAAATAATGCGTAAACTAATCATTGGACTGATTGTTATTGTTGTATTACTTATTCTCATTAAAAAGAAAAATATGACCTGGAGAGAGTCTATTCTGAAAGCCGTTTATCCTGTGATTATGTTGCCGGGAAAATTATTCGGTACACAGAAAGGCTCTTTGAACAAGCAACATAAAACAGCGACTATGAATTTTTATCAGCTTACAGTTACACTCAATAATGGACAAACCATTTCAATGGAACAGTTCAAAGGAAAAAAATTATTGTTGGTGAATACAGCGAGTGCTTGTGGTTATACCGGACAATATGCAGAATTGGAAGAGTTGTACAAAAAATATAAAGATCAATTAGTGATCATTGGTTTTCCTGCGAATGATTTTAAGCAACAAGAACAAAAAAATGATGAAGAGATCGCTGAGTTTTGTAAAGTGAATTATGGCGTTACATTCTTATTAGCAAAGAAAAGTTCAGTCATTAAAGGAGGAGAGCAGCATCCGGTGTTTGCATGGTTGAGTGATGCCGGTAAAAATGGATGGAATGATCAGGAACCTACTTGGAATTTCTGTAAATACCTGGTGAATGAAGAAGGTATTCTCGAAGCATTTTTCCCACAAACAGTATCGCCTTTGGATAAATCTGTGGTCCAGCTACTGGTCAAATAATCTGCGAATCTGCGGCTTTATTTACAGCCGCAGATTCGCAGATTATAATGGACAATTTTCGTGGTAATTCACCAGCTCTATTTGCTGGCGCTCCATCGTAAAACCTTTATAGTTGATGGCAACTTCATCTAACACCGCTTCTACTTCTTCCATGGTTTTCAGCGTCACCAATCTGTTTCTGTAATCTTTGATACCCGGCAGACCTTTCAAATAATTCGCATAATGTCTGCGCATTTCATTGATACCAACAATGGGTCCTTTCCATTCAATGGATTTACGTAAATGTTGTCTGCACACCTGTACTCTTTCTTCCACTGAAGGCGGTGCCATTAATTCACCTGTTTGAATATAATGCTTGATCTCCCTGAAGATCCATGGATAACCAATGGCTGCGCGACCAATCATGACGCCATCTACGCCATAACGATTTTTATATTCCACGGCTTTTTGTGGACTATCAATATCTCCATTACCAAAAATGGGAATTTTGATACGAGGATTATTCTTCACTTTGCCAATCAGCGTCCAGTCAGCTTCACCTTTATACATTTGAGCCCTGGTTCTACCGTGAATACTCAGTGCTTTGATACCTACATCTTGTAAACGCTCGGCTACTTCTTCGATGTTTTTGCTGGTCTCATCCCATCCCAATCTTGTTTTCACAGTTACCGGTAAGCGTGTGGCTTTTACAACGGCATCCGTCAATCTTACCATCAGGTCTAGGTCTTTCAATACACCTGCCCCTGCACCTTTGCCGGCTACTTTTTTAACCGGACAACCAAAATTGATATCCAGCAGGTCGGGGTTGGTAACATCTATAATTTTTGCAGCAAGTGCCAGACTTTCCTCATCACCTCCGAAAATTTGAATGCCTACAGGACGCTCATATTCGAAAATGTCTAGTTTTCTTCGGCTTTTGATGGCATCACGAATCAATCCTTCACTGCTGATGAATTCGGTATACATCAAATCGGCGCCATTTTCTTTACATACAACACGGAAGGGCGGGTCACTCACATCTTCCATCGGTGCAAGTAACAAGGGGAAATCGGGTAATTCTATTTGATCAATCTTAACCATGCGGCAACTTTCTGTCTAATTCACTGTTTCTTTGCAAGAGCTGTTCTTTTCGAAAAGAAAAGGATTCGATATAAGGTAGAATATCCATGTGACCGGAAACCGGTATGTCGATGGTTACCTGTACCTTAGTCGCTCAGCGCAAAGATCGGCTGCAAATTTACAAGCTTATTCTTCAACCACATGAATCAGAGGCAACAGATTAGTTATCCGCTTCAGTTTTTAATGCTTTTATTGCTCGTTGGGCTTTTTATGGTGTTTGGTTCGCTCCTTGTTGCCGCCTTGGGTTCCAATATGTTAGGTGTTTCCTTGTTGCAGGTGCCTGATGCGTTGAATCGCCCTCAAAATGCCGATATTTCCCGTTTATTGAATACCCTGGCTACGCTCGTTGCTTTTTTAATACCCGCCATTGTATTTGCAAAAGTGTTAAGTAAACAACCTTTTTCATGGTTGGGGTTCAATAAAAGAATGAATGGCAAACAAATGTTGATCGTTGTATTGATCACTTTTGCCGGCATGATACTCAGTGGGTCTTTGGGCATGCTCAATCAAAAAATTCCTTTATCAGAAAACTTGCTGAAACAAGCACAACAACTTGAAAACGCCTATAAAAATGCCATGATGAATATGGCGCATATGACAAGCCTTACCGATTATTTACTGGCAATGCTGGTTATGGCATTGGCTCCGGCTGTTTTTGAAGAGGTTTTATTTCGTGGCGCATTTCAGAAAGTATTTGTGGGCTGGACCAAAAATGCCTGGGCGGGTATCATCATTACCAGTATTTTGTTCAGTGCTATTCATTTCTCTTTCTTTGGATTCTTACCAAGAATTGCATTGGGATTGATCTTAGGGTTGATTTTTTACTATACCAATAATTTATGGTTGAGTATTCTGCTTCACTTTTTGAATAATGGTTTTGTAGTAACGCAACTCTATATTTTATCTGCTCAAGGAAAAGCCATTGATAAAGTCATGGATGAAACCATGCCTATTTGGTGGGGTAGTATTGCCCTGATTTTGCTGGTGGTATTATTCCGTTTATTGTTGGCAGAAAGCAATCAGTTGAAAACTGAAAAGAATGTAACTAACCCGGAAATGATGACTGAAATATGAATCAGTGGCAAAAAGTATTTTCTACCCGTGTATACCCGGAAGCAGCAATCATCAAAGGAATGCTGGAAGAAAATCAGATACCCGTTCAGCTATTGAATAAACAAGACAGCAGCTATCCTATGTTTGGCGATATTCAACTCTTCGTACCCGGACAATACGCTATAACTGCGCAGGAATTGATTAATAAGGCGTTGTTGAATTAGTCCATGGTTAATAGTCCATGGTCAATAGACATGTTTTTTAACCATTGACTATGGACCATTGACTAAACACTAATTTCCTACCTTCACCCCATGGCATTTAATTTTCAAACTTTTCGGACGCGAGCAATTACGGCGATTGTTTTTGTGATCGTAATGTTGGGTGGATTGTTATGGAACCAGTGGAGTTTTTTGTTGCTCTTTGCGATGATTCATATTGGATGTTGGATCGAATACCGTTCGCTAATTGCTAAGATTGATAATCGATATCAACATATTTCTCCGATTCATTTCTATGGCGCTATTGCTGCCGGATTAGGTTTTATGTGTTGGATGACGGGGGATGCGTATATCATAGACGATATCGTTTTAAGTGAAATCGGATTTCGTGTTTTATTAGTTGCTTTGACAGTATTGGTACTTGTTAAGTTGATCAAAGCAAAAATGCCGGATTGGAAAATCATCGGTTATACGGTTGGTGGACTTCTATACATATCCATGTCCTGGGGATTGTTGATGAATTTGTATAATTATTTTGATGGTAATGTTTATGAAAAGGGATGGCTATTGCCCATGTTGATCATTGCTACTATCTGGATCAATGATACGATGGCCTATCTCGTAGGTTCTTTTATTGGTAAAACACCTTTTTCTCCAATCTCTCCCAAAAAAACCTGGGAAGGCACAGTCGGCGGGGCTATTCTGGCAATTGCTGTGGTAACAGTTGCTGGCGTTTACTGGCTTGAGTTACCGTGGGTTCAGTTATTGCTGATAACAATTACTGCTGCAGTCATGGGTACATTGGGCGACTTGCTGGAAAGCAAACTCAAACGCATGGCAGGTGTGAAAGACAGCGGTAGTTTTATGCCCGGACATGGTGGTTTCTTAGATAGATTTGATTCTTTATTGCTGGCAGTGCCTTATGTGTGGCTGGTTTTGTTTCTCTTTGGTTAAGAAGGCTTAGATATTTGCCTTAATCCGTTTACATTTGCAGTTCAACATCAACCTCATGACCATTCATCGCGAAGGTTACCAGTCTATTGGCATCGGTGCATTGATTTTTGGTGTGCTGAATGTGGCATCTTTTACTTTTTTAAGTGCCTCTCTGCCCTGGTTAACCATCATCATTTTTGTGATCACACTCGGACTTTTATTATTCCTGATCTCTTTTTTCAGAATACCCAATCGTACCCTTACCATTGACGATAAAAAATTGATTTGTCCGGCAGACGGAAAAGTGGTGGTGATTGAAGAAGTGATCGATGAAGAATACTTCAAAGACAAAAGAATACAGGTGAGTATTTTTATGAGTCCCGCCAATGTACACGTGAATAGAAATCCGATGAGTGGTGAAGTAGTGTACAACCAATATCACAAAGGAAAATATTTGGTGGCATGGCATCCTAAGTCGTCTACTGAAAACGAACGTTGGAGTGTGGCGGTAAAAAATAATTACGGCACTATTTTATACAAACAAATTGCAGGTGCATTGGCGAAGCGCATTTGTAACTATACCACTGTTGGGCAGCAGGTAAAGCAGTGTGATGAATATGGATTTATCAAGTTTGGTAGCCGCGTTGATATTTTACTGCCTGTGGGTACTAAAGTGAATGTGAGTATGAATGAGGTGGTGAAGGGTGGTGTGACTGTTTTGGCTAGTTGGCAATAAAAACTCTGTGTAGTCTCTGTATCTCCTTTTCTCTGCGGCTATTTTTCACCGCAGAGAAAAGGAGGGAATGAGTGGGCGCAGAGTTTTTTTTAATTGATTGGTTCTATAATTTGATTTCATGAAAACAATCGATATAAGTGCATTACCGGTAATGGAAAAACAGCAATGGTTGCAACACGCGATTGCACCCAGACCTATTTGTTTTGCCAGTACAATTGATAAGCAGGGTAATGTAAACCTGAGTCCATTTAGCTTTTTCAATTTGTTTTCATCCAACCCTCCCATTGTTATATTCTCACCTGCCAGAAGGGGTCGTGATAACAGCACCAAGCATACTTTAGAAAATGTACTTGAAGTTCCAGAGTGTGTGATCAATATTGTTGATTATGCGATGGTGCAGCAAATGAGTTTATCGAGTTGTGAGTTTCCGAAAGGAATGAATGAATTTGTAAAAGCCGGTTTTACAGAGCAACCATCTACACGTGTTCAGCCTCCGATGGTGAAAGAGGCCAAGATCAAACTAGAGTGTAAAATCAATGAAGTAAAGAGTCTGGGTGAAAATGGTGGCGCAGGACAATTGGTGATTGCTGAAGTGCTTTGTATGCATGTTGATGAAAGCATCTTAGGTGATGATGGAAAAATTGATCAGCAAAAGTTAGAACTCGTTGCCAGACTAGGAGGCGATTGGTATTGTAAAGTGGATCGTACCAATTTATTCAAAGTTCCCAAACCGAATACTCAATTAGGTATTGGTGTAGATCAACTTCCAGACAGTATTCGTAATAGTACCATACTTACCGGAAATCATTTGGGTATGTTGGGAAATGTACATGCAATGCCTGACATCGATGCTTCCTTTAGCGATGATCGGGTGAAAAATATCTTTCAATATTATTCGGTAAGTCCGGCAGAAATGGAAACTGAATTACACAAGTATGCCGCTGAATTATTGAATGCAGGGAATATTGAAAAAGCCTGGCAGGTATTACTTTGTAATTAAAATAAAGCCAGTAAATCTTCTTCGTTTAATAAAGACTCCTCTTTTTTAGCCGGCTGTAAGTTTCTGCCTAACTCAATGGCTTGTTGTACAATTTCATAAGTACTATGCGTAAGTGAAAGTTGTTTTGCAGTAGATGCCTGAAGCCATTGGTAGACTTGCTGTGTAAAATCATTGCTGATTTTATCGATGATAGTGACACCAAAATCTTTCAACGCGGCAGCATTACATAGTTGCTCATATTGTCCGCGTATGGGTAAGCATAACAATTGTTTACCCAAGTACAAAGCTTCTGCAGGTGTTTCAAAACCTGCTCCGGTAATGACCCCTTTTGAGTGAATCATACTTTGCGTAAAACCTGTATTACTGATCGGGAATAATGTCACGTTGCCAAGTGTAGTTACTGATTTTATTTTTTTTGAAAACACTTCAAAGCGAACATCTTTGATCTTTTGTAAAGCATGGATCACCACTTCATCACTATAATGAGAAAGATATACTGTAACATGTCCCTGATCTGTTGGATCAGCTTTTAAAACCTCTTCTTTGATAACAGGAGGATAAATAAAATCATCGTAAGATGCGAAATGTAAACCGATGTATGCTGATGAAGTTGCATAATGTTTCAATACTATTTCACCTGCAAGATCTTTCTTGTTATTTCTTGGTGTTAACGCACTTTGAAAACTTGCCTGGTGCCCGAAGCCAATACTTTTTATCTTTTTTAGTTTACAGGCCATGGAAGTAATACTGTCGAAATCATTGATCACCAGATCATATTTTTCTACCGGTAGCTCTCTGGCTTCTTTCCATATTCTACTGAGATCTAACTCTTTCCACATACGCCAATAATCCAATCCACCGGTATTCCCATAGAACAAACTCAATCCATTACTACGAAATTTTACGGGAAGATCAGGTTGAAGGTTACTGTTGCTACCACTTAAAAAAACATCTACCTCGCCATACTGTTGTAAAAACGGCATGAGTTCCATCGCTCTGCTGATATGTCCGTTTCCGGTTGCTTGAACGGCGTATAATATTTTCATACTCATGGTTGAATGGCTAAAGAGTGAATGAATAAGGCAATCTCATCGGTCACCACATTTAACTGAGGTAATTTTTTCTCCATAGTAACTACCGGAGCGACCGTATCTGCGAATTGTTTTTCATCGTATTGATAAATCGTCCATTCATTATTTTGGTATTCGAGTGAGGTCAGATTTTCAATCCAGTCGCCACTATTGAGGTAGGTAACATATCCGTCTTTGGTTGTAATGACTCTTTTTTGTGGCTGGTGAATATGTCCGCAGATGACATAATCGTATTTCTTTTCAATGGCCAATTCTGCTGCTGTTTGTTCAAAATTTCCGATCCAGGATACTGCTTTCTTGACGCTGTTTTTTACTTTTTTACTGAAGCTCATTTTCTCTCTGCCCATCAATTTCAAACAACGGTTGATTAAACTATTGATCAGAATGAGGAGATCGTAACCATGTCCACCCAGCTTGGCCAATAGTTTAGCACTGCCTTTTGTAGTGGCATCAAAAACATCACCATGAAAGATCCAGGTCATTTTGCCATTGATCTCCATTACCACTTTATCTGTCAACTGGAAATTGCCCATGTGCATATCGGAGTAGCGGCGAAGTGCTTCATCATGATTACCGGTGATATAAATAACGCGGGTTCCTTTGCTGAGTAAGTGCATGATTTCTTTAATCACCTGCATATGTGCAACAGGAAAATATCGTTTACTGAACTGCCATATATCGATGATATCGCCGTTGAGGACAAGAATTTGTGGCTGAATACTTTTCAGATAGTTGACAATCTCTTTGGCATGACAACCATAAGTGCCCAAATGAAGATCGCTCATCACCACAACATCAAGCGGACGTCTTTCCATACATCATGAGGTTTTACAAAACTGCTCATACAGTATGAATAGAATGTTAGGAGGGGATGAAGAAATTGTTATGGTGTTAGCTTATAGCTAATGGCTAATGGTTCATAGCAAATAGTAGTTGTTTTCCTATCAGCTATGACCTATAAGCTAAATGCCTCTTATAGATCCCCCAACTGCGGACGTAAAATAATATCCTCAGCTACCGCCATAGGAGAGAGATGGGCGGCTGCGTATACCATTTTGGCAATATCATCTGCTTCCATGATGCGTTTGGGGTCTATGTTGAAACCATCCCAACTGGCGGTCAGAGCGGCTCCGGTATAAACAGCAGTTACCTTAATACCATGCGGTTTCATTTCTTCTCTGAGATTACGACTGAAACCTGCTAAGGCATATTTACTGATACTGTAACTTCCTCCATTGGCATAAGCATGTAAGGAAGCGATGGAGCAGATATTGAAAATATGTCCGGATTTTGCTTCCATCATCGATGGTAATAAAGCCCTGGTCAAATGATAAGCACTGAATAAATTAGCTTGTAACATCTCGTTTAATGCGCCTTCCGGCTCATTATGAACACTACCCGGAATAAAATTGCCTGCATTATTAACGATGATATCCGGGGTGCCTTTTTCTAAACACCAGTTGGCAAATGCCAGCACTTCTGCTTGTACAGACATATCCGTTGGTCTGGCCTGAATCGTTACATGGGGGAAGCGGGTTTGTAAATCTTCAACACAATCATACAAAGATTTTTCACCTCTGCTGCATAGCAGTAAATGATGACCATCTTGTGCAAAGCTTGCAGCAATGGCTTTCCCAATTCCCTTTGAGGCTCCAGTAATAACGATTTTCATACACAGAAGGATAATAGTTAGAACACTACGAAGTAAATCATTTTATGTGGATTCTGATAGTTGATTCTTTAGTAATAAGGTAATGGTAAGACCTGTACAATAAGACATTAACTTTGTGACATGCGCTATCGTCATATTTTTTTCGACCTGGATCATACTTTATGGGATTTTGAAACCAATGCCAAAGACACATTGAATGACCTGTATCATCATCATGCACTCAGCAAAAGAGGTATTGAAGACTTTGACGGATTCTTTGATCGATACAGTTACCATAATGAACGCTTATGGGATCGATATACCAAAGGTTTTATTAAACAAGATGAGTTAAGATGGAAAAGAATGTGGCTGACTTTATTGGATTATAAATTAGCAGATGAAGAATTGTCCCGTAATATGGCTGTACAATTTTTAGAAACATTGCCCTCTAAAAAAGCAATCTTCCCCTATACATTTGAAATACTGGAATACCTGAAAACCAAAGGGTATCAACTTCATCTTGTTACCAATGGTTTTGAAAAAGTGCAACACAATAAATTGCAGAGTTCAGGATTGCATGCTTATTTTAATGCAGTAATCACTTCAGAAGCAAGTAATAGTTTAAAACCGCATAAAGAGATTTTTGATTATGCCTTTCAACAAACAGGGGCCAATGAGAAAGAAAGTATCATGATTGGAGATAATTTGGATGCGGATATTCAAGGAGGAATCAATGCCGGAATGGATACAGTTTTTGTGAATCATTTGAATATTGCTGCACATATACAGCCTACCTATACAGTATACCACCTTAAAGAATTGGAAAACATCTTATAAACAAAAAGGATGCTCATTCGAACATCCTTTTTTATTACTGACAGAAAGAGATTAAGCCTTAACGGTTTTCTTTGTTTCTGTTTTTTTAGCTTCTTTAGTTTCTTTGGTTGCTTTTTTAGCATCCTTGCTGCAGCATTCTTTTCCTTCTTTGCTGCATTCTTTTGCTTTCGCACATTTTTTACCATCGTGCTTATGGTCATTGGCCAATGACACACCCGTTACCAGGAAAGCCGCCATAGCGAGTACAATTACTTTTTTCATATGATTCGTTTTAGTTTTTGAGCATATCAAATATACGGTAGGATGGGTTGGGATTGTGTTAAAAAAGTAGGACGGGTCTTAAAATTTTATAGAAACCGCAGAGAAAGAAGAAAAAGAGATTACGCAGAGTTAGAATTGGTATACTATTCTTTTAAATCCGTTTTTTAAGAGTGGGGTGTTAAAGTTAATCAGATAACCAAGTTTTCTTTCTGATAACTTCAGATATGTAATTAATTGAGCAACATGTATTGGATTAATACCTTCTGTTGATTTTATTTCAATAATGATAGAATTTTCAACTAATAAATCAATAGCATACGCTTTTCCTAAATTAATACCCTTGTAATTAAGCTCAACTGGTACTTGCCCTTGCACCAATAAATTCCTTAACTGTAGTTCATGCTTCAGCGAAACATTGTAAGCCGATTCCAGTAATCCGGGTCCTAGCTCTCTATGGACTGTTAAAGCAGCATCAAGAATTACCCCTCCAATTGCATTAAGTTTGGCATCAGTCATAGAACTCTGTGTAACCTCATTTTCTTCTTTCTCTGCGGTTAAAAGGAGTTAAAGCTAATGACTATCACAATAAGAAATCATCGTATAAATACCTGATTTTATTGTTTTTTCCTCGCCAAAATAGAAAAGTCAGTATCCTCTTTCACAATCGTATTTTCAAGTATTCCAATGCCTTCGATCTCCATTTTTACGATATCTCCGGGTTGTAGCCATTGTTCCTGGTAATGGGGGTCATTCAGTTTGCCGGTTCCATTCAGTTCGAGAAAGCAACCGGTTCCTACTGTACCACTTCCAATCACATCCCCGGGATGTAATTGTACACCATAAGCACAACGCTCAATGATTTCTGCAAAAGTCCAGTCCATATCTCCAACATTACCTTCACTTACTTGTACTCCATTCACCCAACACTTCATACCCAGGTTCCAGTTCTTACCGGTATGTCCGGGTTTGGCGGGTATTTCATAAGCTTCCAACTCGTCGAGCGTTACAAGACAAGGTCCAATCACTGTTGAGAAATCTTTTCCTTTCGCCGGCCCTAGGTTCAATAACATCTCTTCCATTTGCAATCTTCGAGCACTCATATCATTCATGATCATCAATCCGCCGATGTATTGATCCGCCTCTTCAGCAGGAATATTTTTTCCGCTTTTACAGATGACGATAGCGGCTTCGAGTTCAAAGTCAAGTTTTTCAAAATGATCGGGCATGCAATAAATATCACCGGGGCCTTGAATGCTATGGTGATTGGTAAAGTAGAAAATAGGATACTGATCAAATTCAGGAATCATCTCTACTTTACGATTGCGACGAGCCGCGGCAACATGTTGACGAAAAGCATATCCATCTCTACAAGAGGTTGGGAATGGAACAGGTGCCAGTAAGTTTTGTCCTTGTATATCAACGCCTCTTTCTTTTCCTATTCTACCATCTTTAATAGCGGCATTCACTTGTTGTGCAATGGGAAACATATCATCCCAATATTGCAGGAACATATTCATGCTACCGGGTAATTCAGGATGAACCAGATCACAATCGAACAAATAACCATCAACTAAAAATGCAAGTTGATCACGACCATCAGATAAGTAAGAAACAAGTTTCATAATGCCATCATTTGAGTGGCGAAAATAGTTTAAAAAATCTCTGCGAAACTCTTTTTCTCTTTTCTCTGCGGTGATACTTAACCGCAGAGAAAGAAGTACGCTGAGGTTTCGCAGAGAGTAGTTAATCAGGTATCTTTATCGACCCAAAACAGCCGTATGAAAAGGATATTGTTCTTTGTTGGAATTATTGTACTGATTCTGTGCTTTGCATTTAAAAAATCAGAAGACCAGCAACATTGGATTCGTATCAATCAACTGGGCTATACTCCCAATGGTAGTAAAGTAGCAGTTTGGTGTAGTAAAGAAAATTTTCTTCCGGAAAAGATCGAGTTGGTGAATGCTGAGACGAATCAAGCCGTTTACTCCATTAATCAGTTAGAAGCTTTTGGTGCTTATGGTCCGTTCAATAAAACGGCACGAGTTCGGTTCACTTCATTTCGAAAACCCGGACGATATTTTCTTCGTGCTGGTAATACTGTATCACCCATTTTTAAAATTGATCAGGATGTTTATAAAGGAACCGCTGATTTCTGTTTACGCTATATGCGTCAGCAAAGAAGTGGGTTTAATCCGTATTTAAAAGATAGTTGTCATACCCACGATGGATATACATTGTATGGTCCGATGCCGGATAGTACACATATTGATGTCAGTGGCGGATGGCATGATGCGAGTGATTATTTACAGTACACCACTACTTCTGCCAATGCAGCCTGGCATCTGTTATCAGCCTATCAAAATTTCGGATGGGTATTCGGTGATGAAAAACAGGCCAATGGATTGGATGGGAAAAATGGGGTAGCAGATGTCTTGGATGAAGCCAAATGGGGATTGGATTGGTTATTAAAAATGAATCCGGCTGATGGTATCATGTTCAATCAGTTGGGTGATGACAGAGATCATGTGAAGATGCGCATCCCTAAAGAAGATACCAACTACTATGGAAGAGGGTTTGAACGTCCTGTTTATTTCGTTTCAGGTAAGCCCCAAATAAGAGGCAAGTTCATGAATGCAACAACAGGAACTGCTTCCACAGCGGGTAAGTATGCAAGTACGTTTGCATTGGCAGCGCAAGTTTATCAGGAGAAAGATCAAAACTTCTCCCAAAAGTTATTGCAAAAGGCGGAAGCAGCGTATCGGTATGGGAAAAAATATCCGGGTGTTTCGCAAACGGCATCAGTTAAATCACCTTATATCTATGCAGAAGGGAATTGGGTAGATGATATGGAACTGGCTGCAGCAACATTGGCACAAACGAAAGGCACTAAAGATGATCTCTATCACACAGATGCTTATTCCTTCGCTAAAAAAGAACCTATCACACCTTGGTTGGGAAAGGATACAGCGCATCATTATGAATGGTATCCGTTCGTGAATGCAGGTCATTATGTGTTAGCGAATGGAACACTCAATAATAATCAGCGTGATACCCTTCATGATTATTATGAAGCAGGCATCAAAGCGGTTTGGAATAAGGCCAAACAAAATGCTTTTTATAGAGGTGTTCCATTTATCTGGTGCAGCAATAACCTTACGGTCTCATTTGCATTGCAGTGTTATTGGTATCGAAAAATGACAGGTGATGATACTTACACCGAACTGGAACAAGCAAATATTGATTGGATCTTTGGTTGTAACCCATGGGGAACAAGTATGGTTTATGGATTACCCTCATGGGGTGATACACCTGTAGATCCACATTCTGCTTTTACCCACTTAAAGAATTATCCAATTGATGGTGGATTGGTTGATGGTCCGGTATACACAGCCATCTATAAAAATCTGATTGGTATCAAATTGAATGATCCTGATGAATATGCTGCTTTTCAAAGTGATTTGGCTGTTTATCATGATGATTATGGTGATTATAGTACGAACGAACCTACGATGGATGGAACAGCATCTTTGATCTATTTATTGGCAGCAAAAGAAAATGAAACAAGACCAACAACTAGCGGCGGCTGGACAGCTTATCCTCCTATCAACCCTGCTTTTACATTACAGCATGGCGCTATTGTGAGAGGTGATACGACTAAGAAGTCTATCGCAATTGTTTTTACTGCGGATGAGTATGCAGAAGGATTGCCGATGATTCAAAAAAACCTACAACAACAAAATATCAAAGCATCTTTCTTTTTCACCGGAAGAATGTATCGTAATAAAACTTATCAGCCTATTATTCAACAACTGTATCAACAGCAACATTATTTTGGTGCACATTCCGATCAGCATATTTTATACAATGATTGGGGAAATAGGGATAGTCTATTGGTAACAAGAGATTCTTTGGAGAAAGATTATCAAAACAATATAGAAGCCATGCGATCCTTGGGCTTATTGAAAAATGGAGAGCCGCAATATTTTATTCCACCTTATGAATGGTGGAATAAAAAAGTGACAAAGTGGTTTTCGCAAAGCCTTATCCGATTGGTGAGCTTTACGCCCGGTACAAGAACCAATGCCGATTATACCTGGCCGGAGATGGGAGCTTCTTATAAATCAAGTGAAGAATTAATCGAACTGCTCAAAGCATTTGAAGTAAAGCATACATTGAATGGTGCAATTTTGTTGATACACGCAGGAACAGATCCGAGAAGAAAAGATAAACTGTACAACCGTTTACCCGAGATCATCAGTTCGTTGAAAACAAAAGGCTACCATTTCACAACCATCGACAAACTATAAGATTTCTGTGCTTCTCAGTGCCTTCAGTGGCAATCAATCGATCAAGAAAATTGCCACTGAAGGCACAGAGAAGCACAGAAGTTAAAGTGCTCTACCATCTTTCTTCTTCCGATCCCTCCCAATCTTTTTGCTTGAAAGCCTCTCTTGATTTCTTTTTTTCTTCTTGTCTGTCAATAATCAGTTTTGCAATTAATTCACCCGCATTTTGATCCGGATGATCGGCGAGGGTTTGCTTGAGTTTTTTTTCATTGATATCTAATCGATACAGTAAGGTTATCAGTTGATTAAAATCATCTGTGATGAGCCCATTTACAAAAGCCACCAATTGATCCCAGGAATAGGATTCGATACCCATCAGCTTATTTTCTTCTGCCATTCTTTAAAGGTATAGCAATCTTTTGTCGGTGTTTTTTACCTCAATATCAATCGGTTAAGTCAATTTATATGTACAAATTGTTAAAAAATCATTACATAATGTAAAATAAATTTGACAAAATGAAAAAATGATTTTACCTTTGTAGTATCAAATCAAATAAGTATATGAAACAGATCAAATTATTTCCGCATAGCTATCAGCGCATTGGCTATGTCTTATTGGTGCCTTTTCTGGCATTGGGTATTGCGCATATGTTTTTTGAATTCAACCCTTCCTGGTTGGAGTTTAAAATGATTACAAACGGTCAATTGGAATTTAGTGCCAGCCATAATTTTACAGATGAAGTTGCTTCGGTTGGTCTCATCATCAGTCTTATCTTAATTGCTTTCTCCAAAGAATCCATTGAAGATGAAGCCATCCAATTTTTTCGGTTGGAAGCATTGCAGTGGGCGGTATATGCCAATTATTTGGTATTGATTATCAGCATATTGGCTGTGTATGGGACCACATTTTTTCAGGTGATGACGTACAATATGTTTACAGTGCTGATCATCTTTATCCTTCGTTTTAGGTACATATTGTTTCAGTATAATAAAGTAGGTTATGAAAAATAAGATCAAAGTGCAAAGGGCCATTCATAACCTGACACAGGATGATCTGGCCAAAAAAATTGCTGTAAGTCGGCAAACCATCAATACCATGGAATCAGGTAAATATGTACCCTCTACTGTTCTGGCACTCAAAATGGCCAAACTCTTCGGTGTGCCGGTAGAAGAACTATTTGAATTAGAGGACGAGGATTAATTTTTTCTCCCTTTTCCAACCTTTTCGTGTAACAGAACTCTTTATTTGGAGTTAAGTAAATAAGTCATTTGTATGTTGAATCTGAGAAAATGGATACCGCTTTTGTTGCTGCTGGTCACCACAGCTGCACTCGCAGGGGTTCTCTTATTCGGTATACACCCTTCTGGCACTGGGAAAACAAAAGTTCCCGAAACATCAACTTTTGAATGGAGAGGAATTCCTTCGGGGAATTACTTATGCATCTAAAAGTCACTGTTTCCTAACCATTTATTGTTTACGAGAAAAATACGTTCAATGCGTAACAGAATTCTTTTGCTCTTACTGAGCATATGTGTGACTACTATAGTTTCAGCCCAAACAAATAATAATAAGGGCTTGCTATCCGGTAAACTGATTGATTCAGCTTCTAAACAACCGATGAATTTAGCTACCGTTTCTGTTTTTACAGCATCCGATACCGTTTTGGTTACCTATCGTTTGAGTACCGAGGCGGGAGAGTTCAAAGTGAGTGGCTTACCCTTAGATATACAATTAAGAATGATTGTTTCGTATTCCGGTTATACAGTTACCAGAAAAGAGTTTAAACTCACATCAGATGCTCCTTCTTTTGATGCAGGCACTCTTGAAATGACACCCAATGAAGCCAATACCTTAGATGAAGTGTTGGTGTATGCGGAACGTCCACCGGTAGTGGTGAAGCGTGATACCATTGAATTCAATGCCAACTCTTTCAAAACATTACCTTCTGCATTGGTAGAAGACCTGCTAAAAAAATTACCCGGAGTTCAATTGGATGCCGATGGTAATATCACTGTGAATGGAAAAAAGGTAAACCGAATCATGGTGGATGGGAAGGATTTCTTCGGTGGCGATCCTAAAATGGCCACACGTAATTTACCTGCGAATCTCATTGTAAGCTCCCCATAATTTAGTGCCACGTTTAGTTAGAGTTTTCTAAGGTAATAT
>VFQQ010000835.1_pt1 | contig 52085 bp, 88 predicted proteins | sample 3512341 | NCBI WGS metagenome assembly VFQQ01 (sample SAMN10412373, study PRJNA504923) | tailings metagenome | isolation source: Relicate 2 Philex TSF1 revegetated site | place: Philippines: Tuba, Benguet | collected 2017-08-29 | reverse complement strand
CTGGGATGGTTGAGGCGTCCGTCAGGCACTGGTTGTTGCGGCAGGCGCATGGGTTGGGGTTGGGGTTGGGCGGGGTGGGAGGGGGCACGTAGTCTTCGTTCTGGCGCTTGCACCTGTATGCAGGGCACATGTGAGAGGCCAGTTGCTGGACGTGCCTGTTCCCAGTTGCACAGCAAGCATGCCTGTTAGCGCTAACCAGGCGCACATGCAGCACCTGGTTAGCGCTGCATCCTGGCTTGCCACCCGCTCCTCACACCTTGGGAAGCCGGTGGTTGTGTCGAAGACACACGTCGCATCCGTGCAGGTGTGCGTCGCGCCGCCCATGCAGTACTTTCCAGGGATGGTCACATCATCCGTCATGCAGTGGTCGGCGGCGGTCGTGCTGCAGCTCGGGTCGGGGCGCACCTTGAATGGAAGGGGGATTGTGAAGAGGAAGGGATTGCGGTGTTGCCGGCGGAGCTTCAGGAGCGCACGGCGGCATGGTTGTGCGGCCCATTTCGAGGCGACTTGCGCTGCAGGGCGGCGCCCTGGGCAACATCACCCTGCTCTAGCTTTCAGAAGGTGTAGCACTGCACAGCAGGTTGCCTTCCTATTGCCCCCTGGCACCCATGCCCATGTGAGAAGCCGCACCTTGCAGACCGGGGCGCCGTCACGGATGACGCACCCCTCACCGGCCCCTCTGTTGCAGTAGACGATGGCGTTGTGCTGGCAGTACCCAACTTCAGCGACACATTGGCCGTTGGCCCCGCCAGTTCTGCACACCGAGGCTGCATCTGCAACCTCCAGCGGCAGGCGGCGGGCGGCGGCGGACGCGGCAAGGGCAGCAGCCAGCAGGAGCGCGGCGGCCCTCATTTGTTAGCCGACCAGGGAGTCAGGCGCTCGCACAGAGGTGCTGGCACAGAGCAGACGTGCGTTTCGGGACGGGTTTGTTCGGGCAGCAGGTGGAGGTGGCAGCAGTGCGTGTTCGGCTTTGCAGCAGGCGAGAGGAGGTTGTTTGATGCAGCAGGGGAGTGTGCGAAATGCCTTAAAGCAAGCTACGAAACCGGGTCACGCTGTGGACACGCATTCAGCAGGCGGCGGCAGGATTGGTGGTCCTTGCTGGCTGCCGCCCTCCGGGCATGCGTCTTGGCCCTCCCTCCCCTGCACCAAACAGGCCGGTAAATCATGACCGCAGATGCTAGGCCCTGAATGAAGGGCAACCCAGCTGCCTGCCATTGCACCGAGCGGTTGTAGCGGTGCACCGAGCGGCGGCAGGGGCGCCAGGTGACCGCTGCACTTCCACTGCCTCCGGTGGTCGACGCCACTCTTTCCGTGGGCCAGCCAACCACGACAGTCGAGCGCGTTCCCCGGCTGCGCCTTTCCCTTGAAGACGCGCTGCTGTTGCACTGCTGCCTTACATCAACCGCAGCGCTCAAACATTGGCGTAGTCTCCCACTCGCACGCCGACTGTGAGCCAGCAGTTGTTCAGCGGCCCCTGGCGCACCCTCTCCAGGCACCAGGTGAATGTTTGCCGCCGCTGCTGCCCCGCCTGCTGCCCTGCTTGCTGCCCTGCCAATTGCCTCTGCTGCCCCGCTTGCTGCGGCTGCTGCTCCCCTGGCCGCTCGTCCTGCTGCTGCTCTGGCTGCCGCTGGGCCGCTGCCGCCACCACCTCTACTGCGGCCACCGCCTTGTCCTGGTGGCGTCTGCTAGGGAACACCAGAGGTGAGCAGGGCTACACACACAGGAAGGGATGTTGGGGTGCCATTAACATGTGGTTCCTGGCACGCGGCTGGCCACCGCATGCCGCTGCTGTTGCTGGTTAGACATCACTGCCCAAAGCACAGCAGCGCAGTCTGTGTCAAACTCACAGCAGCACATACAGGGGGACAGGCGCAGCAGCAGCAATAGCAGCAGCAGCAGCAGCAGCCAAGTGGCAGCAGCAGTGCCCAAGCGGCAGAATGTGCAGCCAGCAGCGACAGCCTCATGCTCACCCGCCAGCTGTCGCAGTTGAGCAGCAGCGCGTAGGGCGGCGAATGAAGCGCATTTGAGAAGTCGGCAAAGCTGAGCCACTCCTCCCGGGCGCCCCAGGAGCGGACCCGCTGAGGCAGCGCCTGGAGGGAACAGCAAAGCAGGGCAACAGAAGCGTGTCCGACGGCAGGATGCTGAAGCAGGGCGGTTTGTAGGCAGGCGGCAATAGGCAGGCGACAATGCCGCTGAGTGGGCGGGCGTGCTGCTGCACGTGCAGCGATGGCAGCCTGCAGCAAGTGCACTCGCCAAGCGAAGCATCCGGCCTGCTTTCATCGGCCACACCTGCGCAGCCAGTAGCTCCTCGGCCCCCTGGGGCATGGAAAACATGAAGGCTGTTTGCACGCCTGCATCCTGGTCGGGCCAGTCGTTCCGCTGCGAAAGGTGGAGAGGCAGGGGTGGACGTGAGGTGTTGAGCTGGCATTGCAGTAGCGAGTTGCATGCGCGAAATATTTGACTGAATGCCAAAGCGCATCACAAGTCCTATCTCAATCCAAAGACCGCCTGCCACCGAGTGTGCTGCAAAATCTGCAAGCCCAACGGGCGACCGACCGGTGCCGAGCAAACTCCCACCTGCAGGGCGGCCAGCTGCGCGGCGATGCAGGCGGGCGGAGACATCAGGTGCGTGGGCCGCCGGTCCCGCAGCAGCTCTGGAATGCCCTGCTCGTTCACGAATGCGCTGAACTCGCTGGCGAGCGCCTCGGGGCCGCCATCATCGGCACGCTGCTGAGCGGCGGCAGGCGGCACCGGACGGCGACGTCGGCGGCGATGCTGCGGGGCCTGTGTTGCTGATCGCGACGTGTGTTGTTGATGAGCACACCCGTGTGGCGCTGCTGTAGACCAGGCGTGGGCCTTGGTTGCCGCGGCAGCGCGCGCGGGAGGCGCAAGGGCTTCGGGTCGCGCAGGCGCGACATGCAGCATTGCCATCGCGTCTAGCATCGCTGCCAATGTCAAACGGCGCGCAGATTGCGGCAGCTATCACCCGCCATGCTGTCCATGCATGAGATGGGGTGGGCGCCTGCGGCGTGCCACGCCCCTTTGTACGGCTGCCGGAGGCTCCACAAACGTCACCGGAGGCGGCAGCGGGGAGCTTGTGGCACGCAGCCGTCGGGGCCGGGGTGCCGCCGAGCGCACGATGGCTGAGCATCAGGGAGACTTTCACATTGCGGAGGTGAGATGCCGGATCCACAGATGACACACTGGTCAGGCCCGGGCACGGAGCCCTGCCAGCCCTTTGACAGTCGGGCCGTGCCCTACCGCTGCCCTGGGCCCAATGGGCATGCCACGCGCAATCAGGGAGCAACCCAGATGCGTTGTGCAAGCGCAGAATCGCCCCAGCATCTGCCCTGCACTGCCGCCGCTGCCGCTGCCGCCGCCAGTGGCCGCCGCTCGCCCGCCGCTCGCCCGGCGCTGTTGTGCAGCTGGATTGCTCTCTGTCAAGTGAGCCTGTCTCTCTGCCTGTGCCCCCTGCGCCACTGTCCTGCAGGACTACCCGCTGCAGCCTCTGGTGGACGACTGCCGGCTGCTGGGGTCCCTGCTGGATGACTGCCTGCGCATCGAAGTGGGGGATGAGCTCTTCCACAAGGTGTGGCTTCATGCTGCCATTCTTACATGCTCTTACGTGCTGCTGAGTCATGGCGCTCCATGCCAAGCTTGCGCAGCTGCATAGCAGCTCATGCAGCCTGCAGGCCGCCGTGCCTGCATGCCTTGCTGCTACCATCCGTTCGGTGCGGGGCAAGGCTGTTGCACGCTGCCCACAGCATGGTGCTGCATGAAATGTTGCTGTTGCTATCTCCGTCATGTGCGGCCCTTGGTGCATCATCACACGATTCCCCTTTGCCGCCTGCACCCGTGCGCCTCAGATCGAGCGCATCCGGACGCTGTCGGAGTGCGCGTATGCCGCCTTGTTTTTATTGGTTGAACAATAGAACGTTGAACAATAAGTACAACATCCCCACGCCGCAGATCGAGCGCATCCGGACGCTGTCGGAGTGCGCGCAGCAGCTGACGGCGGCGCATGACAAGGATGCGGGCCGCCTGCTCAGCCAGGCAAGCATGGGGCGGCTGTGGGCGGCTTGCTGCTGTGGCTGTGTGCTGTCGCATGTCACCTGTGGGCTGTCGCAGCGGTCGGAAGCTGCTGGGGGCCCAGCTGCACATGTGCCACGGCAGCTGCGGCATTGGCTTTGGCTAGCAGCAGTGCTGCTGTTGATCCATGCCACACAGCTGGTGGCAGCGACAGCAGCGGTGCAAGGGCAGCAGGAGGCATTTTGCAGTGGCACGAGTAGGCAGCAGAGGTGGAAACAGCAGCATTTCTGGAGCTCCGCAGTACGTCCAATCTGCCGCATTTCTCATGCCGCTGTATTTGTTGCTACTGCTGCGCAGAAAATGGCGGAGGAGCTGTTTGCGCTGCCGCTGGAGGAGGCGCTGCCCATTGTGCGCGCATTTGGCCACTACCTCAAGTGAGCGACGGCTGTTATGATCTGATGTGCGACGCAGCATGCGCCGTGGTTGGACACTTGCGTTTTCTTGCTGCCATGAAGGCTCATTCGTTGACACCCTGCTGTGGCGGTGGGCCAACCGCCTTGACCAAGTTGCAGCTGAGGCTGTTCTCGCTTCATCGCCCTCCTCGCCTCCTCTCCGCCTGCAGCCTGACGAGCATCGCGGAGCAGCTGGCCGTCTTCATCTCACTTTCTTGTCCTGCTTCGCTCCTCCTTCTTGCCCGCAGCCTGACGAGCATCGCGGAGCAGCACCACAGCGTGCGTACCACGCGCATGGACGGCGTGCAGGTGAAGCGATTGGGGTGTGCCAACCTGTTGCAGTGCCCAGGTTGTGGACGCAGTACAGTGGATGTAGGCTTCCAACAAGAACCATGCCGTTAGAACGACATCCGAGACCTTCCTGACCCAGGGCTTTCTCGTCCTCACGTTGAACAAATCACGCTCTTTTGGTTGTGTGCCGCCTCAGGTCAAGACGCTGGATGAGTCGTTCCACGACCTGCTGGAGAGCGGCGTGTCCCCCGACCAGCTGTACGATGCAGGCAAGATTTTTCACCATGCTGCAGTTTTTTTTAAGCATTTGTTTTGTGACTGCATGCTGCTGGAGAGCGGCGTGTCGCCCGACCAGCTCTATGACGCAGGCAAGTGCTGCTGCTGAAGTGAAGTGGAAGGTGCATCTTTCATGCTGCCGCCGCTGCTGCAATGCAGGGCAGCTGGGCCGGAGTGTGGCAGTGCGGCAGACAGCTGCCTGCCTTGCGTTGCTGCCGCCTGCTCTTTCTCCCTTCTCAAGCCAGCCCAACTCCTGCCACAACTCACTGCTTGGTGCGCCGTTGTGCCCGCCCCGCTCCGCCCCTGCAGTCACTACGCAGCAAGTCGAGATTGTGCTGACGGCCTCATCCTGTTCCATCGCCTGCCACAACTCTGTTAACTCATCGCTGGCTATCCGATTATGCCCTCCCCTTGTGCAGTGACCACCCAGCACGTGGAGATTGTGCTGACGGCGCACCCCACCCAGGTCAACCGCCGCACGCTGCAGCACAAGCACACGCGCATCGCCACGCTGCTGGCGCAGGTGGGGACTTTTAGTGTTTGATGTAGCGCAGTTGTGATCTGGAAATGTTATTGGAATGGTCTCCTGTAGCCCGCCAGTTTGTCTCATAGCCTTCCAACCAGAACAGACCATTGATTGGTTAATCTTTGCTAACATGCAACCCTGCAGAACGACCGCAAGGACCTGACCCAGGAGGAGCGGGAGCACATCCTGGAGGAGCTGATCCGGTGAGGCAGCGCCCTGGCTGGTGCAGCAGCGTGTACTAGCTCAAACTGGGCTAGGCCATGTAATGCTTGCTGGCTTGCCATGGAGAGGGCAGTCTGCAGCAGCCAAAATTGGACTCGGCGCCAACCACACCACCCACCCCACACCAACCCCTCTGCAGTGAGATCACCGCACTGTGGCAGACCGACGAGCTGCGGCGGCGCAAGCCCACCCCTCTGGACGGTGCGCCCGCTAACACTGCACTTAGCGCGCTTAGCTAGCCTGCTTGTCGCCCCACGCTGCTGCTTTAGCTGACAGGCCCTGCCGGCCCTGCCGGCAGGCTGCCATTGGCGGGGAGCGGTTCATATCCACATGCTGCCGCCACGCCACATAGGGATCTGCAGTGCTTTGGCCGTTGCGCTGCGCCCGCCCAGACAAACTCCCGACTCACACAACCCCACCCGTTTTGCCCCGCCTGCTCCCGCCGAGTGTTGCTCCCAATCAATGCATCTCACCCTCCTGCTCTGCCTGGTCGTCTGCGCAGAGGCGCGCGGCGGGCTGCACATTGTGGAGCAGAGCCTGTGGTCCTCCCTGCCCAAGCTGCTGCGCCGCATGTCGAGTGAGGCCGCGAGGGGCGCTGCTTGGTTTACAGCCTCCTGTTGCTGTGCTTTGGCAGCCCGCGTGTATTGGGCGGGGCCATGCTGCCTTGCGGCCATGGGGGTGAGCACGCCCGCTGCCTGTTGGGCGGTTGGCATGGCTGGGACCAATCAACAGCTGTTTTAACTGCCTGCTCCCTCGTTTTGCCTCTGCCCCCAGGCTCCCTCAAGAAGGGCACGCTGCCCTACTTGCCCCCACCTGCTTGCTGCCTTGCCAGATGCCAATCCTCCTCATCCTAACGCCCCAGTTGTCTTGCTTGCCCCTGCCCCCAGGCTCCCTCAAGAAGCACACGGGCCGGGAGCTGCCCATCGACGCCTGCCCCATCCGCTTTGGCTCCTGGATGGGTGGAGACCGAGATGGCAACCCCAACGTCACCGCTAAGGTAGATTCTTGCTGCGATTGGTGGTTTGGGTTGGCTTTCTGGCAGGGCAGCTGGGCATGGGCAACCCCACAACCACCGCAATGGCGCCCTGGCGCTTGCTGACTCGTGCCCTCCTACCCGCGCCACCAGCCCACCTGCCCCGCCCCTCTCTCCACCCCTCCCACCCATGCGCAGACCACTCTGGATGTGGCCACCCTGTCCCGCTGGATGGCCGCAGACCTGTACTTGAAGGAGGTGGGCGCATGACTTGCAGTTCCATGTTGCATGCCGTGCAAAGTTCTGCAATGCAGCGAATCCTGCACTTGCAGGAGGTGCGCGCTGGCGGGGCTGCATGCACAATGCAGCAGCGAGCGATACACAATTCAGATTAGCCCAAGAACAATCAAGCTCGGCGCGCCCGCCCCTTCAGCTCCCTTGGGTGGTTGTGCCCAGCTGTGAGATCCCTGCTGTGCCCGCTGTGCTGTGCAGGTGGACGCGCTGCGCTTTGAGCTGTCCATGAGCCATGCCAGCGACGAGGTGGGCGGGTGGGTGGGATGCTGGTTACAGGTGCATGTAACGCCCAGTGCGGCAGCATGGCCGGTAGCCTCACACACGCTTCTCGCCGCCTGCCCTTCTGTGTCCATCTAGCACAGTAGTGCACAGCTTTGATGCACACATGTTTCTTTCTTCCCATCCCCAGAGGTGCTCAACATGGCCGACAATCTCCCGCAAGCATTGATTGGCCTTGCCTTCCCTTCCATTCGTGCAACCCTGCAAAGCTTTGCTGCACATGCACCTCATCCTCCCATCCCCCGCAGGTGCTCAACATGGCCTACGACATCTCCTGCAAGCACCACCAGCACGGGGCGGAGGAGCACACCCACGCGCGCCCGCCCTCGGGTGCGCCCCCTGCAGGCACATTGTGGCTTAGTGTGGATAGTACACAATAATAGAAAACTATGCAACTACATGCCAACCAAGTTCTGACATTGTGGCTGCCCGAGCTGCCTGAGCGGTCTGGGTCTGCCGTTCCTAGTTCCAGCCGTCCCTGCTAACCTGTGACGTAGTGCTCATGTGCCATCGCCGTACAGCACATGACACGGGCACTGACGCCCAGCTCCGCAGCCCTCCACCTGTGTGCCTCACCCCCATCTCCCCACTTCGTTCCCTGTCCCCGCAGCCGCCTACCAGGCTGTGGGTGCCGGCGCGGTCGAGGGCAGCGTTGTGCGCGGTCTGCAGCGCGGCGACTCGACCCTGATGGGCTCAACCATGGAGCTGCTGCCCCAGGGCTCGGAGACCAACTTTGCCGACCTGAGCGCGTCGGCGTGAGTGCAGGGTTCGCAAGCTGCTGCGGGTTATGTGATGTGCTTCATTTGTATGCCTGTCTCCCAACAGCACACGCAGGGAATGAACAAGCAGGTATCCCAAGCCATATCCTGTCCCTCGTACATCCATTTGCAGCGAGGACATCATGAGCCCGCCCGGCGTGTCGTCCCCCACTGGAGGTGCGTTTCTTACAATGCGCTGGCTGCCTGTCCGCCAGCCCACTGCCGCACCTTGTCATGCAGCCGTTCCCGGTTGCAGCGAACAAGCCGTGTGTGCTGCGTATTGCTGTGCCTACCCACACGCGCAACCCAATCCGGCCTTGCACTCACCTCTGCCCTGCCGTGCTCAATGACCACTTGCAGCCAGGAGTGAAACCCTGGGCAGCAGGCTGCGAAAGCTGCTGCTACTAATCAGTGGCATTTATCTCTCTCTCCCACAGGCCCCTCCAGCCCGCGGGGCAACACATGGGCCCACGGCCGCGGCACGATCGCCGAGGCAGCTGCCAACGCTCTGAGCAAGGGCTCTCCTCGGGGAGTGACCCCCAACCACTCTGCCCTGGCGCTCGAAGCGGCTCTGGCCAAGCCGGCGGCTGCAGGGGGCAGCAGCGCCAGCGTGGCTGCCATCCAGTCCAAGCTGCACAAGCTGTCGGTGAGAGGAAAGCGAGTCTGGTCAGGAGGCAGAGGGGGTGGCCAGGAAGCACTGCGGCTCCAAGTTGGATGGATGCATGCAGGCGAACAGGGTTGTGTTGCGCAAAGCTGAGGGTGCGGAGCGGCAGAAAGGGACAGGCTGCAAGACTGACGGATACGTGCATTTTGACTTCCCACTGCCCCGCAGGTGCTGCCGCCTGGCGTGTCTGGTGCGGGGCTGGGCACCGCCCCCAGCGGCTCCATCCCCAACCAGGGTGGGTTGGGTGGCTGGGCGGCTGGGGGAGATAGGTGGCTGGGGTGGACCGCTGGCTGCATCCAATCTGCTCCCCTCACGTGGACACCAAATGCAAGCCCACGGGTCTTAACACTGCACGACTTGTTGCTGTCCCCATGTATTTTCCAGGCCTGCACCGCGTGGACACCATGGGCAAGCTGATGTCGCCCACCGCCATGAAGCGCCGCGGCCTCAAGGTGGGCGTTTGCACGGGGTCGGATGGTGAAATGTTGGCTGGGTGCATTTTCTGGGCGCTTTTTGCTTGCCAACGCCGTTTGCTAACGCCTCTCCTCAATCCAACTTGCTTCTCCCCGCTGGTCGCCGAGTCCCACAAGAGCTCCGCAAATCGTCTTACCCTGGAAGCCAGCCACTTGATCTCAATTTCGTGTCTGCCCGCAGGCCGCCGAGTTCAACAAGAGCTCCGTGGACGCGCTGCTGCACCCGCGCCAGGCGGGCGCCAACCCCTATCGCGTCGTGCTGGGAGAGGTGGGGCGGCCGCCTGCTTGTGTGCGTGTCTGTGCTTTTGGTCAATGGCTGTTGGGCAGAGGCAAACGGGCCCGGTGGAGCTCTTTAGGTTTGCAGTGACCGCTGTCAACTGCTGTCCACTTACCGACCGCTCCCACTACACGGTCATTGGCTGCAGGTGCGGCAGCGCCTGGTGGCCACGCGGCGGCGCATGGAGGAGCTGCTGGCGGGGCACGTGCCCGACTCGGATGCGGGTGGGTGCACCAAAAGACGAAAGAGCTGCAGCCGCTTGTAGAAATGGCATTGTGATCAGAATTCATGTGTCGGCCGATTCTTGCCGCAGAGTGGTACGAGATGGAGGAGCAGCTGCCGCTTTTGGATATGGCCACACGACTAAGATGGTTAATTGTCTTCCATCCTTCACACTGCAGAGTGGTACGAGACGGAGGAGCAGCTGCTGGAGCCGCTGCTGGCCGTCTACTGGTCGCTGTGGGAGTGCGGCGGCGGCATCGTCGCAGAGGGTGAGCGCCAAGCTGCCCGCTCTCAAGTTGTGCCGCACTTGTTGGCACCCGTGCTATGCTAGTGAACGCACTTGCAAGCGAAGTTGCTCGCCAACTGCACCCCTTCCCAGCCCGCCTGCTGCATCTGCTGCGTCTGCTGCTTCGGCCTCTCCCGCATGAATCTGACCCTGCTTTTGTTACTCCCACTTTTCTCCTAGGCCGCATGCTGGACCTGCTGCGCCGCATCTACTGCTTCGGCCTCTCCCTCATGAAGCTCGACCTGCGCCAGGAGAGCGGGCGCCACACCGACTGCCTCACCGAGGTCACCGAGTGAGTGGGTGGGTGGCTGGAGGGGGTCCATTCAACAGGAGAATGGCTGGTTTTGGTTTAAGGAGACCACACCGACTGCCTCACCGAGGTCATCGAGTGAGTGCGTGGGTGGCTTCTGCTCGGGATGCCCTATGCTGCGCTTTGCCTGCACTGGACGCTGGAGTAGACGCTGTGAACAACACTGCCCTTAGACCTGACATGCAGCCCGGATGCTGGCCTTTGTTGTGGTCCTGTGGGCGCGGCGCACACTGAACCAGCCCGTAACTGTCTGCCACGCTTGCCCCTTCCGCAGGCACCTGGGGCTGGGCAGCTATGGCGAGTGGCCCGAGGAGCAGCGCCTGCAGTTCCTCACCGAAGAGCTGCAGGTGGGACAGCTGGCTGGTGGCGCCTTGCGTTTGCATGCGCTGGCATGCAGCGGTGGATAGGTGGCAGCGCGGCCCCAGTGAATCCCTCGTGCCTGGCCTTTTCCCCTGCACCAGCCAGCTGACGTGTGCTGCCGCCCCGCTGTGCGCGCTGCGCCCCTCCCCTTTGCAGGGCCGCCGCCCACTCATCCCGCCCTCCATGCCCTTCTCGCCCGAGGCCAAGGAAGTGATGGACACGCTCAAGTGAGGGGCTGCTACTCTTTGGCTGTTCTCTGGAGTTGCAGTGTCTTGTAGCTGACCTGCGGCGTGTTCTTGAGAGCCATTGGGGACACGCAGCATGTGAGATCGCCTTGGCCATACAGGGCGCTTGTATCTCAACCTGCCAACCGACCCTCCTCTAGGGTGGCGGCGGTGCCTGAGCGCCTACGTCATTTGCCCAACCTCACAGCTTACCCTTCATCAAACCATCTCACTTGCGTCCAGGGTGGCGGCGGTGCTGGGCCGCCAGTGCCTCAGCGCTTATGTCATCTCCATGGCCACCCGCGCCTCGGATGTGCTGGCGGTGGAGCTGCTGCAGCGCGAGGCGCGCTTCATGGTGGGTGCATAACAAACCTTTGCCTGGTTTGTCTGTGTTCTCAATGTTTGTGGAATGCAGTGGAGCTGCTGCAGCACAAGGAGCGATTCATGGTGCCCCTGGCATTGTCATCAGTAGTTTGGAGTAAGGGAAAAGGCAGGTGGTACCAGTGGAGACCCTGTGTCGCTTGGCCGCGTCGCATCCCACTGAAAACCCTGTTTTTAAATTTCATCTCTGCTTTTCTAACATTGAAAATTTATGGCTCGATATAGAGGTCCAAGATTATTGTCCGCCGTTTAGAGCTTTAGGAAAAGCTTGTATAAGACCCTGATTTACAAAATTAAAAAAACTCCCGCGCACCATTCTGCCCTGCTGAGAGGGCTGCCTCCCTCCTCTTGGCACAGGTGCCGAGCGAGAGCAGTGCTCAGCGCGCCTCTCACAGCTCTCCTGCACACGATCCTGACCCCGCTGCTCTCACTTCTCTGCAACAGGTGCTGAACGAGAGCGGGCCGCGGGCGCAGGGGCGCGCGCCCTCGCCGCCGCTGCGCGTGGTGCCGCTCTTCGAGACCCTGTCTGATTTGGAGGCGTCTCGCAGCGTCATGCAGTCGCTGTACAGGTGAACACTGCAGGGTGGGGTTGTAGCAGCGTGAACCGGGGCTGCTATGAAACGACCTGGAGTGTGATGCACGTGACGGCGCTGTCGACAGGCAGGCTGGTTACTTCTGACGTTTGCGGCGCGGCTGCCCGCACTTCCTGGTTGGGAGCAGCGCATGCCATCCTGCCTTTTCCACCCTTGTCGGCCTCGGTTGCCTCCCTCTGCGTCCACCGCAGCAACCCGTGGTACCGGCAGCACCTGGCCACCGTGCACAACAACAGCCAGGAGGTCATGCTGGGCTACTCCGACTCTGGTGAGGCTCTCACTCTTGTGTTTTGGCTCCTTGTTCGTTCGTGCATTTTGTCCGCCGGTGCTGCAGTTGCTCCCCTCCCTCGGCCGGGCCTTGGCCGCCGCCCCACGAAGGTGCTGGCCGCTCTACCTGCCCTGCCCTGGTTGCAGCACAACACCTTTGTGGCACTGCGCACCACCCTCCCTGCCCCCTGGCTGCAACACCCGCCTGCGGCGCTGTGCACCCCTGTGTGTTGCAGGCAAGGACGCTGGCCGGCTTGCGGCGGCCTGGGCGCTGTACAAGGCGCAGGAGGACCTGGTGACGGTGAGCACCCTTGCTGTATGAGCCAGCACATGCTGTTTTGGCCGCCACAGCAGCCAGAGGTTACACTGCATGCTGTGCTTGTGCAGGCATGCGGACAGCTCAGACAGTGCGGGACGGGCGGAGTGACAGCAGCAACACGTTCGCAGCTGCCATTGTGGCTGGACGGATTCAGCAGCCTGGCAAGCCGCTCTACTGCTCACGGCATTGCCCTCAACTTTTCTGTGCGTTGCAGGTATGCAAGCAGCATGGCGTTGAGCTGACGCTATTCCACGGCCGCGGTGGCACCGTGGGTCGCGGCGGCGGCCCCATGCAGGTAAAATGGATGCACTGTGTGTGGTTTGTAGAAATTTACAAGAAGAAGAAATCCTGTGGGAGGTCTCGTGGAGGGTTCAAGCTGGCCATGGCTGCGCAAAGGCGAGCACTGTCTAGTGCCATGAATCAGCCGAATGGCGGCCCATTGCAAGGCTCCTAAGAGCTGCCCTCCGCGCCCACCCTGCCCCTGTCCACCCACCTTCAGCTGGCCATCCTGTCCCAGCCACCTGGCAGCGTGGAGGGGCGCCTGCGCATCACTGAGCAGGTGCGGCGCCGCTGAGGGAGCTCTCTGTTGGCATTTCGGCCCAGTCAGCACAGTGCCACATGGTGTGCTTTCAGCACTGTGCTTTCCATGTCAACTCAGCCGGCTGCTTGCCCAACCAGGCCCTGCATGCACAAGCCAACCCTCCTCCTCCCCGTGTTTTGTTTGCCACACTATGCAGGGCGAGATGGTGCAGGCCAAGTTTGGGGTGCCGTCGGTGGCTGTGCGCCAGCTGGAGGTCTTCTCCAACGCCGTGCTCACCGCCACGCTGCAGGTGGGGCTGGTTGGCTTGGTTGGCTGCTCAGTAGGGAATTTCGGGGTAAGGGAAGGCAGCTGGAGGTCTTCTGCATTGCCGTGCTCACCGCCACGCTGCAGGTGGGGGCAGCTGGTTGTTGTTGGTTGGTGTTGAGGGAACGCTCGGGTCAGCAAGGTGGGCGTCGAGAGCCTAGCAACAGGACGCTGGACTCTAGCCTCTTGCCTGGCCATCGCACCGGATCAAAACCCTGCCGTACTACATCCACCTGCCCCTCCCCACCCGCCCCACCCATCCCCAGCCCCCCAAGCCCCCCAAGCACGACGCACTAATGCCCGCACTGCTACCCCGCACATGCTGCCGTGCCTAACAAATCTCACCCTATCTCTCCCACCCCCCTGCCCAGCCCCCCAAGCCCCCCAAGCACGACACGTGGCGGGCGCTGATGGAGGAGATGAGCGCCGTGTCCTGCCAGGGTGGGTGGCTTTTTCAGTTCTTATGGCTAGCTAGTGCCTTTGACGATTCTGTGCAAATGGTGTTGGGAGGGAAGTAGCGCTGATGGACGAGATGAGCGCCGTGTCCTGCCAGGGTGGGTGGCTTTTTCAGTTCTTATGGCTAGCTAGTGCCTTTGACGATTCTGTGCAAATGGTGTTGGGAGGGAAGTAGCGCTGATGGAGGAGATGAGCGCCGTGTCCTGCCAGGGTGCGCCGTGCTGCAGACGCCATTGGGCGTGCCGTTTTTTTCATTGGTTGGCGCCCGGCAGGACGGGCGAGTCCGGCGGCAGCCAGCTTTCCACTTTGTGGAGCCATATCGCCCAAGAGTGCGGCCGCGCTTGGCTCCACAGCGCCGCTCCCCCCTGACAACCAATCCCCCCCTGATGATTCCTGACCCGCAGCCTACCGCGGCATTGTGTTTGAGGACCCGCAGTTCATCTCCTACTTCCAGAAGGCCACGCCACAGGTGAGAGGGGCGCTGCTGCGGTCCACGGTCTGCAGGGTGCCGTGCCGCTGTGTCCGCCGATGCCGTGGAATGGCACTAACAATGCTCACAGTGCGCCATGCACCCAGAGCTGTTTGGAGCTGGGCTTCACATGCCGCATTCACATGCTGCATTCACACACCTCGTTGCGCTGCCGCAGGAGGAGCTGGGCAACCTGAACATCGGCTCGCGCCCCACCCGGTGAGCACTAGAGCCGGGGCGGCAGGCGTGTGGGGCACAAGCGGTGCAGTCTCGCAGCGCCAACTCTCCTGTTCACAGCGCCTCGCCGCTCTGATCTTCTGAACGCCGCCCACCAACTTCGACTCACATTCCTTGGTTTTGCCCTGCAGGCGCAAGGCCACCCAGGACGTGACCAGCCTGCGCGCCATCCCCTGGATCTTCGCCTGGACGCAGGTGTGTGGATTTATTAGTTCGTGAGTAACAGTGCAGTTGGGTGTCCATGGCTGGACGTGGACGCAGGTGCAGTGCTGCGATTCCTCTATCGCCTAGAAAAGCGGCGCATCCGCGTGTTCAGGGTGCAGGATGGCCCCTCTTGGAGTTGGGTGTGCGCATTGGTTTGCTGGCCAATCCAGTCACCATATCCGCCCGTGAGCTCTCTCCCCATCTACTCACCCTGCTCCACTCACCCAATGGCCCTCAACCCCCACCCTTCCAACACCACCCTTCCAACGCAGACGCGCCTCATCCTGCCCGCCTGGCTGGGCGTGGCCGATGCGCTGCTGGCGGCCGCCTCCTCGGGCAAGCGCCCCATGCTGCGCGAAATGTACGAGGTGCGCGCTGTGCTGTGCTGCCCTGTGCTGGGACAGCGCAGGTGGCATGCAGGCCGCGACGCTTTTCTGAGCCCGGGCTTCCCTCTTCTACAGCCTGCCACTCACTGCCCGGGCCTACCACTCACTGTAGGCAGTGCTGGCTCCAATTGTTCTCCAGCTGCATGGCGGATGCAGGCAGCTGCTGGCCACCCAATATTGCTTTCCTCAGCGGCCGCGCTCACGCCCAATTCTCCCTCCCCGTTGCCTGCCCCGCCTATGTGCCTGCAGCACTGGCCCTTCTTCCAGTCGCTGATCGACCTGATTGAGATGGTGATGAGCAAGGCGGACATGCGCATCGCCGCGCTCTACGACACCGTGCTGGTGGCGGACGCCCAGGTACAGATCAATTGGGGGTTGAGTACAGGGCTGGTTTAGTACTGATGCCGCGCTGTACGACACCGTGCTGGTGGCGGACGCCCAGGTGAAGATCAGCTGGGTGGAAATAGGACAGCATTGATGTCGAATGCGGTGTTGTGAACGTGTATGGCACGCTGCTGGTGGCGGACGCCCAGGTGGGAGTCATGGCTGTATTTTACGGCTTCGTGTATCTACACGTTGTTTTCAAACAACTCCGCAGCAACGCCCGCATTTCCCAATACAAGTTGTCCGTTTTAACCCCTTCACGACTGAACCAAGCTCTTCTTCTTCGTCCTCCCTTGACAGGAGCGGGCGCTGGGCGACGCGCTGCGGCGGCGCTACCAGGACACCGTGGCCGCGGTGCTGATGGTGACGGGGCACGCGCGGCTGGAGGACAACAACCCCACCCTGCGGTGCGCACCTGCATTCACTGAACATGCCTGTGCAGTGCTGTTCGACGTGCAGTTGGCATGCTGTGTTGTTGCGTGGAGGGGTGTTGCGGAGCGTGCACCTGCCTGAGATGTAGCGTTTCCCTCCCTGCGCAGGCGGCTCATCGAGATGCGCAACCCGCACGTGGACCCCATCAACGTCATGCAGGCAAGCCGGCGGGCCTTCAGCAGTCTAGTCTAGTCTAACATCCTAGCGGCACGGCGGGCCTTCAGTGCATGTGAATGTGGTGTGCAGCCAAAGAGACTTGTCCTGCCGGAACAGTGTGCATGCAAGCACCGCATGGGCACCCCAGCCAATGCACCCACACACGCAAGCTGGCTGTGAATGTGGAGCAAGTCTAGTTTAGTCGAGTCTAGTCTAACAGCTTGCCGCCAGCCCCTGATCTCCCCGAATGTGGATCGGTCCGCTCACGGCTGGCCCTACCGCCGCCTCGCCTCGCGCTCCGCAGGTGGAGATTCTGCGGCGGCTGCGCCGCCAGCCCGACAACCTGCAGCTGCGCGACGCCCTGCTGCTCACCATCAACGGAGTGGCGGCAGGCATGCGCAACACCGGCTGAGCTCGCGCAACATGGGCCAGCTTGCGCAACACCGTCTAAGCCAGCACCAGGCTCACCGCCGGTCAGGGCCTGCGGATTGGGGGAAGCTCGGCCCAGCCGTGTGTGGCGTGCGGAGTGCCGTAGCCACCGCCTGCACCTTTTGAGATGCTGGATACGGCGGTGGGCCGGATCCGGAGAAATTCACCACTCCCTATGCGGCAGCCGGGCTCTGCCGCTGCGCAAAGTGCACACCAAACTTAACAACTGCATGCACACGTGATTCGTTGTGCTCCCTTTGTCAGCCCCCGGCATGCATTGGAGCACTGCACCAGACACCCCTACACGCCTTCCAACCCTCACTCAACCTTTGTTTGTCTGTGTGTGATGAAGCGCCCATTCACTTCCCTGCCGGCCCCAGCACGGCTTACTCGTCTCGTGCCTGCCCTATTCTTTTGCCCCCTCCCATTTTGTTCACGCTCACTGCCATTGATCCCGCTAGTTTTTGGCGCCTGTGCGCAGCCACCTCTGTAAGTGGCAGGAAAAGTTGGCCGGTTGTATCAGGTAGTGCGAGTTGAGCTGCGGTGTGTGCTGGGAATTGAGCGGGCGGGGTATTGGAAGGCCTAGTCACACAATGCCTGCACTTGTGCTCAATGTCTGTTACCATGATGCGGGCATGGGACAGCAGGCATGGGTATGCCGGGTGGGCGTCAGAGGATTCATTTTCACTGGACAGTATGGCGCACTTGCACGGTGTGGGGTTTGTAAAGCAGCTACACTCTACGGAGGGGTTCACGATGGCAGGCAGAGCCCGTACAGGCTGCACATGCAGTCTGCCTGCGGCGTGTTGACGATGGCTTGGCCGGTGAGGATCAGGTGCCACAGCCTGCGCACAGAGGGGCGAACACTGGGAAGGCGCTGTGACAAGACATGCACTTGCAGGTGTGCATTGCATGGGCGGCAAGGCGGCTGTCACTTGTGGGTACGTGGCGGCCCTGCTGAGTTGACACACAACGCACAACACCTCGTATACAACACCCCAGGATGCACCTCCGCCCAGCTCACCACTCCAGCACCAGGCCGGCGCGGTACGACAGCTGGGGCGTGGTCATCAGCCAGTCCCGCATCTGCCAGGCAGGGGTGGAGAAGACGAGGAGCATTGCGGTCACTGCATGGCTGTGCAGCATTCACCCTGCAGCTGTGCACAATGGTCCTGTGAGGGCTGCCGCCCCCTGCTTCCTCCCTCCCACCCACCCCATCCCTAAACTCAACCCATCCCAAGGGCATAGTGCTTGTTCCTGCCACCCACCCACCTCCTCCCTCAACCTACGCCCTATGGCACAGTAATTGTTCCTCCCCACCCACCCACCTCCTCCCAGAACCGGCGGGGGTGGCGGGCCAGCGCCGCGCGGCTGACCACAAACTCGGCGCTGCTGGGGCCGTGCAGGCGGCGCGGCAGCGGCCCCAGCCAGTGCTGCAGCGGGCTCTCACGCCACGCCTGCCGGAAGTCCACGCTGGCGTCGATGCCCTGCACGAGGTTGTGTGCAATGCAGCAGACAACGCCACTTCATTGTGTAAGGGAGCGGTGCTTGCCCTTGGCATGCTTGCATGCACAGCCACAGCAGGCAGTGGCGGCCAGGCGCAGGCAGTTAGGAGCAGTTAGGAGTGTGACACGTGTCAGCGGGCGCCCACCTTGCGGCTCAGCCAGTCGGTGTATGTGTCGCGGGAGGACAGGTCCAGCAGGTTCCACGTCACGTTCTGCAAGGGGTATCAGGAGCGGCAACAGGCTGCTTGGCTGGTCTTGAGCGTGGCATAAACTGCTTCTTGCCAAGCCCACAGGGATTCGCCCAAGCGTTGGCCTTCAGCCCTTGCATGGAGGCTTGATACAAGCATGCCGCTCCGCCCAGCAACCTCGCTCCGCCAAACATGCGGCACACCCAGCGTGTGCTGCCTCAGCGTTGCTGCCGCCCACCTGCTCGCTGCACTGCGCGTCAACATAGCCCAGCGGCACTCGCTGCGGCCGGTGCGCCGCCAGCGCCCGAATGACCCAGTCGTGGCTGAGGTGCGTGTGCTCGCTCCACTGGTGGGCGTGCATGAATGCCATGTGGTCAGGCAAGCCCTCCCCGGCGGTGCCCCAGTGGTCGAGGATGGCGGAGATGTAAGCCCTGCAGGTGGGTGATCGCAAGCCAGGTTTGTGTAAGGTCAGGCGAGAAGCCTTGCACTCAACAGCGTGTGTGCACATGCCTGGCCAAAGACCGACGGCGGAGACGCATGCAGCGTGGCAGCGCCCAGCTGGTGTGCGTGCCGCCGAGGCGGCAGCCATGGCACCAGCTGCAAGGTAACAGCATGCATGTGCACATTTTGCAGCGGCGAGGTGCAAGGAGTGCTGCTGCTCACATGGCTTCATGCCCCCGGTTCATGGGCGTGTAGCGCACAGGCCTGCATGTGTGCAGTGCGGTCAGCAGTGTCGGCACGCAAGCATCTGCACAATGCACCACTGCGGCCAGCTAGCCGGGTGCTTTCTGCCCATTATCGCTGCATCGCGCACAAGCTGTGGCCTCTCCCCCTCACCAATACTTGCTGTACCACTCGGCATCAATCCTGGGCTCGGCGGGCGCTGCCGCCGCCGCCCGTGCCGCAGCCAGCGTGGCATTGTCCGGAGGCCACTCAACCTCTGCCCCTGGCGTTTGGTAAATCATGATGCGCAGCTCTGGTGCCGTAACCACTGCCTGAGGCAGCTGGTCCAGCCTGAAGGGGGATGGAGGTCGAGTGATTCCCTTGCTGCACCGCCAAGTCGCACCAACAGCGGCAGCGTGCCCGACCAGCTTCCGGCCCTCCCTAATGGGCCAAGCAGCCCCGCCAGCAGCACTTACCATCGGACGTCCTCCTCGTGCCGAGCTAGCACCACTAGCAGGGAGCTGGTGCGGTTGAGCGGCTGCGCCGCAGCGCTCCCGACCGTGCGAGCGGCGGCGGCGGCGGCGGCGGCGCTGCCGCGCAGCTGCTGACTGCCGGCTGCTGGCAGCTCGCAGCGGCAGAGGAGCAGGACGACGGCCAAGGCAAGGCTGCATGCCAGGGCGACCAGGCGAGCCCATCCGCTGTGGAGCAGCCAGTTGAGTCGAGCAAGTGGAGGGCTCGCCTCCAGCCCTGCTTTCTCGTACAGTTTCATACTGGCGCTGCCCTGAACTGGTTGGTGGCGAAGAAGGGGAGAGGGGGCTGATGAACAGAAAGGAGCCGTTGTGCGTGATGAGCGGGGGGGCGTCGGCGGCGTAGCGGCGGCGCAGATCTGTCTGACGGCGACAAGAAGGGACTGCGCGAATGCAAAGCCGCGGCATATAGCTTTTCAGTCGAATCTGATCTGCTGCAGCCAGCGGCAGGCGGTCGGCAAGGCGGTCGGTGGTTGAGATGCCGAGCACTTGAGAGCAGCGGCGGCGACAGTGAGTAGGCGGGGCGAGGGGCGAAGTGTAAATGGCAGGACCTGAGCATCGTTGCACACCTTCCACAGCTTTCCTATCTTGTGCGTGTAATTATGGCTTGCTGCATCACTCATTTGTAGCCGCTGCTCTGAAGCAACGCTGCGTGGCTTGATCTCCCAATTGGTGGCCACGCATGGTCTGTTCGCTGCCCCTTTTTCGCCAGCTGCCCTCAACCAGTTTCGCGTGACTCATTGACACGGAAAGTCCGGGCGGAATTGTTCAGGCGAAATAGGGAGTGGGGGCGGTCGGTTGGCGGCACGGAAGTTTGGGGGGCACCAAGCTCTTTGCCGCCGCCACCAACATGGCACGACTGATTGGATGTGTACAGAAAGGGAGGCAATCAGGAATGCAATGTGACGAAAAAGCACGGGTGAGCTACATTGTCAGTGACCTAGCTGCTGTTTTGGACCTAAGCATGCGTCAATGACTGCCTAAGCCGTCGCTGTTTCCTGAGCCGCTCAGCAGTCCGCTCCTACACATCAGGGGCTGCACTCCGTGCGTGTATCGCCCGCCTGGCACTGCAGCACGGAAGGGGCAGTAGCGGCAGCAGCACAACAGTGGGGGATGCACGGTGCATTCTGCAACCCGCAGCAGCAATCCATACGTGGGAATGCATGCAGCAGCAAGGCCGCGTGCAACCAACCGGCAGCACTGCAGTGGACCCTGCCCAGGAGCAGGCTGCGCACCTTCTCGCACAGGCCGGTGCCGCCTTGCCGCCAGAAGCCGTCAGCGCAGGTGAGGCAGGTGTCCTTGTTGGAGCAGGAGTCGCAGTTGGCGGGGCACTGCGGCAGTGGGTGTGGGAGCAATGTCCGAAAGGTGCTTGCCTCCCAGTCAGAACTGCGAACATTGGCGGGGCAGAAGGACGGACAGGCCCCCAATCATCTAGTCCATGCATGCCATTGTTGTCCGCATGCTTTTTTGCAGCCCCATAGTGCCCCGCGCAACCGACTCACCGCGTAGCAGCTGTTGGTGTTGGTGTCAAGGTTGTAGCCAGTCACACACGACTCACACTTGTCCGGTGCATCGGCGCACCAGCCGCTGCAACAGCAAGTGCAACAAGGGGGTGATGTTCAAGCATCGCACATCAATAAAAAAATCCACCTTGTACCAGAAACCTATGCGTTCAGGGTCGGCAGCGCGAGACACTGGATGGTGGTGGCAGCCCCCTGCCATGCAACGCTTTCCAGGCGCGTCAGCAGCGCTTGTGTGCGAGGCTCACCAGCGGTCTACGGTGCACGCCTCGGTGCCTCCACTGGCGGTCACACGATAGCCCTCCACGGGCAGGGTGCACTTGGCGGCATCGTCGTCGCACATCGAGCTGCACGTTCAGAACAGGCATCAGCAGCAAGCAGTGAGTAAGATGAGGTTGGGAGGAGAGCGGACTGGGCCAGCGCACTGTAGGGCTGGTTGGCGGGCAGTGCGGCGGCACCGAGGGGAAGCAAGCAGCGGCGGTGTCTGAACGGGATGGATGCTCGCTGGGCTGAAGCCATGCAGCACAGCATGACACCAGACTTGGCAGCAGCAAGCTTGTGTCCACACACCCTCCAAGCAGAACAGTTGGCCCTCTTCTCACCAGTTGGCCACCTTGCAGGCCTCGCAGGCCCCAGATGCCTCCATGCGGTACCCCTCAATGCACCCTGCACACTTGCTGGCATCCTCCATGCTGCGGCAGGGGTTCAGGGAAACGGAGGAAGGCTGGAACAAGAGGGGGTGGCAGGCAGTCAGCAGCAACACTGAGGTGTGGTGCTCTGCTGCCATCAAGCGGCGGGGCTGCGCATGGGAGGTGCAAAGCGGCAAGGTGCTGTCCCGGCATGGTGGTGGTGGGCAGGTTGTGGTGCAACAACAGCTGTGTTTCAGCAGGAGTGTCGTCTTGCTCGCCCCAACATTCATCCAGCCATCCACTGCTCCCTTCCACGCACACCCACCACTCAAAAACCTCACCAGGACAGGCAGTGCGGCTGCTTGCACGCCACACACGTCTTCGTTGCAACATCCAGTCCACTGCTGCCGCCGCAGCTGGTGCACTGCGGCTTGCCGCTGCCGTCAAACATGCAAGCGTCGCAGTCGGTGCCGCAGCTCTCGCACGCATCCTTGAGCAGCCCAAATCCGGTGTCGCAGGACGTGCATTTCGTCTCGCTTGCGCAGTCCAAGCAGTGGGCAGAGCAGCGCACACAGGCGCCGGAGCTGGCAAACCCCCAGCCGGAATCGCAGCTGTCTTTGTCGCAGCGCCCGGCGCCGGCGGTATCGCACGAGTTGCAGCCTTGTGCGCAGGCCACGCAGCGGCCGCTGGCTTTATCCTGTGTGTAGCCAGAGTCGCTGCGGCGGTGCCAGGGAGGGAATGCAGGTGCGGGGCTGGGGTCACTTGCTGTGCGACGGCAAAGTGCAGCCAAGCCCCGGTGCATTGTTCACTCCAAGATGCCCAGCCAACTACAACTTGTGGCATGACTCACCAGCTGGCACACTTATCGACCGCCTCCGAGCAGTCGGCGCAGTGCGGGTCGGTGCAGTTGAGGCAGCGCCCGCTGACGGGGTCGGCGAAGCGCCCATAGCCACACTCTGTGCACTTGTTGACGTCCCCTGTCCAGAGGGAAGAATCAAAGGAAGCTGTGAAGCGCCAGCGTATGCTGCACCAAGCCGGGAAGAGCAGAAGAAGAGCCAAACAAGAGCCCTTGCCGGCTGCTGCAGTGAATCAGGCGCCTGGTCATGTGCTCTCCCGGCCACCCTGCAATCTGTGCCAGCGCTCACCATCACACTGCAAGCACTGCTCTTGAGCTGCAGCGACAGGAAGGCTGATGGCGGCAGGGCTCAGGAAGCATTAGGCAGCAGGTTCCGGGCGCAGCTGCTGCCACCACGCTGCTCCCAGCTGTAAGGCTCAACGAATGACAATCCTGCCGTGCTGTGCTGTGCTATGCTGTGCTGTGCTGCAGCCACTGCTACTCACCGCAGGGGCGGCACACGCCGTCCACGGCACCCCACCACCGGTTGCAGCTGGTGCAGGCTCCGCTCAGGCTGGTGCAGTTTTTGCAGTAAGAGTCGGGACATGTGGAGCACTCGCCCTCCGCCGTGGCGTAGTAACCTGCTCAGGCCGAGGAGATGCGTCGGTGTGGAGGTGGGCGCTTTCAGCGGCGCCGGTGTGTTCAGCGGTGGTCCCACCCCAGCAACTGCATCCACATCTTTGCCCACCCAAGCAGCAATTCCGCATTGCCATTTGGCTGACCCGCCGCCCAGTACTCGCCTGTGGCGCCTCCCATGCCGAACCGCGGCCTGCACTCTGTGCAAAAGGAGGGGTCATCTCCATCGCAGGCGATGCACCTGTCGCCATGTTCGGTAGTTACGTTGCACGGCACGCATGCGCCGCTGCTGGACAGGCCGTTGCCGGGCCAGCACTGCAGGCACTTGCTGCCGTCTGGCGCGCAGCGCTGGCACCGCGGCGCGTCCGCCGTTTCCTCGTCTTCCTTGCACTTTGCGCTCGCGTCGGCTGCTGAAACAGACGCAACTGCAGCATGGAGATGCAGGCCGGGAGGCAGGCTGGAAGACTGTGGTGAGGGTGAGAGTTTGGAATGCACTGCCCTTGTGCTGTGCGGCATGGCAGCAGAGCAGCAGCAGGGTGGCGGCAACGGCGGCGACAGCGGCGGCGACGGGGCACCGGCGGCAGGCGGCGCAGCGGGTACCCTGACGTGCAGCTGCTGATCACAATAAGATTTCTCTCTGCGCACCGGCGAGCAGCAGCAGCGCGGCAAGGGCCGCCCTTCCAAAGTGCCGCGCCGACATGGGGTTCAGGTGACTCTTTCGGGCTCGCGACAGTGTCTCATACAAGCTGGATCTCGCAGGAGTTACGACGACGCGGTGTCGGCGGGCGGGGAGAGCCCAACGCGTCTCCCCCTGCCAGCTGGCCGCCGCCGCCGCCGCCAATGGGCACAGTGGGCGCATTCACACAGGGGAGGGGGTGGGATCGGATGCCTGACCCTGCCATTTTGCCTAACACCCTTCAATCAGAACTTGCAGCTTAAGGTAGTTTGCTACTAACTGCAATTGCTGATTGCTACAAGCAGATGGACATGAATGCCGCCCAGCTCGAGCTCGACTCCAGCCGCCGCGCCGACAGCGAGTCCGAGCAGCAGCGGTCAGGAAGCACGCAGTGGGGTGCATACGCTCCCTAACCATGTAGACCACGCAAACTGCAGTGTGCTGTGAGAGCCACAGGCCTGCAGCACCCTTTGATCAGCAGCGAATGCGGCACGCCGTGCGCGGCGGGCGCCGCCGTTTGCAGGCACGATGACACCACGGGGCACCCCACAGGCTTGCAATCGATTACCAGCAATGATCGACGCTCATCCAGGCCCGCTGGGGCCAACCCAGGCATTCCTCCCGTCCAGAAACAATGCGCGCCGTGCTGCTGCTTGCCCTCGTCGCCCTGGCGGCCGCCAGAGTGGAGCCGGAGGGGCTGCTGTATCCAGAGCGCCTGCCTGCCGACGCGCCCAAGCGGCGCCCCAACATCATTCAGGTGCGCCGCCGCCGCTGCCGCCGCTGCCGCTTCTGCCGCCACTGCTCCCCTTGTGGAGCGGCCTCCGCCGTGCCGCTGCTGGCGCAGCGCTTTGAGGCCTGAGCTCCTTGCTTCCCTGCTTGTTGCAGATCCTGACGGACGACCAAGATGCACACATGGGGGTGAGTCGCAGCACAGCAGTGACGCCCTTGCCGCCGCCATCGCCCCGCCGCTTTCGCCGGCACACGCCCGGCAGGGCTGAACGGCCTGAAGCTGGCCTCCCTCATTTACGGCGCAATCCAGCACATTGCCGGCCAGTATAGTGTGAGCCGCTTCCCCAGGTAGCATCCTTGTCCACTGAACCCATTCGCTGATTCGCCGCCTCTCGCCGCGCCGCCCGTTGCCTGCAGGGCGACTGGTGGCAGCCCGGCCTGCGCAAGCACCTGGCTAACGAGGGCCTGAACTTCACCAACTGTGAGTCCGTTCAAGCAAGTTGTCCGCCCGTTGGCAGCTGCGGCGCTCCTGCCTGCCTGCTGTGACTGAACCGTGGCGACTCCCTGCCTCCCTCATCGTGCTAGCTACCCCTGCTGCAAACATCGCTGGTTCCATGCAGTGGCTAATGCTCACCACATGCTGCTGCCCTGTTCCCCCCCTGCAGACATCACCAACTTCGCGGTGTGCTGCCCCTCCCGCGCCACCATCCTGGCTGGCCAGTGCGCACACAATACCGGGGTGAGGCGATTGCTTGCCCGGCCGCCGACAGCATGAAATAGCAGTTTGCGCCGCAGCCATCATGCTCGCTCTGTCGAGGCATTCACGTGGTGTCACGCAGTGCTTGGGACCTCTCGGCAACGGTGAAACAAACAACAAACACCGAGTATGCTGACATGTGCCTGCCATTCATGCCCTGCTGTGCTGCTCACCAGGTGGTTGGTCTGGGCGGCGACCGAGGCATGCTGAACCCGCTGGGCGGTTTCCAGGTAGGGCTTCGGCGCCTGTGTGCACCTTGTGCAGCCTGGGGAGATGGCTTGGAGGAGCGCTTTTGCGCTCATGTTCGGTACAGATGTTACCGCAGTGCGCTGTTGACTTGCCAGGCACCTGATTTGTCTGTGTTGCCTTGTGCCCATTGCCTGCTTCTGCACCGCAGCGCTTTGTGGACATGGGGCTGGAGGAGCGCACCGCGGCGTATGTGCTGCAGCAGGCCGGCTACCGCACCGGCCTGGTCGGCAAGTACCTGAACGGCTACACGTCGCAGGTAGGGGATTGGCGGGCAATGGCAGGGCAGCATCTGTGCGGCTGGGTGGCACCTGTGCTGTGCCGTGCGCAGCAGCTGTGGCGGCGCTCTCAATGTTGGCTGTCGCTTTGCCTTCCGCAGACCGCGTGGCACGTGCCCAAGGGCTGGGACCGCTGGTTTGCTTTTGGCGAGATCGACTGTGAGTGCCTGATGTGTTTGCAGTGACTGCTTAGCGGGTGTGTGCGCGGGAGAATCCCTGTACTGGTTGGCCAGTGCCACAGGGTGCCTGTGGCGATTCGTGTGCCGCCGCTCGCCTATCCCAACATGCCGCGCTTCCTTTCCTCCCCATCATTGTCCGCAGACTACAACTTCACAATCAGCGACCAGGGCGCCAACAAGCTGTACGGCACGGAGCCGGAAGACTACTCCACAGGTGTGCATGCACTGCAGTTTGGGGGAGAGAGCGCGACCCGCCCAGGCGCATGGCATGTGCTCATCGCGGCATGGCGTACGCTCGTCAGCCCTTGCTTGCATTCTGGCGTGTTGCAGCAAGCACGCACACCTTCTCAAGCTTCCTAATCCGCTGTGTGCCACACTGTTCCTGCTTCCGTTGTGCAGATGTGCTGACAGCTGAGGCGGTGAAGTTCATTCAGCAGGCCCGCGACGACGACCGCCCCTTCTTCCTTTACCTCGCCCCCTGTGAGTGCACGATGTGATACTATCGGTGGCATGAGCGGCTTGCTGGTTGTCACATTTCTGTTTTGTCGAAAGCAACCTGCTCATCCTCCTGCGCTTCTGCCTCTCTTGCAGTCTGTGGATCTAACAGCCCCTGCTGCTCTTCCCTCCCCCACACCCCACAGACGCGTGCCACCGCCCCCACATCCCCGCCCCCCGCCACATCGGCAAATACAAGGGCCTCAAGATCCCACGCGTGCCCTCCTGGAACGCCACCGAGCAGCACACGCGCCAGAAGGTGGGTGGGTGCTGCAGGAGCGGGGCTGTCCCCTGGCGTGGCTTGTCGTGCTGTGAATGGCGGGCAGGTTGGCATCCTGGCGTGGGTGCTAGCTGGTGCAGCCGAAGGCAGGCGGTGCACCGGTGAATGTGAGGAGTGCAGTTGCCATGGTGTGCAAGCCAGCGCTGCTATCCCAGCCTGAACTCAATCTGGAGACCACTAGCCACCTACACACCACATAGCCATCTGTACCTTCCATCGCCTGCCCCCCTCCAGGTGTCCTTCATGCGCGACCTGCCGCCGCTGGACCACGAGACCGCTGATGCGCTGGATTTCGAGTACCAGGTAAGGTCCAGTTGGCAGCTTGCCACGGTGTGTGCATGCACTTGCACCATGCCTGCAGATGCTTGCCTCACTAGTGAGTACTCTTTGCTTATTGGTTGTCCTGCCTCCCCCTGCTTACCATGAGCAGACGCGCGCCGAGACGCTGCTGGCGGTCGACGACATGATTGAGGCGGTGATTGGCGCTCTGAAAGAGCTGGGAGAGCTGGACAACACGTACATGTGAGGCTGGGGGGAGTGATACGTGAGGGCTGGGGGATGCACAGATCTGTGGTAGTAGCATGGCGCCAGGTATTGATGCTGGGGTGGGGGGACACCTGAAAACTCCAGCTTCCACCTCATCCCGTCCCATTTTAAATGCTCACTGCCACCTGCTTTCCGCCATGCCTGCAGCTTCTACACTGCTGACAACGGATACAAGCTGGGTGAGAGCCTGGTGATCGACTGAAGTTGGGGCACATGGATGGCACATGCCAGCGGCAGCATGTCCTGTGACAGAAGCCGCAGCCTGCAGCATGCCTCTTGCTAGCAGCTACCATCTGGCAGCTTGCAATTCTTGGGGCTGGATAACACGGTTGCCCCTTCCTTCGCTCCTCTTGTCAGGCCACCACCGCCTCAGTGGAAAGATCACTGCCTATGAAAACGGTGAGGGGCTGCATGGCCTCTGGTGCACATCCAAGGGGCAGGCAGGGCCTCTGTTCCATGATGCGCCCCCCTGCTCAGCAGAGCACGCTTCTTGCTAGAACTCTGTAGCTGCGCCCAGGCCTGCTCCTGCCGTGGTCCCCAGCATCGCTGTCTCCTGGCTACCTGCCCACCCCTGCTGCTGCAATTCCTGCTAATTTACCTGGCCTGCTGCCCACACCCTGCTGCTCCAATGCCTGCCGCCTCCCCAACCATGCCCCTGCAGACATCCGGCTGCCCTTCTTCGCGCGCGGCCCGGGGGTGCCGCGCGGCCTCGTGCTGCCACACCTGGTGGGCAACGTTGACCTGGCCCCCACCTGGTGAGCTTCTGGAGTAAGGTGGTGGAGTGTTCTGGAATGTTTTAACACACGTGCTGCCGCACCTGGTGGGCAACGTCGACCTGGCCCCCACCTGGTGAGAGCTGACGGAGTGAGCTGGAATGTCTAGCACGTGTTGCTGCCTGACACCTGCTGCTGCATAATTTGGACCCAGCCCCCACCCTGTCCCATGAGCGCTCGGGAACACCAACCAGTGTATGCATGGTTGTGGCAGGCAGCCGCGTGTCAACCTGCCTGCCTCATCCACCCCTGCCTGCCTCACCCGCCCCTGCCTGCCACCCCGCCTCACAGGCTCGACGTGGCGGGTGTGAAGGACCCGTATGCCGCGCAGCGCGACGGCATTTCGCTGGGCCCCCTGCTGCGCGGCGAGGCGGCGGCGCTGGAGAACCCGGATACACACCGCGTGGGCATCCTGGTGAGACGAGCTTAGTTTTGAGGTCTGGCGCTAGCAGAGCTGTGGCTATCGCTTTGTGCAAGGGCGGCAGCGCTGGGCACCCCAGATACACACCGCGTGGGTGGCCTGGTGAGAGAACACTGGCTGCAGGGATGGATGTAGTGCGATGGGCAGGCCGGATGCTTGGGAGCTGGTGGAGCAAGCGTGCCATGCATTGCTTGGCATGCACCGCTTTCGCACACTTGCCTCTTACCAAGCGCCGGCCATTGCACTCCTGCACCCCTCATACCTTGGCATGCAGGTGCAACCCACCTGCTAACTTTCTCCCCCACAGATTGAGAAGCCAGTCACCACTGTGTTCCTGGACCTGCACGTGTCATGTTTGGTGCAACCTTCACAACATCAACCCTATTCTCCTATTTATGTCTGCAGATTGAGAAGCCAGTCACCACCGCGTTCCTGGACCTGCACGTGTCCATCCTGGTGCCTGAGGCACGGCCGGGTGCCCTAGACCTCTTCGAGGGGCGCCGCCCCCGCCGCCTCGCAAACGGCAGCTGGCCCCAGCAGGCAAGCGCTCAGGCGGCTGGGCGACGGGGATATGGGCTGCGTGGTGAATTGGGGGAGGGGTGGATGCGGGGAGCTCTGGGGCTGCGGGCTCTTGCTCAGCCATCCATGGCAGCGGGCAGCCATGAGAAGAGCTGCCGGCATTCAGCTTGAGTTCTTTTACCCAGCGCTTCTCAGCCCTTACCACCCCCAACCTGCAGGTGCTGGACTTTGAGTTCCAGAGCCGGCACTTCAACGAGCGGGCCGCGGCACGCCTGTCGGATAAGAGCGCCTGGGTGAGGCCAGGTGGCAGCGGGCCAGGAGGCGCTGAGCAGCTGGGCAGCGTGCAGCGCATGGCTGCGGCCTGCTTACATTTGCAGCTTGCTAACAGCTGCGGTTGTTGGAAGCACATGAAGCCGGCTCCTCTTGCTCAGTTGTCCTATTGCATTACACTCTGCAGTACTACGGCTACGAGAAGGAGGCGGGCTTCCGCAAGTACATCGAGCTGGCGCTGCAGAACGGCATCAGCCTGGAGGGGCTGATCAAGGGCTCCAACGAGGAGTTCCCGGTGGTGAGAACTTCTGATTGAATGTGGTTGTGATATTCAGCGGTGGGAATGTGGTTTTTGCATTGCTGAATCCTTGCATGGGAGAGTTGTTCCCGGTGGTGAGGTAGTGCTTGCAATTTGCCGCTTTGATACTGGGGAGGCGCTTGTGTGCGTAGTGCGTGCGTAGTGCGTGCGTTGTGTTGTTTTGTAGTTTTGCCCCCACCACCGCCATTGAATTCTTCTGCTTCCCACCCGGCCACAGGCCTACTACGGGCTGCGAACGTATTCTCGGGGCGGCACCTACAAGCTGATCCAATACCCCAGTGAGCCCCTTCTGCTGACCTTGGGCTAGCTAGGGGCTGCTGGCCGCCTGAGCCGTGCATCAGCCGGCGCAACTAACCCACTCTGCTGGCATGAGTGTGCAGCCTGAACGCCACTCCGGGGTGGGAGAGACAGCCAGCAGACCAGCTGGCTCACACTCTTGTACTCTGTCCCTCTCACACAGATGGGTATGAGCTGTACGACCCGCCCGCCACGGAGGGCCTCAGGGCCCAACCAGCAGCCCAGTTGCTTTCTCACACATCCTTTCCTTCTCCTTTTCGTGACTCCCACAGATGGGTACGAGCTGTACGATTTGACCGCCGACCCCCATGAAGTGCACAACATCTACTCCACCGCACCCCGGGTGCGTGTTGTTTGGCTGCCTGGCTGAGCAAGCAGAGTGGTGTGCCGTTGCCTTTCCAGCTGCACAAACATCTACTCCACCACCCCTCGGGTGAGCTGTGCACGCGTCAACGCTGTAGAAGGCTGCTTTGTGCGACCGTGATGGGCAGCGTGGTACTCCCCAGCTGCTGGCTGCCGCCGCTGCTGCCGTTGCTGCCGTTTTCTGCCGGTCTGCCGCTGCTGCTGAAGTTAGGTGGATGTATCGATCATCTGTTCACTTGCCACGTTGCACCCTCACTGTGTGTGCACAAGAGCACGAGCTGGCGACCACTCTGGCCGGCTATAACCGAATAGTGCCTGTCAAATCACACCTTCTCAATGTTTATGCTAACCTCAATGTTAGAACCCTACTGTGTGTGCACAGGAGCTGGTGGCGGAGCTGGAGACGACGCTGGCGGGCCTCAAGGACTGCAAGGGCGCCTCCTGCCGCGTGCGCTCCATCAGCGCCGTCTCCGCCAACCCGCTGCGCCGCTGAGCGCGCTGCCTGAGCTGACGAGCAGCTGCGCTTTCATCATGCCATCTCCGCCAACCCACTGAGCCGCTGAGGACGCTGTGGCAAGACACAGCTGTGATGGACGGCCAGCCGGCGCACAAGCAAGGAGCGGATGCGGATGCCGTTGCGAGGCAGCTGTGGACCGCCGTCGACTGCGGGGTGTGCGTCGCTCGCATGCCTGCGCTGCCGGCCCAGCCGGCATACGGCTTGCCTTCACCTCATCACAGCATTGGCTGTAAAGCAAACAATGCTGAGGTGTTCAGTCGGGCAAGGTTGCGAGGGGCAGTGAGAAGATTAGGAGAAAAGGACGCGCCAGCGCGTGCGGCAGTGCCCCTTTTGGTGCAGTTGGGGCGTGGCATGGTCCAGACCGCCTCGATCTCGCACTATCAGCACGGCTGGCCACCTACAAGATGCTTACAATGGCTGCACGTGCGTGGGCCGGCCTGGCCGCTCGCAGAGGGGCCGCCGCAGGCCCGATCGGGCTGCACAGGACGCTCAACCGCACCGCCGCAAGCGCCTCAGGTAGGCGGATCGGCCTTAAACGCCATGCTTGCAGCAACCGGTGCTCGCCCGGCTTGGGAAGCGCGGCTCAGATCTTTCCGTACAGCCTGCATAACTCATGAACGGGTAACGAGCGTGGTACACGCGAGCGGGGCGGAGATCCCTTCCAATCATGGTGGGCTGCCACCGCCGCCACCGCCGGCCTGCCGCCACACTTGCTGCTGCAGCGGCCCCCGACCTCAACGCCCTGTGGGAGGAGCACATCGCCACCGAGTTTGAAGAGAAGTGCGCCAAGGCTGCCGTTGCGACAATGGTGCCGCATGCGACGGTCAACCACGTGCCTGTAATGACAGGTCGGTGTGGACGGTGCGCTGCGCTGCTGCCGCTGCTGCGCTGCCGACGCTGCTGCCGCTGCTGCACTGCCGACGCTGCTGCACTGCCGACCACCGCGGCGCTGCAGGCCACTTTGCTGTATTTGGCAAGCAGCCAGAGCACTGCCTGGCGAGAGGACATGTTGACCGCAGCCGTAACATGTGAGGATGCTCAACGTGACGTGATGCTCATGTCGCTGGTGACGCTGCACTGCAGGCGGGTCTGGAACAGCGGCGCTGGAGCGCTTCTACCACAACCATTTCATCCACAAGTGAGCGGGCAGAGCGGTGCCGAGCAGACATTTGTGCCCTGGGCTGCCCTGCCACCCTCCCTGCTGCCCTGCCAGCTTCTCTGCTGCTCATCACGCACCGCACACGGGCTGCTTCCCCGCCCTGCCGCAGCATGCCGCCCGATGTCCGGCTGACGCCAATCGATCGCGTGGTCGCAAAGGACACGGTGGTGGACGAGTGAGGCGCTTTTTACGCCCCTCAAGGGAGAGCCCGCTGCCCTGCCCGGCAGCTGCACCTGCATAACAGGGTGGCGGGGCACCCCGCTGCTTGCTGGCGACTTCTGTGCAGCAATGAGGCAGCGCCTTTAGCCCTCATGTGCTGCCTCTCAATTCTCCGCAGGTTCATCTTTGACTTCACGCACTCGGTGCAGATGGACTGGATGCTGCCAGGTGCGCACTTTGCACACACTTCACACACAATGCACGTTCACGCTCCTGCCGCCTTCACATGCATCGCCACCTCAGCACCCTCTCACCGCGTGCATGTGGCTTGCGGAGGATGCGAGCAAGCAGAGTGCACATGCGCTGGCTTCGTTTCTGGCCCTTAAATCGCGCAGGGATTGCGCCCACCGGCAAGCGCGTGCGGGTGCCGTTTATTGTGGTGGTCAAATTCGAAGGAAGCAAGGTGAGGGCGGCAGGCTGCCCTGCCTTGCTGCCGCTGCCGTGGCATTGCAATATGTGCATACACAGCGGTCGCCCTGCATGCCGCATGGTCGGCACAGCTTGTGCAACTTGGCCAAGCTGCAAGGCACAGTGCACCCAGCAGCACACTTTGCGCTGCCCCTCCACCCGCAGCTGCTGGCGGAGCGCATCTATTGGGACCAGGCCTCTGTGCTCGCCCAGCTGGGCCTGATTGACACAACAGGTGAGCGGTAGGTGGCAGTGACTCAAATTCTCCTGTGCTTTGAACGTTTGCAGGGACGCCATAGCTGCTGCAACAACTCGCCCTCCCTCCCCATATCACACCATGTGCAGGCTTGCCGGTGGCGGGTGCGGAGCAGGCGGCCAAGGCCACTCAGATGGCCAATGGAGGCGGCGACATCCCTTCCAACGGACTTGTGGCAAAGCTCGCCAACGGCAGCAAGTGATGGGCGGACTCACTTACTTGCAGGGCTTGCGGCGCGCAAGCAATGGTGGGCCTGGTCGCAGAGCCAGCACCTACAAGGGAGCTGGCTGCCGGCACAAACGAGCCTCCTGTACCCAATTAGGCTAATTGTTGGCAGCAGGACACATCGACTGCACAACGCTGATGCAAGTCATGCGTGTGCGCCAATACCCAACTTGCTTATTTTTGCACCCCATGCTATCTCCAAGACTGCAATGTCCAATGCTCAACAATTCTGCAAATGTAGCTGTTCTTGTTCTGAATATTCTGAACCCCTTGGTGTATCTATTAGTCTGCCATTCTCAGTTCCTCCGCTACATGTTTGTTCAGTAAACCTGTTACATCGTAGGCAAAGCTGAAACGCCCCAGCTGCACAGCGTGCCGTTCAGTGCAGGCACGGCAGGAAGCGGCCGGTGCTGTGCCGGTATTGGCGGTACCGCCCTCCAAACGTGTCCTCCAGTACCGCCTCCTCCAGCCGCGTGCGCCGTCTGTAGTACCACGAGCAGCCAACCAGCAGCAAGGCGGCCGCCGCTGGACTGCCAAGGCTGCAGGGCAGGGCAGAAGTGCAGCGCAATTAGCAAGGATGGCAGTCAACAGGGCGACAAAACCACCAGCCAAAGCGCCAGGCGGCTGCTGCTTGCGCCCAGGCCGGCCAGATGGCACCCAGCCTCAACTCCCCGCCATAGTTAGTAGTTTTTCCCCACCTGAGTGCATGGCCGGCAAACAGCAGCATGTAGCTGGTGTAGATTGGGTGCTGCACCAGCGCGTACGGGCCGGTCGTCACCAGCTCGTCTGGAGCCACCACTCGGTTGTATGCCTGGAGGGGAGCAGGACGAGGCAGCAGAGCAGGGCTGAAGCCGGTTCAGAGTCTGTGAGCTGTCGAACAGACTCAGTTGTGTGCCTGCGGCCAGCAGAACGATGCAGCAGATCAGAGCTGATGCCGGCACAAAGTCCATGATCAACCCCAGCAGGCATGCAGTTATGCACACACAGCGCAGGGCAGGGCGGGGGCGAGGTAGCAGTCAACCATGCCGACCAGCAGACGCCCCCCCACCTTGCCCAGCGCCGCAGCTGCCGCCGCATTGAGCGCCCAGCCCGCCAGCATGAGGCTGTACCCAGCCGCAGGCAGCACCCAAGAGGCGGCTGCTGCTGCTGCTTTGGGTGCCGCTGCAGCCAGATGTGCCAGGCTGGAGTCCCACCAAGCAGCCCAGTGCCCCGCCGGCACAAGGACCGCAGCAAACAACAGGAGTGCCAGCCTGGCGCCGCCGCTGCTGCGTTGTGCGTCACGCTGCGCCTCCGCCAGGTGGCCGTAGCGCAGCATGCGGCTGATGGTGCCGGATGCAAAGAACAGAAGGTACAGGCTGTAGCTGGCTGCTGCTTTCAATGGCTGCTGCCCGAGCCGCTCGCTGGCATAGGCGGGCAGCAGAATGAGGCAGGCAAGTGCCGCCGCAAGGGACAGCACCTGCGCTATCGCTCGCATGAGCAGGCTGGACGGGGCAGGCGGGCTGCTGCTGAGGGGCGCTGGCTGGCCTGCTGCTGCTGCTGCTGCTGCCGCAGGCTCGCTGCCGCTGCTGCCGGTGGCGGCAGGGTCGGGCGCTGCCGCCGCTGCCCGGCCCCTCGACTTTGCTGCCTGCCGGTGCGCTGAATGCTTGCGTGATCGATCGCAAGCACTGCAAGGCTGCCTGAGAGCGCAGCACCGGCCGGATGCCGCCACTCGGCCGTGGCTCTGCCCGCTCAGTCGCGCAGCGAGCATGGCCCGAGGCATAGGGTAGTCTCGGTGCGACACAGTGACGTGAGATCATGTGACACAGGTCTCCCTCCATAGTTTTCACTCCCGCCGCCCGCAGAGCATGCTGTGCCGCCGCCGCGTGCTTGCTGCTGATTTCGCTGGGCTGCCTCAAAGTCCCTGGCCTTGTACCGCGACTGCAGTCAGCGGAATGCCAACAATGTACAGCTGGCAGGGACACATGCTTACCAGAAGAAACCTCTGATGCACAGGCACTGCTGCATCCCACTGCTGTACCTGCCGCGCCGCCGTGCATGCCCGGCCCGTCACCGCTGTTGTTGCATCAAGAAGATGCTTACAGAACCACTCACACTAATATGTGATGCACGTGCAAAGGGTAGAGAAAAGATCAATTGTAAAAGAATGGGGTTGGCAGGCATTCATGCAAGAGTAGCAAGGTGTGGCAGTGCATCAAAACTGCTGCAAAAATGTGCATTTGAGGTAAGTTAAGAATAATGGATGCATGTGTGCAAGATTCCTTACACAGCGGCAGTGGCGGTCGCCGCAGCCAGGTCAACATGGCCTGCAGGCTTCCGCCACCGGCTCTGCTGTGCGATTTGTGGTGTGCCGCGCCATGAGCGGCGCTGCCTGCCGTCGATAGTGCATGGCAGGGCTTTGCCTCCCTTGTCGTCATTAGTGGTGCCATTCCTGAGCCGTAGCTATTGTGTTGTCACTCAGCAGACCACCGGGGTGTTCAGCAGGGACTTGGTGACGGTGTTGGTCATCCACAGAATCTTCCAGCCTGCAGAAAGGGGGCAGGCGGGGAGGATGGAGCCGGTCAGCGGCAAGCTGGGCCGAGCAGCGTCCAGCGGTGCCACTGCTGCCGATGCAGTGCACGGCTGCAGCGCACTTAACATTCCCGACCTTCCCGCAGGCTTCAACACAGCTACCTACAGTCCAACAGTGCATCACAGCAGATCACAGCACAGCGCAACACAGCGCAGCGCAGCATGCCGCTCACCCAGATTGGCGGTCAGCTGGCCCTGGCCGGCGGCCCAGGTGCAGAAGGGGGCGCAGCGCCAGGCGGCGTCCAGGGGGCCAAAGGTGGTGCAGGCGGGGTTGGTCTTGCCGTTGGCAATGTTGATGCTGCCTGCACTTAGCGGTGGGGTGAGGGGGGTAAACCCAGGTGTGTTGACACGTAGGAAGGTGCAGGGTGGCTGCTGGCAGGCTGCAAACTGTGGCGCCTGCTGCCTGTTCTTTGAGGCAGCTACGCGCGATCGGCCCAACGGCTGCATGCGGTTCAGGATCAGGCCGCTTGCCTGACAGGTCGGCCCACACGCCCTGGCTGAGGATGACGGCTGACAGGCGGCCGCCCAGGCCCACCTGCAGAGCCAGGGCAGCCAGGTGATGAGTCAATATGCGTAGTATGAGCCTCGCTGGCTCCGAAACCGCTTTGCAAGTCAAGACTAGTCATGCCAAGAGTGGAGTGGGAGGCAAGCCGCACATGCAAGTTCAGGGCGGCGGCTACCCACCTCCCAGTGCCATGCGGCGGCGGCAAGTCGAGCTGTTCGCAAGTCAGCTCCCTGCAGCTAGCTGCCTGCAGCCCTTCCCTCACCTGGCGCTTGAGCGGGTACCAGGACGCAGTCACGCCGGTCTGCGGGCACCACGTGCCGTCAGGATTAGTCCACCCAAACTTGGCCAGCTGAGCGGTGAGGGCGGGGAAGCCCAGGCAGACGTCCACTGTGCCGGCCAGGCCGGCATTGAAGTAGGGCGCAGCAGCCTCCCACTTGGCGGCTGCAGGGGGGCAAGTGGATGGGTGGGGTGGACAAGTGGGGCCACGTGGGCCAGCACAGGACGCGGCTCTGACCTGCCATGCAGCGGCCACTCTGGCTGTCAGGGCACCGATATCGGCTGCCAACCACCCAGCCAGCAAAGGCATTATTGCAATCCTACCGAGCACTGGCCATCCTGCCCAGCATCGCCCGCCTGCCGTCTCACTCACCGGTGGCGAAGGGCAAGGAGGTGCAGCTGCCCTTCTGGCAGTATTTTACGGTGTCACCAGCGCCCAGCCGGCCGTCGGCATTTGTGTCGGACAGGCCCATGGTGGGAGCGCAGCCCTGCGGTGCATGGGGCGGGAGCAGCGGCATGTGAGCAAGCATGCATCTCGCCTGGTGGCCTGTTGCATTTGCGAGGCACAGCAGGGGCCAGGAGTGCGCGTGTGGACTGGCAGATTTGCCCGCCGCTGCCACGTGGTGCATGTGCCCCAGACCGGGCGTACAATGGGGCAAAACATATCAATTGTAACATCAGTCTGCACCAGTCACGCACTGCACCGAACCCCTCACGTTGAGGTTGAGCTTGATGGACAGCGGGATGGAGTCGATGGCCCAGGAGCAGGACAGGGCGGTGCAGCCGGTGGCGGTGGCCGCCATGATCAGGTCCAGCGCCCTGGCATCGCCGCACTTGCTCTGCGAAAAGTGGTGGATTCATGTATACATATATTCAATAATTTGGGAATGCAACACATGAGGCATGATCAGGTCCAGCGCCTTGGCGTCGCCGCACTTGCTCTGCACAGAGATGCGAAGTGGCTAAAGAACAGACTGATTAACAAGTTGCGGCATATGCCGCTACGTGAGCTGTGTAGGCGCAGCATGCGTTAGCTGTGGAATGGATCCCCAGCGGCAGCAGCACTGCTGCTGCCCCATGTCCCACCCCCTTGCCTGCATCAAGCGCCGTGCGGGCTGGTTCTTTTTGCTGACGGGGGTGGGAGTAGCGGGGGTCTTTATCTGCTTGGCAACGGCATCCAGCTGCAGCAGGGCAAGGCAGAGCAGCGTTTTGTCAAAGCAGTTGGATTGTTGCGTTCACTGCTGCACTGCAGCGCTGAACGGTTCAGCAGCCCGCCCGCCCTTGCTTTTCAACTCTGCCTCATGCTGTCTCTTGCATCACCCTTCCAAGTCGCCGCACCAGCCACCCACCCAACCCGATGACCCAGCCCACCCACCTGTGTGGCGGCGGCCTGCAGCTCCAAGTGCAGCAGGGCGTCACAGCGGGGCCAGGGCTGGGGCTTGGTGGCAGAGCAGTAGCAGTCCTTGACTGCCTGCGACACAGTCGTCTGGCGAATGGCCTTGCACCGCGCCGCACGGCTGTACGGAGCGGCCATGCTGGCCAGCGGGCCACCAGCGCCCATCAGTGCCTTCAGCTGGGCCTGGGTGCCGGCATCAGCCAGCAGGCGAGCCACGCTGGTGACCAGGGCGGGGGGCATGTTGACGGCAGCGGTGCCGGAAGCGGCGGCAGTCTGTGGACAACAGATAAGGAGGCAGGGCGGGTCGAGAAAGGGTGAGGACTCGTAGCTTGGCTGCCTGCACCTGTGAAGTGCACAGCGGGTGTGGCGGCTGGTGCACCATGCTGCTCCCCGCCAGCAGCAGCAGCGGCAGCTGGTCTCACCGGGCCCGAGGGCTTGAGCGCGTCCAGCTGGGCAATCAAAGCGCGGGCGGTGGCGGCGCTGCCGGTGGAGGCGGCGACAGTGGGGCTGCTCTTCTGCAGGGCGGCCAGCAGGGCGCGGGTGCGGGCCAGGCCAGCAGCCGTGGTGGAGGCGGCTTCAGGCGGAGCGGCGGCGCCTGCAGGGGCCCAGGGGAAGAGGGGCAGGGGTGGGGCTGCTCAGTGGAGGCTGCATGCGCAAACCCAAAGCTGCAGAGCCTTGGAGAAGAGGGTAAGGGCCAATGCTGTGCTTGGACCTGCCACACAGGTGTGCAGGTGCGGGTTTTAGCGTACAACCAGATGCGGGCGCATGAGCCAGCTGGCGGCGGCAGTGAGGAGCGGCGGCGGCTCACCGGCCAGCAGCACGGCGGCGAGGAGGAGCAGCAAGCGGGCCACCATTGGCGCCGTCAGGTAGTCTCAAAGGATCGAAGCACTGCAGGGAGGGGTGGGGCATGGTGGAGAGGATGGGATGCTGCATGAGTGGCGGCCGGCTGCAGAGCGGCGGCAGGTGGCGGCGCGGGGTGGCAGAGGCCCCCGTGCAGCGGCCCGTGCAGGCAGTTGCGCCTGATCAAGAACCATCTGATGTTCATGTGAAGCTGCATGGCGCTCCGCCCGCTTGTGCCGGTCTGCCCACCTGGGAGCGGCCCGGTGGGCACGGCTTGCTTCTGGTTGTGCCAGAGTTGTTGAGGATCGCTAGCAATGAATGGAGGAGCGGTTTGACGGCCGAATATGACCACAGGGGCAGCGGGCACGCAGCCCGCGTCCCGAGGTTGCCGCCGGAGTGTGACGCATGGCGGGCCGCGCGCTCACGCTCGCAATTAGCAACCGTCATGTACCACTGCACATTACTGTGACACCCCGCGGGCCCCGGTCGTCCCCCCGACGGCCTGCCGGTCCCTCTCCCTGCCGCCGCCCCTGCCGCCGCCGCCGCTGCCGCCGCCCACTCCTGGAGTAGGGTCACCACAGGGCGACCTTCTGGTATCCAGCAATCTGTAAGCATGCATGTTGCACTGCGGCCATGCAGCGACCCATGCAGCCTTCAGCGCTGCTGAGCATGCGCAGGCGGCAACTGGGCATGTCGCCTGGGACCGCCACGAGCCCTCCGGCCGGCGGTGGGCACCTGGGTGTGCTACCTGTGGCCTCGCCGCCAGTTCGCCCTGCCATCCATTCTCAAAGGCGTGGTGTTCCACAGGGCGGCAGATGATAGAGCGCTGGTGGGGCAGGAAAACAGTGCGTGCATAGCAGGAAACGGAGCCGAGCGGGAGGGGTGGGCAGAACAACGTGTAGAAAAGGAGGGGGTGCAGAATTTACTAGGGTGGGCAAGGCGCTAGGGTACAGTACGGTGCCACGGCGCACACGCGCGCATGGAAGGGCCGGCAAAAGGCCCCCCTGCCATCGAATCAGGCAGGGAGGCCACAAGTAAAGCAGGCAGGAGGGAACAGGTTGGGAAGCTGCGCAGTGACAACATGGGCGCTTCTCGGCCAGCGGCTCAATCAAGGAAGTGCTGCGGCAGGGTGTGGTTGGCAGTTCAAAATGCGGCGGGACAGGGCTGGCCACTGTGCCAGCCACCAATGGCCGCCAAAGTGCGCCGCAGCAGCGACAGCAGTGCGTATCATACAACATGGCTGGCTCTCTTGCCAGGCTGGTTTTGTAGGGGAGCATTGGAGCTGCGCTCCGACGGCAGGGTGCAGCGCCAGCTAGCGCCGACAGCTCGGCTGCACCCGCAAGCTAGCGCTGACAGCTCGGGTTCTGCCGCAAGCTAGGGTTCACAGCTCGCACGCTGCATCAGCATGTTGGCTGCTCATCATGCGGCTGAGCTCCGTCCACAGCCCCACGGGCAGCAGAGCAGCGTGCTTCAGCACCATGGCGCGGCTGCAGGGCGGGAAGGGAGGGGGAGCGGCGGGGTTGGTTATGATCGAGAGCTGGGCTGCCAAAGGCATGCACCGTGACCGTGCCACACCCTGCAGCTATGTCTGCCCGGCCCTGCCTACTAGTAGTGCCCCAAACAGCCCCCACCTGCAGGCTGCAGGCGACCACGCGCCCTGCTGCTCAATCTGCCGCTCCAGCTCGCCAGGCCCCCAGGCGCAGTGGCCCTGGAAGAAGCGCAGCGCGCCCTGCGGCAAAAAAACAGAGATGAACGAATGCAGCTGTGTTGGGCAGGCGACGCACGCTGTGCAGCAAGTGGAACAGCAGGAGAGGTGGGGTGTGTGGGCTTGCAATGGCTCGCCGCAACAGCGATGGAACATGGCTGAGCATGGCTCCCACACATCCGTCCGCCGAAGCTACCGGCTCGCACCTGTGAGAGGTCGCCTGCCGCCACCCCCGAGATGCCCAGCTGGCTGCGCTCGGCAAAGATGCCTGCAGGAAGGGGAGCGGTGGGAATGCATGCATAGTTGGGTGGGGTGGATGGCCTCTGTAGCGGCATCCAAACGCTCTCAGCCGCTGCAAATCATCTGCGCCAGGACGTTGCACTTCAAGCACAGCATAGCAGCTTGCGAACCAGCGGCGCTAATGTATGCAGCGGCGCTAATGTATGCCAATCAGCAACTTCCCCCCGCTTCCCCGCCGCACCATAGGGGATTTCTGCGCCGCCCTTGAGCCGGCGCCGCGGGTTGCCGTGCAGCAACGTGAGCGCATCGCCGGCCTCGGGCCCGCCCCAGTACACCCGGCTGTTGAACAGGCCGTCTTCCCTGCCCTGCAGAGCGCCGGCAGCAGAGCAAAATTGAACGACTAGTCGCAGTTGCTTCCTGCAGGAGGTGCCGCAGCAGCCGCGAGGAGCAGGCCCTGTAGGCAAGAACAGCAGGCGGCTGCGCCAGCGGCAGCGGCGGCACGAGCGGGAGCGGCAGCAAAAGCAGCCGAGCCGTGCCCAGCTGCCGGAGCCGCACCTCGTCTGGCAGTGCCAGTCCGTCTGCGCCGCGCCCCAGCCCCAGCCGCTTCTGGGTGGGGCGGTTGAGCACCAGGCCGACGCTGCCGCGCGGGCCGTGCTGCACCAGCAGCACCACCGCCTGCGGGGTGCGAGGGAGCGGGAGGTGGGATGGGGTTGGGCAGGCAGGTGTGCGGCGAGTGCTGACCTTTCTGAAGTCTGTCTGTGCTTGCAAAAACTGCCTGCATCTGCATCTCGCTTTCCAGCTCCAGTCACACAGCCTTTGCCCCGCACAAACCTGCCAAAAGTCGGGCCCCAGCAGCTGCGGCGCCACGGGCGTGGCCAGCAGCAGGCATCCAGCTTCCGGCGCTGCCAGGCTGTGTGCCCAGGCCGGCTCTGCTGCTAGCTCAGGATTCTGTTGAGGACGGTGGAGAAGAGGGAGGCATGGTAGGGAGTAGGTGCATTGGCTTCAGCCAACGGGGCGAAAAACAGCCAACAAGGGGGCAGGCATGAGTGGCATGCAGGCCGCCAGGTGTGCAAGGGGCAGCAGCAGAGGCAGCCAGGGCTCCCACCTGCAGCCGCAGGAGCCTCCGGTTCTCAGACTCCACGGGGAGGAGATGCGCGGCCGGGCCTGCAGGCAGGGGCGGGTGCGTGAGCCGACGCCTGCCACAGGGGCGCTCAGCGGCGGCGCCCCCGCCAGGCGGTGGCCCCAAACAGCGGCGAAGGGCCCACCTTGCTCCCGGGCCACAGCCGCAGCCCGAAACTCCCTCCAGTCGTTTCCAGCATGACAAACTACGCTCGGGCCACGCTGAGGCCTCGGACGAGCGGCGCCTGTGTGGGGCGCTCTCGCTGGGGCCGCTGACGGGCTCCGCGCCGTGCTGAGCATGAGGGATGACCTTGCGGACTTTGGTTTCGCACAGATCGTGAGCTGCGCGCAAGCCTGGCGCGCTGCCCCAAAGCACGTGGGCTTGCACGTGGGAGTGAGGCGCGATCTGCCCTTTCACACAAACGAGGAAGCAACTGCAGCGTCAACACGAGGGTGCTCGGCGGCATGCAGCGTCATGCATGGCCAACCCGCGCGCTGGGCGGCGCCGCGCGGCAGCCGGCCCGTCATGCCCGCGCTGCCGCTGCCGCTGTTACTGCAGCCTCTGCTGCCGCTGGGCTTGCGCCGCCAGCATCAGCTTCATCGATGGCCATGGGGGCTGCAGCTCCAGCATCCTCATGCGCATCGGCATGCACAGCGGGCTCGGCAGCCAGGGCCGCTGCCGCTTCCTCAGCCTCGCACAGAGTGGCCCACGCCGCTGCCTCCTCCTCCTACGAGGAGAGGATATTGAAGGGTTTGCAAGACAGCAGACATGAAATGGCATGCGGCCATGAGGTGCATGCCACGCAAAATGCATGCACGATGCAGGCGTGACGCATTGCATGGCTGCCGCCCCAGCGCCTCTCAAGCGGCATGGACAAACCCGCCTCTGCTGCACAAGAAAGGCACCAATACGCTGCCAAAAATCAACACAGAAGGCGGCGGCCCACCTGCATCTGGCGCAGCGCCGCCAGCAGCCGCGGCTCCTCGCGCTGCCGCCGCCGCCGCGCCGTGTCATACCGCCGCCGCACCTCCTCCAGCTGAGAAGCAGGGGGGAAATGGAGGTTAGGTGTGTCAGAGCACAGCAGATTGTAATGCCTGCAATGCTCATAATGCCGCCACACCTCCTTGAGCTGCACAGGAGGAAGTGCGTAAGTTGACAAGCAGGATAAATGGAATGTAACGGTCTCTACTCTGTGCACACTCCCTCCAGTGCCGCCTCTTAGCGAGTTGGGGCTTTAGCGAGTTGGGGCTGTCCACCAGCAGGAAACCTCTGCAAACTGGCATGGCTGATTAGAAACGGCTAGCATCATGCAAGCATCAGCGCAAACAGCCCACACCTGCTGCCGGCCCTGCTCCGCCGCTGCTTGGGCAGCCAGCTCGCGGGCGGCGGCAAGCACCACCGGGTCGTTGGGCGCCAGCGGCGGCACCTGCGTCGGGGGCAGAGTGCAGCAACTGAGCTGTCGGCGACATGTCGTCACACGGGACGCTGTGCGCTCACGTCAGGAGACTGGCATCCGAGAACAAGCATCGAAGCCGTCCAGTCAGAACAGCTCACGCCTTTACCCGACCGCCCACCTGCCCGGTGTGCATGGCATGTGGGCCCAGCCCCAGGCCTGCCAGGTAGGCACGGTTGGCGGCAATGCGTGCCTGGCGAGCCAGCTCCAGCGCCGTCAGCACCTGTGTGCAGTATGGGAATGAAGCAGCTCCAGGGCAAGGCCTGAGCTGGCTGGACATGGCAGCTGGAACGGTTGACTGGCATGCCTGGCATGCAGCCAAGAACGCAGGCATGCTGCGCTTGAAACCGCTTGCCTCGACAGCTGGGGCCGGCTGCCCGGCGCGAGGCTCCAACCCACCTGGCCGCCGCCCTCCTCCCCCGCTGCTGCGGCCGCCTCGGAATCGAGGGTGATGTTGCGTGGGGGCAGGTGGATCAGCTCCCGCAGCTGCTCGGGACGCACCACCTGCAAGAGGCGTTGCAGAGCAAATGCGCTCGATGGGATGTTGCAGCTCTGCGGTGGTGCTGAGGACTTTCGGCTTGAACAGTAGGGGGGTGGAGCTGGTGGGCTTGTGGCTGTAGGGCATCGCAGAGGGCATGTGAAGGCTGCCTGGACAGAACAAGATGCATTGTAAAGCAGTGCACTACCCCAGCTGGCTCAGCACCTCCGATGCAGGTGGCAGCGGGTCCGGCAGCGGTGGCGGTGGTGGTGGCAGGTGTGGCAGCACTGGCGGCGGCGCCGGAGGCGGCAGCGGTGGCGGCCCTGGCCGCTCCTGCTGGCATGGGGCTGGGTGGGCAGCTTGGATGGGCGGCTGAGCAGGCGGCGCCACCACCTCAGCTGCCTGCTGAGGCTTGGGGGGTGGCGGCGGCGGCCCTGCCGGCTGTGCTGCCGGCACAGCTGCTGCCACCGTGCCAGTTGCCGGCAGGGGGAGGGGTGGCAGCTGGAGCTGCGGTGCTGGAGGAGCAACCGGTAGCCATGGCATGGCTGCTCCAAACGGCAGGCCGGGCAGGGGCAGTGTGGACAGCGGCAGCGGCAGCAGGCCGGGAAGCGGCAGCTGCAGCGGCAGCGGCAGGGGAGCCTGCCATGGCAGCGGTGCTGCAAGCCCCGGCAGGCCAAAGCTGCTTGCAAGCAGCTGCTGCTGCTGCTGCTGCTGCTGCTGCTGCTGCTGGGCAGCCGGCGCAGTGGTGCTTGCCATCGGCATCGGCAGCGGAGGCAGCACTGCCATGGCACTGCCGGATGCTGTCTGCTGTGGCAACGAGGCCATGGCTGCATTGCCCGCGGCTGGTGGTGGCAGCAAGGGGCGAGCCGATAACGCAGTGCCAACACCCGGCTGCTGTGGGGCCGGCACTGGCCTGGCTGCTGTTGGCTGCTGCTGCGCCTGCTGCGCCTGCTGCGCCTGTTGCGCCTGCCCCGTCGCTGGCTGCCCTCTGGGCTGGTAGGGAGGCGGCAAGGGCCCACAGATCAGTGGACTGCTAAGCTTGCACACCCCTGCTGAAGCGGCAAGAACAGCGGTTGCTGCTGCTGCTGCCGGTGGCGCCGCCTTTGCTGCTGCTGTCGCTGGTGCAGGAACAGCTGCTTTGGCTGCATTGCCTGCTGCTGCCACTGCTTGCGAAACAACTGGTGCTGCCGCTGCCGCTGCAGCTGTCACTGTCGCTGCTGCTGCCGCGCCACCTGCTGCATTTGTTGTTTTGGTGGGTGAGAGCGGCAAAGCGGGCGCCGCTGCTGCGCCTGCGGGCAGGAGTGCTGGGGCCTCTGGGCTTGCGCTGCCGCCGCTGCCGCTGCTGGGCGTTGGCGCAAAGCTGACCACCCTACGCTGCCGGGCGGCAGCCACTGGTGTGACCACCGACGCTTCTGAGGCCGCTGGGGCCGCTGCTGGGGGAGGCGTTGCCCGCGCTGCTGCTGGGGCTGCTGAGGCCGGCGTCGCCTGGACTGCTGCTGAGGCCGGCGTTGCCTGGGGTGTGGCTGCAGCTGAACCTGCCCTGGCTGCTCCACCTGCTGCCGCCGAGGCACTGGCTGTGCTTGCCAGGGTGGGCTGTGCACGCTTGGCTGGCCGCGCCTCTGGCTTCTCTTGCTTTTCCCCCGCCCCTTCCTCCTGCTCCTTCTCTTCCTCTTGCTTCACCGCCGCTGCCTTGGCCGCCTGTTGCAGCTCCTGCTGCTTGCCCAGCAGCTGTGGACGCTCCTTTGCCTGCACCTGCTGCTTCTGCGCGGCCTGCTGCGCCTGCTGCGCTGGCCGGTCCTGCGCTGCCTCTGCCCCCACATCCTCACTGTCCTTGCTTCCCTCCCCACTGCGGCTGCCATCCTTGCTGCCGCTTGCTACGCTGCGTGGTACGGGAGGCTGCTCGCTTGACTCTGCTGCCGGGCTGCCCTCTGCCTGCTGCTGCTCAGCAAGCGGCGGGCGCCCCTCCTCGTTCCCTTCCTCCCCCTCGGGTCCTGCCCAGTCAGCACCGCAGCTGCAAAGAAATGTGGCATGGGGGAGAGCTTATAAGGCACTGGCATCTGCAGGCTGGAGCCCTGAACGAATAAGAGCCAGCTGGGCAGGGCACGCGACAAGAGACCTTGCCACTCATGGTTTGTTGCTTTGCACCATCCAGGCAATCAGCCCCTAGACTGCATGCGTGCATGCGAAGCACATGCACAGCGCAGCAGCAAGTTCAGCAGTGTTGCTCAGCGTCCGCACCTGGCGTAGTGCCCCCCAATCTGCTCCGGCTTGGACAGCGGCGTCTGGCAGCTGGTAAATGGCGGCCTGCGGTGCACAGGGGGGCAGACCAGAAGAGGCTAACATGGGTTGACTGCTGATTGAGATTGAGATGGAATGCATATGCGCATGGGTTGGGGGGCATGGGAGTGCAAGGGCAGGGCATGCGTGCTGCGGAACATGCACAGCGAGCGCCTGCCCACCTGAGCATGGTGCAGCTCCACTCGGTCTCCTCATCTATCTCCTGAGCAGCCTGCATCCATACATATGTGCGCAGGTGCAATGTGTTGGAGTGCTATGGCTGAATGGATGGCCCCTGGGGGCCAAGTGATGGCGAAGCGGCCATCTCCAGCACTCCTGTCAATATACACCCTATGCAAGGCTTGCCTGGAAGGTGATGATGCGCCACTTGCCGCACTGCGTGCACTGCACCCTGCGCGTTGCAAGGTCGGACGGTGTGGGCGGTTGAGGCGGCTATTCATCAGCCCGGGAGCAACGCCAGGCAGCAACAGCGACATGGAACAGGAATATAACAACCAGGAGGCAGCACGTCCGGAATTGCACACACAGTATGCACACACATCTGCCCCAGCAGCCAAGCAGGCACAGCGGGGCCCCAGCATGCACAGTGCAGCAGGCACAGCAGCTCACCAGTGATCGCGGTGGTGCACAGCGGCATACTCCCTCAGCCGGTCCAGCAGCTGGTAAAAGCCGTCGCTCTGCAGAGAGGGGCAGGCAAGCAGAGGAGATGCATATGTGCGGCCAGCATGCGAGCCTGTGCTTCAGGAATTTCTGCCACAATGCGCCTTTCGCGGCACAATGTTCCTTTCCTGCCACGATGGGCCTTTCGCGGCACAATGTTCCTTTTGCGGCACAATGGGCCTTTCGCGGCACAATGTTCCTTTTGCGGCACAATGGGCCTTTCGCGGCACAATGTTCCTTTTGCGGCACAATGCGCCTTTCTCGCCATACTTGCCTGCACCATCCTGTCGGTCCACCATGACTGCCCACCCTGTCCGTGCCAACGGCAAGTTTGGCAGCACACTTGCCTGCACCATCTGGCGGTCCACTGGAATGTTGGGCTCCCCCATCGGCTCAAAGGCGTCAAAGAAGCGCGTGTACAGCGCCCTGCAACAGTTAGAATGGGGGTGTGGTTTCGCTAAAGTGCTGCAGGTGCTGCCACAGGGCATACCAAGGAAGAGTGTGTGCAGCTTCACGGCAATCGACCGGCACAGCATGCAGGCCACAGTGGACTGGCAAAGTGTCGAGTGTTAACTGCCCAGCGCATCACCCACCCACCCCTGTCACGAGCCTGCTGCTGCCGCCACAGTTGCACACAGCTGCGCGGACGCCTCACCGCACGTTCTCCCGCGCGATGCAGAAGACTGCGATGCCAAAGCCGATGGGCGTCTTGGAGTAGTCTTTAAAGCGCGCGCTGGTGCGGCGCAGCAGCACGCGCGGGTACGGGCGCAGCCGCTGGAAGTAGCCTGGGAGGTGTGGGCAGGGGGGGTTCGAGCAGCAAAGAGTTGCATGGGTGGGCGAATAAATGGGAGCAGGTGAATGCCAGCTGCGCATAACAAAAGGCAAGGACAGCGCAGGAAAGGGCGGCAGGGGTGCCGGCGGTGCAAGTACCACCAAAAGCAGGGTAATCCAAGAGCCACGTGCCAGCCCCCGCCCACCTGTGTCTGTGCTGTTGCGGCACACCAGCACCACGGCCGGCACCTGCCCGTTCTCCACCTCATCGATGGCTCGGTTCACAAAGCGCCACTGGACCTGCAGGGGGGGCAACAACTGGTGTATTTCAGGTGGCTTGGGAGTGCTCAGCAGGGGCTCAGGGTTCACAAACCGCCACTGGACCTGCAGGAGGGGGCAACCGGCGGTGGGATGAAAAGATGGGCAGGGTGCGGCTACTGGGCGTGCAACAGCTCAACAGATGGGGGACAGCAGGCTGCGGCATCCTCCACAGCATCCTATGGCACAGCAGCAGCATCCTGTGGCACAGCAGCAGCACCTGTGCCCGGTAGTCGGGATTCAGAAGCACTGCAAAGCCCTCCCAGCTGTTGCTCAGCTTCAGGCCGTTGTCCTGCAGGGCGATTGACAAAAGAGGCGACCACCTCCTCAGCGATGAGGTGTGACAGCAAGATGCTTGCTTGTCGCCCACGGGCAGCGCTCGCCTGCTTGTAATGCAGGCTTTGGAAGCGGTGAGCGGCAGCAAAGCATACACAGCCAGCACCCCGGCCTTGCTTGCCTGCTTGTCGTACAGCTTCTCGGCGGGGATGTTGGGCGCCAGCTTGGAGTTGGTGCAGGGGTCCAGCAAGCCCTGCCAGCAAGTGCAGTGTGTGTTGCACGGTGTGTCGGTTTGAAGCTCTGACGGCCATCCGACTGCGTGCCTCAGCTGCGCCCATTCTGGAGCGAGGGGCCGCCCCAGCGGCGGGGTGTGCCAGCATTCTTTTTGGCACTAATCAGTCAGCTGCATGCCTCCACGACAATAGGCATCGGCAACAGCTGCAGCTTTGCAGCTGTTCCACACGCAAAGCAGGTGCAAAAAGAAGGAAAAACTGCAACCCACCTTGATGTACGGCGTCTCGGCTGTGGGGCGCGCCAGCTCGAACACTCGGAATGCGGCCGCCTCCTGTGGGGTGGAAGGGAGCAGCATGGTAAACCCAACTGTGGCGTAAGCAAGTTTGGCACTGAACAGGGCTTGCCAAGGCACGCCTCTTTGATAATATAGCTCACTGCAGGCTGGCTGCCTGAGCCCTGCTGCGCAATGGCACAAACGCAGGTACCGGCCCCTGGGGTGCCCATACCACCGGTTCACACTCACAATGATCCAGTCTGTGGCAGGGAGGGGCCAGGCGCAGGGCAGGGGTTACTGATTCGTAGACAGCTACCAGATTGCGGGCCAATTGACGTCAAGGCAAAGCGTGTCTGCTGCACAGCACAGCGCAGCACAGGCAGTACAGAGCAGTGCAGCATGTGCTGAGTCCAGCGCTGCTAACCTGGCGCGAGCCCCATGCTGCCGGCTGCCTCCTAGCCAAACTTGCTAACCCATGCATCTCAGCACAAAGCAAGGCAATACAGCACAACACTGCCGCTGACCTGGCGTGAGCCCCATGCGCTCCACCTCTGTCCCCTCCCCGCCCTCCTCCTCCTCCTCCCGCTTGTCTCCAACCTGCAGCAGGAGCAGCAGTGGCGTGCAAGCAAATGGTGCTGGGTCGGCCTGCAGGCAGACCGCCGCTTAGTGCAAGCTATCTTGCGCGCTGAAAGGCCCCCGAACTTCCGCCTTGCCCATGCAATAGTAAACTGCTGCTGCCCTCTCTCACATGCTGCTCGCCGCCGCAGCAGGGGCAGGTCCAGCCACCGCCCGGCAGCTCGGCGGCGGAGACGGCGGGGTAGTGCAGGCACAGCGTGTGGAACAGCCTGCGGGCAGTTGGAGGCAGACGCGGCAGGTCGGCAAGCGAGCAGCTTGGAGCTCGGTAGCTGAAGAATGTCAACATCTTTTGCAAATACTGACTTATTTTGTCGCCAAAACAGGAAAACACTGCAGAGCAGAGGTCTGCGATCATGGAAATACAGCCAGCTGCCCAGGTTTGACCACAGCCCTGCGCACCGGTCGCAAGTGATGCACTCCAGCTCAGCACCCAGCTCTCTGCAGCACGGCGATTGCATAATGCAGGCATGTTTTTGAACCCCCACCCACTTCAAACAGGCCGGCAGCACATTGGTGCCACACGCCGCCCGCCTTGCAAAGACACTGGGGGTGCACCGTATAGCACGGACAGCAAACATGCACAATGTGCCAGTTGCTTCCTCCAGCCACCCTCCCGGGTTTGAAAAGCCCACCTGCACAGGTAGCAGTTGTCTGGCGCAGTTCGCGACTGAAGATAGTTCTCGTACTGGTGGATCATGCGCCGCCGCTCCAGCTCCGGATCTACATACATTGATGGAATGGGGGGACAGCGGACGTCTGCTTTTCACTGAAGTGCCCCCGCGACGGCATCGCAACGTCCAGTCATCGACAGTGCAGAGCAGCAAGCGCAGCAGAGCTGGGTTGTTGCTTTGGTCATGCATTGCAAAGCTTGCCTGAGTGTGCCCCCTCCATTTCGCTCAGCGCCAGGTCCAGCAGCCGCAGCCTGTGCAACCAGGGCAGCGGTGCTCGATATTGTGTTTGGGCACGGCATGGGCACAGCGCAGGATGCAATGGCAACAGCGGCCGCCATTCCCTAATCCGAGTCCACCCAACAACTATGCAAGGAGAGCGCACTTGTTCTGCTGGCGGCCCACCGCCTTGACCTGCTGCACACTCTCCACTATTCCAAGCCCCAGAAACAGTCGCTACAACACTACACTGTACCGAAACACACACACTTGTTCTGCTGGCGGCCCACCGCCTTGAGCTGCCGCACGTGCTCCTCCTCGTCTGCTGGATCGTCGGGAGGCAGCTCCACATCCTCAGGCTTCACCCACCTGCCACAGTGCAGTGAGGAAGGTGTTAAACGTTTACAAGGAGAAAGCAGTTGGAACTACCGGCGGCAGCTCCACATCCTCAGGTTTGACCCACCTGGGGAAGGTAATGATAGGAACGGCACACAACATTGGCCAGAGGGGACAGTGTGAGGCTTGCAGTGCTGCGGGCAGCTCGTGCTCCCCAAGAAAACCAAGCGAGCAGGAGAATGGGGAAGTTGGTGGGCACCCATCTGCAGCTGGGCGCTCCCCTTACCCCCTCCCGTTCAACAGTAGTTGACTGGCTGTCCCGGCAGCATGCTCACATGTTGGAGTGCTCGCCATAGAAGCGCACCAGCAGCATGCCTGCGGTTCGCACGGGCGAAAGAGCTTGCGCTCAGCCAGGCTGCCGTGCCCTAGAGCACTCCACCCCATGCACGCATCTGTTGGAGGCAAGCGCACTGCCGCTGATGCAGCTGAAGCGGGTGCAGAGTGCACCTTTACAACGACCGAGCCCCTGGACACACACCTGGGCGGTGTGCCAGCAGCAGCTGCCCCCGGTCCTGGCGCTTGCACAGGTGGAAGGCCCAGGCCACGCCCGGCCACAGCCCGCTGCCTGCCACCCGCACCCAGCTGCGGCAAACACAGGACAGGTAGGGGTAGGGGTGGGAGGTCGGAAGCAGGGGCATGCACGGGTGAATGTTGACCTGGCCGCCAGCAGCTGTGCAAACGGAGCCGCAGGGCCACCAGTCTGCTTCACCCTCACCACAGACCATCCATGCAACTGGGGCCAGACCATGTGCACAGCCCTGACAGGCCTGCCCATCAACAGCCAGCCAGCCTGGCCAGGCAATCAAACCTCACATGCGTGTGGGAAGCGCTCCGAAGCCGACGTCTCCTCCAGCCACTGCAGGCGCTGCTGCAGCGGCGGGCCGTGCAGCGGCGGGCCGTCCTCGGTCCTGCAGGCATGGATGGCGACGCCCGGGCGGCAGGAGCAGAACGGCGCTTGGGAGCAATGGCGCAGCACATCAGCTGGGAATGATGAAGCAGCACGAGGGCACTCACTGGACGCGGCTGAGTCCCACAGCTCAGCGCAGTGTGACACACTCGGCCACACCACGCCAGATCACATCACTGCGCACTTTTTGCGTTTGGGTGCGCGCACGCGATCCAGGGCCGGCCATCGTTCTATGGCATAGTTCACCCCCGCCAGCCGCCGCTCCTCCTCCTCCCGCTCAGCCGTCGTCTCCACCCGCCGCCGCTGCCGCCCTGCGGGGTTTTGCAGGTGCAAACAATACACGTTTGGCGGCACTGCATGTCCTCCTGCTCAGGTAGCAATCTTTCATTGCAGTTCATTGCCTGAATCAGCAGCACGGGCGTGCTACTGCATCCGCTGTGAAGTTCAGCCAGCAGGTCAGCACATTTCGGTAACTGAGCAGGTCACCTGATGGGGGCGACTGCACATAGGGCAGCACTTGGTCCAGCGGCAGGGTGACGTGCAGCTTCTGCAGTGTACCACAGCAAGGCATGGAAGGCACGTGGGTTGCAAAAAAGTGCACTGGGAGTGAGGATGCCAGCACGCAATGGCCAACACGGGCGAGCGTGGGCAACCCAGCCATGCATGCTCAGAATTCAACCCCATGCGACACCTTGGTGCGCCCCCTCTCCATGATATCTGTCATCTGAATGGTTGCGGTTGGGTAGCCGCCTGCACCTGGCTCCGGCTGCGCCACCTTCGTGACCACGCCCTGCGGCACATGGCGGGCGAAACGTTGGCAAATTTGGTGTCGTTTTGCATGTGCGGGAGCGGGCCTGAGGCACGCAGGCGAAAAACACGTCCCTAACATGGTCGCTGCACAAGTTGCAACCCAACACGCGTCCTCCAAGAATCGCAACA
>VFQQ010000834.1_pt1 | contig 52094 bp, 103 predicted proteins | sample 3512341 | NCBI WGS metagenome assembly VFQQ01 (sample SAMN10412373, study PRJNA504923) | tailings metagenome | isolation source: Relicate 2 Philex TSF1 revegetated site | place: Philippines: Tuba, Benguet | collected 2017-08-29 | reverse complement strand
CAGGAGGAGCTGCTGACACAGCTGGCCGACAAGGTTTCGGCGTTTCAGGAGCTGGAGGCGCGGTTTGCCCGGCTGGAAGAGGACACCGGTGCCACGCAGGTGGGTGCTGGTGCTCCAGGGGCAGGCTGTTGGCTGGTGCAGGTGGCTTGGGGTTGACTGCACTTATAGATAGATGGTCCTTCGGTCGCGCTGCTCAATGGGTGCTTGCTGCCAAACATGCTCACCTGACGGACCTCCCCTCCATCTCCTGCTGCTGCCCCGCTGCAGGCGGAGAGCAGCAGCAAGCTCAAGTCCCTGGAGCAGCAGCTGGCCACGCTGCGGCAGCAGCACGACAAGGCGATGAAGGAGGCGGAGGCGCGGCACAAGAAGCAGGCGGAGGACGAGGTGATGCGCACCGCCAAGGTAGGCAGGGAGGGAGGCTGCTGAGGCGTGGTGGGTGCTGGTTTGCAGGGTCGGGCTGTGCGACCTGCAGCTTGGCCCGTGGTCCCTTCAGCACAGGAGAAGGCAAGACGCATGCACTGCGATCAACTGCTTCTGAAAGTGATGACGCGTTCCCAGCCCCCTTTCCTCCAATCCACACACCCAGAACCTGGAAAAGGAGAAGGAGGAACAGCGCAAGCTGCAGAGCGAGCTGGCGGAGCAGAAGAAGGCCGTGGCGGCTGCCGAGGCAGAGAAGGAGAAGGTGGGTGCTGGGGCTGGGAGCGTCTCTGGTGTCGCAAGGTATTGTTGGACTTGACTGTTGCAGCCGTCTTGCGCCCATGGGAGGCCTGCCTGCCTGCGTATTACACCACTGCCCACTGCCCCCTCTGCTGCTGCAGCTCAAGAAGACGATTGTCAAGCTGGAGGCGGCCCGCGAGCAGGTGTGCAATGCAGGGGTTGATACTTTTGGAAGGCAGCAGTACTCTAAGTTTGAGCCCGCTTTGAGCTGCTTGTAAACCCCACATGTTGTCGCCTGCCCGTTCAACCGCTCGCCCTGATGTCTGCCCTGGTTCTGCAGATGAGCACCTCGGTGACCAAGGCGACCCAGAAGGCCGCCCACGACGCTGCCACTGCTGAGGAGCGGCTGGCTGATGTGAAGCGCGAGCTGCAGGAGGAGCGCCGCAAGGTGGGTGTGGGTTGGGAAGCTGCACAGCTGTACTCAAGTGCAGGCACAGCCCAGCTGTGGCAGGGATGAGGTGCAGTACAGGAAAATGCACGCTCGATTTGCCTCATCCTAGCCAGCCCGCCTTTGCCTCACCCTTCGCTGCTGCAGGCAGAGGAGGGCGCCGCGCGCGAGAAGGCGGCGGTTGAGGCACTGGCGGTGGCCGAGCAGGCCACCAAGGAGGCGGAGGAGCGCGCTGCGCAGGTGGGTGACGAAAGCTGCATGGCCAGGGCCATGCCAAGTTGCTAATGGAGGTGTCATTGCGCTGCTTGCCGGGCATGCAAAGATTGCCCCATCAATGCACTGTGCCGATGACGACTGCCTCAGCTTCATGCCTGCTTGTTCTACTCCCCTCCGCCTCCTCTCCCCGCCCCGCAGCGCGCCGCCAAGCTGGAGGAGATGGAGGCGGCGCTCAAGGCCAAGGAGGAGGAGGCCAAGAAGCTGGACGCCCAGCACGGCTCCGACCTGCACAAGCGAGTGCTAGCTGGTTGGCTGCTGTTTACTGCAGCCTGGGGTCGTGTCTGCTGGCATTTTGGCACCCATCTCGGCCACAGCATCCTAACATGTCCCCTCAACCGAATGCATCCCAGCAGGCTGGACACGCTGAACGAGAGCCTGCGCAAGGCGCACGAGAAGCTGGCGAGCGCGGAGGACGAGCACGGCCAGCTGAGCAAGACCATCAGCGTGAGTGGCCGGCAGGGCAGCTAGCCGGGTGTGCAGGAGCAGGCGTCACTAAGATTTGGTGCTGTGCCTAGTAGGAACGCACCCACGTCAAGGAGGAGCATGTTTGCTGCATGCCTTGCCTGGCATAGCCACATGATACAGTAAGACCATCTCTATGCCTTTCGCCTCTCCATCACCTTGCAGGCCAAGGAGCGGGCACTGGCTGAGAAGGCTGCTGAGCTGGCGGCGGCGCAGGAGAAGATCGAGGCGCTGCAGGATGACATCACCAACAAGTCCAACCTGCTCAAGGGCATCTCGCAGGCAAGCCGCCGGGGTGGGGTTGTCAATGCAGTGTGCAGTGCACATGTGGGGCTGTGGGCCATCTCATGATGCATGGTGTGCCCCCTCTTCATAATAGCTGCCAACCAGAAGTCACGTCTGCACTGTCCGTTGCAGGTGGCGGCACACGTGGCGGGCAGCGCCGAGCCGCCTGCCGGTGGCTCTGCCGGGCGCGGCGAGGCCCACGGCCGGCCTGCTGCTGGCGGCATGCACCGCGGCGGCGCGGGCAGCGGGCGCCCTGCCAAGAAGGTCTCCATCCGGGTGAGTGTGCAGGGCAGCTTCCACTCAGGAAGTGATCTTGCTCAGCTTCTCCCACTTGCCTAATGTGCCTCTGTCGACCATCGCTAGGTAGCAACTGTCATGCTGACCCTTCCCCAGTGCATCACCTGCCCCCTTCCCCCAGGAGCCCGCCGACCTGGCTGCCACCAGCGAGGACGAGGCCAGCAGCGACGATGAGGGGCCTCTGGACGAGCCCAACCCGCACCAGGCGCTGGTGCCGGCCGGCGGCGCTGCCACCAACAAGTGGGTGCTGATTGGGTGGCCGCTGGGCTGTGCTGCAATCTTTGCCGGAAGACTGCAACTGCCTGTCAATTGACACCTGCCCTGTCCTTGCTCCTCTCCCTGCTCCTGCCACAGGCAGCAGGAGCGCCGGGGCGGCCGCCCCGCCAGCCAGCGCCCCGCTGCCCCCGCTGCGGCTCCGCTGCCGGTTGCGGCCCCCTCTCGCCCGATTATCACAGAGGTGGGTGGCGGGCCGTTCGTCAAAGGCTGTTTTCTTGCGCTGTGCAGTGGGCTGCATCCTGCTTAATTGAATGCAATGCTGCTGCCTGCCGACCAACTGCCTGCACAGCGCACCTCAACAATCCCAGCTCGCCCCCACCCTGCCTCAACAGGTGGACAGCGGTGATGAGGCTGAGGAGGCACCGCAGCGCCCCTCGCAGCGCGCCGCCAGCCAGCGGCGCGCGGCTGCTGCCGCCACCGCGGCGGTGCAGCAGCAGCAGCGCCAGCAGATGGACGACTCAGAGGAGGAGGAGGAGGAGCGCCAGGTGGGCTGTGGACTGGTTGGCGGTGGATCAGCAGGCAGGCATACATCACGCACCTCTGAGGGCCCTCTTGAGCCGCCTGGGTCTGCTGCGCCCGCCCCACCCTTCGGCTGAGCCTGCCTCCCGCTCTCCCTGCTCCACAGACGCGCGGACGCAAGCGCAGCGGCCGCTCTGCGGCCAGCAAGCAGGCGGCCTCCAAGAAGGCTCGCGGCGGCGCCACCACCAGCGGCGCGCGCGGCCTGTTCAGCATGCAGGTGGGTGGTGCTGGAGGGAGGGCGTAGGAGGCACAGCACCGTGATGCTTGCACTGCAATGCGAGCCTTCCAACACATCTCCTGACCGATCTCGCATGCCTCCCTCCTGCAGACCGCCAGCCAGGGTGTGAGTGCAGACCAGACCGCCAAGGGGGGACGCAGCGGCAAGGCCGTGGGTGCCACAGCCGTGTCGGGTGCGTGGCTGCATGGGCAACAGCCGGCTGCCTATGGTTGCTGATGGCTTGCTGCATTGAGATTGCCTGCCTGCATGGTCTGCGCTGCTGCCTGTCCCCATTTCTCCCCACCCAACCCACCGCTCTTCCTTGCGTTCTCCCAACCCTCCTGCAGGCCACGCCCGCAAGGCGGTTGTGGCGGGCGGCGGCTTCAAGGGCAAGAAGAAGGCGGGCGGCGGCGGCGGCGCGGTCAGCTCCATCTTTGGCGGGCTCGAGATGTTCTCCGGCGGCTACGACTTCGGCTTCAACGACACACCCTGATTTTGGCGGCTGCGGGGGCTGGTCTGGGCAGGCGCGTGGCAGCGGAGTGCAGCCGGGGAGCCGGGAGGGAAATCGTGACATGGTGCTCTGTATTATAGGCTGTCTGATTTGTGATGCACTGCCTATTCAAACCTGGACACTGGACTTGTAACACTGCAGTACCAGAGGCAACTAAAGCCCACCGAGCAGTTGAACCACTGCGCTAAGGCAAGCGAAGGCGCCAACATGCGCAGCGCCGCCGGGCGCCGGCGCCGCCACGTCAGGAGGGCCGTGTCCGCGTGGAATTTGTAGCCCTGCAGCCTTGGAGAGTTGCGCTGTGTGTTTGTGCACGGCAGACAAGACCCTGCAACTTGCGGGCCGCTCGGCCTGCCGGGCGCTATGCCGGCTGAAGCGGTGTCAAGCCAGACCATGCTCGGAGGCTGTCGGCGTTCTGCAGCAGTAGCATGGCGCGCGCTAGCGGGCCGGCTGGCGCCAAGCGCCGCGAGTGCCGGCGACCCGCTGCTTGCAGGCGGCCGCCGTGCTCACAGACTAGAGCGACATGCAGGGTTGACGGTGACGGCTGCAGCGCCGCGCGGGCAAGTCGATGATTGGCGGCGGCGGCAGGCACTGGGCGCCGCCGCCGCCGCCGGCCCTGCCGCCGTTGCAGCTCCTCCGGCTCACACTCCCGGCCTGCAGCAACAGCAAGCAGCGCAGCAGAGCAGCCTGGAACACCTGCGGCAGCTGAGCGAGGAGCAGTTGGCTGCAGTGACGGCCCCGCTGGGCACCGTGCGTATTGTGGCAGGGCCGGGCAGCGGCAAGGTGCGCACATTGATGATGCGGGATGGCGCATGGGCTCCGCATGATGCATTTGCTGTTTTGTGAATGGTTCAACAGCACCACGCGCTTGCTGCTGGATGCCTAAACAAAGGAGCACCATGCATGCTGCGGTCCACATGTGGTGGCGGCCTGACCCGCCTGCGCATCCAACTCTGCTGTTCCTGCCATGCCTCATCTCCGACTGCAGACACGGGTGCTCACCCACCGCATCGCGCACCTCATACACGCCCACGGCGCACAGCCCTGGCAGGTGCTGGCCATCACTTTCACTAACAAGGTGCGGAAAGATGGCTACAGCCGGCGGTTGTTGGAAAAAGGCTGTTGCATGCTGCTGCTGGCGGTCAGTGATGCACTTAAGGCAGGTCACAATCAAGCTGCTAGTCTTGATGCTGCCGCCGCCGCCGCCGCAAGCATCAGCAGCTGCGCAATGAGCTGCCGCAAAAGTGCCAAGACCGCCTGCCCTGTTTCTCTTTTCCGAATCCACAGGCCGCCAACGAGATGAAGGAGCGGCTGGCGGCCATGCTGGGCGCGGAGGCGGCGGCCCAGCTGTTTGCCGGCACCTTCCACTCCCTGTGCTACCGCCTGCTGAAGCAGCACATCGGCGAGCTGGCGGGTTGCGGCCGCAGCCAGGCTTTCACCGTGTTTGATCAGGTGAGCGGGCTGTGTTTGGGCCGGTTGGCTCCTGTTTGATGGCCGTCAGTCGATACCTATTTTGCAGGCTAAGCCAGTTGGGCTTGCTACTATCTCAGCGGCAACCACCGCTGCAGACTTGCAACTTGTGTTGTCTGCCTGGCTGCATATCACCAACCCACCCATGAACCCACCCACCGCTGCCTGCAGGACATGTCGTGCCGCCTGCTGGCGCAGCTGGTGCGGGCTGAGCACCCGGACTGGAAGGGGCGGGACGTCACGTACAAGGTGCGCTGGGACTTGCAAAGCGTGCGGCTGGGGTAGGAGTCAGCGGCTGGAACATCTGTGCGACGTCGGTGCCTGGGAAGCTTGGCACAAAGCTGCTGGTTTGTGGGCCATCGCTGGCTACTCCATGAACCAGCATTGCACTGCCCGTGCTGCACAACCTCGCGCAGGCGGGGGAGCTGCAGAACAAGATCAGCAGCATAAAGAACAGCATGCTGACGTGGCACGCTTCGAGCGCTCAGGTGTGTACTTGAAGCTGTGTGAAAGGGCTAGGGCGAATGGGTGACGCGTCACGCATGGTGGCCGGCCCCTCGTTTAAATCAAAAAGCAGCAGGTGGGTCTCCAGTGCAGGTGCCATTTCGCTCAGCCGTTTTCCTTTGGCCCGCCCGCCTCCACCTGCAGGCGGTGGAGCGGCTGGTTGAGCAGCACCTGGTGCGGCAGCGCAGCGTCGATGCGCCCAGCGCAGCGGAGGAGCTGCGGGAGCGGGAGCTGGTGGCCTGGTTCGGCAGGTGCGGCAGGGTTCCTGTTGTTCATGGCTTGTTGTTCTGAGCAGTGCGGTGCGGCAACGAGGGGGTGCTTTGAATGCGTGAGGTGGTGAGGTCCTGGGCAGTGCAGCGCGGTGCAGAGCGGATGGCAGCTCTGCACACTGCGATGCGGAGGTCGGGCTGCAGCGATAGGCCACCCCCCAGGCTCACCGCCATCCTGCCCTCCTTGCCTCCGCCCCCTCCTCTTTCTTACCCCACAGGTATGAGGCAGCGCTGCGCACCAACAACGCCCTCGACTTTGACGACCTGCTGGGGCTCACGGTGGCGCTGCTGCGCTCTGTGCCCGCCGTTCGTGAGCGCTACCTGCGCCGCTTCAGGTGAGCGGCGGGCTGGAGTTGTGTGGGCAGGTGGGTGACCACCTCAGCTAGTACAGATTAGATCCCTGGGAAGCGCTCGTCTGCTGTTGAAATTGCTTGCTGCGCTGCTGGTTGAAATGTGCCCTGGCCTGCTGCATGCCTTGCCCCCTCCATCCACCGCAGGCACATGTGTGTGGATGAGTTCCAGGGCACCAACACCTCTCCAAGTGCTCCTCATCTGACTTCATGCCCTAAGTTGGTGCTCTGTTTGTTGCCCACCAACAGGCACGTGTGCGTTGATGAGTTCCAGGACACCAACACCGCGCAGTACGAGCTGGTCAAGCTGCTCACCCTGCCGCGGGTGGGCCAGGGGGAGGGGTGCCAGAATGTGGGTTTGGTTTGGACTTTGAGGCGGGCTCCCCCTTGGGCTGACAGTTTGCGACTCACCCGTGGGCTAGGGTATGCTCACTCCAGGTCATCTGAGCCTGCGCTGCCCCGCCTGCCCTGGTGCCGCAGGCCGACCTGTTTATTGTGGGCGACCCCGACCAATCCATCTACGGCTGGCGCGGGTGGGTGCTCTGACGGCCGCTTTGCGTGTCTAGAGGTCTTGTGGCTTTGTTGCAGGCGTGTTGGACGGATGCACGGTGTGCTGAAGCAGCCGCTCGGCAAGTGCTGCAGGGTTTCTGAGCTGCCTCTAAGCAACCTAAATTGACTTGCTAGCCCCGCTCCAATGTACACACCTCTCTGTGCAGGGCGGTCATGACCAACATGACCCACGCCTTTGGCAAGGACTACCCAAAGGCGCAGGTGATTCGAGTTTGCATTGTTTTGCTCGGGTACTGCCCACACACGGCAAAACTGCGGCCACCTCGCTGGATTGCCAGCGCAGGCGCGGCAGTGAATCCCACCGTCGGCCGTTGTTACAACTGGTTATAAGTAGATCTGTTGTCTCATTCCTCCCTGCCTCCAAACCCAAACAACAGGTGCACGCGCTGCGCGACAACTACCGCTCCTGCGCCCGCATCGTGGCCACCGCGGAGCAGGTGAGTGCCGCCCATCTGCCGGGAGGAAAGCAGGGTTGTGCGCTGACCTGCTGCCGTGGCTGCAGCATTTCTCCACCTTTTCAAAGGTGCAGTCCCTCGCAATCATGGCTCCTGCCCTTGATGCGGCACCACGGAGCAGCTGACCTCACTGCCACATGCACCACCCACCAGCAGGTGATTGCCGCCAACGACGACTGGGAGCGGGCGGGGCTGAACCCCAAGCGCCCGCCGGGGCACCCCATTGAGGTGAATGGTGCTGCCTGCCTGTGCCAAACATGCTGCTTGCTTTTGGTTGTGGTGGCTTCACGGCGATGATGCGTGTGGCCGCCGATCAGTGGGTGCACTTGAAACAATTTTTGGAGCATGCAAGGTGAGAGGCATGGGTATGATTCCACGCCGGACTCATCGATCCAATGAATGCCGTGCTCCCTCTTCTTGTCTGTTCACCCTGCCCCGCCTTGGCAAACTGTTGCGCAGGTGCACATGCTGAGGAACAGCTACGACGAGGCGCAGCACATTGGCAGCCAGATCCAGCAGGCGCTCAAGAGGTGGGGGCTGCTACCTGCAATAGCATGCATGTGCTGGGTTTGCCCAGGTACGCAAACGCTGCATGCGCGGGATGGTGATGTCCCTGCCTGCACCCGCCACTGGTGGCCTCACCCGCCCACGCTGTCCAACTGCCTGTCACGGTCCCCTCCCCGCAGCGGCGAGCACCCCGAGGAGCAGATTGCGGTGCTGCTGCGCACCCACATCCAGGCCCGCCTGCTGGAGCAGGAGCTGGTGAGCGCTGTTGCCGTGTAGTTTGACTTTGTGTTTTGACTTTCTGCACCAGTGCTAGTTTCCGCACCAGTGCTAGGCTTCTGGAGCAGGAGCTGGTGAGCGTTTGGCGATGTGCTTCTTTGGGTCTGTGTTGGCCATGTGGCAGCCCGTGTGTGTGTGTGCAAGAGCAAGGCTGTTGAGGGCATGCCGCTGGAGCAGGAGCTGATGAGGGTGCGCCCTGTGCCTGCCGGCTTTGGGTTGGCTGCGCATAAGAGCGGTGCTGGTCTGCTGGAGCATGGGCAGTGGGCCGCAATGACGTGGCAGTTTTGCGCTGGAAGCCCTGTCGTCGCTCAGCCGTGTGCACCGCCCTGCGCAGCTCCTGCCTCTTGACCCAACGCACCCCGCACCCCTTGCGCTGGCATTCTTTCATGCCTGCAGGTGCAGCGCAACATCCCGTACGTGCTGGTGGGCGGCGTGCCCTTCTGGCGCAGGGTGGAGATCCAGGTGCGGTCAGCGCAAAAGAGCAGAGAGCTGGCCAGCTCGTGCTATGATAGCTAAGCTATGCACCGTGCCCGCTAGCAGCCGTGAAGCGTGCCTCCCATGCATCACAAACCCCTTGCCTGCCTGCAAACTGCCCTCTGCCCCGCTGCGCTACCCGCCCAATACTTGCATCTCTGCCCGCTGCACCCACAGGACGTCATGGCTTACCTGCGCCTGGCAGTCAGCCTGCACAATGACGTGGCACTGTCTCGCATCATCAACACCCCTCGCCGCGGCCTGGGAGACACCAGCATAGACAAGCTGCAAGCAGCCGCCAAAGCCCAGGGCACAACGCTGTGCGGCCTGTTGTTCGGCGGCGCGGCGGCAGGGGGTGGCGGTGCGGGCCTGCCGCAGCTGCCCGACCGAAAAGAGCTGGGCCTCACAGCTAAGGCGGCGGCTGCACTGGAAGCTTTCAGAGAGCTTGTGCTGGAGCTGCACCGTGCAGTGGCCAGCCAGCCGCTGGCGCGCGCGATGCAGGCAATAATTGACAAGGTGCGGCTGTTGGGCTTCTCTTGGCTGGCCAGTCTGGCTGGCGTGCTGGCTCGTCTTGCCAGTGCATGGCAGCCTGCATCGAACGGCATTGGACAAGAGCAGCGACATGCCCACTTGCCATGCCCTAGGTGCACCCCATCCCTCCACCCCTTCCACAACCATTGCACTGATTGAATGCATTTCCAAACAGCCCAAACCTCAACACGCCTGCCCGCCACCCTGCGCCGCAACGCAGACCGGCTACGACAAGCACGTGCGGGAGGGCGGGTGCAGCAGCAGCGGCAAGGAGGGCGATGAGCTGGAGCGGCTGCAGCGCCTGGCCCAGCTGGTGCGCTGCTGTTTAGAAAGGTTTCCGACGCCTTTTAGTGAAGGAATGAAGACTGTTGGCCTGTCTGGGCCCGCTGGCGCATGGCCTGTGTCGCTTTGGACAGTACTGCTGCAGGTGGCAGCCGGTGGATTTGGCCAGGCCACGTAGCGCTGCTGGTGCAGTTCAGCAGTGGCTGTCCATTTCAGCGCTGGGGCGCAGCAAGTCCAGCCTCCCAACACCATCCCTCATTACCCACGTTGCAGCTGGCGGCGGCAGCTGAGTATGAGCCAGGCAAACTGTCTGGCGCTGCAGCCTTGGATGCCGCTTTCGATGGGCCCGCAGCCGCAGCCAGAGTGGAGGCTGCTGCAGCGGCAGCCGCTGGAGTGGCGGCAGCAGCGGCGGCAGCGGGCGGCGAGGCAGGGCAAACGCCGCTGGAGCGGGCCCAAAACTTCCTGGACGAAGTCGCCCTCTACTCAGGTGCGCTGGAACAGCAACCGTGCCCAGCACTTTGACCTGTTGCAACTTGTTCGCTGAGTTGTTGTTGTATTTTCGTCTCCACACCGCGCTCCCCTCCCCTCCGCCCCTCACATTTCACTCCATCCACTTGCCTTTGCAACTTGCCCCTTGCAGCGGTGGACGAGGGGGGGCAGGGCGCGCGCGGCGTGCGCCTCATGACCATGCACGCGGCCAAGGGCCTGGAGTATGAGCTGGTGTTCATCCCAGGTGGGCTTGCTGGGTTGGGGTACAGTGATTGGAGAAGGTTGGGATGGCTGTGCATTTGGGTGGGTGGATTGCATCAAGCCATGGCTGGAGTGTGAGCTGGTGTTCATCCCAGGTGGGCTGGGCGGGTGGTTGGAGTTGCTGGGTGGGCGTGAGTGTTTAGGCAGATGGGTGGGTGGGCATCTGGGTTGGTGGATTGTAGGAGTGCAAGCTGGGGCTTGCTGCTTGGCCTCCAAGTATGGGCTGCTGTGCGCCCCAACTAGAATTCCTGTGCTTGCAAGACCTGCTCCCCATCTCCAATTGTGGTCTCGTCCTGCCCTCGCCCGCAGGCTGCAACGACGGCACGGTGCCGCTGCTGCGCAGCAAGGAGGAGGAGCTGGGCGGCAGCACGCTCAGCGAGGAGCGCCGCCTCTTCTACGTCAGCCTCACCCGCGCCAAGCAGCGCCTGCGGCTGAGCCACACGCGGGAGAGCAACCACTACGGCAGCGCGTGAGTTCTCGGTGGTTATTATTTGTGGATTGAGCAAGGCTGCAATAGGCAAGGGGGTTGGTGGACAGGCTTGGTAAGGCATGCTGTGGAGTGCTCGTGGCTGCCGGTTAAACTTTGAGCTCGCCTTGTGTCGATTGCTCCTGCCCCCACGGGGCACCTGTGGAGTTGCTACATTGTGACAATGTGCTTTCCTGCCCGCCATTGCCACCGCTCCGCAGGAAGCCTCAGGAGCCCAGCCGCTTCCTGACGGATGTGGTGCGCGCTGGGCATGCTGTGGTGCGCGGCAAGGACACCGGCCTGCATGGCTCTTGGTCAGATGATGATGGCGACAGCGACTGGGAGCAGCGAAGCAGGAGCAGCAGCAGCAGCCGCAACAGCAGATCCGCGGCAGGGCGTGCGCAGCAGCGGGCAGCCCGGAGCGGCAGCAGCACAGCACAGCGTGGCGCAGCGGGCAGCAGACCAGGCAGCAGCACAGGCAGCAGCATGGGCGGCAGCAGCAGGGCGTCGCCGCCAGGCAGTGGCAGTGCGGCGCAGCGCGGCAGCCCGGCGCCGCCGGGAGGGCCCAGCGCAGCGCAGCGCAGCCCGCCGCCGCCGCTGAGTGCGGCCCAGCAGAAAGCGCAGAGGCGGGGAAGGCGGCGATAGCTGATTTGCTTTTGGCTGTTGGTTCCATCGCCTTCTGTCGCTGCGAGCCCCATACTTTGACGGAGCCTCGTGATTCAAGATTCGGCAATTACATTATCACACATGCGGCATGTCAAAAACGCATTCATGCAAGCAAGGCCGTCGGGAATGACGTACAAATACGAATGCAGGGCAAGGAGAGAAGAACACATGCTGTGCTGCGGCTTGGCAAAGGGGTGCATTGTGGTTGGCTGCTGTTGGCTTGGCTAGTTGTCAAGGAGGCTCTTGGTGAGGAGTGAGTCGAGGGGAATTGAGGAGGCAACTGGGGTGGAGGAGATCCAACCGATTTGCAAGAGATTGATGTGCGTCACTACAGTGTGCAACCTGGCTGCTAGGGTGCCAATGCACATGCGCCACAGCGTGCAAGGCAGAATCTCTAGGACAAACAGTTACAGTGCCTCTCAAACTGGATCGTGAGATCGACAGGCTTGCCAGTCTGGGGCGTCTGGCGGACAGATGGGCTGTGGAAAGAATTGCAGGTCCTGCTGAGATGTGCTGCGGGCGGGGCAAGCCGCTCCGGGGTTCAGCTGCTGGTGCCGTCACCAGTGCCGTTGGGGACAGCAAAAGAAGCAAGCATGCGCAGGCGGGCTATGTCCTCCCTCATCAACGCCAGCTGGGCCAGCAGCTGGTCCTGCAAGTGAGCACCACAAGAGAGCAGTGGCGTAGGATGGTAAGGGCCAGTTCGCACGCAACAATGCTCAGCGTGCCTCCAACCTAACCACACAGGCCAGCTCATGGCGGCTGCCGAGCAGCGAAATTGCAGCAGTTGGGAAACAAACTCACCGCCTCCGCATCAAGCTGAGCCAAGTCGGGCGCTGTGGAAGCCCCCTGCAGGTGCGCCTGGCTGGCTGGCGCCAGCGGCGCCTGTTCAATGCCGGCTGTGCAGGTGATGGTGGCTGCTGCCGCCGCGGCGAGTGTTGTATCGCCAGCAAAGGACAAGCCGGCTGGCGGCGCAGGACTGCCAACTGCCCCCACTGCCGCGCTGCCAAGCCCCATTGCGCCTACGGCTGTGGGAAGCAGCGCCTGCTGGGTGTAAACTAGGGTGGCTGTGGTCACTGTCGCTTCTTCCAGCCATCCGCTGCTGGGGCCGCCTTCAGCCAGCCAGGGCTGCGCACAGCTTCCACCCGCCGCCAGCTGCCGCTGCGGCTGCCTTGCCGGCAGAGCGGCGGGGCCGCGGAGGACAGCAGCCAGGACACATTCGGTTGCTACCACGCGCTGCATCTTGGTCTATAGGAGGAGCAGCAAGTGCAGCCGGCCCATCCACAGGCTGGTTTTGAAGGAAAAAAGCCGCCTTCTCGTGAGGTCCGGGCTGTGGCTAGGGCCTTGCCCTTGAAGTGGTTAGGAGGTGTGCATAACAAGGGCACTCAGGCGTCGCTAGAAAGAGAACGCGTCAGGACTCCTCTGTATACCCCCCCTGTGACCTGGCAGGCCGCGGGGAAGCCAGCCGAAATCAATCAATTGCAGGCCACTAATGCTTCTGGCAGTGCTATCCAAGCGATTGATTGACGGCGGCCAGGCGTTGACTGGCCAACCAGTGGTCGCCTGCCACCGCTGCCGCTGTTGTCCGGTGCACGCCCCTTGCCCCCGCCTGACCAGCCTTTTTTTACAACAGATATCAGTTAGCACAGTGTGTATCTTTGTGCCAGGTTCAGTGAAAGCAACTTACAATCGAAATGCCAGGTTCCGCTCTCATTTGCGCCGCAGCGTGAAGCCGCCGCCGCTGAGCCATCCCGCCGACCCGCCTGCCTCCTCCCCTTCCGCTCCCTCCTCTCCATACTCTGGCTCGTGCGACCAGCACAGCCACCCCTCCTTGTACGCCTGCCGGATGAACTGCTGCACACGCCTGCAAGGGTAAATGGGGGACAGCACTGTGGTGTGACAAGCGGCAGACATGGGTGGCGGCTGCTGTGCCTGCTGCACTTCCCGGCCCCGCCGCCCTGCCTGGCACGGCTGCTTTGCTACAAGCGTTCGACCATCTGCATGGCAGCTTGCACTACTCAAAACACATGCAGGGGCATGCCTCCTAGCAACGACTTGCAGCAGAGCCAGAAGGCCACGAGCAGCTCAGTGTGACGCAGGGCGGCCGGCGCGGCTCACCGGCTGCCGGTGAACGAGGCGCCGGCATCGTCGGTGAACAGCACTTCATCCGCCTCCAAATCGATCACCTGCACACAGGCGTTTTCATATAAGATTGGCCCTATCCGCAAATAAGCAGCCATGAACTGGGGTCCACGGCTTGTGTCCGCCGCGATGCTGGCTGCAGAGCACAGCACACAAACCGCTCACTGCATAGCACAGAACGGCACGGCATGCGAAGCACAAGCGCAAGCGCGGCGCACCTGCAGCTGCGAGGCGGTGAGCGTGTCCAGCGCCTCCCGCAGCGACTGGTGCTCAGCCGCCAGCACCAGTGTGCCTCTGTGGAGGGAGAAGGGCCGCAAGAAGCGTTGGGGTGGAGGGGTGCATGGCAGACGAGCAGCGGTGGCAGGGCGGCACTTGGAGCAGGGCTGTGATACAGCAGCAAGTCGCGATTTTCCTCCAGTCAGTGGAGGCGAGCGCCACACAGCGTGATGACGCACACACACAGCACGCCAAGAGTACTGGTGCGTGAAAACATTGTGTGCACACAGCACACTCACCGCTGCGCCGCCGCCTCCAGCTGCTCCTCAGCAGAGAACGTGGTAGACCAACCCCCCAAACATTACAGCGCGCTGGAGTGGACAAATTTCTGCGCACTTCACACTCACCGCTGCGCCGCCGCCTCCAGCTGCTCCTCTGTGGCGTTCAGCGCTTCGTCTTCCGTCATTGGGTCTGCCCCCACCGTGACCACCAGGCGCGAGGCGGCGTGCAGGAACTGGCGCAGGAAGAGCGTGGGCCGCGTGACTGGGTAGTCCTGGTTGCGGTGGAACTGAGGGGAGGGGAGACAAGGAAGAAAAAACCGGGGTGTGAAGCCGAGGAGGTGCAGTGACAGGAGTAGCCCCGGCAACGGCGCAGCGCCAAACACTTGTTCTCATGCAGCCTGCCAACAAGGCATTGCCGCGTGCCACATTCACCTGAAGGTGCAGCGTGCGCTGCTGGCCCGGCTGCAGCGCCGGCAGCGAGAAACTAAACGACTCGGCGGGGCTGGCCCGCCCACCCGCTAGGCGGGCGTACCAGGGCTGCGCCGGCGGCGGCCGCGGCCGCAGGCACTGCAGGGGGCGGGAGCGCAGGGTTGAGAGGGAAGGATGGTAAGCACCGTTGACTGCCCACTGGGGTTCAGCCGACCCAGCTGCAGCATTGGCCTTCCACAGGCAGGGCCTCGGGCAATGCTTGTTCGAACTTGTATGCAACCCACCTCCAGATTGAGCATTTCTACGCTGGCTGGCAGCACGCCGTCTAGCTCCACTTCCCTGCGCAGCACAGCAACAGACATTCAAGATGACAAGCGTTGGAGCACCTCAGCAGCAGTGGAGGAGCAACCGCAACCGTTGCACCTCAATCCTGTGTCATCTTCCAGATGCATTGCATACCCCCTGCACGCCAGGCAATAGCTCCAGCGAGCCGCACTGCCCAGGAGCTGCTACAACCTCTTGCCCACCTGAAGTGCCGCAGCGACAGCTCCTTCAGCTCCGTCAGCTGGCTCAGGCAGCTGGAGATGCCAGCAGAGAAGGAGGGCCACACGCTGTGGTCTGCATAGGGGAACCGGCGGAGGTAGGGGGGCTGGAGTGGAGTGGAGGCACATGACACCATGCGAGGTGCCTATCCCGCTTGCAAACCCGGACACACAGCGAGCTGCTGACCATAGCAGGAGAGCAGCTATGCAGAGCTTTACACTCATTTCAGCTTGCCTGCGGGGTCTGACTCGGGGGGCGGCATTCCGCACAAGTCCAGAGAAGTGAGGCCCCTGGGCAGCTGGCTGCGCAGCAATGGGCGGTAAGGAACCGGGCAGGCGGGCAATGGTTGGGGGTGTGATATAATATGTGAGGTAGGGGCGGACCGCTCGTGCAACAGCTCATGCAACGGCTCATGCATTAGCTGGAACATTGCGGTTGACCCGCGGGCAGCTGGGCGCTCGCCTGATGGCGCCGATGCTGTCTGGGTCGTTCTGCACATATCCCTCAAACCGCTGCAGCGCGCCATAGTCCTGCACCCATTGTAAACATGAAATCGGCCATTTAGGGCGCATGATTGCCATGTGCGGCATGCAGCACGGCGCGTGCCTTAGTAAACTCCGCAGAACCGGCAGCGCGCGAAGGCAGGCATGCGGCAAGGGTGGGCATAGAGCACCTGGGGAGCCCAACAAGCAACACAATCAGCCACAGCTCACCTGCAGGTTGAGGGAGCCCAGCAGGTCTAGTCCGGCCAGCCAGCGCAGGCAGGGCGCGTTGCGCCGCTTGAACTCCTGCGGGGGGAGCAGGGCCGATGGGCGGGTGGGCGGGTAGGGCTGGCACCTCAACTCAGCCGAATGCAAGCAAACAGAAATCAGGCAGGCCATGCAGGCACCTCAGGCTGCGGTTTCCCAAGGGCTGGCACCCTGTGACAGCAGATCGGTGCACGGGGATTGGTTCATCCCGCCAGCAGGCGCACACACTCACCTCGTCGTTCAGCACTTGCTGCAGGTCGCTCGCTTCCACGGCCTCCAGGGACAGGCCCTCCACCTGGGGATACAAGTTGGGGATACAAGTGAAGCATATGCAAGTCAAGGTGGTGGGCGAGTAGGCTGGTGAGGCAAGAAGCTAACTAAACAGCGGGTGCGTAATGCGACAGAGCAGGCGATCCGCCAAGGCAGCACACCACTATTTTCACCAGGCCTGTGAGCTGCAACACCTCGTGCCCAACTTGAGTGTCGCCCAGCAGCCCCCACCTTTGCCTCAGTAAGCAGGTAAGCTAGCTGGTCCTCTTGCAGGTGGTAGGAGAAGCCCAGCACCCGCGGCTCGCCCGGCTGCGGGCGGTGCAGCCGCACAGTCACGCCGTCGGCCATTCCCAGGTCCTCGTTCGCCTCTGCAATCAGGTGGGTGACAGCCAGATGGGTGGCAGCTGGCATGATAGCAGTTGGATGGACGGCAGAGGGAGGCAGAGGGAGGTCCCCTTCTGCACAGAGCACAACTCAGGCCGGGCAAGGCCAGCATGCGGCCCAGCGAGCAATTGCTCCTACCCCTGCTTTCCAATGAATTCTAGAACTTCACAGGTGCCAAAGTCAACACTCACGCAGGTCGTCGGGGTTGTAGGTGGCGGAGAAGGCGCAGTTTAACGCCCTTCAATCTAACCAACTAAACAGACAAATTCAACAACTCACGCAGGTCGTCTGGGTTGTAGATGGCGGAGAAGGCGCGGAAGTCGTACTGCTGGAAGTCGGCGGCCAGCGACACCAGGTGCACGGTTTCATCCACTTCGGGCTGCAGAGAGAAGGAGAGGACAGGTTGAACACGGGCAGATAACCGTGGTTGTAAACGTGGGCAGGTAAACCTCAAGTGGACAGGGGCCCAACCAGGCGGAACTGATTCGCGTGTCACAGGAGCCCCTGGAGCAGCACAGGTGCAGCACGTCGAAATACAGCAGACTCCTGTCCTAAACACCCGCCGGCCTACGCGCCTCCCTGTGTAGCGAGGTTGCGCGGGCGGCTGCTTGCTACACGAAAGGAGAGTTTGTTCCTGCGCACCCGGTACTGCTCTTCGCTCATCAGCTTGGGCAGCGGCTGGCGGCCATCCTCGTCGAAGCCAGGTGACAGCAGAACGAGAGAAACCTCTTCAGCCACCAGTTCGACCTCGGCCACGCAGCCGTCTCTGCAACAAAGGCGGTGAGTGAGCGTGGACAGGTTGCTGAGGGGGTTGGCGGGATGCATGACCAGGCGGCGCCTCCTGAGCCACCGGCTCAACCGCCGCCACACAGCCATTGCTTGCGCAGCGCTCTTGACCGCGGGGCAGCAGCCAAGCGGGCATGCTTCTCGCTCCCGTTGGAAACAGCACAAGGCCCTCGACAGCAGCACCAGCAGCAGCACCAGAGAGGCTGAGCTCACATGAAGCCCGCAGCTGCGTGGCTGTGCAAAGAGCAGCCCTCCCCCGTCACAGCACCAGCAGTACCAGCAGCCGAAAAAGCTCACATGAAGCCCGCCGCCGCCTGGCTGCGCAGCGAGCCGCCGCCCCGCCGCGCAAGAAAGTCGATCTGGCAGGCCTCCAGCACCAGCAGCTTCTCCACCTGAGGTTGAATTGGAGGGCAAGGAACGGGTGTTTAGGTGCGAGTGGTGGTTCCAGGCAAGGAATAGAAGCCATCAATGCCGGCTGGCTCCCACTGCTGCCGCCGCTGCCGCCGCTGCCGCCGCTGCTGCTGCTGTGAGAATGCAGCTGCGCAACCTTCCGCCTGCGTCACCTCCTGCCGCAGCACTCATTCACCGCCCACCACCCACCCTCCCATTTGCTCTTCAGCCCCGCCCCGCCCCGCCCACCTGGCTGCACAGCTGGCCCCAGTCGATGAGAATGCGCGCCGCCGACACGTCCAGCTCCTGGAGCCGCATGCCGGGTGGCAGCGCCAGCGGCAGCGCCATGTACAGGTCGGCGTGCAGGATCTGTCGTGAACGGGTGAATGGAAAGATTGATTAGTTTGGTTACTATGAAGGGCACGGAAGGGCGAGGAAGGCAGCGGCAGCGCCATGTACAGGTCGGCGTGCAAGATCTGCAATGCAAAGGACAAAAGGATGACTGCGCAGTTACGTGTTTTTCAGGTCAAAGCGAAAGGAAGGCAGCGCCATGTACAGGTCGGCGTGCAGGATCTGTGATGCAAGGGGATGGGTGGAACACTGATCAAGTGACACATTACAGGCGTGCGAGGCAGCAGCGGCAGCGCCCTGCACAGGTCGGCGTGCAGGACCGGAAGAGGAAGGCTGCAGTTGAGCAGCACATTAGTTGGTTGGCAGATTATTGCAGGCAAGGAGGCAAGGCGAACGACTGAACACTGATGGCTTATGCAGCAACAGTTGGCCAGTCAGCATTGCCAGCCCACCTCTAGCGACAGCGGCAGCCGGCTGAAGTCCGCGCTGCCAAAGTGCTGCAGGCTGCATCACAGACAGGGGAGGGAGCGTGCGCACACGGTCAGGTGCCTCAGCTGCCACCGCCGGTTGGGCAGCAGCCACGCTTCGAAAGCAAATCAAGCAAGCAGACCCAAACAACCCAAACAACCTAACTGGCCCACCTGAGGTGCCGCAGCTCGGTGAGAGGAGCCACGATGCGCGACTCAAAGTGCTGCGGATCATGGTCCTCTCCCATTGACTGCAAGGGATAAAAATGAAGCTGGAGTGTGCTTGCGAGACAACCCTTGAAACCGAGTGCTGGCGATTCGCTCTCCCCGCTCATCGACTGCAAAGGCAGGGCGCCACAGGCAATGGTGTCACTGCACGGCTCTCTTTGCAGCATGCAAGCAGGCTGCGGGAGAGCGCAGGGTCGCTCCGCAATTAGATCAACATTGTTAGCATGCCCCAGCAGCCCAACTATTGCCACAATCAAGCTCACCGTTTGGTCGCACGTCAGCTCCAGCACCTGCAGTCTCGGGAAGCGCTTGAACTGGGGCCAGCGGCCGGGTGCCCCCGGCAGCTGCGCACCCCACAGCCGCTCCAGCACCCACTGGTTGCGCGCCGCAAAGTCGGGGTGCGTCAGCACGCGGTTCACGGGCACGTCTGCGAAGGGGGTAGCATTGCCATAATGGGGAGTGAGCATGCTGTGCCATGATGCCAAGTGCAAAGACAGGGTGCGTCAGCACGCGGTTCACGGGCACGTCTGCAGGGGGCGGTTGGGGCAGGAGGTGTGCAACATGGCTTGGGATGTGAGCATGCAGTGCCCCAGTGTCATCGCAACATGCCAACACTCAACAGCCTCCAAACAGTGGACTCATGAAGTGCAACGCTCCCCTTCCCTGCAGCAAAAACCAGCAGCCTAAACGCGCCCCGAGGCAACACGCCCGCAGCAGCAGTGCCAGCCAGGCAGTAGCGGTGCTCACTGGGGTGCACATCCAGATCTGCGATCGTCATGCGCTGCAGCCAGCGCAGCGCGGGCCACGGCAGGTCCGTCATGTACGCCAGGTTGACCTGCGGAAGCAATTACAGAACAGAGAAAACCCACTGAGAGAAAGAATCAATCGTCTGAAAGAGCTGGCTTGTGGAGTTCCAAGGAACTCCACAAGCCAGCCGCCCTTGACAGGCTGCTATTGACGTGGGCATTCCACCCATGCGGCGTTGCCCTGTCCTTCAGCCTTATTCCTCTGCTGCTCCCAGGACCTTGCTGTTCACTGGCGCATCCTCCATTCTTCCCTGAATCCACCAGTGCATGTAGGCAGCAGCTGCCAGGCTGCGCCTCACCCGCAGCGGCGTGGTGGCGGCCGCCTCCCGCCAGCTGCGGCACACCAGCGAGAAGGCCTGCAAGATGGCAGCACAGCGAGCGTCAGCACAAGGGAAAAAGCTCATGCCCGGCACAAAAGTGCCGCATGCTCCAACCACGTGAGCCGGAATGCTGCACCTCACGGAGCAGCCATCCGTCGCCGCCCTTCCCAACAGCCTGCTGGGAACCAAACCTGCAGGTGGCGGCACAGGCGGTAAGCCTCCAGCGGCTCGTCGCCGATCAGCGCCCTCAGCACCAGCCGCAGCATGTCGATGGGCAGGTGGGGGTCCGCCTGCAGAAGGGCAGCAGCCTGCCCCCGTGAGCACTCAGGCAGCGGCGGCGGCGGCGACGGCGGCAGCACAGGATGGAACTAGAGACCGCCGGAAACGCGACATCACACAACCTATAATGCATCGGGGTGCGCCAGGAGGCAGGAGGGGCAGCCAGCGACAAGGCGGCTGTGGCATACGCACCATTCTTGCTGCTGCGCGCTTGCTGCCACTATCGAAGCACCCTCTGTCGTCGCTGAAACAACTGTAAGCTGCGAGCGAGCCGTGCTGTCGTCCCGCCAAGCGGCCGGCGCTTGCGGACTTGCTCTGCGCTTCCTGCGCGTGCACCGCGTCGTTGATCGGCTTCTGAAGATGTATGCACCGCCTATTTCAATCCCCAGGCACGCCATGCAGTGCCAGAGCTCTGCCACGCTGCCGCCCACGCCGCCACGCTGCCGCCGCTGCCGATTCGCCCACCGTTGCCGGCAAGTTGTGTTTTACAGGTTGCCGGTAAGAATCAGAGTACAGTGACAGAGGGTACATATGGTCCATGATGTAGTGCAGACACCTAACTAAGGAGCGGGCAGCAGGAGATGCGAGCGGCCATGAAGGAATCGAGCGGCAAATGAAATGCGACGGCGCCAAGCTAACACAGCTGCTATCACTGAAGTGGGGCGGGCCCGGCGCAGCTGAAGGGCATGGGCAGCCCCAGCGCAGCACGAGCAGCCCACCGCCCAACACAGCAATCCTCACGCAGCTTTATGGGTGGCAGGATGGCAGATGCCTGCTGCAATAGAATGGTGGCAAGCACCCGTCTGGCCAGCCCCTTCCTCCACTTTAATCCAATTCGCAGGCAGCCAGAAGGGTGGCAGACGCCAGCTGGAACAGGACTCCGGCTCCGCAGCCACCTTCCGTCTAGAATAGGAAGGTTTACTCCAGCTCCGCAACCACCTTCTTCTTGCGCGCGGGCTTGAGCTGCACGGAGCCGGGCGCGCTGTGCGCGATGCGGTTCTGCGTCTTGCGCCGCTCCGAGTCGATCTGTGGCCATGGGGACGTGGGGCGAGCACGGGAGGGGGGCATTGCAGGTAGGTAGACAAGTGCGGCATGCGGGAGGGGCTGCACACTGCCAGCAAGTGAGGATCATGCATGGCGGGGCACGTGCAGTGACCGCTGCCTCCAATGCATGCCGCCGAAAAGCCAGCAACTATCCACTGCGGCACACAGAGGGCGCTAGCGTCCAGCAAGCTAAGGCGCAATGCTGCCCCCACCTGCGTGCGCCGCAGCTTGGCGGCCTTGTAGATGGGGGCCGGCAGGTGGCGGTGCCGCGTGATGCGCGCCACCTCTGCGACAAGATGGTGGAGGGGCGAGGGCCACAGGGCAGCTGTTCAGCGCAGCTGCATTGGAAGGAGGCGCCATTTCAGCAGCCCTGCGGCACTAGCGTCTGGCAGGCGCCCTCGCTGCTGCACGCAACTTGAACCTCTCCCAGCCCCCAGGACTGCACGCATGCCTTTGTCTGTCTATCCATCCACAACAGGCCTTCCTCACCCGGCAGGTGCTTGTGCCGCTCCACCAGCGCCGCGTTGTACTGCTGTCGCTTGCGCTCCCGCGGCAGCAGCGTGCCCAGCTGCTCGCTGGCGTTGGCCTTCCACACCCGCACATTCATGTCGTCGGAGCCTGCGTGAAGTGGAGTGATGGGGCAGGGCGGTGATTTAGCCAGAGGTTGGTGGGGTCAGCCAGGAGTGGGGATCAGCAATTCCTTGACCAAAGGGGGCGCCGGGCAGCGCCAGTGGTGGCAACTTGGCACCGCCGCCTCCAGCATTCCCGCATTTCACAGCATGCCAAGAGAACTCCCGCATATAACGGCATGCCAACAGAGCTTGCACGCCGGCAGGAAGCGCGCATGGCCCCTGCCACCCAACCAGGCCTGCAGGCGCCTCACCTGAGAAGACGTAGGTGCCATCTCCGGAGAGGCGCACGGCAAAGACGCGCTGCATGCGCTTGGTGTGGTATACGTCGCGCGAGTGGCCGCCGTTGAAGGTGAAGATGCGCACTGCAAGGAGGAGGAAAGGGGAGGACAGGGAACAGATGATGAGCTGTGTGGTGCTTTGATTGAGGCAAGGTAGCTGCCGCCGTTGAAGGAGAAGGTGCGCACTGCGGCACAGACAGCCAGGAGGGGTGAAGTTGCACTTTAAGAGGTTTGAGACGACGTTGGGCACACTCTGCTGCATGCCGGCGTTTGGCAGCACGTTTGGCCGGGCAAGGGCTGGCCAACGAGTCGTGCAAGCTCAACGGATGCAGCTGCAAGCTGGAGAAGCAGAGCTGCGTCCCTGCAGCACCATGCACTGTTGTTCACCTGAGCGGTCGTAGGACCCCGCCACAAACTCGCGGCCCGTGGGCGAGTAGTCCACATCCTGAGGGGGGAAGAGGGAGGGAGGTTGTAACTCAGGTTGGCGGCAGAGTGAGCTCCAAGGCCCAGCAGCCCAGCCAGGCCCCAGCGCAAGGCACATGCACCTGCCACCACACCCAGCAGGGCGGCCCCAGCTTTCAGCTCCCACCCCAGTGCCCAGCCCTCTCCCCCTCACCATGACAGCTTCCACCCCATCCCAGTGCACCAGTGCACCAGCCCCACCCCTCCCCAGCTCACCATGACCGCCGACACAAAGTCCTGGTGCACGCACGAGGCGGAGGCCAGGCGCCGCATGTCGTACGTGTACAGGTTGCAGTCCTCGTTGGCGGCTGCGGCCGGTGGGGGGCACGCGAACGGGCGGGTGAGCACAGTGCAGTGAGCAAGAGTGGGCTGAGGTGCAGAGTGGGGTGCTTGTTGGCAACAGAAGTGGAGGGCCAAGCAGCTTGCAAGCACGCTGAGAGCAGAGCTGAAAGCCGGCACTGGTCCAGGTCAATGTGAACCCCAATCAATATTTGACTACAATGCAAGCTGCGCACCCGTGAAGTTGAAAGCTTCCATGGGGTTCCACGCAATCGCATTTGTCTTGGTCTGCAAGCAAAAAAGGGCAAACATGGAAGAACGGCAGGCCCTCAGCATGAGAGCAAACGGCAGCCTCAGCGCTACACTGAGAAACCAGTACCTTACGGACTGAGTCGAGCACATGTGCACATCACGACTGACGCGGCCGCCAGCCAAACAGCGCAATGCGCACAGCACGCTACGCGCCTGCATGACCAGCTTGCGGATGGGCGTGTTGCTGCGCAGGTCGTACAGCGCGATGCCTCGGTCGCTGCCCGTGGTGGCAAACACATCGGGCTCAGCGGGGTTGAACCGCACTGCACGGGACGGGCAGGCAGGGTGGGGAGGGAGGGAGCGGGTGAGTGAGTGAGGAGGTATTTTAAGCACATTTGTCTGTACTTGTGGGGGAGGGTAGTGAGCGGGTTGATTTAGGGCGGCGTGCAAGGGTGGTGTGCAGCAAGCCGAGCAGGAGGGCAGGTGCACATGTGCTTGGACTGCAAGCACTTGCTCTGGCATGTTGTGTCGGTCGCTCTGCTCCCCCCCGCTCCGCACCTGACGTGATGGTGTCTGCGCCCCAGCTGAAGCTGTGCACCGGCTCGCTGCGCTCGTGGTCCCAAATCTCCACCGCAGCGCCCGCAGTTGCAAACTGGGGGCGGTCCCAGTGATGGTCGATGGCGCGGAACGCATGCTTGCCTGGAGAGCAAAGTTGTTGATGGCAGGCACATAGAAGAGAGAGCAGAGTTGGCCGAGGCACATTGTTTGGTTGGTACAGCGGCTCAGCAGGCAGCGCAGCGGAAGGCGCACGTGAACGTGGTGTCGGGGGGCCGCAGCCTGTGACCGCCAGCCGTGTGGGACCACCTGACACAGCCCACCGCGCTGCAATCACATCCGGCAACTGCGATTGTGCCCTGCAAGCCAATCAGCGCCTCACCCTAAAACTCCAGCACGACAACATTTGCCCACTGCAAACTAAAATAAGTCACCCCTCACCCGAGAACTCCAGCACAGGCTCCTGGTCCTCCTGGATCGGGCCGCCGTCAAACGGCGCAAATGGCACCTGTGCGGGCGGGGGCAGGGGCAGGCAGCGCGCAGTGACGTGCTTTGCCACAGCGGCAGCCGCAGCAAGACTGGCTCGATCAACCCATTCTGGCAGGCCCGCCACTATGCAGGCCCACCACCACCCCAGCCCACTCAACCCCAGCCCCTCCCGCTGGACACACCGACCCAACCCCTCCCCTGCCCTCAGCCCACCTTCCACAGCTTCACGGTGCAGTCTGTGGAGCAGGTGACGCAGGCCTCGCCGTCGGGCGTCACTCCAATGCCCTTGATCTGCCCCGTGTGCCCCACCAGGCGCCGCAGGCAGCGCCGCGCCGGCACGTCCCACAGCCGCACGTCGCCATCGGCGGAGCCTGCAGCGGCAGTGACGGGCAGTGCGAGGACAGGTGATCAGGTGGCAACGATTTGCCCAGCTGTGCTGCAGCGGCCTCACAACCTGCACGGCGCCGCAAGAGGCAGCCACAGCCCCGCCAGCACAGCGCAGGGCCCAGCAGCAGCAGCTCGAAGCGGCACACGTTGGCGCAGGCCGCGCCACCGTCCCAAGCCTCATAAGTTCCGCCGGCCGCGCACCCGACAGCAGCGAATTGAGGCGGCGGGGGTTGCGGGCAAGGCACGTGATGCCATCGTCGTGTGTAAAGGAGGCCAGGAAGGGCTTGGCAAACACGCGCTCCAGCTTGGCTGCACACAAAAGCAAGGCGGGGATGAAGCAAGAAGGGGTTGAGCAGCAGCAACTGGCAAACACGCACTCCAGCTTGGCTGCACACAAAGCCAGGTAGGCCAGGGAGCTTGTTTAGCAGAGCGAAGCGGCAGCAGCAGGGGGTCCATGCGGTATGTCGGGCATTCGCCCCTTGGTCTACAGGCAGGCACCCGGCCACTTGCACGCTGCGTCAGCCGCCCGCCCAGCATTGAAGCCACAGCCGAGGATCGCACGCCATGCGGCAGGCAGGCAGGCAGGCAGGCAGGCAGGCAGCAGCAGCAGCGGCGGCAGCGGCGGCAGCGGCGGCGGCGGTGGCAGCGGCAGCAGCAGCGGCAGCGGCAGCAGCAGCGGCAGCGGCAGCAGCAGCGGCAGCGGCAGCAGCAGCAGCAACTTGCTTGACAGGTCTACAAAATTAACTCACCTGCATTTAGAGCGCGAGTATACTCCTTGGCCTTCTCAAAGGGGTGCAGCGTGGGGTCCAGGTTGCGGTGCACCTGCAAAATTTGGGTAATGAAATCAACTGCTCGAGCGCACAGCAGCGCGCGGCACCACCTGCCGGCATCACATGCTCAGTCCATTTTCCCATTGACGCTTCGGCGACATGGAATCTTTACGGCGCGCCTCGTTGCGTTCGCTGCACAGCGCAACAATTGCAGCCGCAGGCAGCGCTTCAGGTGCCAAGAGCAGAACTACCAGCCCGCACCTTCTGCACATCCTGTGCCCGCTCCCGGGTGTACACCTCCTCCGACCTGTTGATGGTCTTCACCTTCATTGTTGCAGCTGTTGGGTGCAGTTCAGCTGCAGCATGGCAGGAGGTGGAGGCGCTCGGGATGCAGCGGCAAGACTGGCGGCGGCAGCGGCGGCGCACACCCGGCGGCTGCTGCTGCCGCGGCTTTGCGCAACTGCATGGCTTCGACATAGGTGTTGGCGTATTTGCAAAGAGTAGGGAGGGCCGCCGCGCACCTGCGGAGCGCGCTTGCACTCGGGCGGGGTCCTTGGCGCGCGCTGACCTAGCGCCGCCGCATGCTAGTTGCTTACTAGCAGATGCTGCTCGGCTGCAAAATGCCACACGTCGATTTTGGGCAGGTCGGTCGCTCGACGGTGGCCAGGGGCGGCTGCGACTTGTGCAGAACACCGTCGATGCTCACCGGAACAATTGGCTCGGCTCTAGCTCTGGAGAGGTTCCGCCGTTCCTGCATGAAAAAGACGTGCCGCATGGGCTCGCTGCAAGGCCTGCTGGCGCCATCAGCCAATTGAGCAGGAATCATCGCGATCGCTGAGCAAGGTTCGGCGCTCGCAAGCCCCCGCGGGCAGCAGCCGCCTGCAGGGCTTCTCCCGCCCTCCAAACTTAGGCCGGTTTGGCTCACCATCCGCTCCACCCTGCCCAGCAAGCTGTCCTCAATCAACTGCAGCTCACGGTTGGTCCTGTGCAGCACCCCCTGCGGCCTGGCAGGGGCCAGTGCGGCAGCCGCCGCCGGGCGGCCGCCACGGCCTAGGCGCTGCGAGCTGCTGACGCCGCCCTGCCCTGCAGCCCTGCCGCCAAGCCATGACCGGCAATGGGGCGGTGGCGCCTGGGCAGGCGGCCAGCGGCGCTGCCAGCGGCAGCAGCGATGAGGGCGCAGCGGCGGGCGCAACGCCGGGGCGGCAGCTGCGCAAGCGCACGGCGCTACACATCACAGATGAGGCTCTGTTCTTTGAGCTTCAGGACGAACTGCTGGGAATTGAGCGGCGGCCCGCCAAGAAGACCCCCAAGGCCAAGCCAGCAAGCTCAGCTGCCGCGACTGCCACCGGCGGCAGCAACGGCAGCGCCAGCCGCGGCGCTGGCCCGCTGCCTAGCACCCAGCAGCGCTCAGCCACGGCGGCAGCTGCTGCCATGCCAGCAGGCAGCCTGAACGGCAAGACGCCAGCCCACAAGTCGCAGCAGAGTGCCAGCTCCAAGTCAGGAGGCGCGCAGCAGCGCAGCACAGACGGCAAGCCACCGCCCGGCAGGCAGCAACAGGCAGCAGCAGCAGCCAGCCAGCCCAGCGCGCTGGCTAGGCCACCCCACCAACCAGCAGCAGGCAAACCAGCTACAGCACCCAAAGTAGCAGCAGCAGCAGTCATAGCGACAGCAAAACCAGCACCTGAGCTAGCAGGGGCGGCAGCCCCAGGAGCAGCAGCGCCGGCTGATGCGGTCGGCGGCCGGCCAGCCAAGCGCCTCAAAGCCACGCTTGTAGCCAATTTTGTGGCGGCCGTGCGAGCAACTGACTACATTGACAGGTAGATGCTGTTGCATTGGAAAGCCGGCCAGGGCCTGAGAATGCCTGCAAGTGTGGCGGCAGCGCAACTCAGCACTGCATGGCCATTCCGGTGCCCGCCGGCCTCCCTGCCTCGCGCTGCCCCGCCGGCCCTGCCATGCGCTCTTGCTTGCCTGCCCCGCTCCATGAGCCACCTCAGCGCTCTGTCTGACCTCAAACATTGCAGTGACGAGAGCGACTTTGAGAGCAGCGGCAGCGAGAGCGAGGAAGATTACTCGGACGCGGCGGAGGGAGCAGCCAGCGGCAGCGAGGACGACAATCTGCGCGACCCCGCGGCCCGCATGGCAGCCGAGGTGGGGCTCAGCGCCCACGGTCTGTCTGAGGAGGAAGCGGGGCTGCTGCCAGCTGGCGCCAGCGAGGCTGACTACGTGCGTGTGCGCAACGCGGTGCTGTGCCACTGGCGCGCGGACGTGTCACGCGTGCTCACAGAGGCAGCTGCGCTAGCGGCGGTGCCAGAGGCAGACCAGCCCTACGCACTGGCTGCCCACCGCTTCCTGTCGGTGTTGGGGTACATAAATTTTGGGGTGGCCCCGGCGCTGCACCGCCACGTTGCTGACGCGCCGCAGGCAGCTGGGTCGGTCGTGGTCATCGGCGCGGGCTGTGCAGGGCTGGCGGCGGCACGCCAGCTGCGGGCGGCGGGCTACAAGGTGGCGGTGGTGGAGGGGCGGCAGCGCCCGGGCGGCAGGGTGTGGACGGAGCGGCTAGAGGTGCGTGTGTGGGAGGGCTGGGTATGGGAGGGGAGGGGGCGGGCCTGGGCGGACGGCTTGTGGGACCGCTCGTGCCAGCAGTGCAGCGCAACCAGTGTGAAGCCGGCGTTGTGTTGTATCAGGGCTTGCCTGCCGCAGTGTCTGGCTTGTTGAATTTCCTCACTGCAGGCCCGCCTCAGTTGCTTGCTAGCCCACCAGCAGCACTTAAGCCGTGCCTGCTGCTCCGACCGGCCCAACTGCATACCTCGCAGGCCCAGGGCACGCGTGCCGTGGCGGACATTGGCGGCTCCATCATCACCGGCATCGACGGCAACCCGCTGGCGGTGCTGGTGAAGCAGATGGGGCTGCACATGGCCGACATCCGCAGCGGTGGGTGTGAGGAGGCGGTGTGATTGAAACGGTGGGCAAACGGGCCTGCACGTGGTCGACATCCGCAGCGGCAGCCTGCTGCCCTGAGGCTCTTGTTAGCCTGCTGGCCTCCGCTCTGCCCCTTTCCACATGCACCACCGCTGTACTGCCCCGTGCTGCCTCTCTGAGAGCAAATCTGCTGCCCTCGCCCTTCCCTTGCCTCTGCTCCAGACGCGGTGCCGCTCTACTTTGGCGACGGCTCGGAGCCGGCGCAGCAGCTGGACGAGGCGGTGGAGCAGCTGCACAACGACCTGCTGGACGAGTGCACCGACATGAAGGTAAGGAAGGTTTCAAGGCAAGGAGAACCACATGTTGTTGTAGTTAGCATTTGTTGGGTGTTGCTAGTTGGTGCACACAGATGGGCGGTCGCTGCGGCTGCACAGCGACTTGAAGGCCTGCGTCACATGCTCCGGAGCTCCTGCTTGCTGCCGAGCCTTGTGAAGTTTGACGTACTGCACTGCCGCTGCAGGCGCTGTACGAGAAGACAGGCAGCGACGCCTCGCTGGGTGGGTGGCAGCCCCCAGGGATGGGAGAAGGCCGCGGCGGGCAAGGGTTGGAATGCCCTACGCCTGCAGCAGCAGCTGGCGCTCTGCTGACTAGCAGCCAGCATGGCTGGTCTTGCCACGAGGCTGAACAAACCATGCTATGTTTTGCATGCAAATGCAGGCGCCTCCCTGGAGACGCTGTGGGACGCTCACAAGGGCGGGCTGCTGGCCGAGGCGGGCGGCGGCGATCCCCAGGCGGCAGCCAAGGCGCGCAAGCTGTTTGACTGGCACATCGCCAACCTGGAGGTGGGCTGCTGAGCGGCAGCTTCAGTCGGCAGAGCTGGGCTTGGTGCTGCGATGCACAGCTTGAATGCATGGATGCAGCTGATGACCAGCTGTGACATGCTGGACTCAGTGCACCCCTGCTGTTTGGCACACGCATTCACGCTGCCCCACCCATTTGTTATGTGTTGAGCCCGGCACTGAACCTGCTGCGATCCACCGCCTCCTTTGAACACAGTTTGCCAACAGCTGCCGCGTGGACTCGCTGTCGCTGCGGCACTGGGACCAGGACGACCCCAACGAAATGCTGGGCGCCCACACATTCCTGCCAGGTGCTCTGCGCTGCTCTGCTTGCCTTTGCTGCGCCGCTTCTGCGTTGGCACATTTGCCCTGGCTGTAACCTGCCGTGCTTTCGCCGGTCCTGTGTGCACCTGCTTGCACCTGCCTGCACAGTGGCTCTGTTTCATGGCAAGCCGCCATTCCCCGCCCCTGGGCGTTACCCTCTGCAGGCTGCAACGGGCGGTGGGTGGCAGAGCTCTGCCGCGAGCTGCCCGTCTTCTACGGCAGCCCGGTGCGGGAGGTGCGTCACTGCGCCACAGGTGCGCCCTGCATGCTGACCTTGTGGTGCCGATCTGCGCTGAGACCAGTGCTGTTATGTTGCATTTGGCACGCTGTCGGATCTCGCCCGACCCGCTATCGTGCTGGTGACCAGTCGCCACTCGATTCAAACCAGACCATGGCCAATTCATCCTGACCGATCCTCCTCCCGCCGCCGCCCCCTCACTCTGTGCAGGGGTGGAAGTTCAGACGGACACGCACTGCCTGAGGGCCGATGCTGTGGTGGTCACTGTGCCGCTAGGTGTGCTCAAGGCGCCAGACGGCCCCCGCTTCTCGCCGCCACTGACGGCCCGCAAGCGCGGCGCCATCAAGCGCATCGGCTTCGGCTGCATGAACAAGGTGGGTCTGCAAAGACGTCTTTCTTGCTGGAAGGATTGCGGGGTGGTTTACATCATGCTGGCGTGGTGCTTCACGCCCACCCAGCTCCATCACAGCGCTTCACAGCAAGCCATGCCCTCTCCCCCGCCACGCTTCACCAGCACTTCGACTGCTGCCCTGCCCCCTTCTTGCTGCCGCCGCTCCCACGGTTGCAGGTCATCCTCCTGTTCCCGCACGCCTTCTGGGGCGACGACAAAGACATGTTTGGGCGGGTGGCGGATGTGCCTGAGGTGCGCAAGAGGTTGGAGGGGGATCGTGGAAGCAGCAGCTGGGGAGCAGCAGCTGGGGAGCAGCAGCTGGGAGGCAGGATGCACGTGGGTCTGTCTGTACATCCTGCCTCGATACATGTAGAGTTTGGCGACTTGCGCCGCCGCCGCTCATGTGCCCTTCACAATTCAACCCTCTGTGTGCAGGAGCGGGGGGAGACGTTCCTTTTCTACTCGTATGCGCACATTAGCGGCGGTGCACTGCTCATTGGGCTGTGCGCAGGTGGGTTTTGCTGGACATGCTGCTCTGCTACGGGCTGGGCAGAGGCTCGCCTTCTGCCACTGCTCAGGCCACCGCCTGCCGCTGAACTCATGGGTCTGCCTTAAGGCACGACTGAACATCCTGTGCGTGTTGAATCAATGCCACATGTTGAATGAATGCCACTGCCCGCAGGCGAGGCAGCAGAGGCGCTGGAGCAGCGGTCGGCGGCAGAGGCAGCGCGGCGTGTCATGCGCCTGCTGCGCGGCATTTTCGAGCCGCGAGGCGTGGAGGTGCCGGCGCCCTTGCAGGTGGGTCGCCTAAAGTTGGGGCTGAGGTGCATGGCATGGGTTGATTTGAGTTTCCCAGGCTTGGTTGAGCTCTGCTGAAGGCACCCAGCATCTCCCTGAAGCTTGCACTACAGGGTCTCCCTGCCCAGCTGCCGTACTTTGCATGCGCACCCCGCCGATTCTGCCTGGCCCTTCGGAGTCGTGTCCCTGCTGACCTGCTGCCGCGTGCATCCACCGACTTGTGTGGTGCAGGTCATGACGACACGGTGGGTTGCCGACCCCTTTGCCCGAGGCTCCTACTCATCAATGCCTGTGGGCACGCGCGGCGGCAGCGACTATGACTGCCTTGCGGAGAGCATGGGCGGCCGGGTGAGCTCTGATGGCACAGCTGCAGGCATTCCAGAGGCAGCGCAGGCGTGCGCGCAGTGTTGAGTCGCATGCAGGAGCGTGCGCATGGTGCCATGGTGAAGCACTGCATGTCATGCCATCTCTGCACTGTGTGGCCTCCCTGCCTGGCCGCAGGTGTTCTTCGCTGGTGAAGCCACAACGAAGAAGTACCCGGCCACCATGCACGGCGCCTTCCATTCAGGCCTTGAAGTGGTGAGCACCTGTGCTTGGCATTCCCCCCATATGCTCTGCACTGCACTGGGGATGGTGAGGCTTGTGCAGCGCCCCGCTGAGATTCAGAGCCAACGCACCAGTGTGAGTGACCACAACGCACCCCCCAGGCGGCCCTGCCCACTCACAAGCCCCCTTGCTGGGCTCCCACTGCTGGCCTGCCACAGGCTGCAAACGTGGATGCCACACTAAGGCGGCTGCGCGCACTTGGCGCGGCAGGCACAGCGGCAGACCTAGCAGCCGCCGACCAGGCGGCGGCAGCTGAGCAGCAGGCAGCGGCGGCAGCAGCGGCAGGGGCGGCGGCGGTGGAGGAGGAGCCTTTGGAGGTGGACGCTGAGGAGGCGGCAGAGGGGGCGGCAGCAGTGGAGCGGCAGCTTCAGCTGGCGGGGGAGCTGCGCCAGCTGTTCAGCAGCGGCCGACCCGACTGGGAAGCCGGGTGCATAGCTGCCATCCACATCCCCGACGGCACCAACGGCAGCGGCAGCGGTGCAGCCGGCAGCAACGGCAGCACAGAGCAGCAGAGCCGGAGCTTGCTGCGGGTGGCCGTGAGCACCGGCAAGGGCAGCGGGGGGCGGAGAGCTGCGGGGCAGCGGTTCCTAGCGGTGCCCACTTCAGCGGCGGAGGCTCTAGCAGAAGCCCCATCTCGCGAGGCCCAGCTGGCCCTGCTGCAGTCCCTGCCAGAGTGGCGGGCTGTGGGGCGGCAGGCAGCTGAGCTGGGCGCACTGGCGGCAGCTGCGCGGCGGCAGCGCGCCGGTGGTGGCACACATGCAGGCGGCGGCGCGCAACCAGCGGCAGCAGCGGGGGTGGCAGCGGCAGACAGGAGGCAGGGCAGGGGCCGTGTGTTTCTCATCCCCCAGAGAATCCGGCTGCGGCAGTGACAGGCCGCCATGTGTAAGCTGCGCAACTGTGGCTGGTGCAGCGCGCAAAGGCAGGGCAGGCGGAGTGTGACGGCAGTAGCGTGCAAGGCGGCGGCACGCTCCCGCCATACCATGGCTGTGCAGAGCACAGCCAGCAGCTGCACTCTACAGCTTGCAGGAGGGGAGCTGAGGCCTGCTGGGGGTGTGAGACATGCCCTTGGGAGGTGGTCTGACCAAGGATTCAGAACTTGTGGCCCTGAAGAAACTACTGTACCATGACGCACCCCAGACGCAGCTTCTTGGGGTCGCTGAGCGTCGGACGCACATTGCCGACTATAAATGGGCTTCCCATCTGACGTTCGCCAATTGATCGCAAGTTCCCGCCCCCCTCAAAGGTACCACCAGCTGCCACCCCACCTGCCACACCACCACACACGCGCGCGGCGCGCTGAAACACGCACCTCGCGACGCAGACTCGCGCAACAGCAACAATGAGCGACATTCCCGCCCGCTCCCGCCGGAGGCTCTCTGGCGCGGGTAACGCTGCCGCCGTCGCCGCCGCCCCTGCCGGCGTGGAGTCTGACGGCGTGGAGCGCCAGCGAGAGCGCAAGAAGCCCGGCCGCAAGCCGGCCACCTCCGTCCTGTGCCAGGTGGGTGCAAGTTCACGGCCGGCAAAGCTGCTGTGTGTGCGCCAGGGGGCGTTGCAAGCGGGCGCCCGAGCGGCCCGTTCCCGCCGTCGCCCTTGCGCCGCTGCTTGCACTGGTCTAGTCTTCACAGTTTTCCAGACGGAAGTGCCCCTCTGAAAGCGCTCAGCCTGTACCAGGGCCCCACAAAAGTGCAGGGCAAGTTGAACTGTAAGGCCGCCGCCCATGCGCCGCCGCCGCCTTAGTGAGACGGACCTCCGTCCCACTCCTGTGTACAGGTGGCGGGGTGCGGCGCCGAGCTCCTTCGCCCCGGAGCCACGGCGGGGCGCGACTACTACAGCCGCTACCGCATCTGCAGGGAGCACTGCATCGCGCCACAGCTCATCATCGACGGCAAGCCCCAGCGCTTTTGCCAACAGGTGGGCAGGGCTGGGGATGCGCTTGGGATGCCACAGCACTGCCTGTCGTAGACTGGATAACCATGACTGTGTGCAGCACTGGCTGGTGAAGGCTGCATGCACTTGTTGCCAACCGCCACTCCCACCAACCGCCGCACCCACCCTCCGCCTCCCCCTCCCCTTGCAGCACGGCCGCTTCCACGACCTGGACAAGTTTGAGCCCAACCGCCGCAGCTGCATCGCCGCGCTGAGCCACCACCGCCAGCGCCGCCGCACCTTTGGCGGCAAGCAGGGCGGCCGCGGCGGCAAGCAGGGCGGCAGCGCCGACCCCCCCGCCCCCCAGCGGCAGGAGCAGCAGGGGCAGCGGGCGGCGGCTGTGGCGGCGGTGCAGGCGGCCCTCCCAGGCACGCCCTGCCACAGCTTTGGGTGCTGCCCCAGTGACAGCGAGGCAGCCACCCCAGCCACCCCCGTCTGCTTTGCGGGAGAGAAGGGCAGCCGCTGGCAGGGCGCCAGCTTCGCGCCAGCGCCCGTTGCCCCGATGGCAGTCGCCCCTGTGCCGCCAGCCGATGCCCTGGCTTTTGCGCCGCCACGGCAGGCTGCCGCCGGCATGGGCGCAGCCCACCAGCCCACCGCCTTCAGCGGCCTTGGGCCAGAGGCGGCGGTGGCTGAGGTGCCAGGGCCGCTGTTCCCGCAGCCGCAAATCAGCACCAGCAGCAGCGAAGAGCTTGCAGAGGTGCGCTGCGGCCCTTTTTGTTTGGTCTGCTTGTTTTTTTGTGTGGCTGCATGGGTGGCTGGTTGGTGTGTATGTTTGGCTGCATGAGCGGCTTGTGCAAGGCAGCTAGACAGCAATTGCTGTAGCATTAAGCCCCATCAAGTACTCAGCAGCTGACGCTCCCCCCGCCTGCCTCCCCCCTTTCCCCCTGCCTGCAGCGCTGGCTGGCTGAGGTGCTGTTTGATGGCGCACCCGCCGATGTGAAGAGTCCATACGAAGCATTGCTGGTGTCTGATGTGTGGTGAGCGAAGCACCACAGCATAGTCTGCCCACCACGCCACGCCGTCTGCCCACACAACGCCGTTTGCCGCCCACACAACGCCGTCTATCCTTTGCCCATTTACTTGCGAAGCAGCGCCTTTGGCTGCCCACCACGCCATTTGCCCATTGACTTACGAAGCGGCGCGCTTGGCTTGCGCTGCCACAAGTTTGCATTTTTGCTGTTTGCTCCAATTTGTCGTCCGTCGTCCGGCCCACACTCTTTTGTTTGAACATACTCCTTCCCTTGCACCCGTACTAGCCACCCAAACTTGATCCATACCCCCTTGTGTATGCCGCATGCCGTATAACCCCCTTGCTTCAGCTCTCACAGTCCCCCTTGCCTTAACAACGCTCTCACAATACGCACACGCCACAAGGCTTGCGCGGCCCAACGCTCGCAACCTGCTCGTGTACTGGCTGGCTTGCAACTGCCAGCCCATGAGCCCCTTGCCCCTCCTGTACGACCCCCAGCCCCCTTGTACACTCCTCACGCTCTACTCTACTGAAACCTCTGTAAACGCCTCCTGGTTCGTGGTGATAACCGTGCACAAGTGTTTACAGCGAGTGGGGAGGCTCCTCAACATGCCAAGTGCATACAGCCAGTGACACCAGCTGAGCCGAGCAGCGCCTCGCTCAGTCTGCCAGGCGGCGGCCCCTGCCCTGGAAAGCCCGGAACCGCGCGTCGCTGGGGTTGGCCAGGTTGGCTGCCTGCGCAATAGTGAAACACACATGGGAGGCGGGGCGGGGGAGCAGTAGTGAGGTGGAGTGCAAATCATCCTGCGGGGCCGCCCTTGAGCAGGCGCTGAGGCACATTGCCATGCTTGTTCTAACTGCACCAGCAGCCTGCCTGCCGCCGCGCCTGCATGCCCCCGCGTCCCATCCACCCAGCCAGCAGCTTGCAACCAATCAAGCGCACCTGCACAGGCACGCGGCCGATGCCGTGCTGCAGGCAGAGGCGCGTGAGCCAGCGGGGCGTGCGAATGACAACGCGCCCGCTGGCTGCCGGGTACACGTCTGTGAGGAACCAGTAGCTGCAGGGCAGGGCAGGAGGACAGAGGAAAATAGCTTGTCAGATGCAGCAACGGGGGAGTGGCGGTGGGCGGAGAGGGGCAGAGGAGCGCACGGCTGGCACCGGTCAGCACGTGCAGGTGTGGCCATGCGCACCAACTGCATACCTCCAGCAAGCAACAATCTGGCTGGGGCATACACGTCTGTTTAAGTCGGGAGGCAGCCAGCACAGCTGCCATGCGACCATCACGCGCCCTGCAGGGCAGCCCGCCCTGGCAACAAATACAACAGACTCACACATGGCCCATCAGGATGCCCAGCACGTCCGGCCAGATGTTCTGGCCCATGAGCAGGTCCAGGGCCACAAAGGCAAAGGCCAGGTGCCGGCCCTGCAGCTGCACAATGCCAAACAGCGAGACCTGCGGGCAGCAAGGGAAACAAGGGTGGGGCAGGGCGGTGGTGGGTGGGCTGGTTTTCGGGAGCGGCATGAGAGAGCAGACGAGCGGGCGGATGCGCAGGGCAGGCAGGCGCACCGGGCGCTACGGAGCATTGCTGTGTGCCACACTCACCGGCGCGGTTGCAAACTGCTTGGACCAGAGGTAGATGAACATGAAGACGAGGGCGGGGCCGTGGAAGGGGGCCACAAACACGGGGGGCAGGAAGCGCGACAGCAGCCAGGAGAACAGGTCAAAGCCGGGGCGGGGGGAAGGGGGTGTGAGGCAGGGCAGGGGGGCTATGAATCACTTGTGAGGAGGTGGGGTGCGACAGCTAGAACTGCACAGCATTGAACAGCCCTGCGGGGGCACAGGCAAGGTGTAGACGCAGGAGCAAACATAACATCGGCCCCTCGGCACGCTCAGCTGGGCTGCATCTGCCAGCAGCAGCGCACACCCTGGGGCCCCCCGCGCACCAGCCCGGCGATGCAGCCCACTCCGACCATGGTGATGCCGTCGGCTGTGTTGTGTGAGAAGCGGGCGCTCTCATAGGCGCTGCCATACTTGGCACTGCGATTGGTGGGTGCACAGCCGACAGCGTTCAGGCCGCTGCAGTTCTCCTGAGCAACTTGCATGCGCTGCGAGCGGCAAGCGCTGCAGCCACTGCATGCATCTGCGGCAGGCGGGGGGAGGCTAGCTGCGGGCGGCACTCACAGCCAGACCAGCTGGAACAGCCAGTGCAGGGAGGGCCGGCCAATGAAGCTGTAGGTGGTCACCAGCCGCCACACCTGCGGCGGAAGCGGCAGCATAATTCGAGCTGGTGCAAGGGCCGAGGGATAGGGATCGCCTGGCGTGCGACGGCAAACCGACGACCGCCGTACGGCGGTGCTGCTGGGCGCGCCGGACCATCCCTGGATGGCCGCGGCAGGCCCCCTGCCGCACCTCTGGCACCATCTTGAAGGTCAGGCTCCAGTTGTGGTACAGCTTCATGAGCGGCAGGATGCCTATGTAGGCAGCCAGGCCGGTGACGAGGTAGACGGTGAGCAGGCCGCGGGTGATCGGTGGAAGCGCCCAATACCAGTCGGCGGCATTGCTGGGGAAGGGCGGGCGGGAGCGGGCGAGTCGGTACAGGGGCGCTGATGCCCAGGAGCACAATGGAAGGGCGGTAGGGGGCCAGGGCCGCCCGGGAAGCGGCGGGCTCCTAGAAGCGCCGCTGGCGGGGCGGAACGGCGCGGCTCACCGGTCGTGCACGCCGCGGACGTCGCCCTGAGCCCGAGGAGGCATGGTCGCGCCCTGCCGGTGCTCAGCCACGCGACGCTGGAAGGCCCCCTGTGCTGGGAGCCGTTTGGTGCGGAAACCTTCGAATTGCAGTGATCGGAGTGAGTGCAAGCCTGATCTGCAGCCGATCGGCACTCTTTGTGCTGCCGCCGATGGCGGCACCGTGCGCGGCGCTGCCGGCAGCGGGCGAAGCGCCGCTTGACGACCGTTGCTCCTCCGGCTTGCACAGATTCAGACGGCAATGACTATTGAAGGCTTCATATAAGCAAATGGGGGGATGCTGCAAGGTGGCAGGCGTCGATTGCCTGGAAAGCTCGAGCTCTGCGCACGGGTGAAGACGGCTTTGGCATGGTGTGGCAAGGTGGGTGGATATGTGTGGCGAGGGTGGGCTTTGGTTGGTGTCGGGTCCGTTCAACAACAAGCAAAGTGCCTGGTCGCGAGGATATTGGTGGAATAAAGTCAGACTGGGCTGCCGTGGGGCACATATGGGGTGCAAGTGAGGGATGAAATGGGCAACGGCACCTGCCTGACAGAGAAGGGCGAGTGGAGCGGTAGGGAGATGCAGCCGTGTGCAGGTTCTAGAGGTCTTGGGATCAAATAGACAGCACACCCGCCAGGTCTGTTCACTCGGACGCTGTCTGGCGGCTGCATCACACCAGGGGCCCAGCAAAGCTGAAGAACTTGCCGGCTGGCCCCGGTGCGATGCCCTCCCCGGTTCCCCACCCCTGCACACATTGTGGGCACGGCCGGGCACAGTCGGTCTCAGGCACATGCACACGACTTCTGATCCACTCTTCAAGTGGCGCAGCATGGCAGGCTGGCGCTCTGCTCTGAGCTCGAACGCCCAATGCTCTGCCCGGCTGCACCATCACGGCGACCTGCCCACCTGCAGCGTCACGTTGCCCGAGGCGCACGTGGCAGAGAATGCCACGAAAAAGGTGGTTGGGTCGTACTGGCTGCCGCACTGCAGGAGGATGTCGCCAGTTGGCTCGCAGTCTTGCAGGATGGTGGGGAAGTCGCGCTCGGCCATGGCGGTGGCGCCCTGCAAGCTTGGCATAACAGGGATAGCAAAAGAGCGGCGCCGGCGTGAGCGTCAGCAGACTTGTTCCTGAAAGATTGCTGAAAAGATTGGCCCTTTATCGGCAGCGCAGCGGCAGCTGCAGTCGTGCCGCACTTGCGGCTGTGTGAGTTGCGCGTTGCAAACGGTGCTGGTGCTGCATGCGGGGCAACCCATGGGCCTCTCATGCAAGACAGGGTTCCGTGCCTTCAAAAAGGCGCTCATGTCTGGAGGGCCCACATCAGCACGTGCATACGCAACCAGGCCCTGCAGCAGAGTGAAGGAGAACCGTCGGCGAAGCAGGGCGCCACATCCCATGTGCTGCATCGCAGCCCCACGCCCAGCCCGCATCCTGCCCGCTCACGTCTCTGCCGCACTCTTGCACCGAGCTGTATGCGGTGCTGCCCTGGTCCACAGTGAGGGTGCTGTTGCTGGTGGTGCTCTGTGTGGCGTTCACGCCCGTGTTCCCAACCCAGGCCTCGTCAAACAGGCGCACTCCACCTTGAAACTTGACGCCGGGGCCCTGCAGCAGAGTGGCCAATGCAGTCAGTTCAAGCGTGTGCCTTGGCCAGTTCTGCATCACACCTGCGCCGGCATGGATTGCAGGAGCAGAGCAAGCTGATGGCATTGCCCAGTTCACAGAATGACCACAGCTCGTCAGACAACAACAAGTTTGGCGGCAGCAGCAGCAGCAGCAGCAGCGGTGTGCCCACTTTTGACAGGAACAGAGAGAAGCTGTCGGTTGAGTTGTCGCCAGTGAGGCGGCAGGACCCGGCAGCAAACGTGTCGGACGGGTGTTCCTTGATTCCGTAAGCCACTGTGCACCTGCAGCGGCAGTGCATGTATGCAAGCTGGAATGCGTCTAATAGATGGCGTTGCATCAGCCCGCCAGAGTCCCCTGCTGTGCAGGCCCATCTGGACTGCAACCCCGCGTGAAGTTAATGCCATGCATGGGGCTCGTCGCTCGCTCACCCAGCAGTCTCCGCCTTGGGGCACCAGGCCCAGGCCAGGCATGCGGCCTTGGCGTTCACACAAGAGGTGTGGCAGGCCTCAGCATCTGCTGTTGTGCTCTCCTCCAGCAGCACCACAGACATGTAGAGGGTCGAGTTTTCGTGGGTCACTCCAGAGGTCCAGCCGCCCGCCACATGCGTCCCATTGGTGGCGGGCTGCGAGAGGAGCATGCGGGCGAACAGGGAACGCAGTGAACCAGGGCGATGAGGCCTGTAGCTCGACGGCATGTACAACAGCGGCTCGACGGCATGTGCAACAGCTGCTTGACAGCATGTGCCACAGCGGCGCCACCGTTGGTACCTGCGGCGGCGGAACTGGCGGCCTACCGTGTCGGCGGACAGCCAGCGTGCCTTGGCGCTGCCGGTAGTGACCAGCAGTGCGAGGTAGAGGGTCCAAAGCGGGTTCATGGCGCTCTTAAGTCGCTGCCCGAAACTGAGCTGCCTGATAAAGGGGATTGACGGCAATGCGCGTAGACGGTGTGATAGATGTGTGGACAGGAAGCTAATTCAGTCGGGTGTGGCAGCAGCAGGGCTCTACAGAGTCGGCGCTCGGCCCCGCCACCTGTCACCGTCGCCCGCCACCTGGACCCAAGCCGATCATCAGCCGTCCCGAGCAACATGTAAGTCTTCCCAGTGTTTCACGCTTGCACCCATGCCAGTTACATGGCGAGGCGTGGGCTAAAGGCGGCGCACTGAACTGAAAAGCCAACTGCGTACATCAAGCGCATGAGTTGCACCTCACAAGTATCGTTGGGTGCCAGAAACTGACAAGGACGCGAGCCTAGGCGCCTTTGAAGCAGCAGCAGCAACGAAAAGTCAACATCCAGCTGTTTCCGTAGAGCCCGTTGTTGCCTACTTGGCTGCGCAATGGGCCCGCAGCTGCCCATGCTCGCATGCGGCCCCCCAGCTTGCGCCCTCAGGGCGCTCGGGCCGAGCAAGCCAAGCCCGGCTCGAAAGGTCCAGGCCAGCAGGCTGGTAGAGGCGATTGTGTTCAGCTGCCGCCCTAGTCATCAGCCTGCCTTGCGCAACTAGGTCTTGCAGCTGTGGCCGCCCTGGTCATTAGCCTGCTTCACGCCCTCCAGCATCTTCTTCAGCTCGCCCTTTTGGTGCAGCTCGTGCAGGATGTCGCTGCGCGGCCGGGTGGGGGGAGAACAAACAAATAAAAGGCCAGGTCAGAGCGGCGATGCCTAAGGAGTGGTGGTATGGTGGGCTACGCGTCAGCTGATGTTGTTGACACCGCAGCCGCCGCCGCTTCCCAGCTGCGTCACAGGCGTACAGGCCAGCTGCTGCCACGGTGCAATGCGCCCTGCGCGCCCCACAGCAGCGCACCTGCCGCCCACAAACTCGCCCTTGATGAACACCTGCCGTGGAGTGCAGGAGTGGGTTGCCAAGTCGGCAGCGCAGGCCTGCCCTCTGACCCGCCGCGATATGGCGGGGCACAGCAGTTGCGAAGGCCCCAGACATACTGGAAGGATCAACTCAAACACACATGCACCCGCCCAGTCACGCACCCAGCTACCCACCCACAGCCCTACGGAACACACCTGCGGGATGGTGGGCCAGTGCGTGAACTGCTTGATGCCCTCCCGCACCTCGGGGTCGGCCAGCACGTTGCGCGAACCATACTCCACACCTGCGCAACGGAGGACAAGAATGGCAACAGGGACATTAATCAAAATTTGGTTGCACGTTGCGCGAAACATACTCCCCACCTGGGGCAGAGAGGCATAAGAGCAGCTGTTTGTAGCCAAAGCAGCGCGTGGATGCTCCATGACACCACGCAGCACATGCATTGGTTAGTGCATGCCAGAGTGCCAAGGCCGCAGCACACATACAGCAGCAGCTCGCACCGTACAGGTTGAGGATGGCACAGGCCATGTTGGAGAAGCCGCACATGGGGGCCTGCGGCACACCCTGCACAAACAAAAGGTACGATGGGGAGCAGACGCATGAAAAACGGCGGGTGCAGCAGCGCATGCGCAGCATCAGCCATCCCAGCACCCTTGACCAGCAACTGCTTTATCCCCATCCAACGACCACACATAATATGTGCATGAACCATGCACACCTTCATGTAGATGAAGACGTCATGGCCGGCAACGTCCCTCTCTATCGTGTCCTTCACGCCCACCGCCGCTCCCGCCTTGACCTGCGGCTTGAAGTCGTCGTGGCTGTCGTCCTCGGTGGCCAGCCAGCGGCGGCTCACCGCCACCCCACCTGCAGCCTTGGTGGATGGCGCATCGCGTGCATGATGATCAATGCAGCCAAGGAGGGTGGTCAAGGCAGCTCGCGCAGGTGGTGACTGCCGCCGTCGCCGCCGCCGCTGCCTACCCACCCACCTGCAGCGCGCTGCAGCTCGGCCAGGCCGCCCGCACGCTGCGCCGCTGGCAGGAACTGCCGTGCTGTCGTCAGGAGCCGCTGCATAGCGGTGAGGAGGTGTGGCACAAGCGAGGTTTGGGGTTTGGGCGGCCTACGGGCGATCTGCGGCGAGTAGCGAGGACACGGTGATCTGCAGACGCGCTCAGCGTGGGCTGGGGTGGCGCTTTGGACCCTCTTGGCGCGCCTGCTTTGCGACTTGCCCATGCAGGCCCCCAAGCAGGCGATCGGCGCAATCGATTGCATCTGTCGCTTCATTGGACAAGGCCGCCAGAGGACCCCCAAGAGCCCATACGCGAGAGCGCAAAGAGCAATGGCTTCCCTCGGCACGCAGAAGGTGGGCTTGCAATTCCGCGAGCATGATTATTCTCTGAGTTTGCGATCAGCACACGCAGAGCGCACCAGCAGCCCTCGTTGCACGGACCGCCGAGCTTCCCGTCTCTTCCGGCCTTCTTATGCGCTACGGTAGCCTGTAATGCACTTTCCCACGCCTTGACTCGCCACACAAGCGGACAGCTCAAACAGGGGCACAGGCTGCTCCTGCCGCTGCACCGCCACTCTGCCGCCGCTCACCGCCGCCGCCACACACGGTTCTTTGGCCTGCAGGTGCTGCGCAAGCTGGAGGCCTCGCTCGCCGAGGGCCAGTTCTACGAGGCGCACGAGCAGTGCAAGACGGTGTACCACCGGCTGCGGGCGCGGCGGCAGGCGGAGGACAGCTACACGCTCTGCACGGTGCGCCGCCGCTTCTACCGCCTGCCCGGCTGCTGCTCGGTGCTCTGAAGTGACCGTGCTGCCCTGCTTACGTCGTTGGCACTTTACTGCAGCTAACTGTACTGCAGCTGCTGTATGCCGGCTGTGCGGCTGTCCTGAGCACTGCCCCCTGGCAGCACACATTGGCAGTCCATGTGCCCGCCGCCGACCTTGCGTGGTCAGAACCCCCCTTGCCTGTCTACAGGAGGGGGCCCGCCTGCAGCTGCAGCGTGGCCAGCTCAACTGTGGAGCCGAGCTGTGCCAGCTGCTGGTGGAGGCCTATGTTGCAGACAAGCTGCAGCCGACTGACGAAGCGGTGAGCTCAGAGCTGCAGCGGCTGCCCGCCTGCCTGCCTGCCTGCCACCTGTGTGCAACTTGCCGGGCGAGAGCACAGCAGTGACAGCAGCCGCCTTAACCTGAGCCACCGGCTCACCTCTGCTGCTGCCCCGCCCTGCGCAGGTGCGGCGCCTGCTGGGCTTGGTAGACGCCTTCCCGCTGCAGGGGCGGCCAGAGGGCGCCGACCCTCCGGTGCAGGAGTGCGCCTCGTTCGTGGCGGCCGCCGTCAAGTGGCTGCGCAGGTGAGGCAGGAGCCTGCCCAGCCAGGCGTGGGAGCAGATTGCAGACTGGGGAAATTGTGGTTCTTGATTAGGAGGCAGGCTGGCCTGAAAACATACCTAGTAGCACCTGCCAGGCTGTTCCTCGAATCATTCTTCCCTGCCCTGCCCTGCCCTGCCTGCAGCGCCGGCGACTGGCAGCATGAGGCAGCGCTTGAGGGCCGGCTGGCCGCCTACGTCTCCTCAGCGCTGGGCTGGCAGGGGCTGGGCTTTGCGCTGCCGCACTATGCGCGCGCCGGCGACGCAGCAGCCATGGCAGCAGCAGTTGCGGCGGCGGCCAGCCAGGGCGGCAGCGGCGAGGAAGATTTGTTTGTGGCTCGCGCGGCACTGAGCATGGCAGCCGTGCAGCCGCCGCCTGCTGCGCCGCAGCCTGCGGCAGGGCAGCGCCAGCTGGACGCAGCAGCAGAGGTGGCAGGGCCGGCGTATGCGGCGGCGGCGGGGCACGCAGCACCCGACACGCCCCTGCTGCACTTTGTGGGCCTGTTTTTGGAGGCCCTGCGGCGGCAGTCGGAGGAGCTGGTGGAGCTGCTGGCCCAGCGGTACCGCCCCTCGCTGGATCGCGACCCGCAGCTGTGGCAGCTGATGATGAAGGCACGAGCGGTGCACCTGCCGGCGCTCGCCGCTGGCGGCATGGGCGGCCTGCTGGGTGACCTGTTTGGTGCGCTGGCAGCACCCGCTTGAGATGCGTGACACTGTGATGTGGTTGTAAATGGATCAATAAGCAGGCCAGGGCACTTTGGCCGGGGCTCAGCGAACAGCTACCGTCCGGCGGGCTGCTGCGTGCCGTGCTGCCAGCGCGCACGATAGCGCTGGGCCTTACCCGGCGCCTGCAGGCTCGCCTGCGCTTTCAGCTCAGCCTGCAGTCATCCGCTTCACTCCTGCAGCACGCTGGGGCGTCGCAGCAAGCAGGCGCGGCAAAGCTCCTTGCAGCCAGGCGGCGCTCCGCTTGCAGCTGCGCTGTGGCATTGCAGCGGATGGCGACATTTTGAATAGCAAACCCCAACCGCGCTCGGCTTGCTCCAGCAGAGCGCGACCGGCTGGCGCTGCGCCGGAGCAGAATGGGTCCTGCGGGGGCCCTGCAGGGCCTGAGGTGGTCACAAGCGCGGGGGCCGCCGCAGCGCTGCCCGCCGCAGCAGGGCGGCGGCCTGCGGCAGCGGCGGCCGGGCGGCGGCAGTGGCGGCGGCGCGTCCGACCTCGCGTGCCGCACCATCGTGCCGGGGCGGCTGCAGCAGGGCGGCCTGCTGGCCTTCCAGCCGTCCTCGCCCGGCAGCGCCAGCGACGTCGACGTGGGTGCTGGCAGCGTGGCGGGCGAGGTGCACGGCTACCCGCGCACCCTGGGCGGCGGCGGCGGCGGCAACGGCACGGGCCCGCTCTCCCGTGCCTCGCTGCCCACCGAGACCTTCCAGCAGCTGCGCCAGGCGGTGCTGACCAGCCTGGACATAGCGGACAATGCGGAGCACACGATAGACTACGAGGACGGCGGCAGCGAGGTGCAGGAGGACATCCTGCTCGAGTCGTGCCCCTCGGTCAAGGAGGTCGGCAAGAGCGTGTTTGAGGTGCGCTTTCAGAGGCCGCTGGACCGGCACCGACTGCCTTGTTGTGTGCGGCCCCCAGGTGCAATGCGTGCCTGATGTTTGCTGATGTGCAGCAGCTGGCCTGGCGCAGGAGCAGCTGCATGGGGTTGCCAGGGGCTGCTGCTGGATGGACATGCAGCCTGCTTTCTCGTGCTGCCGGCAGCAGCCGTGCACCCCACTTGGCAGGGCCGACTGTCGCAATATGCTCCGCACGCTCACATGTGCCTCCCTGTTCTGCCCATCTCCCACTTGTCCTGCCTGGCAGACGCTACGCATCGACCAGGCGGGCAAGACGCGGCGGGTGTATGTGCGGCGGCGAGACTTGATCCGTGCCCACGGCCTGCAGCCCCGTGACCTGCGGCGGGTGGACCCGTCACTTAGGTGCGCACAAATGGGCGTTTTTGGCAGTTCAACTTGCAGCGGCATGTTGCGACACCTGCTGTTGCAGCTGTGGCGGCGGCCTGCACGCGCCTGCCTCCCTGTACTGCAGCAGTTGCTACGGCACGGTGTTGGGACGGCGCTGCATGGACCAGCGCTGTCGCATGCTGCGCTGGGCTGCTGTCCAGCAAACGCTTCTGCAGCTGCCCTGCTCAACCTCCCTGCCTGCTGCGCCGTTCATCCCTCCCTGCCTCTGCCGCCCTGGTCAACCCCCTGCACTGCTGCCCTGTAAAATGAACACAACCTGGACCTTCCCTGCCTGCCGCCTGGTATAACTTTGCCATGTCTGCTTGCTTCCTTGCAGCCCCACAAAGGTGTCCCCCTCCATCACCATCAAGGAGGAGTGCGTGCTGCTCAACATCGGTGGCGTGCGAGGTGAGCGGCTGCTGCTGCTGCTGCTGCTGCTGCTGCTGCTGCTGCTGGCGCTGCTATCCAGCTGCTGCCGCTGCTGCCACACAGCTGTTGCTGCCACTGTTGCTGCCGCCGCTGCTGCTCCCCCTGCTGCTGCCGCATTGTTGCTGGTGCTGCTGCTGGCCCCCTTACCGATCAATCAACTGACCATGAAGTTGCCACTCCTTGGCCCGCACGCAGCGGTGGTGACCCAGGACAAGTGCCTGCTGTTTGAGCCCAACTCGCCGTCCTCCCGCAAGTTCCTGGAGATTGTGATGCCCAAGATCCAGGCAGCAGGTGAGTGTGAAGCATTTCTATTGCACTCCTGAGCAAGGCCCGCGGAACGTTGAAAAGATTGTGATGCCCAAGATCCAGGCAGCGGGTGCGCCGTTTGTGCTGTCTGCTGTAATGTTCGCTGTCTCACATGTGGCATTTGCACCTGATTCGGATGCGCATGCATTGGACGTGTGCAGCAGCAGGAGCAGTCGCTGAGCGCCCCGCCCGTTGCTGAATGAGCTCCCCCCATTGCCGGCCGCCCGCCTCGCAGTCGCGGCAAACGCGCGGCGTGCCGCCATGCGCGGCCTGCGCGCCTCCCAGTCCTCCTCGGACGGCGGGCTGTCGGACGGGCTGGAGGGCGATTACTATGGGAACGACGAGGACGAGCGCATCTTTCCCTTTGAGCTGGAGATGCTGGAGGGGGCGCTCATGGTGGCCACAGGTGGGGCCTCTCACCTTGCATATTTTTTAGTTGCTGTGGGTGGACTGTGAACAAGAAAGAGCACATCTTCCCATTTGAGCTGGAGATGCTGGAGGGGGCGCTCATGGTGGCCAGACGTGCGTGCTTGCTTGGCTGCTGGTGCCCCTTGTTGCCGGCACTCTTCAAGTCGTTGTTTCATTGCAGTTTGCTTGCTGTCATCGTACGCCGCGCATGCTCGCGCCCCTGCTCCGCAGGCAAGCTGGATGCGGCTGGCAAATCGTTGGAGAAGCAACCTCATTTTTCACTTTATCAGTTGCAACCCTGTTGAGTTGCCGCATGCTCGCCCCATTTCGCTGCCCCGCAGGCAAGCTGGATGCGGAGCTGGTGGCCGCCACGCGCCGCGTCAGCGGCATGCTGCAGAAGCTGCCCCGCGAAATCACGCCGGTGCGCTCCGGGGGGCCACATTGCAGGCCCAGCGTGCATGGGATGGGCTGCGGCGTTGCTGGCGGCGAGCGGCTGTTGCCGCCTGCTGTTTTGCTGCAACGACAGCGGCTGCAGCTGCGCTGCGTGTATGGAGGCCGCCGCCCACCTTCCCGGCTTGCTGACGCGCATGCCAGTTGACTGCTGCTTGCTCCCTCCTTCTTTGCTTTGATGTGCAGGTCAACCTGGAGGAGCTGCGGCGTGTGAAGCAGCTGCTGGTGGAGCTCGAGTCCAAGGCCGAGACGATGCGGTGCGGGGGTGGGGGGGTGGGGCGTGTTGGGCAGGGGCTGCTGGCTGATGAGGAGTTCATTGTCAGCTCAACCATCCAACTCAATTCTCAAGACTGATTTTTTCCAAACTGCCCTATCTCTCGCAGCGACCTGCTGGAGGAGCTGATGGACGACGAGGAAGAGTTCATCCAGCTCAACCTGTCGTCCCGCCCGCTGCGCGAGGAGCGGCGCAAGCAGCGCGAGCGCGAGCGGCTGGAGCGAGAGATGGCGGGTGGGCCTTTGGGGGCGCTGGTGGGGTGGACGACGCTGGCTGTGTTCTTTGCGCGTGCTGAGGCCTGGTGGCTGCCGCTGAATGCTGCTGCAACACGCACGCCCAGTGGCATTTAACGGATGTGTTTGACGGGACATGTGTGGCCCCATGAGGTGCGCAGCCAACCGCTGCGTGCCCCTGCCTCGATCCCCTCCCTCCCCGCAGACCGGCGCAGCGGGCTGGCTGAGGGGCAGGCGGACGCGGCGCCCCCCACCACATCTAGCAGCTACATGCAGGCGGCGGGGATCACGGGGGTGCCGCCTGACGCAGCCGCGCGCAGCAGCCGCTCGCAGCGCATCACAGAGGTGCGCGCCGGGGTGCTGTTTGCCTATGTTCACGTGCGACCGCTGTTTGCATGGTGCATCGCGGCGTTGTCCTGCTCAGCACGCATTGCCTCTTGGGAGTGGTATGCACGATGGCAGTCTTGCCAGCGGCATGTGCTTGCTGCGCTTTAGCCGGTATGGGTGTTCACTGCTGGCCTGCCGCCTGCTGACCCCTTGTGGCCCTGCCTCTTGACCGCCCCGCAGCTGCGGCAGCGAGTGGGCGAGGACGCCAGCGCCAAGGGCGGCAGCAGCAAGAGCGGCAGCAGCAAGAGCAGCAGCAGTAAGGCTGCACCAGAGGAGGACGACAGCGGGTACCAGGACGCCCAGGACGCGCTTGAAGAGATGATTGAGGAGGTGGGCTTGAGGTTTTGGTCCTGCGAAGGCTGTCGCAGCAAGGAGCACGGAGGCCTGTGGAGGGGTGGGGACTTGGCGATCAATGCACTGCATTGGCATCAAAACACTTGCTGCATTGGCTCGTAATCAAACCGTGCGCAGGAGGAGGAGGAGCGGGAGCTGACCCGACGTTCAGCCCATGCTGACCCAGTGCACAAATTGATTCAGTGGTGTGCTGCCTTGTCTATCCACATGAGAGCAGGAGGAGGAGGAGCGTGAGCTGGAGGAGGTGGAGGACTTGCTCGAGTACTACCTGCAGCGCGCAGCCAACACCCAGGTGCGCCTCGGCTTGAGGAAGGGATGCCTGGCCGGGCCTTGCCAAAGCTGCGCTGCCCCTCGTGCATCTTTCTCACCTCAATACCGTGCCTTCTATGCACTACGTTCGGAACTACCCTCTGCTTACCTGCGCTGACCTGGGTTCACACCACACGTTTTTGCACACCGACCAATTCCTCGCAAAGCGAGGCGGAGCAGCTGCTGGCGCGGCTTGTTTATTGTACTTGTTTCGCATCAACTTACCTACCTGCACACCAATCAACCCCAACGAACCCCCTTACAGAGCGAGGCAGAGCGGCTGCTGGCGGGGGCGCGTGACCTGGAGGAGTCGATCGGCGTGTCGCTGTCGGCGCGCCGCTTCGAGGTGCGCTGCGCACGCTGTGGCTCAGGCTTTACCAAGCTGTAACCGTGCAGCGCATGTAACTTAGGCGCTGGCGACATGCCGGCTGCCGCGGGCCTATGCGGCCTCCGCCTTGACTGCGCACTACAGTTGCACTCACTACCCCCACCCATACTGCCGATTGCACTCACCACTACCAGCAAGCCCACATTCACCCGCCTCGCAGGTCAACCGCCTGGAGCTGCTGCTGTCCATCGCCTCGTTTGCGGCGGCGCTGGGAGCCATGGTGGCGGGCATCTTCGGCATGAACCTGCGCAGGTGGGTGGGCGGTTAAGAGCAGGCCGTGGAAGAGGGGTGGGTCGTGTGAGCAGCCCTTGATTGTAAGCCACCATTGCGCACGCTGATGCAAGTTCCTCCCCATTGCAACTGGCTCAAGCCCTGCTCTTACTCACTCTCAACTCCCCCCCGGAATCCCTTGCAGCACGCTGGAGATGAGCGTCATCGGTTTCTGGGGCACCACCGCCATGATTCTGCTGGGCTGCTGGTGAGGGGGCAGTGCTGCCCTGGTTGTGCTGCAGCCACTGGTGGCCTGTGGCTGAATGCTGCACATGGCATGCATGCTGGCATTACAACTCCTGCTTGGCAAGGCGACGCATCCCGACAATGTCCACGCGGTGTTTATGGCAGTGCGATTTGTAGAGCGCTTGCCCTGCACAGCTGCCTTCACGCGCTGTCCCTCGCTCACCGCCCACCCCGATCCCTCCCCTCCTCCCCTCCTCCCTCCTGTTCCTTCCAGGTGGGTGTTCTACCTCATCTACAAGTACACCAAGCGAAAGCGCATCCTGTGAGGTTGAGGGCCCCAGCGCCTCCTGCCCCCCGGCGGCCCGCCCTCTGGCCAGCTCAGCACCCACCTGCCAGCTGTCGGCGCGCGCCCGCCCTCCGGCGGCACGCCTGCAGCGAATTTCAACCCTTGCTAGGAATGAGCCCCCAAACACCACCAGTTTTGAGCGGAATGCGACGGCTGCGCTTTCGCACGAGGCGCTGAGGCGCCCCTGCTGCACGTGCGGTGGCTCGGCCACTGCCTGTGCCTAAAGCCCCGACTGCCTGCGGCTCTGCGCCGGCTCTGTCCAGCAGCGCAAACCCAACCCGAACTGCCCTTGTAACTTCCACCCTCTCTGGCGCATCTGGCCCCCTTTTCGTTCCTCCTTCCACACCCGTCTCTATCCGTCTTGGCCGCGGCCTTTTCCTCTGAGCCTGCCTACCGTTATTTGCCACCCCCATTCCCTTCCCCTCCCCTACCGCCGATCGCTTTTCGCTCGTTGTGGTCGTTTGCAGCTGCCGTTGACCTCTGCCGCTCCCCGTCTGATGCTTGCTTCCCCCAATTGATCCTGTCACCCGTACCGCTGAAGAGACGCACCGCACAACCCACCTGATGTTGGTCGCTGCAAGTTTTACCTGGTCAAAATCGGCTTGCATTCAGTGCTTGTAACAGTACAGTCAAGTCGCAAGTGACGTGAAAGGCACGCCCCCACAGCAGGAGAAAGACGATCATGGCACTCAAGTGCAGTGCCAGGCCCGACAAGCAACACGCCCCTGCTCACCCCTGTGCCCCAGCAAAGCCCTCCAAAGCACGGCGCAGCGGCACCACAGCGCCTGCCGTTGCGTCAAACCCTCGGCGGCATGTGTACGCTGCCTGAGCGGAGCCGCCCACTGCGGCGCCCCTGCCATGCTTGTGCTGACCCTGCTGCGCACGCCGGGCACGCTGCGCCCGGCCTGGGAAGCTCAGGCTGAATTCGCCGGCCACCAGGTGCATCGGGGAGTGGTAGCTGTTGAGGGTGAGCAGCACCTCGCCAGGCCGCATCTCCAGGCCCTACACAGGGGGCAGCGCTTGTTCCTTAGAGTGCTCGCATGCGCAGGCAAGATCAATTAGGGCAGCAGGCTGGTTGACTGCTAGCCAAGCATGGGTGCTCACACCAGCAAACTCTCGGGCCCATGATTTCATTTTTAGCCACATCGGGTGCGCCTGAACCGCACCTGCAGCGCGGCAGCCCAGCTGGGCCGCTCCTGCAGGTCCTCCAGGGTCAGCAAGTAGCGGTGCTCCATCCACACCTGGCAGGAAAGGGATTGAGCAGAAAGACAGGCGCAGATTGCCAAGGAGTGCACCAAAGCCTATCCAAGCCCCACCTGTACCTTGCAAAGCAAGCTTTCAACTGTCGCAGACCCCCGGCTCCTCACCTCGTCGTGCCAGCGGTAAATGGCCTGCACCAGGGCCAGCGCATACACCCGGGACCCTTCCCCCCGAATGTCGTAGAGCATCACTGCACCGTGGCGCTCATCACCTGAACGCAGCATTCGCAGCATCTCAGTGTTCAGCCTTGCAGGCGAGCTACCACCTGGCAATGCATTGCTTGAAGCAGGGCGACCTCAGCATGCGCAGCAGCAGCTCACCTGCCACAAAGTCGACAGCGGTCCCTCCCTCCGGCAGCGCCTCTGCTGACACATGGAACGTGACATTTGGCAGGCTGCCGCTCGGTGCCTCGCTGCCACATCCGTGCCGTTCCGACAGCCCCTCCCACGTGCTGCGCAGCGGCGGCCTGTGCAGCTGTGGCCCCAGCCGCACAAGCGTGGTGGCTGGCAAACGGCCCTCTGCCACTGGTGGCTCCATGCGCAGCAGGCTCTGCCCACTGGCATGCTGCTGCCCAGGAGCGATGGGTGCAACACCGTGCTGCGGCGTGCCAGCATAAACGCTCTCTGGACTGCGAGCAGCGGCCGCTGCCCATGTGCCCGTGCTGCCTGGCTGCTGTTGGTCAGTGGGCTGCCTGCTGGGAGGCGATGCAGCAGAAGCAGGCCCGCCCTGCCCATCTGCCCCTTCAGGCCAGGGCGTACGGCTGCTGCAGGGGATCATGCCATAAGGAGCCAGGCTGCCAGGCTCGCCAAACCGACTGCGACCCTCCATGCGCTCTGCACTCCCGCTGCTGCTGCCGCTGAGTGAGCTGCGGATGCTGGGGCCGCCACTGCTGCAGCTGCCCGCGCTGCTGCTGCTGCTGCTGTCGGGCAGCATGCAGCAGCGGGGCAGGCAGCTGCCACGCGCCAGCGTCACCATTGGCCTGCAAAAGCAGTGAAGAACCATGGTTGGTGTATCATGTGCTATCATACAGAGCCTACTCGGTCGCAACCTGCACTATTCCACCCATCCAACTGCTCCCCACCGACCTGCGGCTGAGGAAGCGGGCAATCTTGGTGTCGCTGTCTGTCCCAGCTGAGGGCGGCGCAGGAGTCACAGACAGCCCAACAGTCTTTACCCTGCTGTCTGGCGATCCAGGAGAGCCAGCAGACCAGGCCGGGCTGCCTCCAAAGCCCGACTTGTCCCCGCTGCTGCTGCTGGGGCTGAAGAAAGACAACACCGCTGCGCTGTGGCCGCCGCTCTCCAGCTCGCTCTCCGCCTGCCCTAAAAGCTGCAGCGGTGAGCCCGGCAGCGCTGGGCTGTCCCTGCCAGCATGCTGCAGTGGTATATCTGCCGCTGGAGAGGGCAGCGCCTCAAGCAGCTCATCAGGTGCCACAAGCGGCTTGCTGGTCGGGGTGGGTGCGGCCGCCTGCTGTGAGCGCTGTGGTGGCAGCGGGCTGTGCCGCGGCTGCATGGCCTCGCCTCGCAGCACCTCCAGCTCCACCGCTGCAGGGCTGCCAGGTACGGCTGAGCGCTCCAACTGGGTGGGCGGCGCAGCTGCAGCATCCGCCTGGTTGACAGTGGCGGCGGTGTTAGTCGGGCGTGGGGCGCCG
>VFQQ010000833.1_pt1 | contig 52095 bp, 82 predicted proteins | sample 3512341 | NCBI WGS metagenome assembly VFQQ01 (sample SAMN10412373, study PRJNA504923) | tailings metagenome | isolation source: Relicate 2 Philex TSF1 revegetated site | place: Philippines: Tuba, Benguet | collected 2017-08-29 | reverse complement strand
GCCGACCACTGCGGCTCCAATGCAAGCAATGCGTGGGCGGCTGCAATGTTGGCGATCTCGCACGTGCTGCTTCCCAGCAGCTGGGCAAGCGCTGGGATGGCCCCCGCTGCTGCTGCTGCGTGCTGCCCCTCTGGGCATCCCTCTGCTAACTGCTGCAAGGCTGTTGTGGCACTCGGCTGAGTCAGTGGGCTGACCAGGAGGGGCACCAGCACTGCTGCGCCGCCAGCAGCCGCAACCGCCCGTTGCACCTCAGGCTTGCCTTGGCAGAGGACCCCAAGGGCATTGCAGCAGTACAGAGGGATGTACTCAAGCTGCGGCTGAGAGCTGGCGTGTTGGTGCTGGCGCAGGCAGCTCAGCAGGGCAGTCACCCCGCCGGCATCCAGCAGTGCTGACCGCAACTGCTGGCTGGAAAATGCCATGCTGCTGGCAAGAGAGGCGGCTGCCTGTTGCAACTCGCCGCTGTCGGTCTGCAGCAGGGCCAGCACAGGCGGGATGTTGCCTGCCGCTTCCTCCGCAGCTTGCTCACCAAGCTGTCGTGCCAGATCGCCTCCCGCCTCAAATGCTGTGTCATTTGCAGCATTCAATGCCCGTGCTGCCGCCCGCTGGGCTGCCTGGCTGCTGCCGCTGACAACCATGCGAGCCAGCGCGGCACCGCCGCTTGCTGCTAGTAACGCCTGCACAGCTGCCTCATTTTCTCGCAGCAGCGCTGCTAGCGCATCAGCTGCCTGCACTTGCTCCAGCCGCCGCGGGGAGCGTAGGCGGCGCACCAGCGCTGGAATGTCGGCAGCAGATGCCATGCTATTAGGTTGGCTGAAAAAAGAAGGAGGCTGGTAGCGGCACTTCCTGTAAAGCAGCAGGTGAAGTCAAGACTGCTGAGCCAGTGGCTGGACGGGCCGGGGGGCGGTGAGCAGCGGCAGCGGCAGGCAGCAGCTAGGTGTTTAGGCAGCGGCCGGAACAAGATCGAAGCACCTAGCACCTGTCCAAGCGTGTCAGGATTGGGTTGAAGCCTAGGGGCGCAGTTTGGGCCCGTGCCGCTGCTCAACAAGCAGGCGCTGGCTGCAACGGACGTCTGTCGCAGAACCTGAGACAGCTGCAGGTTACTGGGGAAGCGCAAAATGCAGGCGAGAGATCGAGGTGCTTTAGCGCCGCCACCGCCGTCGCCGCCGCTCCATGCCCCCGACACGCCACAAACTCACAATGCTCAGGTAGCATTTCTCGCATCAGCATTTTGTGAGTCAGTTACATTCCTGGTGCGGGCCATTCCCTCGACATGCGGGGTGAGGGCTGCAGGTGGTGGGCTTCGGCTAGCGCTCGCCGCGGCGCCCATGCAGCGCTGACGGCCGCCATGTCAGCTGCACAAGGGCGCCACGGCCGTTCTGCGAGGCTCAGAGCGTTGCCCTGAGGAGTCTGGCCAGCTGTGAGGTCTCAGGGCTTTTGGTTGCTCTGTGTAGAGCCCAGCCCGCCAAGCAGCAAACCCTGCACTCCACTTCGCCTGCTCTGCCGCCTCGAGAGCCTGATGGACCAGCACGACAGCCCGGCCAGCAGCCAGCAGCGTGCAGCCCTGCTGCAGCGCCTGCCGCTACACGCGGCGCTGCTCTCGCCCGGCACCGCCGGCGCACCCGCGGCAGACCCTTTTGCAGACGGCGCGCCGCCGCTCAATCCGCAGCTCTTCAGCGGCGCTGCAGGCTTCTCTGCCATGCATGCGGCGGCGCTGGCCAATGCGCCCGGCGCCATTGCCAAGCTGGCGGCGGCGGGCTGCCCGGCCGACAGCCGCCTGATCGAAGATCTGCATTCGGACGAAGAGCTGCAGCTGCTGCTCTCTGCTGTGCCGCCAGGGCCTGCCAGGTGCGGCAGCTGGCACTTGGCCAACCATAGTAGTACTAGAATGCCAAACGTGCCTGCTGGGCTTCTCACCCAGCGTGCGCCGCCCACCCTACCCCCGCCCATGCCATCAAGCTACCTGTTTCCGTTTTCCAATTGTCTGGCCCGCAGGAGGGCTGCACACACAGCGGTGCGCGGCGGCGCCACGCCCCTGGCGCTGGCTGTGCTGGCACCCCACCCCGAGGCAGCGGCTGCACTGCTGGCTGCAGGATCCGACCCGCGGCAGCGCCTGTGGGCCTACACCCGGCGCTGGGAGTCTGAGGTTCCCATGCTCATGTACTGCATTTACGATCCAGAAGCAGAGCAGCGCGGAGACTTTGAGTTCAGCGCAGATGCGCCGCGGCGCGTGGCAGTGCTGGAGACGCTGCTTCAGGTGGGTAGCGGGGACAGCCTTCCCTGAAGGGGGTGCACCGCGCCAGCGGGGCAAGGGCTGAGGGCGGAGCATGTGCAGCAGGCTTGGTGAGGATGTTTGGATGCATATGCACCGCCGGCAGCATGCATTCAATGCTGGCAAGCTACTTGCGGTCGTGCTGTGGCAGCTCTGCCCCTCAACCAGCCAGATGCGTCTTCCTCTTGCCTCTCACATGATTGCCAAATTGCCCGTGTGTGCCTTTCCAGGCCGGGGCCGACCCGTGCGCCGAGACCCAGCTGCGCATCCCCGGCTTCGTGCCTCCCACCTATCCCCTGAAAGAGGCGTGGTCGACCGAGGCGGTTGCGTCAGGGGCAGCCATCGCCCGCCACCTGGCAAGCCAGTTGGAGCGGCAGCAGGCCGCTGGTCCTGCCACTGCCCCCCGCCGCTCCCCCCGCCGCCCCACACAGCCAGCCAGCTCTGGCGGCCTGAGCCGTGAAGCAGCGCTGATTGCTGCCGCTTGCGCTTTGCGCGGGCACGATGCGGCGGCAGCGGTGAAGCTGGCGGCGGCAGCCGGCGCTGCGCCGCCCACACCTGCCCCCGCCGAGGGGGGTTCTCTGAGCCGCACATTTACTCTTGGTCCAGTCTGCTCGGGTGGGTAGCTGCCGCCCATTGCCCTTCTACTTGCGCTTTTGCCTCGTTGCTTTGCTGCAGGCATGTGGTGCTGCTCTGCCCAGCCTGCATGCTGTCCTGCCTGCTATCACCCTACCCTGCCTGCCAGCCTGCCTGCCTGCCCTTCCTCCCTTCCCACAGTGAGGCAGTGCACGAAGGGGCCACCAAGGTGGTGGCCGCTGCGCTGCCGCACCTGAGCGCAGCAGAGCGCCGGGAGGCGCTTTCCGGCGACAGCACCCAGCAGGCGGCGGTGCTCGGCAAGGAGGCCATGCTGCGCCTGCTGGTGCAGGAGGGAGCGCCCTTTGGGCTGGCAGAGCGAGAGTATGCCCTTTACTGGGGCCTGGAGTTGTGCAGCCCCGAAGCAGTGCGCCTGGCGCTCAGCTGGGGCGGCGGGCCGGCCGAGCTGGTGCAGCACTGCGAGCGCGCCAGGGCGGTGGCGGCGGCGGTGGCGGCGGCCCGGCCGGGGAGCTACCTCAGCAGTGCGTCCTGCGGGCTGGGGGTTTGAGCAGGGATGGCAGGGCTGTTGCTGCGGCTGCAGCGGCTGCTGCGCAGTGCTGCCCTCCAGCCATCAACTGCTGCCATGAAGAAGTTGCAGCGCTTACTCTGACCCCCTTCTCACCTACACCTTCTGCAGCTGGGCTCCCGCCGCATGCGCGCAAGATTGGTGCGGTGGCCGCACTGGTGGACTGCTGCCTGCGCGGCTTCCCCAGGGTTGGGGACCCTGACCTGGTGAGCCGAGATCGATCTGGCTCAAGTGACCGTCATGGCATGTTTGAACATGCAGGATGTGCCATGAGGCAGCCGCAGGCCCTGCACCAGGGTTGGGGCAGTCATTTAGCGCCATGCCGCTGCGTGCACCCCTGCAACAGCCCTCCAACAAGCACCAACCGGCCTCCCGCCCCACCACCTCCCTGCCCTGCCCTGCAGAACCCAGAGGCGCCGCCCCAAGAGGAGCTGCAGCGCACTGCTGCGGGCATTGCGGAGACGCTGATCGATGCCGGCTTCAAGCCCTGCCCCCTGGATCCGCCTGGCACGGCCCAAACTGAGGAGGATTGGGACCGCCCGCTCAACAACCTGCCGGCAGACAGGTGGGGGAAGGCGGGCAGTTTGAGGGCCATACAGACACAGCTGGCGCCCACAGCAGGCTCTTGAAATGTACGTTACACATGTGTTTCTTCCATTTCTTCCCGATGCCCGCACTGCATGTCCGCTAACTTGCCGGTGTGCTACCGCCTCCCATCTGCTCCAGCCCGCTGCGCCTCGCCATCGAGCGCCGCCGCTGAGCGCCCCACAAGGTGCTTAAATGGCAGGGTATAACCCCTAACTAGGCCTCCATGATAGCGCCTGCCACGCTGGCCATGCCTGCAAACTGAGACGCTGGTCTGGCCGCTGGTGGGCGGGCCAACCTGCCTCTGCTGGATGTGCCCGTCTGCCTGATGCCGGCTGACATCAACTGCATGGCCATGCTGTTGGTGCCCAGCTCAGCGCCGTGCCGCAGCAAATGTGGCGTTCAATCATACCTCAAGATTGCCCTGAGTGGCCTGCCCAGTGCCTGCGTGCTATGCTTTTCATCGTCACCTGTTCTTGTATGCTGCTGAATCTGTTGTTGTCTACTTCCGCCTCGCCTGCTGCCACACTCACCCCACAGCGCCCCTGTTTGCGGATCTCGGCTTGCTTGCTTAGAGAACACCGCCATAGCGTTTGCATGTTGATAACTAATAGCTGCACGCCGTTGAAGGCTGCTGCTGCCAAGCCTGTGCATTACAGTGAGCGTGGCATGCCAGCAGTGCTTCGTACGTTTCTTGTCGCTCTCAACAAAGTGTGTCAATCATATGAGTCATGCATTAGGGCAGTCTTGGATGCAGTCCTTGGCGCAAAGCCAGTCGAGCTGCAGCTGCCATCCAGCTATTGCTGCTGCCCCGGCGCCGCATCTCGCATGCCCTGCCGAGGAGGGTGGTGGCTCATGCGCTCAAACTGGTAAGCGAACTCGTCTGGTTGGCCCAAGTGAGGCACCCGTTGCGCTAATGCACCGCTGCGGCTCCAAGCAAAGGGGCCCGCATGGGAGCGAGGCGGCCCAACCACTGCACAGCGATTGGGCAGGCAGAAGGAAGGGCGGGTGGAGAGGAGGGGAGGGACCAGTCGGGGTCTCAAATTAACCGACTGCGGGACGCTCAAGCCAGAGCAAGGCAGGCGCGCGAAGCACTGCATGCACCTGGAGGCGCAGCGCGGCAGAAGCAACACAAACAGGTGCTCTCATGGACGACACAGTTTATTTGTGTCACTGCCCACCTGCGTCCGTCTCCAGGCCCAGCACACGCAGCATGTTGAAAACCAAGTGCTTGGCCTGGGTAAGTCTCATGATCAGTGCCCTGCGCACCTGCGTCCGCCTCCAGGCGCAGCGCCATGGCCCAGGTGGCGGCCTTGGTGTCATAGCAGCCATAGGCGCGGGGAGAGAGGGGGTCCAGGTCGCCGCGGCCGCACAGCGCGCCCAGCGGAGAGCCTCCCGAGTACTGCAAGACAGGTTGGGATTCAGTAAAGGAAGCACAAACAGGATTGGAATTTCGCAACAAGTGAACACCAGCCACACCACCTCTCACAATGCCGGACTGTGCCCAAGATCCCGCCGCCTCACCGGTTCGAGCGGCCAGTTGTTGCTGCGCAGCAGGTCCTTCAGGCTGTCCAGGTCCTGCACAGCATGGCTTGATTGTTAAGCATCACAGGCGGTGCAGGCTGCAAGGAAGGCTGCACAATATGGTCACGGGGCTGCTGCAGCCAGAATCCAAAGGCTAGCTACGTGAGGCCAATGCGTGCTGCGTAGCTGGCCATCGATAGCTCAGCCAACCCAGCTTTGCCCGCCGCTTGCCTGCACAGCGTGCACGTCCCGCCGGAAGATCTGCGCACGTGGTGCCAGCTGATACGAGGCGCCCGCCACTGCAAGTAATTTGAGAGACAGTTAGATATTGAGCAGACGTTGTGGCAGCTGACAACTGCCAACATGCCATGCAGCATCCCGGCATGCAGCAGTTGTGGCCGCTGCCCAGCATGCCCCTCTTTGGCAGCGTGACCTCAACGCACCTGCTGCTGCGGCGTACAGCGGGCCGCGCTGCGCCTGCTGTGCGATGAACGCTGGATAGCCCGAAGCATTGTACACTTCTCTGTGGTACGGTATCTGCAGCAGCGAATATCGCAAAGCTGGTGTGATAAACAAAACTGCTCAGCCACCAAGCACGTATCATCTGCACAGGGTGCACAAAATCGCAAGGCAGGGCGCCACAGCAGCAGTCCAGCATAGAATGCTCTCACATTGAAGCTGGGCCAGTAGCCGCGTGTGAGGGTGTCGGTCTGGTCGGATGCAACCACCAGCCCTGCAGGGTTGGGAGAGGGAGGATCTGGGTGCAACACATGGGATCATTGATACCCAGCTAGCTCCCTCAACCCACGCCCGAAGCGCGTTTCTTCCTTCTCTTTCAACGCGCAAGGTGTGGCGGCGCAGCCTGCACGAGCCATCCATGCGCAGAGCTGAATCGACGCACCCACAAGCAGTGCTGAGCACCTGTCAATTCATCCCACCATCGATGGCTGCCAACCCTGTGCACCTGGTGCCTGCTCCACCACCCACAGCAGCCCGCGCGGCAGCTCTCGCCCGGGGCTGAACAGCTTCAGATCGACCACCTGCGCATGAGCAGAGGAGACTGGTTTACTTTATTCTTTTTTCTGGCTGAGCTGGGACAGCTTCAGGTCGACCAGCTGTGGCTCAGGAATTGTATCACTGTGAGAACGCTGGAATTGTGAACAGCTCATAGCAAGATCCGCAGTAGTCCTGCTGCGCTCAGCGCAGCATCAACTCTTGCACGGCTGCCAAGCGACCCAGCCCCCCGCACCATCCACTGGTTGTTGCCGGTGCCGCTGTTGTGCTGCGCAATCACGCTTGTCCATGCGCGGCCGTTGGCGGCCAGCAGGCTGGCGGCGCGGGCCCGCTGCCAGCTCAGCACGCTCTGCGCGATGCAGCAGACAGGCGCAAAGTAGAAAGTTGGGCGACAGGCATCTTTCGAAGGATAGCCCCACTCTGCACGCTGTGGCTGGCCAGGCAGACCTTCTAGACAGTTCAGCCACTTCAAGCAGAACCTCGAGAAGTGTCACCTGGGGCGTGAGGCGCTGATACAGCGTGCGGTTGAACACCGAGTTGGTGGTCTGCAGCACCGCCAGCCCGCTGGGGGCCAGCAGGTAAAAATCGTCGTCGCTGCTCAGCTCGCCTGCGGGAGGGCATGCGCATTGCTGTTCAGTTCGGCGGCAGAAGGTATAACTGACAGTCACTGCCCAGTTTGCTAGCATGAGGGTGGGAGGTAGGTAGCGCTCTAAGCGACCAGGGGCTGGGGTATCAATGCCACAGGTTAGCTGCCAAACCCAGTTCAATACAGCTGTTTGGAACACGCCACCTGCAGCATCAGCCATGCAGGCATCGATTGCCGAATGTGGTTTTAAATCAACCTCATCCGGATAGGAGGAGAAATACATGTTGCGCCCCACGAATGGTATCGGCCCTAGTTTATCATTTGATACATTTGACATAACCATTCGCAGCGCCACAAACCCTCACCGGGATAGGAGGAGAAGGACATGTTGCGCCCCACAAAGGCGGGGTGGCGCAGGCCCAGCGCAAAGTGCTTGTAGATGCGCACCATGCCGCCATAGGTGAACCTGCAGGGGAAGAACAGCAAGCCATTCCAACAGCAACTGATGAAGTTTGGAAAAAGAGCACGCAGTTGGGTGCTTGTAGACGCGCACCATGCCGCCGTAGGTGAACCTGCCAGGGAGATCAAGCAAGAGCAGCGCACAGGAGCTACACATGCCAGCTGGAATGCAGTTGGGTACAAAGTGTGCGCAAGGTCGGCAAGGAGGAGCAAGAACAGGTACTTTGCATGTCAGCCGGAATGCAGCTATGTATGAAGCAAAAGCAAGGTGGCTCGTGACGCAAACCACACCAGACCACACCACAACAGCCATTCACGCTCCTCACCAGGCAGAATGCCCCAGCACCAGATCATGCTCGGAACAGGCGACACCCGCACCACACGCCCAGGCTGGCTTGCGAGCCAAAGTGCAGTGAGCAGCACCTGATAACGCTCCTCACCAGGCAGAATGCCCCAGCAGCAGGTCACTTAAATCGGGTGTCACTCGTACCACCGCGCTGCAGCGGCCGGCAGAGTCCAGCTGCGCCGCCAGCTCGTGAGGGGTCAGCCGCTGCCACTTGGCTGCGGGGAAATGGCACGAGGCGGGCAGGAAGCAGGGCTGGGTTGGGGGTGAGTGCGGAGATGCGCGACTTGGCTGCGGGAGAGGAGCATGAGGCAGACAAGGGGGGCCGCGGCTTGGAGGCGCACTGAGCAGCAGAAGGCCTGCATTGTTGCAAGTCAAGGTCCATAGCTGCTCCCACCCTACTAGATAGCTGGGTGAATGTGCCCCGTGCCTCAAACAACCTAAACCTAATAAAACAGCTCCACCAGGCGCACCTGCTGCCTGGGCGTCCGAGCCGCACAGGGCCTCTTGCAGGTCTCCAAGGTCGCCCACAGCACTCATCCACAGGAAATCAACCATGGACAAGTGCGGCAGGCTGGGTGCACCGCCGGCGCCGGAGCCCAGGTGTTGTGTGCCACCAGTGCCGCCGCCGGGCTGCTGCGAGGCCGACTGCTGCTGCTGGTCCACTCTAGCGTTGTAGCCGGCGTGCATGCCGTCCATCTGTGGGCGACGTGAAACGAAGAGTGATGCATGCGGCAGCATGGCATGGGCAAGGAGGGATACGCCTGCTGGGACCTGGTGGCTTGATGCACCAGTGCAGGCAAAGCAGTTCACCAAAGGTGCACCAAGCCTGATCAGCCCCAAACAAACCCCAGAGCCTGGTAGGACCCGGAATTGGAGGCGCGCCTGTGTGTGCAGCAGGCGCAGCGCCGACCAAAAGGCGCTGCCGTTTGTCGCTGCCTGCCGACGCGTCCACGCGTCCTGCGCCTCCAGCCTGCAGCAAGTTCGGTGATGGTGAACTCGATTCAGAGATGTAGCTTCGCCATTCACATCCCATTGCAAACTCCACTACCGAAACACACTCCACGGAGGCTGCGCATCACAAAGCAACATGAGGCCAGCTGCCCACCATTCGAGGGCGGCGGGGCAGCCGCTGATGTTCAGGTGTGCGCCGACGTTGTGGTGGTGCGCGAAGATTTGCTCGGCTGCGGCGGTGCATGGGAGCAGGCAAAAGGTGCATCGTGAGGGGCGCGGGAGCTTAGGTGGCAAGGGCGGATGGTGGGGAGTTGCGTTCCGCCAAATAGCGGGCGTTTCGCTTGCCAACAAAGGGAAGTTGGAGGGGCGCCCGCGGCAGAGGCGCCGGCGCCGGCTGCCATCAAGCCCACGAGTCTGGCCAGCTCACACACATGAACTCCAACTTCCTGCAGGTCTGGAGTGTCACTGGCTGCAATGCAAGTGTGCAGTTGGGGGCTCACCTGTCAGCCAGCCCTCTGCAAAGCCCAGCGCCAGCGCTTGCTGCTCATCAGAGTAGGCATCAGAGGTGGAGACCCACAGCTGGTGCCAGCCGCCGCGGGTGTGCTGCCCCGGCAGAAAGGTGGCGTGTGCTGCCGCTCCTGCGAGGAGAGAGAATGGACGAGCATCTCGCAATTGGGTACGGTGTGGCGCTTGAGAAGTGCCTTCCCACAAGCGGCCCGCCCAGCCTGCCCGCGCACCTGCACAGGCGGAGGCGCCGGCGGCGAAGCAAGGGCTGCCTCCTGCGGCGTCTAGCAGCACGCAGCCGCGCTGCAGCTGCGGCCGTTTGTCTACATCAGGCTCGCTGAAGAGGTCCTGGGCGCCTGCTGGCCCCTGGAGGGCGGCAGCGGGAATGGCGAGCAGCAGGGCGGCGGCCAAAGCGGCCGCTAGCTGGCTCACAACATCTCGACACATTCGGAGGTTGTGTCGCAACGGTAGATCGAGCTTTTGGCGGCTGAAAGGGCAGCACGGCATCAAGAAACCCCACCTCCTGCATGAAAGCCGCCAGCCTCCCTGATCGCCCGCTAGGTCCTGCTCTACATACATTTGGAGCCTTGCGGCCGGGTACACAAGCCGCTGGAGCTGCCTCCTCAGGTGGGGCTCCTCTGCTTCTCGCTGCCGGTCGCCGGACCGCTCTGCAACCTTTCCAGCCCTCAGCATCTATCTCTGACCTGCTGGTGCGATCCCGGCCTGCAGGAGCGCTGCTGGCAGTGATGGCGCGGTCCGTTCTGCTCTTCTGCGGCCTGCTGGCCGCCGTGGCATCCGCAGGCAAGTGTAGCTTGATATGGCGGGCAGCTCCTTACTCCCGCTCACCCAGCCGAGCGTCCTCACGCGCCGCTGCCGCCGCCTCCCGCCGCTGCCGCCTCGCCTCCGCCCTAGCGCGGCTGCTCAAGCTCGAGAGCTCTCCTGCCCCTGCCTGCAGCGCCGGTAATCACATCCGCCAACAACCCGCACTTCCGCACGCTGCGGCCGGAATCCCCTCAAAACCAGTCGCCCTGCGACTACTGCCAGGTGCTGTTTGTTGCCTGCCTCCGTCCATCTAGCGCGGGCACGTCTGTGTGGCAAAAGCAAGCTTCCTGGCTCCTCTCTGCCAGCCTTTTCCATTGGCTGTCCTTTGTTCCCGCTAACTCTGCACTGCAGGATGTGGTGAAGACGCTGGACGAGTTTGTGTCCGACCCGCAGACCCAGCAGGTGATGAGCGGGAAAGGAAGGGTGGAGTTGGGAGCTGGAGCAATGCTGGTGACAGCAGCAGGTCCAAGTAGCCGCAGGCTGCTGCATGCCACGTTCCCAGTGCACGATCAGCAGCAGCAACGCACACGCTGTGCCATGTCCTATGTTTGCCGTTCTCCGCAGACGGTCAGCAAGTATGTTGAGGCTGCCGCGTGGGAATTCAGCAGTGGCAGCCTTACCATTGTGCCATTCTCACTTTTGATACTCTTCTTCATTTTCCCTCCGCAGACGGTCAGCAAGTACATTGAGGCGGCCGTGTGCGCCGGGCTGCCCGACAACTTCAAGCAGATGTGCAAGCAGGTGCGGCCTGAGGGCCTAGTTGGCTCGTTGTGTCGCGGTGCCATCAAGAGCACAGTCTGGCTGGCTGTTTGCTGTGCCAGTGCCATCTGCAGCAAGGGGGATGTTGGCATCAGCCCTCTTGTCAGCCTCCACTCGTTTGATTGCCCCCTTGGGGCCTTCATTGCTCTTGAGCCACGCTTTTGGGCCACACGCTCTCAACCACACTTTAACCTGCACATAATCTCAACTCCCCTTCCCATTGTGCTGCAGGAGGTCCCCGTGCTGGTGGCCTCATTCGCCCAGTCCATTGCAGAGGCTCTGGACCCCCATGACCTGTGCGGCCTGCTGGGAGTGTGCAGCGGCGACAAGGGCCTGGCGCAGGCAAGAGCGGCAGGCTGCAGCGGGCTACATAGGCAGTTGCTACGGCGGCCGGGCGCCTTGCATGCATGCGATGCGCGATGGCTGCCGGGGTGCATGGCATGCATGGCCTCTTGCTGTCTACCACGCATGTCCTGCTGTCTGTCACGCATGCTGGTGCCTGCATGGCGCCGGTGCCCGACAGTCCCGCCCAACAACCCAACCTACTGTGCGCGCTGCTGCCACACTCTCAACTGCGCAGGTCACGCCCTTTGACTGCCCCGTGTGCCGCGTGGCGGTCCAGATGTTTGTGACCCGCCTGCAGGTAGGTCAGGGCGGCGGCCTGCCCGTCTGCTGCACATTGCTGTGCACTGCTGCTGCGCTTGCAAGCCCCGGCCATGCATGGCAATATGGCAGCATGCCGGGCAGTCAAGCAGGCTAGCAGCTGCGTCGTGCTCCTTCTGGCGTTGCCTGTCTAGCATCTACCGGTAGCTCAAAAAGTGCTCGGCCCGCTGCACAGGACAAGGAGGCGCGGGCGCAGGTGGAGGGCGTCATTGCTCGATGCGTTTGTGTGACTTGTGCATACTTCTTTTTACAATGCAGGACAAGGAGGCGCGGGCGCAGGTGGAGGGCGTGATGCGCGCGGCCTGCGCGGCCAGCAACCTGCCGGCGGAGGGCAAGGTGGGTGCCATTTATCCTACTGGTTTGTTGTGCTTGCTTTATCTTTGCTTGATGTGCATGTCATGTCACACAAGTCTGGGGAGTCGTCGTCATTGTTCAGCTGCCATCCCTGCCGTGCTTACTCCTTATTGATCCGCAGGCCAAGTGCAACAGCGATGTGACCGACCTCTTTGCCGCGCTCGACGCCCTGCCGCACAATTTCTGCACTCTCAACGCTGTTTCTTCTCTGGACACCGCATTCTGTTGCTGCAGGCCAAGTGCGACAGCGATGTGACCGACCTGTTTGCCGCCCTGGACGGCCTGCTGCACTCACCTAATACTCAGTTCCATCTGTCCTTGCGTCCTTCCATTTCGCAGGCCAAGTGCGACGGCGATGTGACCGACCTGTTCGCCGCCCTGGACGGCCTGCTGCACGATGTGGATGCACAGGGCGTGTGCTCCGTGTTCGACTTCTGCCCCCAGGCCGAGGGCAGGTGAGATTGAATGCTGGTCTGACGAGCTGCCGACAGTGGTTGCAAGCAACGCATCCTACGTGCCGTGGGTGGGAGGCTGCTCCTGCTAGTGGCAGACCTCTGTTCTGATCCAAAATGTTGCTCCCAAATGCTCTTCCTCCACCCACGCAGCCGCCCCGCCCCGGAGGCGCTGCGCACGCTGCGCTCAGCGCTCCGCGCGCTGGGCACCGGCGCGCCCGCTGCGCACGCTGTGGGCGCCGCGCCGCTGCGCGACCAGTGCCAGTCCTGCAAGACGATTGTGATGGAGGCGGCCGCCATCCTGCAGGCAAGGGCGCAAGGGCGCAGTTGCGGGGCTGGAAAACCAGGCTGAGCTGGTGTCGGCGGGCGCTCTTGTTGTTGCCACAGTGGCCCATGCCAGCCGCCCATGAATCGGCTGCCCATGCAAGACGCCCACCCCTCTCGTACAAGTCAGTCTGCCTCTATTCCCTTGCCAAGTCCCAAGCGGAGCTGCTGCTTGTGAGCGCATGCAGCATCAAGTATCCCTCAGTTTTCATACAATTTTCTTTCATTCTTGCAGGACCCCAAGACCCAGGCGGAGCTGCTTGAGTACAGCAAGAATGAAAACATCACAGCAGCAATCAATAAAAGGATCGTTTCATTGTTAATCACTGTATTTTATGTCCCATGTGCAGGACCCCAAGACCCAGGCGGAGCTGCTCGAGTACGCCAAGCAGGGCTGCACCATCTTCCAGGCAAGCCCTGGCTCTGGTGTACCCAGCTTGGCGCACCACGCTGGTTCTGCCCCGCTTGTTGTGGAATGGGCCGCCTCCATCACCCATGTACGCACTTTTCCGGTCCTCAACACAGCCCCTCCTCAACTTAGCGCACTCAATTGTTGCGCTGCCCCACCTTCAATCATGCAGGACTTCAAGGACCAGTGCGAAGCCTATGTGACACTCTACGGCCCCCTGGTGTTCAACATGCTCATCTCCTACCTCCAGCCCGACTTCCTGTGTGCCCGCCTGGGCTACTGCCCCGTGGGACCGCCCCCGCTGGTCGTGTCGTGAGCGGGCTGCTTGGCTGGGAGTCTTCTCCTGCTGGGCGGTGGGGCGTGCCTGCTGGGTACTGGCTGGCTAGCTGGCTGGCGGGCAGCGAATGGCCTGCCCAGTCCGGCGGCTGGTCAGCCAGCGGCTGTGCCAGCTGGCCAGCAGCAATGTCATGCCACACGCTCCCCAACCCTCCAGCCTGCAGCACACTGCTGCTGCTGCCGGCTGCGCCACGCTCCTGTGCCATTCCTGTGCAACACGTGTCTGCTGTTCCTGCTCTGCCCGCTTGCCACTTTTGTATGCGTGCCAGCTACTCCGCCTTCACTTTTCCCCCTTGTTTGCTTATTTGTGAGCTCCTGTACCACTACTCTCGACATGCTGTAAACTGATGTCACACAGGGCTGGTTTGGTTTTCATAACGCTGAAGGGGATAAGGGCCTTGAACGCAGCAGCGGCCTGGCATAGGTGGGGCTCATTCGGATAGGCATAGCAGACTTGGTGGCATGAAAGATGTCAAGGAATGATGCGCAAGGAAGTACATTGGCAGGGCGCGTGAGGCATGTAATAATGGAAGGGAGCAAGGTAGCAGGAGGCATGAAGCAAAAGTTTGGCTTGTTTAGGCTTGCACATTGCAGCAGCCTGGTGCGCCACCGTGCATTTCAGCTTGGGCATGGTGAAGAGGCCCTCCATGTCATTGTTAGCACGGCTGGGGCTTGGCGCATTGTATCTGCAACACACAAGGGCGGGCGCCAGGCAAGAAAAAAACGAGGCTCAGCCACCCCGCAGGCCAGCGATGAAGCACGCCTGTGAAACTCAGAGCGCAGTGCACACTGCTGGCGTAGCAGCAGCACCCCTGCTGAGTTCACTGCTCCCCTCACCCTAATGTTGTAAATGCGCTGCACAGGCGGCTGTCCGCCGGGGACGGTAAAGGTCTCGAGCGCGAACCCAGCGACCACCCAGCCTGCAAGTGGTGCAAAAGATGGGGCACGGGGATACTTCGATGGTCAGCTGCGAGGGCGACGTGCATCTTGGAACCTTGCCCGCCCTGCCGCAAGGTGCGCGTAGAGCAGCATGGACCAGTAAACGGTCTGAAAGTGCAGCCAAAAGCCCCCACCTGGGGGGCATTTGTACAGAAACTTGCCGCCCGCGTATAGTGGCTCGCTGCCATCAAGAGGTGGCGCTGCAGGGCAGGTAGTGGCAGCGGCTTACCGGCTTGCTTAGGTGGGTAAAATGAGGGCAGCAGGCTGGGGCTAAGCGCTGTCCATCCGGTTGAGCAGTGCAATGCAGCACAACCATGCAAGGCTTGTGCCTGCCCGGGGCTCTGCTGCGGAGCAGGAACAGCAGCATGCAGCGGTGCATGGGGCTGTTGCATTCTGCACCAGTGTCCGCTTACGTGCATTGAAGTCTATAATGCGTCCGCCCTGGCCCAGCAGATTGCTCAGTGTCGACGCGCCCTGGCCCGAAAACTGTCCGGGGTTTGCAACCTCAGGCAGCATTTGGTCGCCGGGGGTGATTGGGACGTCCTGTGGTAGGGAAGCGAGGGTCGATCGTGTCTCAATGTGCCTCATGAACACCCTGATGCACGTGCGCTGGGAGTTTCTCATCGCGTCAAGAAGCAGGCAATCCAGCCCCCCACTGCGCTGTGCTGCGCTGGCTGGGAAGGTGTTGCGGGGCAGAGGCCCGCCTCACCGCCAGGACAGTGCCGTTGGTGCACACGGCCCGTATTGTTGTGATCGGGTCCATTTCTTGTAAACCGTCCTGCTCAAGAATGAACCCGCCTGTGACCAGTGGGGTCGGAAACGGGAACAAGCCTTGTGTCAGCAGTCCGCACGGAGCTACTGTAGGTTGTGGCATGGCAAGAAACTGCATTGGGTGCTTGCGGCCAGTGCAAGTCGGCATGCTTGGCAAGGCAGAGCTTGCACGACAGTGCACACCTGGAGACTGCCACAGGCGCCACGCTTTGATGGCTCCGCAGGTGCACGACTGGTTGAAGGGCAAACTGCCAAAAGGATCGTCCTGCTGCGGCACCAGCGGTGCCGACCATGTGCCTGCAAGGCAGGCGGAGAGAAGGGCCAGATGCGAAACAGGCACAGGTGAGCTTGCAGCAAGTAGGCCGGCTGCAAGTAAAGGTGCCAACAAGGCTTGGACACAATGCATCGAGGGTCGCCATGTGAACACAAGGAGGCAACCCAGGCGCACTTTTGCGGGCCGCCGGCTTTGGCGGTGGCGGCTTGGGCCTCGGCGGCGGCGGTTTAGGCCGTGGCGGCGGCGGATGGGGCGGTTTGGGGCTGGGCGGCGGCGGGCGCGGCGGCGGCGGTGGGGGCTTGGGGCTAAGCGGCGGCGGTTTGGGGCTGGGCGGCGGCGGGCGGGGCGGCGGCGGCGAAGGCGGTTCGGGCGGCGGCGGACGGGGCGGCGGCGGTGGAGGCGGTTCGGGCGGCGGTGGCGAGGGCCGGGGAGGGGGCGGCGAGGGCGGCGGCGGGCTGGGCGGTTGCGGTGAGGGCGGCGGCGGTGGCGGTGGTGGCGGCTGCAGCACGGGGAGGTGGCAGGTGTGGGTGAGGGTGGGGTTGGCGGAGGACTGCTGAACTGAATAGCATGGGAGGTGGCGGCGGTGGCCGCAAAGGCACGAGTGGTCAAAAGAAGCACGATGCATGGCGGGGTTCAAACAAGGTGGCCCGTAGTCATGTGCAGGTAGTCATGTGCAGGTGCAACAGCCTTGAGGAGGTGGGCTGGCAGTCGATTGGAAAGCAACTGAGCAAGGCAGCCTCAGACACATGGACAACCAAGCGTTTTTTGAGTCCTGCAACCCAGCCCCAGCAGTGGCACATCGACGGCAACACACAACACGCCCAGTGCAGCAGCAGGACTAAAAACCCAGCACAACAACAAAGGGCACAAGCAGGCGCACTCACCGGCGGCGGCGGGGATGGGCTGGGCACTGGGACTGGCACCGGCACCGGGACTGGTGTTGGCTTGGGCGAGGGGATTGGGGTCGGCGTTGGGACGGGTGTAGGGTTAGGCGTGGGGACGGGGGTGGGGACAGGTGAGGGGATGGGGACTGGAGAGGGAATGGGCACTGGGGATGGTACCAGCGAAGGCGAGAGGACAGACAAGGGTGGCGGTGGGGGAGGAGAGAGGGCTAGGGTTGGTGCCAGAGGGGGGACTAGCGCCGCAGCTGGGGGCGGTGGGGTGGCCAGTGCAGCATTGGGCGGTGGTAAGGTAGGCGGAGCCTCCGCCGGTGTGGGGGCCGCCAATGGCGGCAGCAGGCCTGTCCCACCCTGCGAGGGAGCTGCGGCCGGTGGTTCAAGCAGGGCTGGCGAGCTGCCTGGGCTTGGCGCCGGTCCTTCCCAGGGCGCAGGTGCGCCCCAGGGTGGCAGCACTCCGTCTGCTGGACTGCCAGGTGGCAGCAGCGGTGCTGGCGCCGGTGCAAAGACGGTCACGTCATCAGGCGGTGGCTGACCGGCTGCTGGTTGTGGAGATAGGTCCCAATAAGCCTGAGGCAGCGGCGGCGGCCGGCCATTCACGCCCGCTGCCGGGGCGGCAGCGGCTGCGGCCTGTTGCGCCGCCGCCTGCCGGCCTGCCAAGTAGGCTTGCGTGCGCTTGCTCTGGGTCTGGACGTTCCTCGCTGCATCAGCGCGAGCGGGGAAGGGAGGCGGTGAATGAAGCAGGTAGCAGCAGCAGGTGGCAGCATCTGGTCTAGGTGACTAGCATCAGACTAACACCAAAGCACCCACAGCCACACTCGTGGGCCTGTGCTCTGGGCATGATTGCAGGCCGGCCAAGCAGAATCGAGGGAAGAACTCCACAAAAAGAAGCCGCCTTAAACAACTGCAACTGACTACCACAGGGGCACATGTGTACAGCAGCAGCGTGCACCCCAGCGCACCTCCGGCTGTGGCGCTCGTGATGATGCCGACTAGCAGGGTTGCGAGCAGCCAGATGATGATCAAACCCTCTGGCCGCCGCCACATCCGAGCCACCTGCCAGTCCACAAAGTAGGCATCCCGCCCCGCCTCGTGCTCTGCTGCGCTCCAGCCGCTGCTGCCGTGCTCGCCGCCGCCGCCGCTGCCGCTGCCGCTGGCGTCAGAGCGGCTGCCACTGGGGCCGCCTGCGGCCGCGGCGGCGCTGCCCTGACGGCTGGCGGGCATGCGCAGCCTGATGTGCGCGGCGCCATTGGTGGCAGCGGCAGCGGGGACGCCCTCGAGGCCGGCTGGCGTGGCAGGGGCCACGCCCTCGGGCAGTGCGCCCACAGCGGAAGCTGGTGCCGGTGGCGGCATGGGACTGCTGGGGCTCGACGGCTCTGCGCCGCGTCAGCCGCTCCGTAGCATCGTGCGGGCCTCTGCAAGCGGGCCGGGCGAGGCGCAGAGGGCGCGAGGTGTGTGCCTGCCGAGCGAGCGCACCGTCTGGGCAACAAGGCGCGGCGGCGGTAGCTGTTCCCAACTGTGAGCCTTACCCTGTATCGCTTGGCCAAGCGGCAAGGGCGGTGGCGCCTCCCAGCCAGGTGCCGCTCGCGGCCTGTTGCCTGCTGTAGTGCAAATTGAGCTGTGAAGTGCTGTGCGTTGTCAAAGGTCGTAATTGAGGGCGCACAGGGGCAGCGGCGCCTAGGGCCTGCTGCGGCGTGGGGCCGCCGCCAGCGGGGCGAGCGGGTTCTTTGCGGGCCTGCGCACCCTGATGCACTTCTGCCGCAGGGCCCTCATCTGCAACAGAAGGAGAGTGAGACGACTACGGTCCCTGACCATGTATGCACCGGGCCAGGTGGTCTGTGCAGAGCAGGAGGCTCAGCAAGGGGATGAGTGCCGCCGCTCGGGCAGACACATTCCGCCGCGGTGCACCCTTGTGTCCCTGCCTTTCGACCCTGCACTTGAGCGCTAGTGAGCAGCAAACGTACATTCGACCCTTGCACAGCAGGAGATGTAACGGATCCACATTCAAATGTGGTCACACAGGAGGCTCAGTTTGCTGCTGAACCTGCAAATCGGGGCCGCCCTCCGTGTGCTCCTTGAAGCAGCAGGTGGCATGCATGGGGCATGCAGGGGTGCTATGAGAGACCTGAAGGATGCTTGGCAGTCAGTATAGGCCTGCCACAGCGACACAGGCGGCCTGTCAGACGGGGCACCGCCCCCTGCGTCGTGCTGCCATTGCCACCAGGTGGCCGCCCGGCAGCTGGCGGCCGCCCGCCTGGCTACCCAACGCCCAGCAGCCCTTGCCGGGCCGATCGCCGCCTTGCCACATAACCACAAGGCGCTGCTGCGTGCATCCAGCCCCTCCCAGCCGCACAAGCAGGGCTTTAGGTGCACCCCGCGACCAGCCCTAACCCGAGCCCTCCCCGGCAGCCAGGCGCCTCAGATCACGTAGCCGACACCCCGCCAGCCGCAGGCCGCCGCCATGCTGCAGCACGCGGCCCTGGTCGGCCTGCGCCGGGAGGCGGGGGCGCGCCTGCTGCCCGCCCTGGCGCGCGGCGTGGCCAGCTGGGCGAAATTCAACCCCAACGAGATGTCGGGCACCAAGCCGGCGCAAGTCAGCAACCTTGGTGAGCGCCGCCGCCGCCGCTGCCTGCCGGTGCCGCCTGCCCGGTGCCGCTGCGCCGAAAGCTGGCCCTGCGTCCCCAACCGCCCCGCCTCCTTGCAGTGTTTGGAGACTGGGTGCAGTCTGAAAAGGAGATGGTGATCCCTGACCCGCTCAACGGCGAACCCTTCCTGCACGTGCGGGGCCCTGCTGCTGCCGGTTTCTGGCGGACAGGGGCTGTGCTTGTTTTGCGCTGGCACCCCAGCAAGCCCTGGCGCTTCGCCAGTGGGCTGATGCTGGGGAATGGCTTTGCATTCGCAAACCCTCTTGCAAAGATGTTGTTGGCAGGCCGCCGCCTTCCTGCCTCCCTGCTGTGCAACTTTGACAGAGCTGTGCCGCTGACTCAGGCATGTAGGCGTGTTGCCCCACCCCACCGTTCTCAAATGCAGGTGCCGGACACGCAGCTGTCTCAGGTAAAGGCGTTTCTGTCTCCCACAGGTAATCAAGTTGTCCCTACGTTGTGTTTTCACTACCACCAACTCCGCAGGTGCCGGACACGCAGCTGTTTGAGATCGAGCCGTTTGTGGCGTCCATGCGCTCCACCCCCAAGAGCGGCGTGCACAACCCCTTCAAAAACCCGGAGCGGTGCGCAGCGGCGCCGGCACACCGGCTGACATTGGCTGCTTGTGTGCATTGTTTGTTTGCGCAATGGTCGGCTGCTCGCCATGCCACCGGGGAGGGCGCAGCATTCCAGATGTTGCCAGGCAGACCTCTCATGCTGCCTGCGGTACCTGCCGTGCCTGCGCAGGTATGTGATGTGGGGCGACATCACTGCTCGCGCCGCCGCCGAGATGCGCCGACCCGAGGCAAGCTTGCTGGGAACAGTGGCGTTTGCTGAGCAAGGGTGCACGGTTTGCTGTCTGATTCTTGTAGGCCCAAGCTCCCTTGTTTGTTCAGTCGTTGCAAGCTGAGCAACACTTGCTCGTGCGGCCGATTCTCTAGCTCCTGCGAATCATCTCGTGCTCGGCTGCTCACATTCTTCCATGCAGATTGAGGAGCACTTTGCGCGCCTCATCCAGCGCGCCTGCCCCAAGAGCTATGGGCAGGTGGGGCCAGCAAGGTTGCCAATGCACTCTTTACGCATCTGCGCTTTGCATGCTGCTGTTGGGGCCCTGCATATGCGCCTGCCCCAAGAGCTACGGGCAGGTGGGGCCCCGCCAGTGCTGCAAGTGGACTGGCTATCCGCGATGATGCATGCTTGTGCCGCGCTTTGATGCTGCAGCGCTCTGCCCCAAGAGCTACGGGCAGGTGGGCCAGCAGGGCTGCGACTGGACTGGCTGTGCACCCGCGCTTTGCATCCTGCCGTCTGTGCCCTGGATTTGCGCTGCTACTGGGCTCGTTTTGTCCAGCAACACTGCTGGGGCACAGCAGCGAATTGGGCGTGCTGATATTGTGCTGACTGCGCTGCCCATTGTCTCGCAGGCCGCGGGCGAGGTGCGGGTGACACGCAAGTTCCTAGAGAACTTCAGCGGCGACCAGGTGCGCTGTGGCTGCTTCGTCGTCTGCAGCTGTTAGGATGCACACGCTGCTGAGATCTGGAATGTGCAAGCTGCTGAGGCGCTGGAATAGGTTGCCAGATCCGCCTCCGCCTTGCATGCCTCGCGGATTGCCCATTGCTTGCGACCATGCGGGGCCAGGCCTTCCACAGCCCCGCACTGTGCAAATCATTTCGTTCAATATTCCTGCTTTGTTCGCAGGTCCGCTTCCTGGCCCGCGGCTTCTCCAACCCGGGCGACCACACGGGGCAGGCCAGCCACGGCTACCGCTGGCCCTACGGCCCCGTGGCGCTCATCACCCCCTTCAACTTCCCGCTGGAGATCCCGGTGCTCCAGGCGAGTCTGATGCACTTTCTCGACATTGATTTTCTACAGTCGGCTTGCCCATCACGCCCTTCAACTTCCCGCTGGAGACCCCGGTGCTCCAGGTGGGTTCCAGCTGCCTTTTGCTACGTGTGTCTTGTGCCACAAGTGAAAGGATGCTAAGATGGGCTTGCCCGTGCTCAACCAAGCTTGGCGGGCAGTGGGGCGTGTCTTGGTACAGGCTCTACGTCAATACAAGCATTTCTCTCCCTTTGTATGTGGCAAGGATGGGTGTGCTTTACATGAGCAACAAGCGTTGCTTAGGTATTTCACCACAGACTGCTGAATTAAGCCTTCGCCGTGCACAATGTCTCTTTGTCTGCAGATGATGGGCGCGCTGTACATGGGTAACAAGCCGCTGGTGCACTCCGACCACAAGTGAGCACTGTTGCCCGCTGTGCTGTGCTGTGCTGTGCTGTACCATCCATGCTGTTTGCGTGCTGTGGCATGGGAATAAGCCGCTGGTGCACTCAGACCACCATGGAACATAGTTGCCCCCTGTGCTGCGCTGCGCTCTGCCGTGCTGTGCGACATGTGGGCATGCTGTGCGGCTGTCACACCCCGGTGTGCTGCGCTCACAACCCCAGCACCAGCCAGCTGTGCTGGCATCAACCGTGCATAGCACAACACTTCATTTGCCTGCTATACAGCGCATGACATGCTGCTTTCCACTCCCAACCAGGGTTTGCTTCGTGCTGGAGGAGTTTGTGCGCCTGCTGCACCACTGCGGCATGTCGCTCACAGAGGTGGACATCTGCAACGGGCGCGGCGCGACGGTCAACGAAATCATGGCGCAAGGCGAGTGGTGATGGCTTCGCTTGGCTGTTGTTCCACTAGCTGCGCAGCACGCAGCAAGCCCCTGCCTTCCTGAGGCTTCCCCTTGCGCAGTTTCCTCCAGCAGCCATTGACTGCTATTCCATCCCGCGTCTGGTTCCTGCTGCAGGCCAGCCGCGCAGCACGCTGTTCACGGGCAGCAAGCGGGTGGCGGAGAAGCTGGCCAAGGACTTCCACGGCAGGGTGGGTGCCTGGGAATAGCGGTGGCGTTTTTAGCTGGTCACTGCAGTGGTGTGGAAGCACGGCGGCAACGCTGGATGGGATGTGCGCAGCACAGCGGGCACTTCATTTTAGGGTGTTGTGCTGCTCCTGCCGCTGCTTACATCTGCTGTATTCCCATCCCTCCTTCAATAGATATTCCTGGAGGACGCGGGCTGTGATCCTGTCCAGCCCATCAATGCCTCTCTGTCTTGTCCAGACTCTTCGTACCATGCAATATTCCGCTGTTTGCAGATGTTCCTGGGGGACGCGGGCTTCGACTGGAAGATCCTCTCGACCACGCCTCACTGCTGAGGACAGCAGTCAAATCTTAGTGCAATCTTCCCTCCTCCTCCCCTAACAGATATTCCTGGAGGACGCGGGCTTCGACTGGAAGATCCTGGGCCCCGATGTGCACGAATTCGACTACGTGGCATGGCAGGTGCGATTGCTGTGTCGTAAGAAGGCTGGTGCGAGTGTTTGGTGGTTGGTCCCGACGTGTATGAGTTCGTGGCATGGCAGGTACGTGGCCTGGCAGGTAAGCTGCCGACATGCCATCATCGCAAGCTGTGTTTGTTGGGTGGGAAGCTGAGCTGCGGCCTGGTTTTTGTGTACATGGGCTGGCAGGTAAGGGCCGAGTGTTGGAGAGGACGGTACCGTGGGGTCCATGGTGCCCTAATCGGAGGCAGGCAGATGCGCGCGTGCCGCTGCGTCTCAGGCTCTGGTCGCATCATGACAGCATCAGACATGATGTTTGACACATTCTCATGTGTGTACTCTGCCGCTCCTCCTACTTCACTGCAGTGCGACCAGGACGCGTACGCGTGCACGGGCCAGAAGTGCAGCGCGCAGTCCATCGTGTTCATGCACGACAACTGGGCGGAGGCGGGTGAGTCGAACTAGAAGGCCACAGTCCAAAGGAGGCAGCAGCCCGGTCGTGTTGTGCAAGGTTGTACGGAAGGGTGGCTGGCTTGTGAGGAGACGGGTTGGTTGCGGCGAGTGGGGCGCAGTTTGCATGACATGATCTGCCCTCCAGTACCAGCACAGGTGCGGACAAGGCGCTTGCGCAGCGGGCGGAGAAGACATTTCTGCATGACGCCATCTGCCCTGCACTCTAACTCCTCTGCTACTACTTAACTGCAGGCCCGGAGAAGGGGCTGGCGCAGCGGGCAGCATGAAGAGTTGATGTAACGGGCTGACTCTGCCATAAACGGTCGATTCACATGCTGCCACTGACACTGCTGCGCGTCCTATATCCGCACAGGCCTGGAGAAGGCGCTGGCGCAGCGGGCGGCGGGGCGCAAGCTGGACAACCTGACGGTGGGGCCCGTGCTCAGCGTGACGACGGAAACCATGCTGAATCACACGCAGCGCCTGCTGCAGATACCGGGTGCGTGGGTTGTGCGGTGGTCAGACAAGGTTGTCTCGCCACTGCTAGTTGCATCAAGCCTGGTTGTTGCAGGCTGTTTCCCCATGTCAGGCTGCCCTTCTCAACATGAGCGTGCTTCCTTGCTCACATCCCTGCAGGCGCGCGGCTGATGTTTGGTGGGCAGCCGCTGCAGGGGCACAACATCCCTGAGCGGTACGGCGCCATCGAGCCAACCGCTGTATTCGTGCCGCTCAAGTGAGTGCTGCTGCCCAAGCGAGGCTGTCAGGGTGGGATGCTTAGAAGGCCTGGCCGCTGCGCTCACTGCGTAAGCAAGCCACCCAAACAACCAGCGTGTTCTGCTGCTGTGGACACTTTGTGTTTAGCGCCACCAAATGTATCGGTGCCTCCCAACTCTCACCGCAGCGAGCTGCTGAAGCCGGACAACTTCCACGTGGCCACCACCGAGATCTTTGGGCCCTTCCAGGTGCGACCCTGCGCAAAGAATCACACCTGCTGCCTAGGCACCTGCACATGCTGTGCATGCTGCACCTGCTGAGATCCATGCTGTTGTCCCACCGCTTTCATTCTCCGACCTGCCCTGCAAGCCGCCCTCCATTGACCCTAATTTAAAACTGCTGCCCTCCACACGCACACACAATGCACAGGTGGTGACGCAGTACGGCGACCATGACGTGCCGCACGTGCTGGAGGCCTGCGAGCGCATGGAGGCCCACCTCACTGCTGCAGGTGGGGATGGCCTTAGCCGGCTTCGCCTGGACGGCTAATGGATCATGCACTCGTCTTAGTACTGCAGATGCCTTTGTGTGCCCTCCTCAGTACAAGCTCAGCGCGCCTCTCCCGCTGTGCCCTGCAGTGGTGTCCAACGACGTGCGCTTTGTGCAGCACATTCTGGGCAGCACGGTCAACGGCACCACATACGCAGGCATCCGCGCGCGCACCACTGGTGCGTATTGCGCCGGCCATCTGGCTGGATGCACGCAGATTGCCGCCATTGCAACCTGCATCTGCCTTTCGTTTCGGGCCGCGGCTGCGTGTGCGGGGCCGGCACACTTGCTGCAGTGGGCCCCACTGCCGGCTGGCACGGCAGCCGAGAAGTGCAACTTATTGCTCTGCTCACTGCTCTCCGCCTCCGATGCCCCTCTGCCCTCCATCGCAGGTGCCCCGCAGAACCACTGGTGCGTGCACCTGCGCCCTGCTGGCGCCGGGCTGCTTGCCATAAGCTGGGCGCCCACGCTGCATTGTATCCACTGCGATGCTGCTGTGTTCGTCTCATGAGCACACCTGGAGCGTAACATAACTCACCAACAGCAACCTCATGGCTGCGCCGCTTTCTTCATTCCATGCAGGTTTGGGCCGGCAGGCGACCCGCGTGCCGCAGGCATCGGCACACCAGAGGCCATCCGCCTGGTGTGGTCCACCCACAGGCACGTTTAGGTCTCCTGCCCAATCGTGTTGACAGTGCAGCAGTGCAGCAGCTTGTGTGCACCAGGCATTGCCTGATGTGTACTGTGAGGGAGATCATCTAGACTACGGCCTGGTGCATCTCAGCAGCCGCCTTTGAGTTGATACGCCCATGCATCAATCAGCGCTCCCTGTGCACACTCCAAACTGCCGCAGGGAGGTCATCCTAGACTACCGCCCCCTGCACTTGTACGCTTTGGCAGCCCCCTTTGCATGCCTTGATGCACTCACGTTAGAACTCTTTCTGCACCATTTCAAACTGCTGCAGGGAGGTCATCCTAGACTACGGCCCCGTGCCGCATGGCCTGCAGCTGACGCAGAGCTGAGCAGCAGGCAGCCGCTGTTGCAAAGCTGATGCGGCAGCGGCAGTTGCGGCAGAGCTGGCCCACAACACCCCCACGATGACACATGCATACAGGACAGAACGGCTGACGCAGACGCGCAGCCGTCTGCACAACTGCCACCACCCATCCCTCTACACGTTTTCCATCAGTTGCACTTACGCTGGACCCTCCCTGTTCTGCTGTTGGCTGTTGCAACTGCCGGCACATGCTGCTGGTGTGCGCGCCTCACCCACAGTTTTCCTGCTCCATGCCCGCCTACCCATGTTCCAAGCTGTCCACTTCTGGCAACCACCGCGCTGTAATGATGTTACAGAATGCGGAGGCAGCCGGGTGATGCAACTGCTTTGCAAGACGCATGTCAACAGGCTGGGCAGACATGAAGCGGTGGATGCACCACACATACAGGGGCAGCCCCTCGCAGGCTTGCCCATGGGTGATGGGAGGCATGAAGCGGGTGCGCAATAATGTGGCTAGCTCGGCAACGTAGACTAGTGAACCGTTATCTAGGAAGCAGCACAGGGGTTGACAATGCAGAGGACTGAACGGGCATTTAACGGGGCAGGCAAGCGTGTTCTCAGGACCGTCTCCGCTGCTACGTGCTGCGGGATGGCTCCAGAGACGATTCTGCAGGTTGTGCGTCCAGCAGGGCCCTGCGGTACCAGAGGATCATAAATGCATGCATTACCATCTATCAGCTGCTGCTGGTATTTGTGCCCATCTACCACTGCCGGCGCCATCATGCACAGTGCGCGGTATCTATCGCTGCTGCCCATTTGGCACCGTACACTTCATCCTAACCATTGCCAGCACCGCCGCACCCACCTGACCATCTGCACCACCTCTGCAAATGAGGGGCGGTCGCCGGGCGCTTGTGCCCAGCAGCGCTGCATGAGGCTGAGATAGGCAGCCAGCCCCTCAGGGCTGCCAGGACCCGGGCCGGGCAGCGCTGCAGGGTTGGGTATTTCCAGCCGCCGGCCGGCCAGCACGGCCGCCGAAATCTGCCAGGGGTTGGTGGCTCCCCAGGGCCGCTCCCAGGTGAGCAGCTCCCACAGGATCACGCTGCACAACAGAGTGATGATGCACAGAGGGCTGGCTGGTGAGCGCAGGCGAATGAAGACGAAGGGAGGGCTAATGGGATGGAGCAGGTGTAGTGGGCGCAAGGCTGTTGCAAGTTCAGGCCGAAAGGCGCCCAGCAGCAGCGCGAGGCAAGCAACAGCAGCAGCAGCAGTAGCGCCAGGCAGGCACCAGCAGAGCGGCCAGCAGGCGCGGGCGGCACTTGCCCAAATGCGAACACATCTGCGTTGCAAGGGGGAAAATCAGGAGGATGAGTGGCTCAGGACCGTGCGGCTGCCACCTGGCTTGCTGCTGGCAAGCTGCGCCTAAGCAGACTTCGGCCCATGAAGGCGACGCCCGCTCTCCAGCTGGATGACGCACCTGACATCTGCGTGGCACGCTCGCCTCTCATCAGCTCCGGAGCCAGCCACCTGCGGAAGGCGAGCGCAAGATGGGCAGCTGATTGCATGTGCATGCCTGCATTGGCGGCGCGGCGGCTGCTCAGGCGTGCAGCTTAGAAGGGTTCCCGGCCAGCCCTGGTGCTCAGCGGCACCCACCTGGGGTTTGTGACGGCCACAGAACTGGCCATTTCTGAGTCCTCCAGAACCCTGCTCAGCCCAAAGTCTGCAACCTGCGAGCAGCCGGGCAAGCCTAGGTTCAAAGCAAGCCCTATTTGCCAATCAGGGAGCGGCTGCCAATCGATCAACTGGCTCCTCATGCAAGGCCTCATGCCCTCCCCCTCGCTTGCCTTTGTTTGCCACGCGTCCGTGACGAGCAGGTTGGGACTTTTGAGGTCTCTGTGGATGATGGGGGCGGGCTTGTGCCCATGCAAGTAGGCCATGCCATCGGCCGCGCCCAGCGCTATCAACAGGCGGCGGCGCCAGGTGAGCTCAGCAGCCACAGCAGGGCTGGCCCGCGCCCTGTCAAGCAGCTCTGCCACAGAGCCACGGCCGCAGTATTCAGTCACCAGGGCCGGCGGGTTGCGAGTGACGCCGAAGAAATTGACGCAGCAGGGGTGCCTGGCAGAGGCAGCATGCAGGAGGGGGCAATGAACGGCAGAGCATGCCCATGCAAGGCAATCTGCCGAGGCAGCAACTGGCAGCAGCGGCACGGCAGCACAGGAGCATCCTAAATGCCCTGCCCGAGCCTCCCACCATCCACCCACGCACCTCAGGCTTGCCAGCAGGGCTGCCTCCGCCTCAAGCTCAGCCAGCGTTGAAGGGGGCAAGGCCAGCGCCTCCGCTGCCGCGCCAGGTGCTGCCAGGTCCGTACCGGCGGCGCCAGGCACCAGCAGTACCTTGACCGCCACTGTAACGGTGCCCCAGCTGGCAAGGTACACCTTTGGGGGTCAGATGGGAAGAGCGGAGGAGGCGCTGTTAGGTAACCGCAGCTGCAGCGAGGCAGGCACCATTCAAGTGAGGCTGGTGGGCTGGGCAAGGCACAGCTCACAAGCTCAGTGCCAGAACCAGCTGGCAAGCATATCAGTCCAAGCTCAGCTCACCCGCCCAAAGCTGCCAGCTCCCACGACGCGCTGCAGCTGCAGGTCTGCCCACCCCATCTCCCAGGTGTGCACGCCCGTGCCGCTGCTGCCGCCCTGGCTGCGGCCGGCGGAGCCGCTGCTGCGCTGTGAGATTTTGCCGCCCAGCTGGGAAGCGTAGATGTAGCTGACCAGTGGGTCTGAGCCGAGGGTGTGCGATGACGCCAAGCTTGGCTGCTGGCTGGACGCAGCCTTGCTGCTGCCAAAACCGTCCACCACAAACTCGTCAATCTCGTCCACCTCTTTAGCTACTGCTGAGCCGGCGCGCTGCAGCTGCCGCCTCTGCTGCCGGCGCCGCCGCAGCGCCAGGCCGAGCGCCACGCACACTGCACTCATGTAGGGAGGTATGCCGGCATGCGGTAAACTTACAGAGAAGAGTGCATAGCGGCACTGCACGGCCAGGGCCCGGCGATTGCATTGCATTCCTCAGCCTGCCCACCACTACACTGTACCGAGCCTCCAAGGCATCGCAAGCATCGCCGCCGCTCACCTGCCACTGCTGCGACAGCTCCCACCGCACCGCCCGCAATTGCACCAATGGGCGCACTGCTGCTAGTGTCAACATTGGGTTGCGACGGTGCGGGCGGCGGGGCAGGCGGGGTTGACGGGAGTGCAGGGGGAGCAGCCTGACCTTCACAAGCAGCCACCCCGCTTTCCCTGCGTAGCAAAAGGACCAAGCAAAGGGTCTGAGAAACAGAACAGGAGCGAATGAGAGCTGCCTCGCTAGGTTCAGCTGAGATGCAAGGGACAGCAGGAGGCGGTAACGCAGCACAAACACCCGCCCCTTCGCTCACGCTACTCGACGCAAAACCGATGCATAGGTCTGGCCTCCCTGTATCTGCGCCAAAGCGCCCGAGGAATAAGCAACATAGCAGTCAACTGTGACACCTGCATGAGGGGGGGGCAGCCGCCGTGAGCGGGTATGTGTCAGCGCACCCATGGTTGCAGCCCCAAGCAATCAGCAAGGGCTTTGACTTTAGCATCAGGCGCACAGTCCAGCACGTGCGCCACTCACTGTTCAGCAGCCCGGCGCACGCAGGGTCACATTGGGCATCGCTTCCATCCAAGAAAAGCCCAGCAAGCTGGGTCAGCTGGCAACTGCCCGACGCCGCAACAGCGGCTGGCGCATCAGGGCCGCACGATTCAAAGGAACTAAGCTCCTCGGATGCGACGGCAGTTAGCAGCTCAGAAGACACAGGCTGGCCTGCAGCGCAAGCGCTGGAGACCGCATCCCTGCAGGGCCGGGCCGGGCAGGCAGCGGTCAGCGCGCAAAGTCACTGTCCTCAGAGCAGGGCTGCGGATGTGCACAACGGCAGCAGCAGGATGCCAAGCGCCATGATGCTCATGACCTGCTCTCATGCCTTATGCAAACAGCAGCCACGCGCGGCAAGGGGAGCATCCAACTCACACAAAGGCCGGAAGCGTTGCGTTTGAGAGTGCAAGGCCCTTTGAGATGGCCAGCATCCACAGGGCAATTGAGCTGCGGCACTGGCTCGGCAGCGCTTGGAAGTTGCACGCCGTGGGGCACGGCTCAACCGCATAGGTTTTAATGGTCCAGTTGGCACACGCTGGATCACCAACAGCAGCGTTCAGCTCGTCGTATGGGACTCCCTCACAACCAAGCAGCCGTTGGAGCATGACTACACCAAAGCGGGCCAGAAGGGGAGAGCAGTTACGCGGGCAGGCCAAGCAAACAGGGGGCACCGGCACCCATATGCACAAGGGCTCCCAGCTCTCACCAACGTGCTGCCGGTGGGCACGTCGTGTGCAGACAGGGGAGGGGAGAATGCCAACGCTGTCAGAGCGTGCTTTGCTACACCAAGTCATCTGTGACGTGCAGTTAGGCCGGAGGCAGGCACGCATTGCACATGGCCCCGTCTCACGCTTTTGCATTGGAAGTCATCCAACATCAGCAAGTCGTTGTCGCACTGCAAGCAGCTGCAGTATCCGTCCTGGGCCAGCGGCTTCTTGCACTGAGGCATATCGCAGGTGCCTGGGCAGCTCAGATCCAGGCTCGCTGTAGAGCCACAGGCAGTGCTGTTCAGCGGAACCTGCAGGAGCAAAGCCACAGTGTGGGCAGCGTGAGGCATGAAATTGCGGCAGCCTAGCTGCACAGTGCACGCAGCAGCCAATGCCAGCATGTGTTTCAGCAGAGGCTGGCTGGGTGCTCACCTGCCGGAAGGAAACACACGACTCTCCTGGCCCAGCGCAGCGCTGGCCAGTTGCCAAGCTGAACCAGACGCCGGCGTCTGAGGTGGAGTCGTTGCCCCACATGTATGTGGTTCGATAAATCCTGCACGGCAGCAAATCACAATGTGCTTGAGTGCACAATGAGCCTGCTGGCTAGCAGGTGCTGTTTGGTGGCTTCAAACACCAAAGCCACACGGCCCACCCACCAGGCATAGTAATGGAGGCCGGCTTGCTGCAGCCCCTCGATTGCATAGGTGTCGCCCATGTCGGCCTGCCCAGCGGGATAAGTGAGGTACCGCAGGCATGCCTCGCCGCGCCGTGTGACATTATTGTAGCAGTATCCCGGCTGCACATCCGTGGCCAGCTCTCCATACACTAGCAGGCCAATGTTGAGGCTGCAGTTGTTGTTCACCAGCAACTTGGCGCTGCATGTGCTGTTCTTTTTGCACGTGATGCTGTAGGGCCGCCCGTCCCCAGGGTCGGGGCACGTGGCATTGCCTTGCACAGCGTTGACCTGCGCACGCAGGGCAGGGGGACGAGTGGGCAGGCGGGCTGAAGCAAACAGGGCTGCAACAAGGAGAGAGGCAGCGACACCCTTCAAGCCCAAGTCCAGCAGGCGGAAGAGGGGAAAGGTTATCGAGGAACAGGAGCGGCCACGGCTGCCACGGCCGTAACCAACCCCACAGCGCACCTGTCTGAACGGCCTGCAGGTGGTGGCGTTGCCCGGCTGCAGCAGCGAGCAGGGCTGGCCGCTGGCCGTGTCAAACCAGGCCGTCTGGGGGTCGGTCTGGTTTCCGCCAAACTCTACGGTCACGGACGAGGGCAGCTGCACTGTGGCATAGTACTGGAAGGTGGTGTTGGCCGCCTGTGGAAACACCAGCTGCTGCTGCCCAGCGGCCAGCTCGAGCGAGCGAGTGCACCACTCGCCGCTGCGGGCGGCGCCGTTGATGCAGGGCGCTTCGCCGGGCCCCGGCGGTGCCGCCAGCTGGGCACGGACGGTGATGGCAGCCGTGCCGCTGCAGTTGAGGTTCTCAAAGTACAGCGGCCAGGGCGGGCACGCCTGCTGCAGCCGCCTGGCCGGGCTGCCTGCTGAAACAGCGGCCGCCTGCACGGGGGCATGTGCAGCGCACCAGTGCTGGGCAGGCTTTGGGGTTGGCTGCCACAATCTGGGCATTGATGCCGGACCAATCGTGCACTCACCACAGCTAATGGAGATGGCTGATCGCTACCGGCTGCAGGCCGCAGCGCCGCCAGCAGCAGGCATGCCCAGACGAGGGCCAGGCCAGGCATGCGCAAGGGCGGCGCCGGCCCGCCGCCGCCGCCACCGGGCCAGCGGCGGGAGATACTAGTCCTGGTGCCGCTGCCAAGCGGCTCCACCTCGCCAGCCATTCAGCTTGCCCCTGAGCGCATCCAGCGCCGGAGTGGGTGCGGGGCAGGTCCAGGCAGGGGCCGGGAGGGAGTCCCGACGGTGGAAACAAGCTGCTGAAGGCTTGGTTGCACAGGATTACACACGTGCACGAGGCTGCTGGGCTTGGGGAGGCCTTAGTTTGTGTATCTGCACGTGAGGCTACTGCGAACCCCTGCTGCGCATGACACGCTCGTCATACCGGGCGGAAGCAGCGCCCCCAGCCAAATCAAAGCGCTCTCCCCAGGTCCTGCGAATGGTTGGACAAGCGGCGCCCCCTGCGGGCAGCGCCCCGCCCACCCTGCGCTCTCGTCCTTGCGGGCCAGCTGGTGGCCAGGCCGCACCAACATCGGGTTGGACAGCGCAGATGCGCAGCAGTGATGTGGCATCCCATAGGCACCGCCCGCCGCCGCTGCTATCGCCGCTGCCGCTGCCACAGTTGCAGGCCCCTTCCGGCAGTCCGGCTGCCGGACGGCCCTGCACCGTGCCACTCTTGCTGCCAGCTGAGGGGCCGCACAGCTGGTGTGGCTGTACTGTAATTGCGGTGCGTCAATGTAGCGCGCATGCTGTCTGGCCAACCTGTGCCAATCTGATCCAGGGCAGCAACCTGCGGCAGCTGCGCTGGCTGGGCAGCAGCGCACCGCTGGGCAGCAGCGGGAGTGCTCAGGCTTCCAAAGGCGCAGGCACTGTCTTCTAAGACCCTAAAGAGTGCACGGAGGCATGGTGCAGAACCAGCAGCCTGCCATGTCAGCGTAATGCTCGTCCCGAAAGCAAAGCATGGTGAGCAGCTGGCTCCGCCGCACATCTTGGCTGACCACCACTCGAAAGCTGACCACCACTCAAAAGCGCAATCGCTGCAGCACTTTGAAGCCGTTTGCAATAGCCCAATGGGCAGCACTGAAAGGCAGGGCAATTGCAACACAACATAATGCACCACTGCATAGGCACGAGATCATTGGATGCCGCCAGCACGCACAGGCAAGGCACGCAGCATGCTTGTGGCACATGCAACACGTTTGGAACTGGTATCAGCGGCAGAGCAGCTTCGCTACCAGTCGCCTCTGCCTTGCCGCCGCTCATCCCTGCGCCACATCCACTGGAGCGCTGCGGGCGGCTGGCGCTGCATCGGCACCACTGCTGCCGTTGGCTGGTGCGGCAGGAGTGGCAGCGGGCCCGCCGGCACGGAACTGCGCCATGGTGCTCTCAATGAAGGGAGCAACCGACGCAATGCGGGTGTACACGCCTGCGAGTGACGGGCAAGGTGAACAGGTTTATAGGGTTGATGGCGGGAGCAGCGGCGGGCCAGGTTGGAATAAACAGGGGCAGCAGGTGCATGAGAGAGATGCAGGCCCCGCTGCTCGCAGAGATGCCATTGCCGCTCACCCGTCCCGCAAGCCCGCAGCCAGCCAAAGCACAGCAGCGCATGCTGCTTGCAAGCAAGGCAACTGCAAGGACATGCACGCCTACCTGGCACCCCCGGCTGGGCACAGCCGATGCCAAACGAGATGATGCCGTACTGCACATCCTCCCCCTCTGAGCCGCCCAGCACCAGCAGCGGGCCTGCAGGGGGAAGAGCGGCAGCGCTGGGCAGTGGACCTGATGGCTGGGTGGGACAGCAGAGGAAGGAGGCTGGCGCCGTTTACACAGTGCCATGCAGGCTGGCTAGCAGCGGATGCACATGATCAGACATTGGCAGCCCGCCGCAGCTCACCGCCAGAGTCTCCTTGGCAGCTGTCCACCGGCTGGATGGCCGGCCAGACTTGGGTGGGAGGGAAGGGCTGCTGCCCCGCACAGATCATGGCGGGCGTGATGGCGGCACCTGCAAGGTGCAACTGGGGTCAGGAGGTTAGGGCCCTGCAACGAATTAATGCAGGGGAGCCAAGTGAGCAGGCGCTGCCCCGCACACCGCAAGCTCCTTGCCTCCTGCCGCACTTAACTCCTGCTGCAGTGCGTCACAAAACATGCAATGCCTCTGGCCCTACCGACGTTCAGATAGGCGGGGGTGCGGGCGCACTCGCCCTCATCCACGACTGGCACGGTGCCCTTCGCAAATTGTGTTGCAGCGCAGTAGGGAGGAGCATCATCGCCTGTTGCAGTGGCCTGGTCAGACCTGTTGGGCAGCAGTACACAGCCCACCCTATCATCCATCCTGCTGACAGCGTACCGCAACCCATGCTCGTACTCCCCAGCTGCCCACCTGCTGCAGCGACTGGGCCAGCTGCACCGTGACCAGGCCCCAGCCCAGGATGGTGGTGTTGGAGCCTGCGAGGGAAGCAGGTCCAGCAAACAGCCGGGAGCTACGGCTCACAAACGTGTGCTGCATGCTGCAAGTGCATCCTTCAAGACCAGCAACGGGGGACCCAATCCCCTGCCCACCGTCCAAGCCACAGAGGCTGCCGCATGCACTGCATAATTAGTCAAGAGCCTCTCAGCACAACCCATGCACCCACCTGGCGCCAGGCTGGCTGACGGTCTCGTCTCCAGCTTGACGGTGGGGAAGGGCACGGGGCGGGAGAGGTGCAGCAGCGCCACGTCGTTGGTGAAGTTGCGGCCGTAGGTGAAGTCTGGATGCAGCACAGTGGCCACTGTGGCAGTGCAGCAAGCGGGCAGGCAGAGACAGCCTCTCGAAGCGCTGAAGCTTCTGAAGTTGTGCCTGCGATGCACTTCTGAAGCAACTGATCATGCAACTCGGTCGATTCTCAGCTGCACCGTGCTCCAAGTGATCTAAGCGGCAGTGAATGGTGCAACACACCTGTGGGCAGCTCGAAGGAGCCGTCTGTGTCGTTCTGGCGGAAGTACCTGCAGGCTTGCTTGGCGGCAGAGCAGCCATGTGCAGTCTGACTTGTGATGGTGGTGCCGCTAGGCAGCAGCTGCGCTGTGCTGCAGAAGCAAGGCAGCCCAGCGTGCAGTGCCGCCATGCAAAGGGCTTGCCGGCTCAGATTAGGCCGCCGTGCATGGCAGCGCAGCAGGCCTTGCCTGCCGACGGCCACCGTTGGGTTGCGCAGCTGGTCCAGCAGCTGACCGGTGTTTTCATCATAGAAACTGCAGCAGTCAGTAGCAGAGCAGGGCCACACAGTGGTTGCGCTGCGTCAACGTTAACTGGTGTCAGCGGATGGTTGCCAAACGCACAATGCTGCACGTCAGCGGCCGGCACTCGGCAGAAGCAGGCTGAGCTGCTCATCAGCGGGTGGCGGCATTGGTAGCAGGCAGCCAGAGCAACCCCAGAACGACTTGCTGCCCACCAGTGAGCAGCTGTGAGCACAACATCTGGCGCTGCACACAGGGAGGAGGCGTTCGAAGGAGGTTGGGCAGCAGTGAGGCTCGCCTGGTGCCACACAAATGCGTCTACAAAATGCAGCAGGTTGCAGCAGAGCCATATGTTTCTCGGCAAGTCCAGGGTCGCCCAGCACAGCTCCGCTCACCAATCAGAGTGCCACCGCAAAAGTGCTCCCCACCCAGGCTGGCTGGCACTCGCAGGGACACCATGTATCGGTAGCGCCCCTGCGGGGCCGGCTGTGAGGCAGGCAGGGCAGGGCAGGGCAGAGGGAGGGCATAAGATGGAAAGGGAGATGAAGGCAGAGCAATGTTTGGCGGCAACAGGGGCTGGCGGTTGCTCAGGTTGAGGGAAGTCTGGGAGGCTCCCAACCTAGTGAGCTTGGGATGAGGTGAAGCCCGGCAATCTCAGCCTCAGCTGCAGCGCGTTGCAGCTGAATGCCTCACCTGGCCGCCAACTATGCCATATGGGTGGTCGAACACAGGCTGGAGGGCCGGCTCGGCTCCCTGGTAGGAAGGCAGGCAGTGCGGCGCGAGGGGAAGGCAGTCGATGGATGGCAGCGCGGGGCGCTTGGGCGACAGCCGCGCCCAGCTGCTCATCCAATCGTGGTTAAACCAGCATCTGGCCAGCAGCCAGCCCTGGCGCCGCTCACCTCCGGCCAGTTGACATTGGGCAGGTTTGCATCTGGCTCAATCACAACGATGCCCAGCTGGTCCATGAGCAGGGCCAGGTCTGTGCTGCAGGGCAGGCAGGGCGCAGTGCAGATGGGGGGCCAGAGAATGCTGGGTCAGAGCTCCCAAGTGAGTCACACTAGCTGTGCAACGCTGCTTATGTAGCAGGACTGCAGATCAAGCGTTCAGGCACGAGGCCACAGCTACGGGATGCAGCTGGAGCAGCCATTTGGGTATGACTGCCAGCAGAATGTTCAACAGCCACGGCCGCCATGTGCACCCACTCACGCGTTGTGCACGTCCACCTGCACCTCTGGGTGCTGCTCCAGGTAGCGGTACAGGAAGCCGGGGAAGGGCGGCTTGCTGAAGATGTTAGTGAAGTAGAAGCTCAGTGGGTGCTGTTGAGCGGCGGCGGGCGACGCCAACACCAGCAGCAGCGCCGCCGCCGCCAGCGCTGTGGCGAGCGCTGCGGCTGGGGCAGGCGCTCCTCGGCCTTGGAAGCGGGCTGGCTGCCCTGGCATCGGCTCTCGAGCGCGGCAGGGACGATCACTGCGGTGGGACTTGTGCAGCAGCCCAGGGGGCGGCTTAACGCAGAGCTCAGTGGCTGACGGGCATGCTACGAGATGCACAACCTGGCCCAAGCACGTGAGCGCTACAAGATGCAGCTTCCAACGGCACCGCCGCCACGCTGGCGCCGCCGCCGCGATGCTCGAGTTGCTGACCCATTTTGCGTGTGGCTGTCAACGCTGTGCCCCTTCCCGACTCCGCGCTATCCCTCGGTAGGCCGGCTGCAATGCATCTGTTGCAGGGGATGGTACATCCAGAAAGGGGCACAAGGGCCAGGACGGGATACAGCGCTACCGGGTTGTGCTCGGTTTATATACAAGGAAAGCTGAGTAAGGGTTGTCCACTGCAATGGCGAGAGCGGTGCATTGGTGGCAATGCATGACAGCCAAGGTGCAGGCGGCGAGTAGACATGAGGCAGGTGCAACTAAATGATCTCTGGTGTGCGCCATTGCGCTAACAGAGGCGAGCCGCACACATCTCAGCTATCTGCTGCCTTGTCGCCGCCGGCCGGCTCTCCTCCCGCCGGGCCGCCGCTGCCCACCTGCACCCCGCCGCCAATGTCGGCCGCCGGCACCGCCCCGCTGGCCTTGCGCCCCTCGCCCGCCCGTGGCACACTAGCGGCAGCACCGCCGCCGGCGCCAGAGGCGTGAGCGGCATGCGAAGAGCCTGTGAACCGGCCCAGCAGTTCGTTCAGCTCGTCCTGCGTCAGCCCGCAGGGCAGCAGGCTCTCTGCCCGCCGGTAGCGCAGGTCGGCAGAAGCGCTGGAGGCCAGGCGCAGCACGGCAATGTCCATGCTGCTGCCTTGATCCAAGCTCGCCCGGCGGCTGCCGCCGCCGCCGGCCGCGCTGGCGCCGCTAGCGCCTGCAGGGGAGGAAGTGCGGGAGGAGGGTGGGAAGGTGAGCGGGCTCGCGGCGAAGGCTGACGCAGCGGGGAGAGCGCCAGAAAGCGGCGAGGCGGTGCGGCCGGCGGCGGCGCGTGCTGCGAGCTGTTGGGGCTCTCCCAAATGTTGGCTGGGGCGCAAGGGCAGCTGGGCGCCCGGTGATGCTCACCGTGGAAGCCAGAGCTGGACTCGACGGTCGCCATCTTCTGAAACAGTGGGCAGGTGGTGGGACGGAGGTACAGGAGATGCGAATGAGAAAGAGAACGACAAGTGGGGTGGGAGCAGCGGCATGGACTTCTAGCTGCGAGCTGGCCAGCTGCTCACGAGCTGCTGTGGGGCTGCAAGTACAGTGTTCGGCACCAATTATGCCACTTGTTGCTGAGATGGCACAGCGGCACCGCTGCAAAACAGCCACAACTTTGACCGCAGGTCACAACAGCCAGTTGAACCGTGCATGCTGCATCACAGTGTGGCGCACGTTTGGCGAAGCGGCACAAGCATTCTCTCCTGCAGATGCAAACTGTTTGCGTTACAGGTAGCATCCAAAGGCAGAGGCGTAGCCAGCTGCCCCCAAGGTGCTCTCATCCTGGCTGCTTTTGCTGCTGCTCATCCAACTGGGGCTCTGCCGCTGCACTGCCCACCGCTTTCCCTCGCCGCGCCGCTTCTAACTGGGCCAGCAGCTCCGCTGCCGCATCGCGCTGCTGCTGCGCCGCCGCCGCTTCATCCCGCTGCTGCTTCTCCGCCTCTGCAGCAAGAGGGAGCAGCAGGCGCGGGTTATATGCACAGCAAGCCAGCTGACGCTTGCCAGCATGCATCTGCCGAAGGCCAGCACTGGCTGCATCACTGCTGTCGAGCACTCAACACTCCTGCACACACGCAAGCCGCCCTCCTGCTCCCATGTTCGCATTCAGCCCGGCATGATACGGGCACCCCGTCTGTCGGGCGTTTGCAGCCCATCCCCCAGAGAAATGCTGCTCAACCAGGGGAGCCCACCCACCTGCCGCCGCCTCCTTGGCTGCCGCTTCTGCTTTGCGCTGCCCGTCCGCCTCCGCCAAGCCGAAGCAACTCGTCCAGCACGACGGCGGCAATGAAGAAGGTCCAAGCCATGCCTTGCAAGTGGCCCTTCACCGGCTTGGGCAGCGGCCAGGTGCGGGGGGACCGAGAGAGGTGGTGCACTGCAGGGGCAGGGGTGCGAGCGCGGGTGCGGCAGGCGGATGGTGGGCGCAGATGATGGCGCTTGCAATTGCGGCCAGAACAAGGCGGCCCATGCATCAGCCTCAGCTTGCAGAACATGCAGCTCCACACAAAGGGTTCCGCAGGTGGGCAGCACAGCATACTCCACAGCGCACCTGCACCGACGGCGCTGGCTGCCGCCGCCGCCGCCGCGCCGTCCACGCCCCACATGCGGCGGCCACGGTACACGACACAGAGCGCGTGCACGCCGAGCCCAAGCGCCATGAGGCCGCCCCAGGCCAGGCCGCTGCGCAGCGCCGCATCAGATAGCCGCAGCAGGCTGGCCACTTTGGGCGTGAGCTTGCGGTGGGCCAGCGGCCGCGGCACCAGCAGGGCTGGGTAGACGTGAGGCAGGGGAGGGTGGCAGGGAGTTCGGAGTCAGCGAAGAGGGATGTAGCTGGTCCGGTTTGCTGGAAGTGTGGCCTGTGCTGGAAAGAGCCTGATACAATGGTGCTTGCACAAAGAGCGCAGGCGCACTCCCATCCGCTGAACTGCCTCAACTGACATACAGCGGGTGCATGAGCCTGCTGATGGTGGGGGCACGCATGCAGGCATGCTGGCTTTTGTCAGTCATTGTCAGTCAAGAGCCCCAGCAGAACCCCTGCCAACCTGACACGCACTCTGCATTGCCCACTGCTTCTCGTGCTCCCACTGACTCAAGCCACCGTTGAGCGCGCCCATGCCGAGGGCGGTGAGCACCGCCTTCCAGCCCTCTGCAATCTCTCCGGGCACCGCTGGCGCCTGCAGGTTTGTGCGGATGCACAGGTAGCAGCAGATGTGACTGGTACACGGCTAATGAAAGCGGCACTGCGGCACCGTGCCATGCAGTGCGGCCCAGCACAGTGCGTTCGTTATCCCACGTCGCAACTTGGCTGCCTGCTGCCCAGCAGGTGTCGCCATAACCGCTGCACTGCGGGCCAGCCTCCCTCCAGCTCTGGAGCTTTTGGCAGCTGCAAGAGTGAAGCAATAGATGTGCATCATCAAGCAAAGCGCTTGAAGGCAGCATGCGGCAGCCGATGGCAGCGGGCCTGGAGAGCGGGAGCCGGCGGCGGCGGCACCGCAGCGGCGGCTGCCCAGCTCGCTTCAGGGTGCGCCAGGCAGCTGCGCATCCACCTTTGACTTGCCTGCTCTTGATCCGCGGCCTCAGCGCCCCGCAATTCTCGCCAACCGCGCTGCGCTGCCGCTCAGGCGCTCTCCCGCTCCTCAGGCGGCTCCATCGGGCTTCTGGTTGTACCAGATGCGCTGTGAGCTGCACGGATCGCGCAGCAGTTCCGCGCTGCAGCTTGCGCCGGTGGTCTGTGTTCACTGTCCCTTGCAAGCGCCGGGAGGAGGCCTGCCGCTCAAAATTCAACATGCAACATCCGAAAAATATCGTTGGCAGTGCGATCAGGTCGACCAGGCCATGCATCAAGCCCGCAAGCGCCGGCGGCGGCGCAGTGGCGGCGGCAACACTGCACCTTTGGTTGAATCTGAATTGCAGTAGTGCAGTGCAGGACACAGCTTTCGAAAGCCAAACACATGCGACACCGCACAATTTTGCTGTTGGTCGAGACACTGTGCTCTTGGCATCGCAGACCCCTCAACTCGCTTTCTGCACGTGGCCGCTGCTGCCTGCTGCTCGGCGCCCGCTGGCTGCGTCAGCATGCCCGCAGCAGGGGGTGCAAACGCAGCCCCCGGGCGGCAGCTGCTGCACCGGCACCATCATTGCAAAGCTGCCGTCCTGCATGCGGACCAGCACCGGCATGCCGGGGGGTGGGGCACCCGCCACAGCGGCTGGTGGCGCAGCACCAGGCGCTGCTGCCATGGGCAGCCCTGCCGCTGGTCCTGCCGCCGCCTGCTGCTGCTCTGGTGGCGGCTGCGGCGGGACGTCGGCTGCTGCCTGCTGCATGGCGCGCTGCAGGATGCGTGACTGCAAAGGGCAGGGGCAGGCAGCAGGGGAGCCTGGGTTGGGCGCACAATCCACTGGGCAGCAGTGCAGCAGTTGCTGGAGTATGCAAGAGGCACCCTGCCATGCATTGTGAACCGACGTGACACACACAGCGGGCATTCTTCTCACCGGTGTGACCTTGGGAGGCGCCTGCTGCTGCAATCAGCTGCAGTCAGATTTGCAGTCAACGCATCACGCTGAGCGCCCCGTCACCCTTGGCGGCGGCTAGGGAGCGCCCAAGGCTGGATCCTGGCGGCAATCGGACGGCGTAGATCCTTGATCGGAGTGCGTACAATTCGATTTCAAGGGCTTGCAGGCCGGCCGAGGCAGCAACTCACCGCACCCTTGTCGGTCGGCGCCCTGCCGGCCGCGCAGCGGCCGGCGCGCCGCCCAGCACGTGCAGGGAGGCGTGTGCAAGCGGGTGAGCGGCGGCAGCCGCGCCTCCGTCGCTTGGCGCCACGGCTGGCGGGCGGCGGAGCCGCCCGCCGCTGCGGCGCGCGGTGGCGGGCGGCGGCGGCGGGCAGCGCATGCATCCCAGCTTGCAGGGGACCGCTTGATCGACCCCCTGATGATGTGTGAAGCCCCAATTGGCAGCTGGAGAGCTGGCAGACAGGAGCAGCAGGCTGGGAGCGCCGGCGGCGGCAGAAGGCACACGAGGCAGCCAGAGCTTGCCAGGCGCGACGGATGGCCCTCCCAGGGCCGCCCGAACGTGCAGCAGGGCCCCTGGGATGGTTCTGAAGTGTTCCTGGGTCCAAAACATCAATAATTTTCCAGGGGACAAGGGGGAATCGAACCACAGTATGGCTTGCGATGCAGCCACAAGGTGAGAGCCTGCCTGCCATGCGCTGTGAACCCATCACGCCACACATGAAGCGGGCGGCGCCGGCGCAGCTGGATGGGGCTGGACACCCCCGAAGGCTCGATGGGGTTCGCTGGCGTGCCGGACAGGCCCTCCCAGGGCCGCCCAAACGTGCAGCAGGGCCCCTGGGATGGTTCTGCAGTGGTCCTGGGTCCAAAACACCAATAAATAACTAGGGGACCCAGCAGTTACACTGAAACATGCATGCGCACACAAACCAGGCTCATGCCAGGCCAGCAAGGGGGCCCAGCATTCGCTTTGAACGCTAATGGGCGGGGACAGGGGCAGCTGTACAGAAGAGTGAAGCAGGACGGGTACAAACAGCTTGCTCAGCGCAAACGCAGCTCAGAGAGGTTGCGCAAGGGCGCCGGAAGCAAAGGCACGTGGCAGAACAGAAGGCCTCGGGGCATGTTGGAATTGGCAAGACAGATTCAAACGAGTGCGCTAACGACGGACGAGCGGCCATGCACAAGAGTGAGATGGTTGAAGGGTGCAGGCAGCGCAAGGCAACACGAGCCAAGCATGAGGTATGGATGCGAATGGAGCATGAGGCGTGAAGCACCCGGCAGGCAGGGGCAGTTGGATGGGGTGCGCTAATTGCGTAGGTAGCTGTGCAGAAGAGTGATCCTGGGGAGGGCTTGGAAGGGAGCAGTGAAGGCAAGGCAGGTTTGGGGGCAAACTGACTTGGCCAAGGGCGTTCGTGAAAAGAAAGCTGTACAAAGTGCTTGAAGGGTTGAAATGCAAACAGGAAATGAAAGATCAGACGTGTGCTTTGTCAGCAAAGCGGCCGTGACAAGCGGCGCTCAGCTGGTTGCGCAGGCCAAGGCTGGGCAAGGCAGTGCCTGCCTCTGCGGCCCGCGCCGGCGGTGCCACCGGCCGCACCCCGCTCACTCCATTGAATCGCTGTCGGAGGGCTGCTGCTGCTGCTGCTGCTGCTGCTGCTCCTGCTGCTGCTGCGGCTGCGCTCCAGTGGAGGCTTGTGCCGCCTGCGCCTGCTGCTGCTGCTGCTGCTGAGCGGGAGACGCCTGGTCCACAGTTGGCTGCTGCCGCTGCCGCAGGCGCCAGCCGCGCACAGTTGAGTATGTCTCATATGTGTCGGGGATGGTTGCATAGGAGAGGCCGCTCAGCGTGAAGACAGTGGGCTGCTCACGCTTCTGCGGGCGGTTGGGCGACTGCTGCGGCTGCCATGCCATCTGCCCTGCCGCGGCTGGCTGCCCCATGGCCGAGGCGGCAGTGCGGACGGAGGCAGCTGCCCCCGCTGCTGCTGCTGCCGCCGCTGGTGCCGCTGCCGCTGCCGGTGCTGGTGCTGCGCCAGAGGGGGCGATGGGCGCCTGGGGCAGTGCCTCCTCGTCCTCCGATGTGTCAGAAAGCTCATCAGACAGCACCGGCACCCACTCAAACTCCTGCGCCTGCGCTGGCTCCGGCGCTGCAGCCTGAGGTGCCGCAGCAGCTGCTGCTGGCTCAGGCTGCGGCTGCACAGAGGCGGGGGCGCCAGCGCGGGCAACTGCTGCAGCGGCGGCGACCTCCACCGACGGCGGCGGGGGCGACAGCAGTGGCTGTGCAGCACTCCAACCCACTGCTGCAGCTGCTGGAGCGGGCGCCGCTGCAGCAAGAGCTGCTGCCAGCAGGCCGCCCTGCGGGGAGGGCGCACCAGTGGCCGCGCCCACCGACTGACCAGAAGGGGCTGGCGCAGCGGCAGCTGGCAGGGGCGGCTCTGCAATCACTGCAGCAGGCTGAGCTGCAGGCTGCTGCGAAGCGGCAGCAGCGCCAGCTGGTGCACCCATGGAGGCGGCCGCGGCCTCAGCCTGGGGCTGCTGCTGCTCCTGCTGCACACTGCCGGCTGGCAGGCCTGCCTGCTGCTCCTGCTGCACACTACCAGCTGGCAGGCCTGCCTGCTGCTCCTGCTGCACACTGCCGGCTGGCAGGCCTGGCGGCTCGAGCTGCAGCACATCGGTGCCGATGGCCGCCCACCACTCCTTGCCAACATCGTCCTGCTTCAGCCAGATGATTCCGGCATCCACAGCGTCTTGGTCCACCTCCTCGATCTTCACCTGCAGCAGTAACAGGGCAAAATGTAAACAAGAGCGGTGAGGCAATGGGGCAAGGCAGCGCTTGCATGGCTGATGGGTAGCAGGAGCGGCAGCTTTGAATTGGTGGAGCAGAGCAATGCCAATGTTGACTGGCGAAAACAGCAGCGGTTCTAAGCACACCAGGCAGTGCATGCTGCCAAACAAGTCATCTGCTCAGCATGGGTAACCTGCCAAGCAGGCTGCAGATGCAGCAAATGCCTGAGCTTGCTGCAGCTGCCGAGACGCACCCGCAGGCGGTAGCGGTCGCGCAGCTGCTTGCCCTCAGCTGCGTACAGCCGCTGCGTCACCACCGCCTTGCCCAGGTAGATGCGGCGGCCGGTCGGCAGCATGAGGTAGACCACAGCGCCGGGCTGCAGCGCCGCCAGCTGCTCCAGCCGGTCCAGCAGCTCAGTGGAGGTCATCTCCTGCATGAGCTTGACCACCTGGGGCTGGAACTGCGTGAAGCTGCACACAGAGGGGGGGGGAGCAGGGGCGGGTGGTGAGTGACTTAGCGAGCAGCGGCAACAGGAGAGACTGAACTGCGTGAACCTGCACACAGAGGGGCGAGCAGGCGCGGGTGGTGAGTGAGCAGCGGCTAAGGCGGAAAGGCTGAAACTTGTGAACATGCGCAGCGGAGCAAGGACGAACACTCGGTCAGCAACAATCAGCTCTGGCAACACAAACTGCCTGGGCCTGGGCACAATGCCATGCTGTGCCTGGCTTTCCGACAGATGCAGCATAAAAGATGCAGCACCAACCACACAGCCCAGCTTGGCCACCCTAACGTGAAGAAATCACTAGCACCCCCGCAGCCCTTGGCAGGTGCGCACCGGTGCTGCTGCGGAACCACGCTGGCCTCCACCTCAGCCTCCTCGGCAGACTCCACAATGTCTCCGCCCTCCTCCCTGGCCGCCAGCTGCCTCAGCGCCTGCCGCCCCATCTCATCTGCCGCAGCCTCCTCTGGGGAGCTGGCCGCGGGCCCAGCGGGCGGGTCCAGCAGCAGCACGTCTGCTGAGGGCTGCTGCGGCTGCCCGGCACTGGCCGCTGCGTACTTGCTGGGCGCCCAGGGCGCCGTGCCGCCGCTGCCGCCTGCCACAGACGCCTGCAGCTTGAACAGGCGCTCTGCACGCATGTGCAGCGTAATGGCGCGGATGTGGGGCTCGTCATCGGACCAGGAGCTGAAGTGGCTCGTCAGCCGCAGCAGGACGGCGCCCTCTGGGCTGCCGCCGCACACAAACAGTGCCGTGGTGGCGCCCCTGCCCTTGGCCCGTTTGCCCTCTGCTTCGCTGCGGATCAGCATGCTTGGCAGCGCAATGGTCTGCATGAGCAGCTCGCTGGTGGGCTCAATGGGCACTGCGGCTAGGGCTGCTGCCGCTGCTGCTGCCTGCTCTGCCGCCGCGGCAGCAGCTGCTGCCGCCTCGCCGCTCTCAGGCTGCGCTGCAGCCTGCATGGCACAAGGGCAGGGGGACGATCCATGTAAAAGTACTGCAGCGGCACTGCGAGGAGGCAAGCTGGGTGTGGTGATGGCGCAGCGCATACATTCTGGCCTGCCGCCACCAGTGCATGCTGGCGCCCGCCCTGCCCCTGCAATGGCAGCCAACAGTTGCCTCCTGCCCAGAGGTTTCCCCACCTGCTGCTCTGCTGCGGCCTGGGCTTGCTGGGCCTGGTGCGCGGTTTGCCGCAGCGCAGTGCGGCGTGCCTTGTGGGCATCTACCGCCAGCGGCCCTTGGTCCATGGGCTTGGCCTGCGTCGCCTGACGTGCCAGCTGGGCGCCGGGGCCCCACCGCTTTCGCAGTGCCAGCACGTCTGCAGGGACCACAACCAGGGAGGGCGCTTTTTAGCGCCACTGTGCAACTTTGGCATGTGCACCAGCAGCTGCCGCAGGCTTGCCACGTGCTCCGGCTGCCGTCCAAGCCCTGCCAGCATGCATACTACAGCAGCTGCTGAGCTTGAACACTGGGGCAGCCCATGGCCTCACCCTGGATGCTGCTGGCCAAAAGGTTGGGCGCGTACGCGCCGTCCAGCCGCACGTCCACGCCCGCAGCAGCCAGAGAGCGCAGCACGTTGTGGGTGGACTGAGCGCAGGCAGCAATGCGGTCCAGGTTCTGGTCAGTGAGATCCTTGAACTCCTTCTTGTGGACTGCAGGGACAAAGCGCACACGATTGCAGCAAGTGAGGACGCACTGTTGACAGCTCATTACAGCTCGCTGGTGTGCGATTCAACTGCAGTAAACCGGCTGCAGCTCCAAGGGGCAGATTGCATGTGTTCCAAGCTGTAGCTGTAGCAGCGGCAGCAGCAGCAGCAGCACCGTGAGTCACTGCAGCAGCAGCAGCAGCACGAGCAGCAGCAGCAGCGTGACTCACGGAGGTCCCACGGAAAGGGCACGTTGACCAGGCGGAAGAGCAGCGGCTCCATCCGCACCATGGGGACGTACTTGCCTGCGATGGCGAGAGGGTGGAGGAGTGCGACAGCAGAATCACAGGCGCGTGCTCTGCAACATGCATGCATGGCTGTGCTTGCCCAGCCGAGCATGACTGTGCCGGCTGGGCCATCAGGCATGCATCGCCATCTGGCTGCCAATGCAGTCCCTCAAGCAACAGCCGAGGAGCTGAAGAGCTGTCTCCATACCCAACAAGCCCAGCCCAGCACCCACCGGTGGCGATCTTGGTGGCGCCTGCACCCTGCCCCAGGTAGCTGTACAGGTTGGCAGCGTGGTTGAGGGCCAGGTACAGCCGCGGGTTGGAGTCGCGAGTGACCAGGTCCTCGCGCCTGCGCACAGTGAGGGGCATGTGCTGGGTTGCTTGAGAATGAGGGGAGCGAGGGGCCAGGGAGTGATCTGGCACGGCATGCCAGCAGCCCCTGCAGCCAATGCGACCCTGGTTGGCGGCGCAGCCACATGACATTGTCCGGTGCCGATGGAAGCAAGCACGCAGCGAGCCCCTGGCTCCCAAGCACAACAACCAGCAGGCAGCGCTGTCATGAACACAGGCATCAACAGTGTGCAACAGCTGCTCACGTGATGGCAGCCTTGAAGAGGTTGGCGTTGGACGCGTAGCCCATGGCCTGGCGGGCGTGATTCCGCGGCATGTACTGCTGGCCGCTGGCAAGGTCGCACAGCACAAGCAGGCGGTAGGCATTGTTGACGGGGTCCAGCCCCTCGCCTTGGTTGTCCTTGGCCCGCTGATACCAGGCGGGGTTGGCGGTCTCGCTGAGCTCCACCTCGATCACCTTGATGCCCCCGCCCTGCGGGTGAGGGAGGCACAGCAGGAGGATCTTGCGACGCTGCTGCTAGGGATGCGGCAGCAAGCATGGCCTGATGCAGTGCGTGACAGCAAGAAGAATGCAATGGCCGTGCCGGACTTGGTGGCAGTCAATCGATGGCGTTCACCAAGAGACACACCCCAAAACAAGTAGCTGCCGTCTCCCTTCACCCCTACTGCCCTACTCGCCTCACCCCTACTGCCCTACTCGCCTCACCCCTACTGCCCCACTCACCGTCAGCGAGGGGATCATGCCAGTTGCCAGGCAGTGCTCGATCACGTGCACCTTCCGCTCGGGCAGCAGGCGGAAGGGAGCGCCAAGCGCGTTGTAGGCCGCAGAGCGCGGGCCGCACCCCACCACCAGGGCGCGGTTGCCCTGCTGCCAGGTCGACGCTTCCTCCTCCACCCTGCAATTGGTGGGGGTGTGGGTGGGGCAGATGGTGTTGGGCCATGTGTGACAAGCATAAATGGAGAAGCTCAGCTTGTGGTGGGTAGGGGCGGCCAGCTGGCGTGGGCATTTGCTGGTCGGCTGCTTGCATAGGCAGAGGCGGTTGCAGGGCAGAGCAGCGCTGAATCTGCACAGCCATGTCCTCTCGCAACATTCTGTTGCCAATGCGCATTCACACCAAATCAGGTCAACGGCGCCAGGCAGGCCAACGCACCCCTTTAGGAACGAGTAGCCCAGCATGGGCCCCTCCCACTGCAGCTGGTACTTGGTGCCGCCGGTGCCGGTGTAGGTGACGTAGGGCTTCTTGGGGAGCGTGCCGTCCTTGGCGCTGGGGTGCCCGCCGCGGCGCAGCACCTTGTGGAAGGAGCGCGCGTAGTTGCTTGCCTCGTGGGGGTTGCCAGCCGTGAAGCCGGACACAAACGTGAAGGCAAAGGCCTGCACCGGCGGTCCGCCATCGTCCTCAAACTGCGGCGAGGCATGGCAGCGGGGGCTGTGAGCGGCTGTGAGCAAACAGGTGCCAGAACAGGCTGCACATGCACACCGCGCGCCCACACCAACAGCAAACCCAACAAGCCTGAAGGATGTGGCAAGCAAGCGAACAGGTAGGCAGGCATGCGTGACCTCATCAAACCACAGCGGCTGATCTAAGTTCATGCAGGCTGGTTATTGCAGGGCCCGAGGAGCCACCCACCACTATCGGCTCGTCATCTGACTTGGTGGAGGGCTTGATCTGGTAGTTGCCGTCTCCGCCGCCAGCGGCAACCGTGAATGCGCCATGTGTGTCGGTGGCGTCCAGCACGTCCCTGCATGGGCGGTCGGGCGTGGGGAAGGAAACAACAAATGAGGCATCGGCATCTGCTGCTGCCGTGCGCTGAGCCCCATGTGACAGCTGCTTCGCGGACTGCTGCAGCGCCTTGCAGCATACAAAACAACCCAGCCGTGGTGTGGTGTGGCGCGAAGGACAAGGGCAGCTGTGAGCAGCAGCAAAGCATCACACCAGGACCAAATCCACCGCCCGCCTCACTGGATCTCGTCCTCGTGCCCAGCCGTGAAGCGGTTGACGCGGGTGCCCGCCGGCATCAGCTTGCTCAGGTCCTTGGCCATCTGGCGGGAGTTCACGCGGCTGTGGATGTCGTAGTACTGCGCTGGCAGGCGACCGTCGGCCTTGGGAATGTGGATCTTGGAGTGCGTGCTGACACCAGGGCTGCGCATCACGGAGAGGTGGGTGGGTGGGTGGGTGGGTGAGGGTGGGAATGTCTAAGTCGACAGATAAACGTGTTGAGAAGCAGCCGATCTTCCAGCACAAGCCGCTCATGGCACCCAGGTTATGTTGCCAGCAACGCTGCGGCAAACAGGTGGTTGTCACAGTGGCAACTGCCAACCCAGACCAATCAACAAACTGGCCGGCCAGCCCACCTGCCGGGCGCAAAGCCATTGACCAGGGCCAGCAGTGTGGCCACGAAGCCAATGTCGCAGCAGTGGGCCGCAAAGTCGTAGCCGCTCAGGTCCTTACGCAGGTGCCCATCAGTCGCCACTGCGCCCAGCTTGAGCGACTGGTTCTCGCCCCACGCGCGCCGCTCAAAAAACGCCCCTGCACGTGATGGGGTGAGCGCAAAGGAGCAGTGTGGGTGGGATCCGGGCATGCCAGGTGCCGCCTGAGTGTCGCCTTCTGGCAGCGCAAATACGTTGCAGGTCACACACATGCCAGCGCACGTATGCACTGTCCCAACCGGCAACCCCGACCCTCAATGCGCACCATTAAGTGGGGCGTCCAGCACACCCGGTCCCAGCCAGGTCTCCATCTTCTCTTGGTGCGGCTGCCAGTCAAGGCGCGTCTGCAAGTAGCGGCGCGGCCCTGCATAAGCAAGGGAAATGCAGAAGGAAAGCGGGCGGGGTTGTGCTCCCATGAAGCGGTGGTGGCAGCGGGCCCACCGGCGGCGGCCACGCCTGCCGCTGCTGCGAGGGCAGTAGGGAAGGACATGGGAAGTGGGTGGCCAAGACTAGATGCTTCAGAGCAGGTGGCCACAGCCGGCGCTTCACAAGGCTGCAGGCGCTGAGCAGGTCGTGCACAGCACAGGCAGCAGCAGCAGCAGCACGGCGCGCGCAGCAGGTCACGCACAGCGCAGGCAGACCCCAGCAGGCACCCAGCACGGCAGCCGGCTGCACAAAGTCTGCTCACCTGCGCCGCCCTCGCCCTCCTCTGCAGCCTCGCCTGCAGCAGCAGTAGACGGGAGGAGGGAGGCGCGGACAGCGTTGGGCCGGATGCTTCACGGGCAGCGGCAGCGCATGCAGGCATCCAGGTGCGGCGTAGCGCAAAGCGTGCACAGCACAGGCAGCAGCAGCAGCAGCACGGCGCGCGCAGCAGGTCACGCACAGCGCAGGCAGACCCCAGCAGGCACCCAGCACGGCAGCCGGCTGCACAAAGTCTGCTCACCTGCGCCGCCCTCGCCCTCCTCTGCAGCCTCGCCTGCAGCAGCAGTAGACGGGAGGAGGGAGGCGCGGACAGCGTTGGGCCGGATGCTTCACGGGCAGCGGCAGCAGCAAGCAGCCAAGCTGGCGCTTCACAAGGCTGCGGGCGCTGAGCAGGGCGTGCACGGCGCAGACAGCAGCAGCAGGAGCACAGCGCAGGCCTCATGAGAACACCTAATGTATGGCGTGCGCACCTGCACCAGCAACCTCATCGTCCTCATCCTCGTCATCCTCATCTACCTCCGAGGCTGCCGCCGCTGTTGCCGCCCCAGGCTCGCTGCCGCCCGCCGCTGCCGCTGCTGTTGCCGCCCTAGGCTCGCTGCCGCCCGCCGCTGCCGCCTGCCGCTTCTCTCGCTCCTGCCGCACCTCCGCGCGGTGTCGCTCCTGCTCGTCCAGCGCCACTTTCAGCGCCGCCTCCCAGTTGGCACCTGGGTTGCGCTCCAGGTAGGCGTTGGCGGCAGCAGCGCCGCGCACCGTCACCTCCTTGAGGATGAGCGCCTTGACAAGGCTGCCGCGCGCCTCGGCGCTGCCGTGCTCCAGGAAGTAGCCGACAAAGTGGGTCTGCGCCGCAGTGGGGCGCCAGGAAGGGGAGGGACAGGGGCGCAATGGGGAGCGTGAGTTGTGGCTGGGAGGGGAAGGCGGCAGGTCAAAGTACTGGGATGCGGGGCCGCACTCAGCCAGCCAACCAGCCGAGCCATCAAAATGTCCAAGCAGGCAGGGTGCCCTGCTGTCCCCAGCAGCCCAGCGTGCACCACTTGCCCGGTGCAGCGGATGGCGGCTGGGTGATGCAAGTGTGCCAGCAGGGCACCGCACACAAGCAGCGGCACCGGCGGCGTCGCTGCCCGCCTGCCACCTCACCTTGGCGGCCTGGCCGGCGCTCCGCTCCATCGCGGTTGGGTCAGCGTACACGATGCGGGCCTCCAGGAAGGCGTCGAAGATCTTGTGCGTCACCCGCAGGCCGATGTCGTGGAGCTTGGCGGCCAGCGCCGCACGCACTTCCTCGACGCTGCGGCCGTTGCGTGCCACGGTGATGACCAGGTAGCCGCCGTAGCTGGCGTCCGAGGGCTTCCACCTGCGGTGCGTGAGCAGGAAGGTGGGTGGAGGGCGTGGGTGAATGGAGGGGCAGCTGCAGCAGAGCGGAAGGCAGGAGGCCGTCGGGCGCGAGCGGCGGCGGGGCAGCCGGCTGGTGGCGCGCAGCCTCGTCGTACCAGCGCGCTCACCCCAGCCCCGCCACCGGCTCGTACAGCCAGCCGCTGTAGTCCTGCGCGGGCACGGCCAGGCAGGCGGGCACGGCCTCCAAGAGCCACTGCTTGAAGCGCTGCGCGCTGGCCTCCGTGCTGCTGCTGTAGCGAAAGAGGTAGGTGGTGCAGTCGGGGGAGCCCGCGGCCTGCACCGTCTCGTGTGACGGACCTGGCCACCAGGCGCGCCACGGCCACCGCCTCGGGGGCGGTGATCAGCTTGCGCCCCATGGAGCCGGGAGGCCGTGGAAGCGGTGCGATCGGGCGGGGAGGCTCTAAGAGGGCCGGCGCAGCGGCGGCGCTGCCGCTGCGCCGCCGTGGCCAGTCATCTGCCCCTGACGGGGCCCTGTGGGGCTTGCAAGCTCGGTGGTGCACGCGCAAGGGCGCACTGTATCGGTTCACGGCCAGTTGTGGACGTTGCAGCGGTGTTTGTGGTTGCTGTGTGGCGGTCCGCCCGCGCCCGCGAGGCGGCAGTCGCCGCGGGGCCCGCCCGGCTCCCCGCCGCTTGCTCCCCGCCTGCTGCAGCCCCCCCTGCCCCACACAAGCACTCCACATGTGACGACTGGTCAGCTGTGGGGTGTCTGGTTGCTTGCTGAGAGGCGCATGGAAGCCGGAGCAGGAGCGGTCGGGGGCGCAACAGCCATGCACCGCGCTCGCCCCTGGTGCACCACACAGCCGCTCCAGCGGCACCTCCATTGTGATTCTTGCACCCATGTGCCGAGGCATGCAACACACTTCTGCTGTGCCGGCTTCAGCGCCTCAGCGGCCCCATACTGCTCTTGGTTTGCAGTGTCGCAACCGGCGCAGCGGCGGCGGCGGCGCCGCCGCCGTGGATGGCGGGGCTTGGCCCCCACCTGCGGCTACAGGTCGGTCTCGCAGGAACGAGACTGTGGCAGATGCACAGAGGCGGGCCAGTCTGAACGCAGCTTTGCCATGCGGCGGGGCTCTGGGGAGCAGTAGCTGTGATGCGAGTCAGCGGCCGCCGCCGCGCTGGGCGGCGGCGGCAGGCGGCAGCAGGGGGCGCCCTTGTGGCGGCTCCTAGCGGCAGGCACGCACCACCGTCGGTGTTCTGAACATGTCACTGCTTGGGTTCAGGGGTCTGCAGGCCGGCCGAGGCAGGCGGTTGGCAGGGTGCATCTCGGGCGGCGCCCAGCCGGCCGCGCAGCGGCCGGCGGGCCGCTAGGATTGACAGCAGATCGATTTGCAGGCGGATGGGCGGCGGCAGCCGCGCCTCCGTCGCCTGGGGCAGTTGCCGCCGCCGCCGCCGGGCGGCGGAGCCGCCCGCAGGCCGGCTGGCCGCAAGCGGGCTGGCGCAGCAGCGGCTTCTGGAGAGGAGGTGAGGCGACAGTGCTTTGAGAGGCGGTCAGCTAAGGGGCGGCTCGTGGGCCGGGGTGCTGAACCCCCCCGAAGATTCGGTGTTGGGTGGCGCTCGGGCAGCATGCATCCCTGCCTTGCCCAGCTGCACGGGAGTGCTGCCACAGGTCTTCTGGAGCAGCAGGCGATCGGAGGAGCGGAGGAGGCGGGGAGCAGCGGGCAGCGCATGGGGGCTGGACCGCCCCGGAGGGGGTTGGCAGGCGTCGGAGAGGCCTCCCAGCAGTGCCCAAAGAGGGCTCCTGAGGGCTTGTGGGACTTGTTTAGGGTCCAAAAGAAGCATGAATAATGTGGGGACAAGGGGGAATCGAACCCCCGACCTCTCGCACCCGAAGCGAGAATCATACCACTAGACCATTGTCCCATTTCCGACTAGTTGGGTGAGGACCACCGCCGGATGTGTGCAATGTGCCCGCCAGACGATACATGGCCTGGCCCAGCAGGTGTCTCTTCGTCTCCTATGCGCACGTGAAGCCCGAGTCCAAGCTCCCTCCTGCCCCCCGCTTCCCAGGCGTGGCCGCCA
>VFQQ010000832.1_pt1 | contig 52147 bp, 92 predicted proteins | sample 3512341 | NCBI WGS metagenome assembly VFQQ01 (sample SAMN10412373, study PRJNA504923) | tailings metagenome | isolation source: Relicate 2 Philex TSF1 revegetated site | place: Philippines: Tuba, Benguet | collected 2017-08-29 | reverse complement strand
AACGTGATCGCCTTCTTGGCCATCGCTGCCCACATGTGCTCCGCGTACCAAGTCTAACGAGGTTATTCCTACGACGAATCACATTCTCCGGACAGTGCAGCGCTGATTGCCTTCTTGACACCAATACTTGGAAAGGTGAGGTAGTGTTGACTGGACCGGGAGGTGTAAGTAACTGACTAGCACTCCTGCTGCTACTTGCGCGGCCAGCTCGAAGGCACACCCATCAAACTGCCTGCTCAGCAGTACCCACAGTCTGCGCAATGTATTGTGTTTGCCTCACAAGTGAACCGCAATGCAGAACGACCATTGGCTTCCCGAGGAGGAGGGCGGGATGGATTACTGCTGTGCTTCCGTAAGCCACTTTAAACCACCTACAGGCAGCTTGTAGGCCTCGCAAGCCATAACTTGTGTCTGGCATCATGGCAGGCTTGAATTGAAGTTGCAGTATGGCGTCTGGAATGTCCTGTCTGCCTTTCCTGCAGGCGCCCACACCAACATCACCAGGCCTGGGCTCCACCTTCATGTGCATCAACGCCCTCTACTTCGTGGCCACCCTGCCCCCTGGTGGGATGCCGGGCTCACAGCGGCATCGCCCTGTTTCCGCTCTTTCTTCTGGTGGCCAGCCAACTGCTCTGTCCAGATCAATGCAGCCTGCAGCCCATCGATGCTGGTCCCATTCGTGCGTCCAGGCAATACCTGATCGAGTGTTTTCCGGCTTGGCCACCTGCTGCAGTTGTTGACCGGGCTGAGGTGAATCGACTGCACAACTACAAAAAACAGCCAGCTGACTTGTTTGAGTTGTGGCCAGATCGTAACTCTTGGCAACTTTACCCAGGTGAGAAGCGACTGCGGATGTTGAGTGCATAGGAGAGTCTGTGTGCCTGGCCATTCCGCTTCTGTTGCTCATGTTGATGGCTGTGTAACACGCTGCAGTGCAAAACCTCCTGACATGCGTAACCTGCAGGCTTCCTGACTGAGCTGTGGTATCCACGGAATGTGCCGGAAGCGCTGCGCAAGCTGCTGCTGAGCGGCGTCATCAGCCGGCTGAAAGTGAGGCGTCCATTCGGGGTTGCTTCTGTTTGCCGTCCTACTAACTTTGTGTCAGATCCTGCCAGGCAGCAATCTGCTTGGTGTTGGCTGTGCTGGTGCTGATGCAGTTGTGGTGCTGTTCCTTGCTGCTGCAGGGGCAAAGTGGGGTCCGAGCCAGCTCGAGTGTGATGGCACGGGCGAGCGCTGTGAAGATGATTCTGGATGCCGCAATTGGGAGGCAGGTGCGCTGTGTGCACAGGCATTCCTGCTTACAAGCTGCCAATGAAGGTGTCAAGCTGTGCAGAGACGCGGGGCCGTGACATACTTGTTGCTGCCTCTTGTGCTGCCAACCTCCAACTGCTTACTGCCACTCTATAGGTGCGAGACTCTGCACTTCCTTCTCTGCAGTTTGAAATGCCGGCGCAGCGGCTGTCGAGGCAGCTGGAGATGAAGCAGGATAGGCGGTTGGCGGCTGGCCGGCGTTTCTGGGTGCGTGTGTTGAGGGCACTTGAACCAACTTATGGTGGTTGCTGCGAACAACTAGCGCTGCAGCTGTACAGCTGCACATGTGTGCACCCAACCACTGGTGTCGGCTTGCTTGAAAGAGAGTAGCCAAGACGGCGGCCTTCTTAGCCTTCAACAACTGCTAGCAACAAGCGCTACTGCTGTTCCCTTCAGGCCGACAAGCTGGACTGGATGCATTTCAATGGCGTGACCAGCCGCCCCGGATGCTACTCAGTCACAGTGACACCAGAGCTTCTGGAGGGCGGGCCATGCTTTGCAGGTAGGCGCAGCTGCTACGGTGCGCAGGGCTCCTGCTGGTGGTCAGCTCAAGTGTTAGTAGGGGGCAGTCAAGTGTTAGTAGGGGGCATTGCTCCAGCGGTGCTGTTAATTACAGTTGTATGCCTGCAACCTGCCGGCCCCCTGCACCTGCAGATGTGGTGGAAGTGTCGACCAACCCTGCGAGCTTTGTGCCGCCACAGCCGCAGCAGTTCGAGATCTGTTTTGGTGTGAGACTCAAGCAGGGTCAGAAGCCACCTCCCTTTGTCGTTCACACACCAAGGTCAGGAGCATATGCAAGGGCAGCACTGCTACTGTGCAGCATTGGCGTTGCACTGCGAGTCTTGGCTGAACTGCCGCTCTGTGTGCGTTGCGCACCAAGGACACAAGATTGTGCGCAAGATTGTGCGCTCCCCACCTGCCTGCTTCTGCGCAGTGCTTTGTTGCCACAGGATTGACAGGCTTCCATGCCGGATCCTGAGTCTCTGGTTCTTTACTCTTGCGCAGATGGCAGCCCCGACGGCCGCGAGTTCCTAGTAGAAAAGGTGCTATGCCGTGGCGTCCAGGACGTCCCGTTGAACCAGCTGGAGAGCAGCAGCAGCAGTTTGAGATGCGCTTTGCTTCGGAGAAGACTGTCGGACAGTTCAACGGCTGGCGTCTGGAGGTGCGGCCGGTGGCATGCAGTGTCAATCTTCCTTACGTTGCAGCTGCAACCATTCCTCATAATGCTGACGCCACGCAGAGCATCGTCGTCTGTCGCTGGGTTGTGGGAGGGCCCTGCTGGAGATGCACTCAACCTCACTGCCACCTGATATGCTTCTCCTTTTTGGCCTCCGCCATGATATTTACTTCTGCTGCAGGCGGCCTGCTGGGAGCCGCTGCGCAGTTACTTGGGCTCGTGCTTGGCGCCAACCATGACGCTGCGCTTGGTGCAGCGGCCAGGCACGAGCGGCATGGCTGGCATGGTGCACGTGGACGTGCAGCTGGAGTCTGAGGAAGAGGCGACTGAGGAAGACACAGATCTGTGGTCAGACGAAAGTGACAGCCAGCAGCACCAGGACAGCGCGTCGCTGTTGGACAGCCAGGGCGGCGACCAGCGGAACGCGGTGGAAGAAGCAGTGACTGCTGCAGAGGAGCAGCAGGCCGCTCTCCGCGAGGATGAGCGACCTGCTGGCGGCGCAGCGAGGAGCAGCCTGGGCAGCAAGCGGCAGCGGGTTGCAGCTCCTTGCGATGCCGTGGCGTGCACACAAGTGCTGCACAGCTCGCCGCAGGATGCTGAGCGGCAGCAAGGCGTTGGCAGGAGAGGCAGCGCGGCTGATGGCGGCAGCTGGCCGCACGATGCTCGGCTGCAGACCATCGGAATGTTCGACACAGCCGAGGCGACCAACAGCGATGAAACACGGATTGCGGCCCAGGTACATGCTATCACTGCAGCGTTACAGCTTTCAGGAGCAGGATTGCCCTTCCCGGAGCGGTTGGCATGCATTCGGCAGTTTTTGCGGCTTGATGGCGTGCTGCGCTCCGGCCTGTTGGCTGAGCTGCGCTTGATTGTGGAGGAAGGCAGCACAGCAGACCTGCCAGCCTGGGTACAGGATGTGCGCCGCAGCTGAACACCCCTGTTAAATGTATTGCAACCCACTTTTGCTGCTCATCTTTGAATGCAAGTGCCAGTTCAAGGTGCTTAATGTGCATCAATCCTCATGTGGGTGCACTCAATTGGATAGATGTTGCGGAAGCAGCACTGCCCAGTGAAAGGATCATTATTGAAGGTGTGCATGCGTGCGGCTTCGCAAAAGCATGCCGGATCCTGTCCGTGCACCCAGCTGGAGTGTGCTGCATGCAACGGCGGTATGCGCGCCCCAGGTGGCAGACAGTGGTCAAGCATACCTCAGCTCCTGTATTCGGCTTACTGACAGCAACGGACACCCAGTTCACCCCTCATGACTGCGGCGGGAAGACGTGCATGAAGACGTGCATGCAGCTGCGCTGAGCAAGACGGGCAGGGGGGCAGGCTGGCTTTCTGAGGCAGGGCCCCCGAACCGCTCTCGTGTCATTTGCCAACTGCATCGGCGAAGAAACACACAGCACTTGCCGCGCAAATGGAGCGGAGTGGGCCGGGCGACGCGCCCGACCACGGCGCCCGGGGTGCGCCCCCTTCCGAGCAGGCTGCCTCAGGTCCTGGTGCGCAGCAGAGTCAGCTGCGGGCGGTGCCGTGCGGCCTGGAGGCCTACCCCTCGCTGCAGGCGGCCTTTGCAGCGCCCCAGCCCTCCAACACTCACGGCCTGCAGAAGCACGGTTCCACTGTGCAAGCACGGGTGAGGGGGAGGGAGGTATGGCGGCACGCGCTGGCTTCCAGTCCCTTCCCGCCGCTGCCGCGTTCCGTTGCCGCCGCCCAGTTGCCTTGCATCCTCCCTGACCACCTGCGTGCCCTGCCATCGCTGCCTCGCTGCAGTTGCAAGTGAAGACTCCCGGCTCCCAGAAGCTGTCAGATACCAACCTTCCGCTCTACCAGCACCTTACTGACATGGCCCTGGCGCGGGACGTGGCGATGCTGTGGCGGGCGCTGGACGATTCGACACCCGAGCACGCCTCCTTCACGCCGGAAAAGGCAAGGCGTGCCATGGCCGCCGCGTGGCCCCTCCCCTCACTCTATCTCGTGCTTTTAAAAAATGCTCGCTGCAAGTCATGCAATGCCCCTGCAAGGGTGGAGCAAAACATCTGGCTCACCCGCACAGCTCAACACCGCTGCTGCCCTGTTGCAACCCGTCTGCAGTGCAAGTTCAACCACGACGTGGAGTACATGAAAGACGAGGCGCTGGTGGCCAAGCTGCGCAGCCTGCCCGACTTTCTGGAGCTCAAGGCTTTCCTGGTGGAGGTGCTGGAGCCGCCGCCGCGGCCAGCCAAGGCGCAGCAGGTCACACCCCTCAAGCGCAAGGTGAGCCAGATTGCGTGCTAGGCCTGCCTCGTGTCCTTCTTTGCCTGGCAGGCTGCCCGTTTTGCTGCTGTGCCTGCACATTGAGCCTCTGCTACTTTGGGCCGCTTGACGGGAGATGTGCCTGCAACCAAATGCGTCATGCCGTTGCATTGCCCTTCATGCTTTCCAGCGGACGGACTGGACGGAGCCAAAGCAGAAACTGCACCGAGTCAAGAACGGCACCTTTGAGAAGCTGCTGAGCGAAGACAACATGAGGCGGCTGTCCATCCCAAGTGGGTGCTGCATACAGCTGACGTCCGCTGCATGTGGAATGCGGCTGCTTTGCACAGAGCCACGACCGTCTGCATGCGGCCGGGCAGTAGTGATGTGTAGCAGAAGCACACCACGCCACAGCTTTGTGCGGCGTGCTCTCACTCGGTTGCCCTCACCTGCCCGCCCCCGCTGCCGCCTGATGCAGCCGCTGCAATGAAGGCGAAGCCTTTCGAGTGGGAGCCAGAGGACCCTGCCAGCAAGGAGCCGCCCACCATGCTGCTCAGCTGCGAGGAGCTGGGGGTGGAGAACGTGAATGCCACCCTGGGCAAGCGCACAACCGACGGCTACCGCATGGGGGTGCGCTGGTGCCGCCTTGCGCCTGCAACTGCATGTTGATGCCTGCCCTGCACCGCTGGTGCAGCCTGCCTGCCTGCCTGCTGGGTGCAGCTCCGCTACTGCACCTTTTCCCGCTGCCTGTTGCATGGACTGCAGCTCAATCGCACTTTCCTGTTTGGCCCTCCTCTTGCTGCCTTGCTGCCTGCAGGTGGGCACTCAGGGGCTGATGAAGAAACTGAAGGCCCAGCCTGAGGACATCCTGCAGCTGCGGGTGACCAAGAGGGAGCGCAACACCCTGTGGGTGGACCTGCGGCTCAACCGCCTGCAGGCCGCTGCATCAGACGGCGTGGAGGGTAGCGGTGCGCAGACTGGCGGCGGTGCAGCCACAGAGGGCGGCGGCGGCGGCGGCACCAGCGTGCCGGCCAGCGGCGCAGCGGCAGGCGGTGAGGCTGTGGACAGCAGGGCACCAGCAGCCAGCGGCGCAGCGGCAGGCGGCGGCGCAGCAGTGAGCGGCGCGGGGCTGGCGCGTGGCGGCAGTGTGGGCGGTGCGCTGCCCACAAGCAGCGCTGCTGCCGCTGATGAGGTCAACCCGCAACCGCCGGAGCATTCCGAATCGGAGTACATCGGTTCTGACGATGATGATGATGATGGTGCGCATGCTGCTCTGCGTGCTCCTTGGTTTGGTGCGGGTCACGCGGTCACATGGGTTGGCCACGAGCTGGCAGATGTGCAGTGCACTTGTGGTTGGCTGACTGACCTGCTGGTGATGGTGCCCAGCGGGGGCTCCCTATCATGACGGGTGTGCACTGGCCTGCTGTGCAATTGCACAGCTGTACCGCTGTTCACGGCATAAGTATGGCTGCACAATGCCCCCATGTTTCCAGGCGATGCGGCTAGCCGGGAGAAACGCATGCGGACCAGCCAAGGCGAGCAGCAGGCGCCAGGCTTGACGCCGCAGCAGTCGGTTGCTGCGGCCCAGCAGCCGTCAGGCCCGCCGAAGCCTGAGGACGGCCTGCCACATGCAGGCACAGCAGCCGCCACAGCGACAGCAGCAGCTCCTCCGCCGCCGCCACAGCAGCAGCAGCAGCAGCAGCCAAAGGAGCCGCAGCAGCCGCCTGAGCAGCCTGCGCCGCAGCAAGCGAAGCAGGAGGAGCAGCCGGAGCAGCCGCAGACGCAGCAGCCGCCTGAGCAGCCAACGCCGCAGCAACCGAAGCAGGAGGAGCAGGCGCAGCAGCAGCACACAGGTGACGGCCGCAGTGGCATGACGAGCAGCGGGGGCGGTGCTGCTGGGCCTGGCTCGCACCCCCAAGCAGACTGGCGGGAGCTTGCAGAGCAGGTGCTGAAGCAGCGGCTGGATGCAGCGGCAGCGATGGGGGAAGCGGCCAGCTCGGAGGACTGGCTGTCCCTGCTGCAGTCGCTTGCGGAAGCGGGCTTTGGTGGCGTGCTGCTGCAGGTGCGGCTGCAAGCCTTGTTCTCTGCTTCTATGCGTGCCTGCACGCCATGGGTTATGTGCACCCTGCTTGTGTGCTGTTCTACTTGGCACTAGCGTGCTACCTTCGCAGCGTCAGTTGTTTACTTCTCACCTCCCTGCCGTCTGTTGCCACTGCATTACCTGTCTCTGCAGAGGACTGTGCGCCGCTGGGCCAGCGGGCAGTTGCTGGAGGACAGCCGGGCAAACATTGTGGTAGCCATGAAACTGCTGGTGCTGTACGATAACTGGCATCGGCAGCTGGAGTGGCAGCTGGGCCTTGCGCTGGATGATGCCGGGGAGACCTGGCACCACGATATAGCGGAGGGCAGCGGCGGCAGTGATGAGGGCGCCAAGGGCCCTCCTGCAGCAGCTGTGGCCCTCCTGCAGAAGCCGGCTGTGAAGGCCTGCACGGATGCGGCGGCAGCTCTTGCAAAAAGCTCCGCAGATGTGGCCGACAAGCTGCTGTGTCTACTGGGGCGGCTTTCCATGGGCTACGTGCACTGTCAACCGCTCAAGGTGAGTGCTCGGGGTGCCATTGCGTTTGGCGGCAGGCCGGCTGGCTGCCCTCCCGGCTGCCCTATGCTGTGTAGCGCTGCTTTGCCATACTTGCATGCATCTCTGCAGTGCTGCATGCACCAAAATCCACCAGCTAGGCAGCAGGCAGCCGCACTCAAGCCCTGCCTGCCCCCATCTGATCACGCAGGAGGCGGTGCAACGGTGGGCCAGCTACAACCACACGCAGCAGCGAGCGCTCTTTGAAAGTGCGCTGGTGGTGGTGCACCAGGGCGCCTGGCAGGAGCTGGAGGGGCGCATGCAGGTGGCGCTGCAGCGGCTGCCGCGCCTGGCAGAGCAGGCGTGATGGCAGCTGGCAGGGGCGGCAGGGCTCGGGAACGAGCGGCGTGGGGCATGTTCGGGGCGGCTGGGGCACGGCACGGGCGCTGCACGGGCGCTTCAGCTGTCCTGCAGCTCCCACATTGTTTCTATGTATTGGTTCATGCTGTGATTGGAGTGAGCAGACGCTCAGACACCATTTCTTTCCATGATGAGAGCTGCACCAGCTGGCACGGGCTTGCAAGCGCTTGCACGTCGCACTCCAGTCAGCAAATGCAGATGAGGCCCCGGCTGCGTGCAGCTGCAGCTTTAGGAATGACCTAAGCAAGTCAGCCTGACGGAACAGAGCACCCATGCACAGGGAAGAGAGGATACAGGACATTGCCCGCCCAGCACAGCATGGCCACTCGTGCAGCAGGTGAGCCGGCTCGCTGGCGCCAGCACGCCGTGGTGCCAGGCTGAGAAGTCCGGTGCCTCGCCGCTCGGATCCTGACCATGATGTCGGACCACAGCCATCCTCAGGTCGCCAGGGCTGCGGGGTGGGCTGTTCGCCGCCTGCTGGTCAGCGATGCAATGTTCGCCGACCGCAAGGTTGGCGACCGTCTCACAGGCTATTGTGGTTGTCGATGTGCAGGATGGCGTGCTGCGGGCGGTGCCGCGCTGCCTGGAGACGTACCCCTCGCTGCGGGCGGCCTTTGCAGCGCCCCAGCCCCGCCACAACTACGGCGTGCAGACACACGGGTCCACCCTGCTAGCGCGGGTGCGAGGGGAGGGTTGGCAGGGGCCGTTGCTTGTGCTGGCTCGCAAGCCCTTCCCGCCACGTTGCCATGCTGCCGTCGCCCAGGCCTCGCATTGCACCCTGCCTCACCACTGCGGGCCCACTATCGCTCCCTCCCTGCAGGTGGCAGTGAAGACACCCGGCTCCCAGAAGGTGTCAGACACCAACCTGCCGCCATACCAGCACCCCACCGACCTGGCTCTGGTGCGGGACGTGGCGGTGCTGTGGCGGGCGCTGGACGACTCAACACCCGAGCACGCCTCCTTCACGCTGGAGAAGGCAAGGCGCTGGTTTGGAGCATTGGCAGGGCGGTGTATTGCAGTGCACGCCAGACCAGCGCTCCTGTGCGCGCGCAGGCATTGTGCATTACTCTCACATGTGCACTGCTCCCCCTCCCCCTCCCCACATGCAGTGCGTGTTTAATCACGAGGTGGACTATTGCGGCGATGCAGCGCTGGTGGAAAAGCTGCGCAGCCTGCCCGACTTTCTGGCGCTCAAGGCTTTCCTGGTGGAGGTGCTGGAGCCGCCGCCGCGGCCGCCCAAGGCGCAGCAGGCGGCACGGGTCACGCCCCTCAAGCGCAGGGCGAGTGCTAGCCATGACATGGCACTGCGAGCCGCAAGTTTGCACTGCACCAGGCAGCCGCGCCATGATGTGTGTGTGGCAGGGCAGCATGCTTGTGCCGATGGATCCTGCCAACCCATACTGCACCGCCCGCGAGCTTGCCTACCGACACCGCTTCTCCGCACACCCTTTCTGCTCCGCAGTGGGTTGACGGCGACCACTGGCCAGACCGCAAGCGGCTGTACCGAGCGCAGGGCGACCTGTTTGAGAAGCTGCTCATCCACGACAACCTGAGAAGCTGTCACGGCGCTGGTCGGCTGAACTTCCCAAGTGAGTGGGCCTCGTGAGGCAATGCAAGCAGCAGCCGCAGCAGTTGCAGACCTGGCGCATGTTGGTTTGAACTTGGCTAACGCACCAAGCAGCCAACCGTGTGCACATAGCAGTTGTGCTGCCCTCACCCCCCCTGCCTCAAGCTTGGCATTCCTTTCCTCCCTTCGGTGCAGCCGCCGCAATGAAGGCACAGCCTTTTGAGTGGGTGCCAGAGGACCCCACCAGCAAGGAGCCGCCCACCATGCTGATCAGCTGCGAGGAGCTGGGGCTGGTGGACGTGAATGCCACGCTGGGCCAGCGCACAACCGACGGCTACCGCATGGGGGTGCGCCGCTGCTGCCTGGCCCTTGCAACTGCATGTTGATGCCTGCTTTGCACCACTGGTGCAGCCTGCCTGCCTGCTGTGTGCAGTCTCGCTACCCCGCACTTTCTGCAGTCCCTGCCGCTTGTTGCATGATTTGCAAGTCAATTTGAAGTTTGCATAATCGACCCTCTACTTGCCTTGATGCTGCAGGTGGGCACTCAAGGCCTGCTAACCAAGCTGAAGGCCAAACCTGACGACATCATGCAGCTGCGGGTGACCAAGAAGGAGGGCAACACTTTGTGGGTGGACCTCCAGCTCAAGCGTGGGCAGGCAGGCACAGCAGCGGACGGCATGGAGGGCAGCGGTGCGCAGACTGGCGGCGATGCAGCCACAGAGGGCGGCGGCGGCGGCACCAGCATGCCGGCCAGCGGCGCATCGGCAGGCGGGGTACCTCCAGCCGGTGGCGCAGCAGGCGGCAGCCAGGAACTGGCAGGTGGCGGCAGTGGCGGCAGTGCACCGCACCCAAGTAGCGCTGCTGCTGCTGATGAGGTCAACCCGCAACCGCCGGAGCATTCCGAATCGGAGTACATCGGTTCTGACGATGATGATGATGATGGTGCGCATGCTGCTCTGCGTGCTCCTTGGTTTGGTGCGGGTCACGCGGTCACATGGGTTGGCCACGAGCTGGCAGATGTGCAGTGCACTTGTGGTTGGCTGACTGACCTGCTGGTGATGGTGCCCAGCGGGGGCTCCCTATCATGACGGGTGTGCACTGGCCTGCTGTGCAATTGCACAGCTGTACCGCTGTTCACGGCATAAGTATGGCTGCACAATGCCCCCATGTTTCCAGGCGATGCGGCTAGCCGGGAGAAACGCATGCGGACCAGCCAAGGCGAGCAGCAGGCGCCAGGCTTGACGCCGCAGCAGTCGGTTGCTGCGGCCCAGCAGCCGTCAGGCCCGCCGAAGCCAGAGGATGGCCTGCCACATGCTGGTGCACAGCGCAGCCCGCAAGAGCCAGCCCGCTCTAACTCCGACTATGGAGATTCAGATGACGATCACGGTGGGCGAGCCCTGCGGAAGGTCACATGTGTCACTACCCCTGCCCTGTGTGTAGCGCGTCCTGGCAGCTGTCGCGTAGGCGCAATGGCGTTTGGGCTTGAATACATGGCTGTTGCTGGCAGTTGGACAGCCAGCCAGCAGCCACTGCTGTCGGGGGCTGCTCAGGCAGTGCATGGGCCTGCCTTCCATCCTGCCTGCAGGTGCAGCGCAGATCAAGAGGGAACGCGTAAACAAACAGCCTAAGGTGCTTGAGTCGTCGACTCAACCCATACCCCACAAGCGCAAGGCGAGCCAACTTGCACGCAAGCTCTGCTTTGTGTTCTTTGAGTGCAAAGCAGCAGGGTGCCTGCAAGCTCCGCCGCGCCTTTCGACATTATGTTCGCTGTGTATGCCAGCTCGGCTTGCTTGGCTGGGTCCTGCATAGTTTCGCGCTGTCCAAGCTGCCACGACAATGCTGCTGCACCGGCCTTTGCCCTTCGCAGTGGGTACTGGACGGTTGCTTGCTGAGCTGAAGCCCAGCTGGAGGCCAAGCCGGGGGACATCATGGCGCTGCCACGCGGCGCAGCCACGCTCCGCATTCTGCTCCAGACTGCCGGCAGGCGCCCCTTGTTTGTGATTAATTCTGGGCTGTCGTGTGCTCCAATGCCTGCGAGGCCTGACCCATCTGCCCACACGCACTCCCAGCTCTCCCGTTCGCACCAAACTCTCCACCATGTTCAGCCCGACATTTGTGAGCAGATCCTGGTGCCATGTAGCAGATGCATGGTATTACACGCAAGGGGAGCGAGTGCAAAATTGGAAAGGGCGTAGCAAGAAGGAGGTGTTGGGTTGCCAATGGGGCTGCACCCACCGGCAGTGCTGACGCCGAGCGGTGAGCAGCTTCAGCGGTGAGCAGCGCTGCGCCCAGCCGCAGGCGGCACAGCCAGGGCAGAGGCAACATGGCATGTCGGCGCAGTGCTACAGCAATCCACAGGGGTGCGTTTTGGGCGGCAATAGCCCTGCACATTGCTGAGTGGAACAGAAATAACAACGGCGCTGCTGCCGGCGGCCAAACCACCTTGGAGACGCAAGCGGAGGGCTGTCCATGAGCGCAATGGCCCACATGAACGGCCCAGACGTCATTCTCCAACACTGCAGCTTGCTCTGCCCAGTGGGGCAGGCCACCTGTTGCAGGTCTTGTCGAGGGTGGGCTGAGCAAGCTCTCTGGAGCACGCTGTCCAGCGGCCGCGCCCGTTGCGCTTGCCTCTGAGCGGTTGTGTGAAGCTGCTGAGCGCAGCAGCGCGGCCTGGCAGGCCCGCGTGAGTGCGTGTCAGGCCCCGCTTGCACACGCCGCGCGTTGCGAGCCCCGCCGGCAATAATAGAAGGTCAGCACGTCCCTTGCGGGAGTTTGCAGCGGCAGCCGGCGGCAGCGGAGCATGTCGAGGGCACCCGGCGGGCGGGGCGCCCACGTAGAAGAGCGGCGGCCTCTTGCGGTCACGCCGCAGGATCTGGACAGCCTGCTCCCAGGCCGGCCCCTGGCCATGGGCGTGGTTGAGCAGTTCTTCAGGTGAGGTGCTGCAGAGAGCCACTGCTTTGGCACTGATGGAGGCATGGGGGCCTGACCCCATGTGCCTCATGGTTCAGTCCAGCTTGTACAATTGTACAAGTACGCCTGCCGGTCCCACTTTGCTGCGTGTGTGTGCACAGCCACAGCACCCGCATGCCAGCTCAATCTATCTGAGCCATTGATTGCTCCTGTATGTGCAGGAGCCAGTTTGAGGCGTGCTTGGAGCAGGCGGGTGTTGAGGAGAACCTGGAGTCGTGCCTTGTGTTTGGGCCAAACACGTTTGCTGACCTGCGCCGCCTAGCGCTGGACGATGACCAGCCGGCTGCCGGCCAGCAGGGCTACCCCGCACTGCAGCGCTTCTGCCAGGCAAGCCATGCAGTGTTCTGCGCAGTTCTTGTATCTCGGTTGTGCTCCTGGGGACGATGCTAGGGCCTTGTCCAAGAGGGCAGCCGGTCTGGACAAGAGGGCATACGCCAAGCCCCCCATCCCTTGGCTGTGCTCCAGTTGCTTCCTCGCTGTGCTATGCTATGCTATGCACATGCTCTGCATTTGCAACAAGGTAGGGTTGTGGTGCGAATCGCAATACCGCTGACGGCATTGTGCATGGATGCTGCACAACCTGCCGGCCGTTGGCTGTCCGTACATGCTCAACTCTCACAACCGATCCTGCCCTCCCTGCCTGCCCCGCCCTGTTATTCCACCACAGGAGCACGACATTGCCAGCAAGCAGTACCTGCTGCTGCCGCTGCTCACACCCAGCCACGGCTCGCTGCTGGTGTTGTGCAAGCCGGTGGAGCGGGCGATAGATGACGAAATTGAAGCGGAGCTGCTGCGGGACCGCCAGCTGCCGCTTATCCTGCACCTGGACTCCCAGTGCGGTGCGTGATTGTGGACAGCATTCTGCCCTTGCTGCTTTGACTGCTTTAGCTGGTGTCCTATGCAGCAAGCATGCAGCCGTGCGCTTGCAGCATCCTGGCGCCGCATGGTGTGCAACCTTTTTACAATACGCTCTGCTGCTTGCTGGTTATCAGCCTTGATGGATGCCCCGCGAAGCTTTGCTGACTGCCATCGCTTTGCATGCCTGCAGACAAGGGACCTCCCCAGGCGCACCAGCCGGACTTCTCGGCGCTTGTGCGCTTCCTGCTCCCATACCTGGCAAAGGTATACCAAGCATGGCGGTGCAACCTCCTCTGCGTGGTTTGCTGCTGGCTGTGTGTGCCGCTGCTGGCTGTGGCTGCCTGCATTTCTTTTAAGAGGCACCCAGCAGTCAGCGACGCATGCACAGCACACGAATGCACCCAGGCCATGTGTATAGCAAGGAGCCGCATGGTGGTGCGGTTCACACGCTCCCCATGTTGCAGGATGAGGAGGCAAGGCACGCCTGGAAGCGGGTCACCGCAGTCATTGCAAGCGTGAGTGTGCTGACCTGCCGGTTGCGCTGCTGCCATGAGCACTGCACCCGCCCTAACTGCTGCTCAATGACCCAGGCACCCGCTGGCACAACCGCTGCCCCGAGCTCGCTGCTCCCATGGTTCCAACGTGCCATCGAACAGGCCGCCCCAGCTCCTGCTACCTACGCCCTGCCTGCAGGTGCCCCAGCAGGCGATGCCCGGCCTGGGGGCCACTTTCATGTGCACCAACGCCCTGTACTTTACCGCCAACCTGCCGCCCCGTAAGTGCGGACGCTTATGCTGTGCAAGCCTAATATGCTGCTGCAGCAGTTGTTGCATGCCACACCGCTGTCGCGGCGTCTGCCGTTGCTGCTGCCGCTGCCCCGCCTGCCATTGCTGCCGCTGCTGCCCCCACTGCCGCTGCCACTGCTGCTGCTGCCGCTGCCCCGCCTGCCACTGCTGCCGCTGCTGCCCCTACTGCCGCTGCCACTGCTGCTGCTGCTGCCTGGTCGACAGGTTTGGGCCAGCTAAGTTGCTCAGTCGCTCGTCGCTGCCCACCACATACATGCCTGGTGCATGCTTCGCATGAGTCTGCCGTGCTGGAGTGCGCTCTGCCTTTGCCTGGTAACTTGAACCACATCGTATTGCGTTTTGCGTCCAAAGAGGTTGTGCCCACCTGTCCTCCCGCCTTGGTGCGTTGCCTTTCTGAGCAGACCTGGACCGGGCAGCGGTGAAGCGCCTGAAGTCGTACAAGCTGGAGGCAGTCGACTTGTTCGAAGACACGCCGCACTGCTACCCAGGTGCGCAGCACACATTCAGCAGGCTGAGCAGAGGCTACGGTGCGCCAGCAGGTTGTGTGTGGGGGAGCTTGCACGGCAGATGGTAACTTCAGGCCCCTAGCTACAAACAGCCAAGCAGAGGCGGCAGCTGCAGGCCAAATCGGTGTCACCAAAGTGCACTGCTTCATTGCTGGGCAAGCGCCGGCTTACAACGGGAGCTGCTGCTGCTGCTGCCGCAGGCTTCCTGACGGCCGACTGGTATCCGGCCCACGTGCCCGACTCCCTGCGCAAGCTGCTGCTTAGCGAGTGCAAGAGCCAGCTGCTCAGGGCAAGTTGAGGCCATGGTAGTTAGAACGCCGGCTGTACCGCAGTACCGCCCTGCCTTTCTGCTGCCCACTCAGCTCAAAATGCCCATGCAGCCCAACCAGCCCAGCGTGTGTTGTGCATGTGGTTGCAGGCTGGCGGCGACTCAGGAGCCACGGAAGGCCTGCTCGTACGTGCCAGAGAGGTGGAGGCTGCACTGGCCAAGACTGTGCCGCAGAGGGTGAGCCGCTGCCGCTGCCGCTGCCGCCGTCACTGTCTCTTCTTGTGCTGTTTCAGCTGCTGGACCCAACGTGGCTCGCTCCCTTCTTGCCGCTTCCAGCTGCCTCTCCCACATCCGTTGCTGCTCTGCCCTGGCCATCACAATGTGCAAACTGCAGTTTGAGATGCCTGAGGAGCGTCGGGCAAGCCAGCAGCAGATGAAGCAGGGGCGGCGGCTGAGAGCGGGGCGGCGCTACTGGGTGAGCCGTGCACCGCTGCACTTGTGTCTCCTGGTGACAACCTGCAGCCTACCCCTGCCCTGCTGCCTGCCTGTCTGGCTGTGGCAGTTTGCTGGATGCTGGCCGAAGCCGCACAGCAGCCTTGCCGGCGCTTGCAATGCAGATGGGCGGCTTGCCGGTTGCCCACTGCAACTTCCATCTCTCCCGGCATGCCACTTGCAGGAGCAGCAGGGCGGCTGGACCGCCGAGCATGAGGGCAGTGAAGTCACATGCAAGCGGGGTGTGTGGTCGGTGCACCTGACGGAGCAGCAGCTGCGCAGCGGCGGCCTGCGCTTTGCAGGTATGGCCAGCGGCAGCGCAGTGTCTTGCCCAACGGGTGGCTTGCTTGGGCTCCATACCTCGAGCGTGGCCAGCCTTGATTGCGTAGCAGGGTAGGGCGCATATGCCGGCCATGTTGGCTGCAGCATCATCTGCCCTACTTGCTTTCCTCGCTGGCTGCAGATTTGGAGGCAGATGCCAGCTGCCCCCAGCTGCCGCCCAAGCCGCAGCAGTTTGACTTTTGCTTTGGCAAGAAGCTGGCGCAGGGGCAGCAGCCACCGGCCTTCACTGTGCACATCCCGTGAGTGCGGCAGCTTACTTGCTGTTGCCCACCACATGGTGGGCATTGCACTGCAATACCACCCGCACTGCATTGCCACCCGCTGCATCGCGGCCTGGGCAAATTCAGTACGGAGCCAAGCTTCACATAGCTTCACATCCTGCCCGTTTGCCCGCTGCTTGCAGGCGGCTGCTGCTGTCTGCGAGAGCTGCCCGCGCGGTGCCTCGAGAGGGCCCTAACAAGATGCAGGTCTTGGTTTGCTTCCGTTCCAAGCCTACCGATGGCGGCTGGCGGCTGGAGGTGCGCCTTGCTGTTGCCGCGGTGTAATTTGATGGCACATTAGTGTCCTGCAAGCAGCCTGCTGCTGGGGTGCACCGCTTTGCAACTTGCATGTTTTGGCGGTAGCGTAATTTGCAAAGGGGGACAGCCGAACCTGATCATGCCACACTGAATCTTGCTGCCCTCCTGCCGATTGTGTCCCCCTGCTGCAGCCAAAGTGCTGGGAGGATTTGCGGGGGCTGCTGCTGTCGCCGCCCCGGCCTGGCGATACGCTGATCCTGCGGCAGCAGCAGGGCGCAGCTGGCAAGGGCAGCTCAGTTCATGTGGACTTGGAGCTGCAGCGGAGCCCCCCTTCCTTCTCAGACCTTGCAGCAGGCGCAACAGATGCAGCAGAAGATGCGGCAGCTGCCACCAGCCTGGCGGCGCTGCAGGCAGGGGCGCAGTTTGCGGCTGGCAGCCCGGCAGCTGCCGCGCAGCAGGCTACTGCCAAGGGCGCAAAGCGGCTGCAGACGGGCGCAGATGGGCAGGGGGACAAGCGGGCTCGTGTCACAATTGGCGGCCAGCCCTACTATGCCGGCTACTTTGCAACCGGGGCAGCGGCAGCGCAGGCTGAGGACTTTATCGTGATGTGGGTGCACAACAAGGCGCTCGGCTGGCAGGAGGACTGGATGCAAGGTGCGTGCCGGCTGGCATAAAGCGGCGTGGCTGTTGTGCTGGCTGGCCAGTGATGGGGGCAGTGGTGTGGCGTCTGCTTGCAAGTGCGGCAGCACCAGAAAGCTGGCCTGGCCTGGCCTGGCCTGGCCTGGCCCAGTAGAGCAGCAGACTGATGCAGGTGAAGCGATAGAAGGGCAGGCCAGCTTGCAAAGCACTTCAATCTGCAAGCATGTGGGCACTATCAAACCCGTCAGCGACCTCATTACTAACCATGCAGAGTGTGAAGCACTGGAGCCCAAGCTGAACTTCCCCATGGTGCACCACAAGCAGACAAGTGTGGAGCTGCGGTGTTGTGGGGACATCAACTTTGCTGGCCCAAATGCAAAGTGCAGCGTGTGTGGGGTTTGTCTCGCATGTGGAATCATGCATCAGGCGGATGCGTGCATGTGCTCACCTGCGTGCCTCCATCCGCAACAGCTCAGCTGCTGCTGTTGCTCCTGCCATGTGTTACCCTGCAGACCGCCAAGTGCTGGAGAGTCTGAGCGGCTGCAATACCAAGGAGGCACTGCGCCAGCTGCTGCACCAACACCTGAACAGTGATTCCGGCGCACCGCCCAGCCAGCAGCCTGCCCCAGCTGCCGCAGGGCCGTCACCTGCCGGCGGCCCCAGCAACCATGCGCAGCAGCTGCTAGATGCGGTTCTAGAGGCAGCGGAAACGCAGGAGCCAGCAGCAGCGGCAGGTGTGGGCACCAAGCGGCCGGCAGATGCCGCTCCTGCTGGTAGCAATCTGGGCTGCAAGCAGCAGCATGGCGAGGGCGCAGCTGGGCTGGCAGGTGGTGGCGCAGCAGAGCAGCAGCAGCGGAGCCAGCGTGAGGCGCTGCTGCAAGCTGAAGCAGCAGAGCAGCAGCAAGGGCAGCCGGCGGCGCAAGGGGCGCAGCAGCAGGCCCAGCGTGCAGCGCAGCAGGCCGAGCAGCAGCGTCCACCGGCCCCGCAAGATGCCGGCAGGGGTGGGGGTGAGCAGCAGCAGCAGCAGCAGCAACAGGAGCCGGCAGCCGCACAGCAGCAGCAGCAGCCACCAGTTCCCGCTGCAGCGCAACCTGGGGCCGGCACCAGCAGCAGAGGCGGCGGCAGCTGGTCGGCTGATGCTCGGCGGCACGCTGCTGAGGCGCTAGCGGCGGCAGGGCAGGGCGGCACAGACGTGGAGCGTTTCCAAGCCCAGCTTGATGGCGTGACAGCGGCCCTGAGGTCTCTAGGTGTGGACATGGCGGTTCGCCTGTCCTGCTGCGACCGTTTCCCGCAGCTCAGTGCGATGCAGCGGGAGGCCCTGCTGATTGCGCTGAAAATGATTGCTGAGGAGGGCAGCCCAGCTGACCTGGCTGCCTGGCTGCAGCGTGCGGGTGCCGGCTGAGCTGCGCTGAAGTGTGCACACTGTTTGTCCTGTATTCAACTGGTATTCTCAGTCTCTTGCACACAGCCTTTGCAAACATCACATGCAAACGACAGCTAGGATCACATTAGATCACTGAGAAAAGCTTGCGAGAGTGCGGGAATGAGCAGGAGAAAACAATGAAAGGGTAGATCAGCATGCGTTGGTAATGCAGCCACATGTTTTCAGCGGCTATCGTACTAGGGATGATGCGCTTGTGATGCAGCGCAAAGCAAAGGGCAGAGGTGTGTTAAATGCCCAGCAGATTTCCTGCCCCGCCTCAGGCACTGATTCAGCTGGGGCCCAAGGCAATAGCACGGCGCAGCCGCAGCCGGTCCATGTGCGCCTCGATGCCAGCCAACAGTTCCTGCATTGCATGAACAGACCAAATGACTTGCCGCGGCTCTACCCTCTGGCCCAGCGGTGTGCTGCAAAGCACCTCATTCTTCAGGGGTTGGCACGGCCAGGCGGCTCACCGCTTGCCTATTCCGCCGTGGCCATCTGTAGGGTCGAGCGCGGGTTGACCACGCCTGCCTCCCTGCAATCGAAACATGTGGACACATGAGCTTGCAGGCCTCTATATGTTTGACGGGGCTGGCAATCCACACATTGGGCAGGCATGGAAGTGAGTCAGGGCTTACTTGCACCAGCGCGTGAAGGCTGACTTGGTGCCGTGGAAGAACCGCAGCAGCTGCGGCAGTTGGAAACATGTGGCAGCGCGGTCAGCACGCTGATCTGAGCTCAGCTGTCGCAAGCGGCAATCAGCAGTGGCTGGTCGACAGGGTAGCTGTGTTTGGAAGAAGTGGGCACACCCAGTTGCAAGCACAAACGACACTCACACACAGCTTCCGTGCAGCCATGAGCAGCTGCCCACAAGAGGCTTACATCATACGACATGCAGAAGTGCTTCACCAGCCCTGGCTTGTCCGGCCTGCGGCCCTCCTGTTTGCGAGGGTCTACAGCAGCAGGGCAGGGTGGATGTATACAGGGCAGTGGACATGCGCAAGTCCACGTGCACCATCAAGTGGGCAGCAGCCACCGGCATTTGCGGCGCATTCTAGCCCACCGCTGTTGCAACGATTGCTGCAATAGCACAGCCCCACCCACCGGCAGGGTCGTCTTTCGCAGGGGCACCGGATGAGGTCAGGTACTTGCTTGCCAAGTCCTCCTCGGAATAAGGCTCCATGCCGCAGCCCGGGCAGTACGCCGGTACCACAGCGTAGCAGTCATTGAGAAGTTGCAGCACCACGATTGGGCCGGTCCAGCCCGTCACGATGCCCACCTTCTTGTTCAGCAGCAGCCGAAACCCATACTGTGCGTGCTGGGCGCTCTCGCTGTGCGCGCGACGTGCGCCGCATGCTGCCGCATGTGCGGCAGCAGCAAGGGCCGCCGCCGCCGCATGCTGGCCGGCTGCCAGCTTGTGAATCGATGCCGTAAGAAGCACCACATGCGCGGGTACATGCTTGAAGCTGTATAGCTCACCAGTGCTGGCAGGCGGCGCCTGCCCCGCAAGCTGCGCTGAGTTGGAAGCCGACTCTTGGCACCCAACATGCGGGATGCCACTGCGCTCACCAACAACGCTGGGTGTCGAAGTGCAGGGGATGGCAAGGCGCTCGCTGCTTGCTGCGCTGCTTGTAGGTGCCAGCAGGCGGCTGGGCGTGCCGACTGTCACCGTACTGCCGCCCAGCGTGCTGCCGCCGCTGCGGCCGCTGATGCTGTCGCCGCCGCCGATGCCGGTGCTGCCATTGTTGCCGATGGTGATGCCGCTCTGACCAAGGGGGTCCTGTTGGGGAGGCATGGCCGCCCCCAGCCCCTCTTGTCCAAGCACTTCAGCGCAGATGTCGTCCAGCAGGCCGCTGTACGTAGGGCTGGCATTGCTGCAGAGCATCAGGTCTTCATCATCAAAGGTGTCTGCCTCGTCGCCCGCCACAAAGCGCGCCAGGAACTCGCCAAACTCGTCGCAGTCGCAGCTTGGCTTGTCCTCCTCCATGGTGCCGTCAACCTCCATGGCTCCAGCCGCCTCCATGCCTCTTTCCAACGCCACCAAGCCGAGGGCTTCGTGCCGCGGGCTTGGCCGACGGGCGGCAGGCGCTTGCCGCGGTTCCGGTGCAACTTCCTGTGTCCTGCCTACCAGGACAGGGGGGAAGGCAAGGGGAAAGGGTGAAATGAAGTGTGTGTGGCCAATGATCAAAGGGCGGCGCCAAAAGACAACACACGGGGCGGCGTCGGACAGGCCGCAGCGGCGACAATCCAGGCTGCCGCGCGGCATTCGGACGCGCTCAATGCGATCGCACGATCTATACGAACCAGATACAACGAGCGGCCGCGCAAAAGCAGGCAGGACGAGCGGGCAGTGCGCACCTTCACTCCGCTCGGGGCTGCTGCAGTGGCGCAGGGCCAATCACCGGTATATGCGACTACAATTGAATGCTATGAGCAGTTCGATGGCCGCCAAAGTGCACATCGAGGCCTGCATGGGGCTGCCAGGCTGGCGCCAGCGCATCTGCGTATTTCATTCCATTCCCACGTTTGCTGATGAATTGACGTGCTGGTTCTGCTAGCTGTTGTACATGAAAGTTGACTCTGTAACTGGACTCTGCCATCCGAGGCACCGCCGACACTGGGACGACAGTCGGGCAGTGTGGCATTTGTATATATATGCTTGTCCACTGCTCAGCAGCAACTGCTGGCCCATGTCAAGAATTGATCGCAAGGGCATGAGAAACATTGCACCGGCAGTTCTGCCTCATGCTTTGCCTGCACCACTGCGCACCGTCGCTGCTGCCACGGGTGCCGCCGCCGCCGCCAACCTCGGGCTACTGCCGCCGCTGCCGCCGGTGCGGCGGACACCGGGGCTGCCGCTCCTCTTCCTCCTCCTCTTGCTGCTGCTGCTGCTGCTGCTGCTGCTGCTGCTGCTGCTGCTGTTGCTGCTGCTCATCCTGCTCCTGCTCCTGCTCCTGCTCGTCTGCTGCGCCCAGCCTGCTGAAATGTTTTGGGCAAGAGCAGACGAAGGTCATGAGGAAGGAATTTGCGTGCTTCTTCATGCAATTGCAGAAGCACGGCAAGCTGACTTGCGAGCGGGGCCAAAATTTTTGCATGCACCTGTTCCTGTAGCGTGTCGCTGTCGGGCCGCTTGTGCCGTGGTACCTCTGCAGCACCTGTAAGCAGCAGTCCAAATGTGGCGAAGCAGGGATGTCGGTTTGGACGCAGACTGCTGGTTGTGTAAATGCACGTGTGCAGCATATAGGCGCTGGCAGGGGCCACGCGTTGCGTGGAGGTGGTAGGCATGGCGGCTGCAAAGTGTGCTGATCAAGCGCTGCCACACTTGGCAGCATCAGTCAGGAGGTGCTGAGCGCAGCTACGCACTGGCCAGCACGTGCCACGTGGTGCACCAGCTGCTGGCCGCTCACCCTTCCACTGGCGCAGCCGCTGTGGTACTCCCGGTCTGCTGAGCTAATTATGCGCTGGTTGCGCGGGTCTGCAGAAGCAAGGTAAGAGGAAGCTCATCAGAAGATCGAGCAGGCAGCCGCCATAGCCTGCACAGAGCAGAGCAAGCGCTAGAGAGCAAGCGGTGCAGCTTGCATGGAGGCTTGTGCAACGGCCCAACAGTGCATGCGGCCGAGGTGCAATAGCCAGCAACATCCATTGGTCTCAGCATAACCAGCTTCACGTTGTACGCGTGTACAAATGGCCACAAACGCTCACCATTTGGGTTCTGCTTGCTATAATTGCCTATCTTGTGCATCATCTCCAACTGCGCCTGTGACAGCGCGGGAATGCCGCAGCCGGGGCAGAAGGGCGGCCAGCCAGGAATGCCGTCCAGCTGCAAAGCTTCACCGGGCAGCGGAGCTGGGTAGCCCTGCTCAGTCTGCACCGTCACGCCCTGCTCCTTTTTCAGGCTGTACGGCTTCTGCCCCGATTCACGCCCAAACCGGGGGTCGGCTGCAGCTGCCTGCGCCACATCAGCTGCAAATGCTGCGCCCTCAGGCGGCGCTGCAGGGTGGCCAATCCCCGCTGCCCGCTGTGCCCGCACCGCCTGAGCCGCCGCGCTAAGGAGGGCTGCCGCACCGGCTGCATTGCCTTGCTCCTCTGCACCTGCCGGCGCTGCCTCCTGAGCCGAGCGGGCTGAAGGTTGCCGCCGCCGCTGGCCGGGCTGCGCCTGCCTGCCAGCTGCGCTCGGCTGGGCGCGGCGCTCAGCTGGCGGACTGCTGCTGGCAGCTGCGGCGGCAGCGGCAGCTGCGCCTGCTGCGCCTGCTGCCCCTGCTGCTGCCGCTGCTGCCGCCACCGCAGCAGCAGAACGCGCGGCTGCACGGGTTACAACCCTCGGCCCATGCTGCGTCTCTGTGGGCGGCATGCCCTCGCTTGCATTGCCAGCCGCCGTTGCTGCCGCTGCTGCTACCACCGCCACTGGCACTGCAGCAGCAGAGCGTGCCGCTGCACGTGTTGTGACCATCCGCCTCGGTTGCACTTCCGCTGGCGGTGCGCTTCCGCTTGCGCTGCTGACCATGGCAGCTGCTACCGCCGCAGCAGAGCTTGCCGCTCCACGTGTCGTGACCATTTGGCGCCCGTGTGGGCGGCGCTGCCTCACTTGCGCCGCCGACTGCCACCGCTGCTGCCGCCGCCGCCGCCGCCGCTGCTGAGCCTGCTGCGTCACCGACCACAACTCTGGGCAGTACAGCTGGCACCGCAGCTGGTGCAGTTGGTGCCACTGCTGCCCATGTCTGCAGCGGGCCGCCACCGCTGTCTGTGCTGCCGCCTGCGACCAGATGGCCGGCTGGCACGCCGATGCCAACCAGAGCAGCTGCAGCTGGAGGTGCCATGGCCAGCTGGCCCAGCGGCAGCCACGTACTTGCATCTGCAGCTGCTGTGCCGCCCGCCCAGCCGCCGCCCATGGCTGGTGGACCCAGCGGCACTGGCGACAGGGCAGGCGGGTGTGCTGGCGGCGCATTCTCCGCCAGGTGGCCAGCTCTCATCCAGGTCAGCGTTGGTGTTGGAAAGGCTGCGCTGTGCTGGTTGGCAAGGCATGGAGACTCGTCGTCCTCTTCTTCAATCAAGGTCAGGTCGTTCGGGCCGAACACGCGCGGGGATGCACCGGACATGCCGCCTGCCGCCTGCAAGTGGAAGGGAGTTGACAGCCATGTGTAGAGCACTCACTGGGATTGACAACAGACCAGCATTCAGTGCAGCGCAGGCGCCGCTGGACAAGCCACTTGCGGCGGCGGCGGCATGCCGCTCGCCGCCGGGGGCCTGGCCTGCCCTGGTGCCTAGCCCCCTCGACTGCCTGCTCCAACACGCGGATCGGGCTGCAACCAAACTCTCCTGTAGACCCGGCAGGTGACAAGAGTCGACACCAGGCAGGGGTGGCAGAGCTTGCTGCACAGCCCACCTGAGCGTGCTCCAAGTCGACTGAGGGTTCGCAGGGGCCTTGACGAGCTGCGGTTTATGGCACTCACGCTGCTCGAGCGGGGTCGACGTGCTCGAGTGTGATCAACGCATGCGCTCGCTCAACTGGCTTTGTTGCTCAGCCCCACCCTCTCATGAGGACCAGGATGGTCCCAAGCCCTTGCACAGGCAAGCAGCAGCTGCGGCTGTGGCACTTGACCGCCGCTGCGCCGCCGCCGCCGCCGCCACCGCGGCAGCAGCATGCGGCCATTGAAATGCCCTCTCTGCTGGTGTGATTGTCAGCAGTCCGCCAGCTATTGTGCTTCTGTGACGCGAACTGTGAGTGATGGCCACAGAAGCCGTTGCCGCAAGCTTGGAAACCCCTGCTCCCCGCTCTCTACCACTCTACTTCTTTGTGCTGGACACCCCACCGCCCTGTGCAACAGCGCATGCATGCTGTTTTCGGTTGCTGGGCATCCGCCCGGCTCTTTGTGTCGATGGCAGTTCGATGCAGTCGTGCAGTTGATGCTTGTGTATTTAAAATTGGGGGCAAAGTCACATTCGAGCATTTGCTACCTGCAAGAAGCAGACGTGTACTTGCGCCGCACCAAGCCTCTTGTTCCGTGTGGCTTGGGCACCATGGCAATGCAGGTGGATCACCGCCTCACGCCAGCGCACGTCAACACTGAGTGAATGACATACGGCTGTGGCCGCTGGCATGTCTGATGCCACAACCTGTGGGGTGCTGCAGCAGGGCAGCATCAAACAACACAATAACGGGATGCAAGGGCCGTCGTACAAAGTCCCTCGAAGCGGTTGCACTGGCTGGTCTGCGCCAGCGCTTAGCTAGCAGGCGACTCCTGTGACCCTGGTGGACGTGTTATCTCGGGTTATCAACTTGCAGGAATGCGTGCAGGGCTGTGAACACACCACATGCTGAGCCGTGGATGCGGCGCTGTGGGCGCAGCCCGGGCGATGGGGGCGACGGGCGGCTAAATGCCCATGGCACCGCTCGTGACCGCCACTCCACGCCAGCATGAGCTCCGACGAGTCGGATTTGCAGGTAGGACGGCGGTGCAGGCGCGCTCGACAGGGGGTGGACGGTGCAACTTTGTGCTCGAGCTCTGTGCGCCCCTCTCCGCCTGCCCCGCGCAGGAATGCTCGGCCCCGAGGGCTGTGCCGCACGGCCTGGACGCCTACTGGTCGCTGCAAGAAGCGTTCGCGAAGCGCGCCCCCCGCTCCTTCCGCGGCCTGCAGACCCACAAGACCGATGGTCGTATAGCGCGGGTGAATCCGATAGCACGGGTTGCAAGCACCAAACAGAGTCTTGCAATCAAGACCCGCCGCCTAGGCCCTCCCGCCGCATGTTTCCCTGCCGCCGTCGCCCTTGCATCCCGCCTGCCCACATCGCCCATGCTCCGCTGTGCCCCTGCAGGTGGTGATGAAGACACCCACCAACAGTAAGGCGTCCGACACCCCTCTGCCCAAGTACCTGCATGACACAGACATGGCCCTGGCGGTGGATGTGGCGGTGCTGTGGCGGGCGCTGGACAAGACGACGCCCGAGCACGCCTCGTATACGGAGGACAAGGCAAGGCGTGGCATTGAAACAGCGGGAGTAACTCTCAATCATGCAGCTCGTGCTTCTATGGGCCCTGCTCGATGCATGCATGGAGTGCCTGTGCAAGGGTAGAGCCACCAGCCGGTTTGCCCGCACACTCGCGCTCGTTCCCGCGCCTCAACACCCCCCTGCTGCCACACTGACCCACCAACCGCAGTGCAAGTTCAACCACGACGTGGACTACATGCAAGACGAGGCTCTGGTGGAGAAGTTAAAAAGCCTGTCAGATTTTCTGGAGCTCAAGGCCTTCCTTGTGGAGGTGCTGGAGCCGCCGCCGCCGCCATCCAAAAAGAAAGATGGGCGGGCCTCCGCCCTCAAGCGCAAGGTGAGTGCGGGCCGTGTGACATGGGACTTTACCCGCCAAAGGTGCACAAGCAGCCGGGCAGTCCAGATTTTGGCCAGCGCATGTGTGCTGCTTGTGTGCCATGCCGCACCCCGCTGCGCCTGCGCACATGTTGGCGGCTTATGTGCTCCCACGCTTCTTCTGTGCAGTGGGCTGACCGTGGCTGGTCAGGCGGCAAGCGGCTGTACAGGGTGCAGGGCGACACGTTTGAGAAGCTGCTTACCCAAGACAACCTGAAGGGCTTTGGGGGTGCTGAGCGGCTGCACCTCTCTGGTGAGCCCGGGTCCCAGCGGTTGGCATTGCCTAAGGCTGCATACAGCAAGGCTGCATAGGGCAAGGCTGCATAGGGCATCTGTTGCGGCAGGGCAAGCAGGTGCAACAGTGCCTAATGCAGCTGCTGGTGTGCAAGATGGCGCGGCTGTGCGTGGCAGCGCTGCGCTGCTGCTGGGGTTATGTGCACAGCAACCGCTCGGGCGCAACCTGCAAGCTGGCTGCTGCATCCCTGCCTCCTTTTGCAGTCAAGACGATGGAAGCAGAGCCCTTTGAGTGGGAGCCGGCAGACCCTGGCAGCAAGGAGCCGCCCACCATGCTGATCAGCTGCGACGAGCTGGGGGAGGTGGACGTGAATGCCAAGCTGGGCAAGCGCACCGCCGAGGGCTACCGCATGGGGGTGAGCAGCCGTGGCGGCCGTGCGCGCGTGCCATAAGCATGTGGCTGTGCTGGCAGTTCCAGTGTGTGTGTGCAGTTGCAGTGGTTTGCAGCACCGCATGTGAAGATGTGCATGTGTGTGTCCTTGTGCGTGTGTGCCCCAATCCAGCCGCTTGCAGGGGCTGGACATGAGGCAGGCTGGGGTTGCGCTGCTTACGCTGCTGTGCCATGTGCATTGGTCCTGCCTTTGGGTGTTGAATCGTAAACCTCATGAACCATCTCTCTGTGCGTGCCTGCTCCCCTGCCTCCCCACCTGCAGAAGGGCACCCAAAACCGCTTTTGAAATGCTGCTCTTCCTTGTTCCCTCCTTGCCGCAGAAGGGCACCCAAAACCTGCTGGCCGAGCTTGAGGCCCAGCCTGGAGACGTCATGCAGCTGCGGGTGACCAAGAAGACGGCAAACACCATTTGGGTGGACCTGCAGCTCAAGCGCGGGCAGGCCCCCGCAGCGGATGGCGACAGCGAGGGCGACGCCCCATCGGCCGGCGGCACACCAGCAGACGGCAGCGAGGACGGCGGCAGCGAGGGCGGCACACCATCGCGCAGCGGCACACCAGCAGACGGTAGCGAGGGCGGCGGGCCATCGCACGGCGGCGCAGCAGCGCGGCAGGACAGCCCTGTCTGGATCCTGGATGGCAGCGACGACGATGAAGAGGGTAAGCTGGGGAGCGGTGGGTTGCAGAGCTTACTGTAAGCCGAGGAGCGTTTGGGTATGGGGACGTTAGTAAGCTGGGGAGCGTATGGCTCCCCAGCCAGGCCTGCCCAGCACGCTCTGCAACCCCTTACGTTTGTTTCATGGCACAAGCGGCTGGGCTGATCATGTCTGCTGCGCAGCTAGCATCAGCACCATCAGCCGATCATGTGTCCAACACGTGTTGAGCTGTGTCCGTCTGCTTCAATCCTTGATTTTCACCGCAGACGACCTGAGGACGGTGCTTTGCCAAGAGGTCGACGTGTTCGGGGACAGCGAGCAGGCCGAGGCGTCACCTCCTGCACGGCTGCCGCAGCCCGGCCGGCCAGCCCGGTCGGAGGCAACCGAGCGCCAGCGCCGGCGGCAGCAAGCAGCTGAGGAGCGGCCACAGCAGCGGCAGCAGCAGCCGCGAGAAACTGAGGCGCGGCGACCACAGCAGCAACAGCGGCAGCAGCAGCAAGCAGCCGAGGAGCGGCAAGAAGAGCAGCAGCGGCGGCAGCAGCAGCAAGCAGCTGATGGGCGGCAACAGCAGCAGCAGCATCGGCAGCAGCAAGCCGCTGAGGGGCGGCAACAGCAGCAGCATCGGCAGCAGCAGCCCAGCACGGGCCAGCATCAGGGCATGAACAGTGGAGCCGGCGCTGCTGCTGCCACCTCGTGCCCTGCCATTGCCAGACGGGCCACGCAGGTGGTGCAGTGGCGGCTGGAGTATGCAGTGGACGCAGTTCGGGATGCAGCCAATTGCGATCAGAGGCTGCGCTCGCTGCTGCCGCCCACCAGGGTGGGGCACTGCGGCGCGCTGCTGCAGGTGGGCAGCCAGGCTGTTTGTAGCAGCTCACGGTTTGGTGCACATGCAGCTGCTGCTTCCTTGTGGTGCACAGCCAGCTGCCTTGCAGCTCGGCACATGCTACGCTCACGCCGTGTGCTGTTGCTGCTTCAAAATTCCGCAGGAGGCTGTGCTGCGGCGCTGGGCGCCGATGCCAGAGGATAACCGTGCGGTGGTTGCGGCTGTTGCGACAATGGTGGATCCAGACGCTGACTGGCAGCAGCAGCAGGAGGAGGGAATTGAGGCCCTGCGCCATGCTCTGGACGGCATCGGAGAGCTGTGGCACAGCAGCATTGTTGAGCCCAGCGCGGGCAGCGGTGCGGCTGCCGAAGGCCCGCTTGCCTTCCTTCTGCGGCGGGCCACACAGGAGTGCGAGAAGGCAGCGGCAGCCCTGGAGACCAGCCCCGAGCAGGTCAGCAGCCAAGACCTGCGGAGCCCGCTGAGCCTGCTTGCTGCAGGCAGAATTGGTGGCTCGCCGCTCAAAGTGAGTGGAGTGGGTGGGTGGACTCAGCAGGCATGTCGACCAGGGGTTTGAGGCGCATGTTGGCGGTACTGCCATGCCCGCTGCATGTGTTGTATCACTCAGCACTGCTGCGCTGGGCACATGTTGCATGTCAGCAGCAGGGGGCGTATTGCAATGTCAGCACAGCCTCGCTCATGCCCTGCCTGCCACCCCCATCTGGCATGTGTGCAGGAAGTTTTGGGCGGTTGGGAGAGCTACAGCCGTGCGCAGCAGCTGGAGCTGTTTGATGATGTAGTGGTGGCGGCGCACCAGGGCGCCTGGCAGAAGCTGGAGGGGCGCATGCAGGCGGCGCTGCTGGAGCTGCGCATGCAGCCGCAGCCGGCAGACGAGGCGTGATGCTGGGCGGCGGGAAGGGCAGAGCAGCACGAGCGGCGGCAGCTGCGGCGAGGCACACGGCCGCAGGCCGGCTTGGGTGCCGCTGTGCTCTGCTCTGGCTGGCTGCGCAGTGCAACTATCGTTGTGAGACGTCTGCTATGTGTAATGGCTGCCATTGAGAGCTCCCATGTCCAAAAGCTGGCTGCACGATAGAATCGAACAGGCGGCGGCGGCAAGAGCAGGCATGGCCCATGCTCTGCAGCCTGCAGCCTGCTCGTCTGTCCTCACCTCTGTTGGATCTATCAATGCGTGGGGCAGCCGAGCATGGCTGAGCGGTGGGGCCCCGGTGGGGCGCAGGGGCAGCTTTGGAAGGAGGCGCCTGCTGCCGAGCCGGGCAGCAGCCCAGGCAGCCCCTGGTCGGTGTCCAAGGCGTCGGATGCGTCAGGGGGCGAGCAGGGCAACGGCGCCTCCTGGGCGATCCTGGCGGGCAGGGCCGCCCAGCAGCCGGCCTGGCCGTCTCAAGGAGGCGCAGAGGCCGGCGGCTGGGCCGCTGGGGCTGCCGAGGCAGGCGGCGGCATCGGCAGCGCCTGTAGTGCCGGCGGCGGCAGCAGCGGCGCTGCTTCCCCGACGTTTGCCGACGCGGCCTCGCTGCACGCGGTGGTGCAGTACCAGCAGCAGCAGCTAGAGGCCTCCAACTACAGGCAAGGGTGCAGACGGCTTCAGATTGCTTGCTTGAAGTGGGCAGCTGCGCATATGGCCAAGCTGCTCGTCAGGCGCCATGCCTGCCCGCCTCCCTGCATGACGTCCACAAGCCAGCAGCGGCGATGTTGATTTGTCCTCTCTTCAGTGCCACATTCCCGCTGCATTAGCCCTTCCCCTATATTCCTGTTCCCTGCAGGGCCAGCCAGGCGGAGGAGTGCGCGGCGCGGCTGGAGCAGCTGTCTGCTCTGGCAGCCATGAACACACACAACACGTCCCACTTGCTACCTGTTCCCTGCAGGGCCAGCCAGGCGGAGGAGCGAGTGGCGCGGCTGGAGCAGCTGGCCATCCAGCTGGCCAGCGAGCAGACGGTGCTGCAGGTGCGGGATAAGGCACGTTGTATGCAGTGCGGCATGCTGCTGGTTTGTCCACGCGTTGCCGCCATGAGCCAACTTGCACACACCGGCTGGTCAACCACTCCACGCACCTGCCCGCTGACCCTGCATGTAAACGACATCGCTTATCCATGCTCTAACCAACGTGCCGCAGGGCCAGCTGGAGGCGTCGCGGCGGGACCTGCAAGCCGCCCAGTCGCGTGCGGCAACCGCTGCACAAAGCGGCGCCGCCAGCCCGCAGATCACTCAGTACCTATCAGTCCTGGTGCAGCAGCTGCAGCAGGTCAGCGGGCAGCTGGAGTCGGCAGAGGCGGAGCGTGACAGGCTGGCGGCGGCGCACGGCCGGCTGGTGCAGACGCTGGAGCGAGAGCGGGGAGAGCGGGAGCGGCAGGCCGCGCTAGCGCAGCAGCAGGTGGGGCCTGGGTGGATGTTGGTACCACCGGTGTTTGGCGGGGAATCAACAGGCTGGCTGGTGGTGCTGCGGTAAGCAGGCCATTCGATGCGTGCTTCCAGTCCCGGGCACAGGCACTCGAGATTACCTGCCTGGAGTTGTGCACACCGAGGAGAGCGATACTACATGGCTGACCTCATGAGTGCCTTTTTTCTTTCACTCCAAGCCCAGGTGGTCGATGCTCGACGCGAGCAGCGCCGCCTGTCGCGCCTGGCCGACGACCAGGCTCGCCAGCTGGGCCAGCAGCACGCGCAGCTGCAGGAGCTGCAGCAGGTGGGCAGACGGACGGTGTATGTTTGTGCGCGTGCATTGCGTGCAAGGTGCAAGTTCCCATCTTGTCTGCAAGTTGCAGCTCAGCTCTCTGGACCTTGCCTGCCTTTGCTTCGGCAGCTGGAGATCCATGCACAGTCATGCCTGCGGCGGTATCTGCGTGATTTCATGCTCGCATGCTCCCTGCATTCCTGTCCGCAGGAGCTGATGCTGTGGCAGCTGGGCAGCATGTCGTTCAGTGGGCAGGAGGAGGCTGGCGGCGAAGAGGAGGAGGAGGGCGAGGAGGAGGAGGAGGCAATGCCGGCGACAGCAGCCATGTGGAGCGCTGCCCTTGCAAACAATGCAGGGTTTGGGCGCGCGCCGCCAGCCCGCGGCCTGCCCGTGCCTCCTCCCCCGCCGCCGCCACCACCACCGCCGGCAGCGCCGCCAGCCGCTGTGCGGGGCCCTCTGTTCGGCCTGCCGATGCCGGTGCGCCTGGCTGTGCCTCCGCCACCGGCGCCCCCCGCCCCGCCGCCCGGTCCGCCGCCGGCAGAGCGGCGCACCACGCAGCTGCGCCCCTCAGCCAAGCCTTTCGAGTTGCCGCCGGTGGCAGCCCCGTTGCCCGCTCAGGCAGTGGCCCCAGCCAGCCCGCCCTCGGTGCAGCTGCCCGCTGCTGATGTGGCGGTGCCGGCGGCTGATGTGGCGCCGCCGCCTGGCGCTGCTGAGGATGGCGAGCCAGTGGGTGGGCTGGCGGACATACTGGCGTCAGAGTCAGCAGGCGCCAGCCAGCTCAGCACGGAGGAGCAGCCGGATGCAGCTGCCGAGCCTGCTTCTGCGGCTGAGGCAGCAGAGCAGCCCGGCAGCCCGCTGGCTGGCCCGCTGATATGAGGGTGCACAACAGCACCCACCAACCTCGCATCCAACCTGCCAGCGCAACAGCTGACCAGCGGGTGCATCTGCTAGTAACCAGCCAGGCAGTTTGATCACACTGCTGCGGCTGGCTGGCACCTGCAGACCCAACCGGACTGCACGGGTATTAGCCCAGGCCTCGGAAGTGCCGTGAATGCCGATTCTGTGTGTACGATATGCTTCGATTGCCTTTGTTTTGGGTGACTGCGGGCCTGCTACGGGCATGCAATGTGTTAATGACAAGCAGAGGGGGAGCGGTGTGGATGAGAAGTGCCTTGCAGGCGGCAGCACAGCGGCGGCAGCGGCAGCGGCGGAGGGCATGTAGCTGTGTCAGCAGCCATCGCTTCCACAAACGGCGCTCACGATGGCCTCGCTCCACGCTGCTGCTATGCCTGCGGCCAGCTGCAGCAGCGTGGGTAGAAATGGCGCTGGGGCTTGGGCTGCGCGGCAGGGAGCAGCCGGCGGCCGGCCTGTAGGCCGCACGCCACTCCGATCTCGACGATCAACTTACAGAGCCACGGAGAGCGCGGCAGCAGGTGGGCCGCTCGCCGCCGCCGCCGCCGCCGCTGCCTGCCGCCCACTTTCGCTGCTGTCTTGCTGCTGCCGCCATGCGCTCCTGATTACCCTGGATGTGGCTCCTGGTCCCTTCACCTATTCCCTTTGTTCTCTTGCCTTCACCTGCAGAGACCGATGTGGCGGCATGGCAGGACGATGTGTGCCGCTACCAGCGACCAGAGCTGCCGCGGGTGGAGGCACCGACCGCCGCTCCGCCCATCGTGCTGCTGCCGGGATTTGGCAACTGCACTCAGGACTACGTGGCGCCATTCGGAGACGAGGAGGCGGGCGTGGCTGCCGTCCTGCAGGTGGGGCAGGAGCCGGTGTATACTGTAGGGGGCTGTGCCTGCTGTGAGGGACCATGCGGGTGGCCGTCTGCTGCGTCTGCTCTCCTGCAAGTGTGCGAGCTCATCAACTTGACATTGCCACCTTGCAATCAATGCGCCTGATAGTACGCCTCACTGGAAACCGATGCCCCCACTCCCCTTCAGCGCCGCGGCTTCAAGGTGTACGTGCTGCCGCTCTAATCGTGCCTTCCATATCCAAACATGTGTTCGCACTGTGCTCCTTGCAGCGCCGCGGCTTCAGGGTGTACGTGCTGCCGCTGGAGCGCAAGGACTGGTTCAAGGTGGGGCGCGCCCTGTTCACCCGCGCCTACTGGAGCACCAGCTGCACCACGCACCCCGGCTACACCTGGTGAGCATTGCATTGGTACAGGGGCGGTCCTGCTGTGTGCTGCTGCTGATGGTGCATTGCAAGCCTACTGGCACCAGCGGCACCATTCGGGCTACACCTGGTGAGCTGCTGGCAAGGGGGCTGGTCAGCGTTGCAGATGGCGTGCATCGCTCTGGCATACCAGGTAAGCGCACATTCAAGCAGGGCACTGGTTCTCTGCGCCAGTCTTATGTTGCAAGAAGGTCGAGTACGGCATATTTGGCAACACGGATTTGCAGGTACCTGGATCGCGTAAAGGATCTGGTGGATACCGCTCGCCTGGAGACTGGTGCTGACCAAGTCGACCTGCTGTGCCACTCAGGTGGGTGTGGGTGGCGGTTGCTTTGCTGCGTGCAAATGGGTGGAATGAGCAAACAGTTTGCTGCACTTGGATGGGTGAGTTGGATGGGCGAGGCGGAGTAGTTGACTGGCTGCTCAGTGATGGGTTGCTTGGCTGTGCAGTTGCATGGAGCAGAAAGTATTGCACTTTGCGCTGCGCAACCGGTTATCCGACGCAAACTGCACCTGCTTGCCACCCTCCTGCCTTTGCAGCCGGCGGCTGGCTGGGCCGCGCCTTTTTGGGCCAAGGCCAGTTCAAGGACGGAGCAGCCCTGTCAGCCGACACGCTGGGCAGCGCTGATTCGGAGCCGCACCCCGCTGTGCGCGCTGTGGTCACGCTGGGCACGCCGCACACGCCGCCGCCTGCTGACAAGGCAAGGGTGCAGGGAGCGCATGGGTGCCTTGTTGCTGGTGTGTGTTGCTTGCGGTAGTTGCAAGCTTGGCATTGCATGTGCGTTTTGGGCAGGACAAGAAACACCCTGATGCTTACCTGCCGTCTGTTCACTCCCCCACAATGCAACTACCATTACAGGTGAAGGACATGACTGGCGGCGCCCTAACCTGGGTCAACGCCACCTGGCCGGGAGCCGCCTTTGCTGACCAGGCAAGCGGCCGGAAGGGAGGGGCCACTGGCAGCTCAGCTGCAAAGCGCCGCTGCTCCTCGTTACAGCCGCCGCACCGCTCCCCTGTACAGCCCACAAGACTCTGCATGCTCGCCGCCGGACTGATTGTGTTCGCATTGCGCATGCTGTGTCATGCCGCCAAAGGCCTCATTTGCCACCCGCTTCAACTCTCAACAGGGTGTGAAGTACGTGTGTGTGGCCGGCCGAGCGGTTCGCGGCAACAAGGAGGCCGACCGGCGCACACTCAGGTGTGCTGGTCCAATTGCTGCTTCTGCACTGCTGCACAGTATGTGCATGCGCGCTGCTAGCCTTAGCTGCTGTGGTGGCATTGTGGCTCCCAGTGCCAACCCACTGCTGCTGGCATTACTGCTGCCTCTTTCGCCATGGCCTCCCGCATTGCTCACCTGGCGCTGCTCACCTGGCCCTTGTGCGATGCGCCCGCCTGTGCAGCGGCTACGCCAACGGCAGCTACGAGCAAGTGTGCGGCGAGGGGCACCGCATCGTGGGAGACGCCGTGGTCCCGCTGGGCAGGTGGGTACTGCTGGAAAAGCTGCGGTAGAAGCAGTACATGTGCGTTGGTGCAGGAAGGCTGCAGCAGGGAAGAGCCGCGCTGCGCATGCCTGCTTGCCAGCCGTCACAACTTGACACTGACCGCCCGCCGACCGTGCCTGCTGCGTGCGCTGCGCCCGCTGTGCGCAGCGCGCTGCTGGACGGGGCACAGCACGTGGTGCTGGATGGCGTGTTCCACAGGCGAGTTGCGCTGACAGCTGGCTAGAACTGCACGTGGACTTGCTTGGACTGGAGATGGTTGCAAGGGCTTTGCTTTCGAGCAAGCCACGTGCAGCCACCAGGCGCGCCCATGCCGCCAGAACAGCAGCTCCATGCCCACACTCTGCGACAACACACCTCTTCCTGCACCCTGCTGCTGCAGCATGAGCCGCGTGCGCACGTTCAACGAGCCGGCAGACGTGCCCTGGTATGGCAGCGAGGCTGTGGTGGACTCTTGGTTGCGCCACCTGGCGGCCTGATTTTTGCCAGCCCGCTTGCGCAAACAGGCAAACGACCCAGTCGCTTCCATCGTTTCTGCGTTGCCTGCTGTGGCGTAATGGGTGCAACTTGCTGTATTGATCAACTGCACATTATCATGCATCCCGGCTCAACTGCATTTGATCGCTTCTGCTCCCTTCTGCCCATTGGTCGGCATGTCCATTCAGTCCTCCTTCTGTCCACCCTGCTTGAACACCTCAGTGCCTTCCGGAATCCAAACTGCTATCTTCTGATCAAAACAGTGTACTGTTGCATAGTGTCGATCCAACGTGTCAGAACATGTAAGCAAGCGGCATGTGCAGGCGTATAATACAGCAGCGGGGTTCTATCTCAGTGTACAGAATGGCTAAGCGCGGCGGCGTTGCAGCCAGTGAGGCAATGGAAAGAGAGCAAACAGCTCGCTCAGAGAAGGAAACAGTTCGTATCAGATCCGAGGGAAAACGTGCCGCTGCAGAGAGCAACAGCAGACGCACATACAACAGCAAACGACACTGTGGCAGGCAGGCACATCACGTGCCGCTGAAAGGGCTTTTGGCAGGCCCGAAACACGCCGGCTTTATCAGTCTGCTCGTTTACAGCCCGCTACCAAACAGGTTTTGAGAGATGGGCTGCACCGCCTCTGTCATCCAGCAGTTGGCGAACTCAGGCCCTGCCTCCTCTCCCTGCAATCAAACAATGGCACGCACAGCAGCGCATGATGGCATAACAAGGGGCAGCCTGTCCAGATGCAGCAACAGATGCAAGCCCGCTTGCAAGGCATGCGCTGCCATAAGCCTCGATCAGGGCATGCCTGCAGGCGGACTGCTCCGAAGAGCCCAGGCCCCAATGCTCCAACACAAGCAAGCAAGCAAGCCATGTGCAGCCTGCGCGCACCTGCAGGCGGACGGTCCAGGAGTAGACCACTCGCTGGGTGACCCCCGGCTCCTCAGTTGGCAGGTTGCTGCGCACGCCTGCATGGGGATTGGGGCGCAACAGGCAGTGGCAATTCATGCGTAAGCCTCGGCCCCTCGGTTGGCAGGTTGCTGCGCACGCCTGCATGGACAGCGTGAGAAAGTACACGCGTTGCAGGGGCTGTGCAGGTTTGCAACACACGCGCGCAAGTACAAGCTGCGGGGGTAGCGAGCATTTAGGGAGTTCGTTCGTTTCAATACGGCCGATCAGGACACACATGCCACTCACCCACAATCAGCAGCGCGGTGTCTGGCCGCATCTGCACGCTGCGCAGCAGGTCGGCATGCTCGTGCTGCAGCAGCGGCCGGTACAGCGGGGTCTGCGGGAAGCAAGGGGGCAGTCAGGGAATGGACTGTTGGCACGGTGGCGAGCAGCAGGATCAGGATGCAAACGACATGTGGCTGCTGCTCTGGGACCTGCTGCTTAAAATGCGAGCCCAGCCCATGGGATGCCACACAGATTGGCACCCATGGCTGCAAGAAGTATCCGACGTGCTTGCCTGCAGCCTGTCTTGCCAAGCACCCCACGGGCTGTCCAGCAACAACCCTCCAATACCAAAATAAGCACTGGAACGCTTGCCTGCAGCATCTGCGCAAAGCGCTCCACGGGCCCCGTGGCCGCCTGGTTGGCGGGGGAGGCAAAGCGGAACACGCCTGCCGCATCCCCCGCCTGCAGCGCCTCGAGTTGGGCGTGGCACACAGCCTCTGGTCCCCAGCACGGCTCCGGCTGCAGGGCGGGGTAGAGGCGACACGTTAGGGCAGTTTGCCAGTGCTCGCAAACACCAGCGCAGCTCCAGCTGGCAGGAAGTGGGCGCACGGCGAACCATCGGGGGGACGCGGCGAAGCTTGCCTGCTCTATTGCAGGGCAGGCAAGCCAGCGGCCGATGCACCACCGCGGTTCTCACCCACTGGCCACTGCTCCTCGCCCAGCCACTTTTGCTTGCTCACCTTGCGTGGCACGTCCCCAGGGTAGGCGGGCTCGCCGGTGATGCCCTTGAGGAACCAGCGCTTGACTACCTGCACCAGGAAAGGGGCGTACATAGTAGGGCAGCTCACACGGCCTTCCTGCAACTCTGCTGCAGCTCGCTGGCAACTGCTCGACGCCTGCAAAAGTCGCTTAGCACTACTATTTGCTTGCCAGCCGCACCTGCAGGCCGCGGTACTTGGGCTGCAGGCACTCCTCCAGCTGCATGTCAAACGTGAGCACCATTTCTTCTCCTGCAGGCACAATCAAACAGGCCCACAAACGATGCAGCGCGCAAACGGGAGCGGCAGGCATGCAGGAGGACGGCCAATTCATTTCAACACTCCCCCATGTGCTGCAGGCACACTCGCTGCTGCTGCAAAATGCTAAACACACGACGCACAAGCCAGGGCAGCCCACCGAGGCTTCCCAGCCAACCAAACCCCACCTGAGGCGGACACCACGCTGTAGCGCTGCAAGAAACGGTCCTGTGCCAGCACAACACAACGCACAGCGAGGGCAGCGAGCCGGGGCTTCCAATCAAGTAAACCCACCTGATGCAGACACCACGCTGTAGCGCTGCAGGAAGCGGTCCTGCGTGAGCTTCAGGCTGCTGAGCACCGCCGCGCTGCGGGGCGCCGCATTCAGCAGGCCGCGGGCGCTGTAGCTGTCCAGAGCTAGGTCAGAGGGCTGTGCCAGGGCCACAAGCTCCTCAAAGTTTAAGTCCTCGTCCTCTGACAGCGCAGGCTGCTGCGCCGCCTGCTTCGCAGCCTGCTGAGGCGCGCCAAAGGCTGCTGCTGCCGCCGCGTCTGCTGCCGCCTCCTCCCTGCAATGCAAGGGGGTGGCGGGCGGTACATGGGACATGGTGGGGCAGCAATTGAGGGGCAGTTCGAGATACATTGGCGCTGAAAAGCGCAGGCGGGCTAGGGGGCAAGCATTTGCAGGCAGAGGGAACAAACAGAGCCAAAGCTGGAGATGCTTGAAACGCAGCCTCCACGTGCATCCTCCTGCTCAACCCACGCACCTCTTGGCCCGCTTGCGCTCAATCAGCCGGTCAATCACCGTGTCAGGCCTGTGGGAAGTTGTTGATGGAAGTACAGAGGCCCATCACTTCCCAGCACCGGCACGAGCGCACCATGAGCCCCTCCGCCTGAACTGTGTTTTGCACACATTCGCTTGAGCCAGCCTCATGCAGAGAGTTAAGCGGTACCGACCCCCTTGCCCGCAATGCAGCCAGCCCTCACAGGTAGTTGATGACTGCGTCCAGGTCGGAGCTGCGGCGGCGTGAGAGGAACAGATCCATGCAGCTCTGCGCCGCAGCAAACGCGGCCTCGGCGCTCTCGCTGGCTGAGGCGTCGCTGCTGCCGCCGCCGCCGCCACTGCCGCTGGCCGCTGCCTGGATGGAGCCACGGCGTGTCTGGCATCTGCGCGCCGATCCAATCACTGCATAGCGGCTGGAAGGCGCGGCAGGGCAGGCAGGCCCCGCGCCAGGGCACCGAGCCGTAGGGCAGCTCAAGGAGGCTTGCAGCGCTGCCGAGATCATGGTGTAGTCTGCTGATCAACCGATGGCGCCCAGCGGGTTTGTTTAGGGTGTCCCCGCCAGGCTGGCCTGCAGCATTCAACATGGAAGGCGCCTGAGAGCCCGATCGCCGCTGCCCTATGCTGAATTGAGCATTTACAATTCCTATCTTCATCAGCGTCGCCCCCAGCACCTTCTGCCCCCGCTCCCCAACCGAACTCGCCCAGAATGGAGGACCTGGGCCGCCAGGTGATGGATGCCCGGGACCAAGCGGCGCAGGCCATCGACATGATGCTGGCGGACCTGCGCCAGAAGTGGCAGGAGCTGAGCGGCGGGCCGACGATGACGGAGGGCCTGCGCCGCTTCATCGCCGCCGTCGACTGGTCGGTGAGGCGCCCTGCTTGTTGGGAGTGGAGCTTTTGCTCTGCATGTATATGTCTAGAAATTTTGGCTTGGCACATGCCCAACCATGCCTGCACAGCTGCGCGGTTGTTGCATGTCATGCCACTCCAGCTCTCTGTAACACACCCTCCTTGCGGCGGCATGGGTGCCGCAACAGCCCCCCTCCATCTCCCCCAGCACCCAATTCACCCCACGCAGCACGTCCTGAGCCTCTCAGCACTGCAACATGTGCTTTCCATTCCCGCAGGAGCGCTGGATCCAGGGCCTGCTGGCCTTCCACCTCACCCTGCTCATCCTGGTGGTGGCGCTGCGCCGCGTGCCCGGCTTCCACTTTGCCGTCTTCATGGGCATCAGTGCGTGGATGCTTTTGGTTCCGTGCGTGTGCTGCTGCGCCTACTACTGAGCTCGCACTTGGCCGCGGTCATAGGCGTCAGTGAGCGCCTGCCGGAACAGCGGAGTTGCTGGTGTGCTTCAATCGACGTTTACCAGCCTTCGATTCAATGCCGCTTGTCCTCACCTGCCTGCAGTGCCCATCGTCTACTGTGCGGAGCGCATCAACCGCCTGGCAGCGCAGCACTGGCGCGCCTTTGCCAAGCAAAACTACTTTGACCCGCAGGCAGGTCTTTGGCTTTGGGGCAGGCCACCTGTTTCATGGCATGGAGCCGTGGGTGCTGCATGCATGTGCAGGTGTTGCTGGGCTGCCGTACTTTGCGGCCCCTGCCGCTGCCGGCCCTCCGCCGCCGCTCCCGCCGCCGCTGCCGCCGTTCCACCTGCTGCTGCTGCTGCTGCTGCTGCTGCTGCTACCCTGCACTGCTGCCATCATTGCAGCTGGGTGCTTCATATGCCTACCTTGCCTGCTGCGCTCATCCTCCGATCGCCGCGTCTGTCCTGCCTGCAGGGCATCTTTTTGTCAGCGGTCCTCTCCGCCCCGCTGCTGCTCGTCATGTTCATCATCCTGGTAAGCCAAGAAAGTGTGCTGGTGTGCTGTCGCCGCCCTAGTGTGGTTTGGTTTGCACCGACAACTTCTTCCCGAGGGCTGGGACCGGCGAACGCTCAACCCCAAGCCTCCAAGCCCATCACCACGTTTGTGCTCTGCATGGTCTGTGACTCGCTGCACCCCTTCATTTCAGGTCAACTACCTCATCACCACCTCCGTGCTGCTGGTCCGCATGAAGCGCAAAGAGCTCGAGTTCAAAGCCCGGCAGCGCCGCCGCGCCGAGATCGCGGCAGCAGCAGCAGCCGGCAGTGGTGGCGGCAGCGGCGGCGAGGGCGGCAGCGCGGCAAGCGGGCGGGGGTCTGCGGCTGGGGAGGCAAAGAAGGAGCGGTGATGCATCTGAAGACGCCGATGCAGCAAATGGGCTGTTTTTACGTGCGTGTGTGACAATGGTTGCGCATTCTTGCAGACTGCCTGCCCTGCATGCCCTGCCCAGCTGCTGCGGTTGCCTGCCATCCTGTGCTGCAACAACGCAGGGCATCGATGTGAGCTAGCAAGGCAGGAAGCAGCTTTTATGGCAGGGAGCTGCAGGCATGGTTGCAAGCTGGCTGGTCACAGCACTGGTTCTGGTTACAGAGAGGGCAGGGGGCAACATGTGTTGAAAAAAGGGTGGGAAAGCTGGCCTGCTCGAGTCAGCAGGCGCAAGAGCGAGGCTGGGGCTGAGGGAATGGAGTCACCCCATCAAGTTGACAGGCAGGGCGGGCGGCTGCCTGCCGGCAAACCAAGGGAAACAGATGGTTGGAAAAAATGATCAGCAGCGGGCTGGCGAGGGACGAGAGCTGCAATGAAGAGGTTTGGGCAGTGTGGCCAATAGCTAAGGGGTGTACAATGAAGGGCAGTGGTGTTGGTGTGGGTTCAACAGGGCTTGTCTGGCACCGCCATGGAGAGAGTGTGACGCGAAAAAACGATTCGTTGGAAATAAGCAGGCGCGCCTGGAGGCAATAAAACAGCTACGGAGCGGCATCAAATACCGGTGGGGCTGCTGCTGGGGAAAATGATCGTTGGGTTGGGGGACGGCAGGGAAGGACAGATTGCATCATTGCAGGGGTGTGTCTAAACTTGCTGCCGAGGCGTGAGGCAGCGACAGCGTGCCAGTCGTTGCCACATGATGCGGCACAGAGCTGCGGTCGGGTGCTTAGACCACCACAGATGCGCTCGTATGGTGCACAGATGCGCTCGTATGGTGCACAGATGCGCAGCTGGGGCCGCTGCAGTGGGCCCGATTCGGGCGCTTCAGACCACCGCCGGCATGGGCTTGTGTGCGCAACGTGCATCCATGGCGCACGTCTAGGAAAACGCTGCTGCCAAGTGGACTGTTTTAGACCACCACCGGATGGCGCTTGCCGACCGACTCGAGGAATGTGTCGTCCTGGGCGGGCTGCAGGTCGAAGTAAGCGCTGTCGCTGGTGTGGAACTGAGTCTGGGGGCCCTTGAACCAGTGGCGGGCTCCCAGGCCAAAGGGCAGGAACCACCAGCTGCGGGGCGGGCCGGAGGGGGGCAGGAGGGGGTGACAGTCGGGCACATGGCACAGCAGGGAGTGGCAGTATTGTGTGGTGGTCGAGATGTGCACCGCTCCGCTCACCCCAGGGAGAAGATGAGCACCACAGCCACAGCCACTCCGGCATAGTTCAGGTTCTCCTTGGTCACGGGGTAGGCGGTGGGCAGCACGAAAATGACCTGCGGTTGGAAACGATGGGAGAAGGTTAAATTTTGCAAATGCTGGTGAGGGCAAATGTCAGTGGGCAGCACGAAAATGACCTGCGGGTGAACAGCGGCGGCAGAAACAGAGGCGAGTGTGTATGCTGGGAGGCGACGCTGCCGGCGGCCCAGCTGCACTTGGCAGCAGCAGCGACAGCAGCAAGCGGCAGCAGCAGCCGCAGTAGAAGCCGCGGCAGCAGCGACGGCGGCAGTAAGAGCGGCAGCACCCGCAGCAGCAGTTGCCAAACAAATGTACTCAGCACTGACCGTGAGGAAGATCACCCAAGTGACTGCGACCATGCCGATGGGGATGGACAGGAAGCCCAGGTGGAAAGGACCGCGCTGGAAGGACTTGCGGTACTGCAGCGGGGGCGCAGGACCACAGCAGGGCAGGGTGACATGGGTGGGCACAGGGGTGTGCGGCGGCACGTGCACCATTCGTGTGCAACAAGCATTGAATGCACTGGCACGCTGGTGCAGCCGCAGGCAGGCATAATGTGTCTGCTAAGCTGCCAGCTAAGCAGCTACTGCAACCATTTTGAAGGTACTGTGCTTACGATGGTAATCCGTAGGAAGGATGGAATCACTGCAAAGCGGCACAGGCAGGAAGAGAGGCACGGGCGAGTTAAGCAGGGCACCCGCCAAGGTGCGCCTCAGGAAAGCCAGAGCATGCTGCATTGCACACAGTCGCCGCTCCGACTCCTCTCCTGCCCATTATGCTCAAGCCTCATATGAGGCCCGCAAAGAAGCTGCGCTGCAGGCTGCGGTCTCTCACCGTAGCTGATGTACAGGCCGACCTGCAACACAGCAGGGGCGAACCAAACTGGTGTCAGGGCGTCGCAACCAAGACGCAGGAGCAGCGGCGCTGTGTGTGCTGGGCTTGCCAATTGGAGGTCAAGACAGCACGTCTCATCAGATGACGCCACACGCGCCCTGCAGTTGCTCACCGTTGCAATGGACGTCACGGCGGTGAAGACCTGCAAAACAGACGGAAGCAGGCGTGGGAGTGCAGCCCAGCGTGGTCAGCAGGGAGACGCGACAGGCGGACCGGACGAGCACAGTGTGGTGGTCCCCCTGCCACGCCAGGTAGTTGCACACAGGTTTCTGCTCACCATGGTGCTGTCCAGCACGGGCAGGCCCAGAATGAAGGCGATGAGCACGCTGTGCATAGCAAGGGAGGAAGGGTAGTGGGTAGTGAACACAGCTGTTGGAAGCCGGCAGGGAAGCGCCCAGACGGGATGCAAGCTTGAGCCCAGGGCAGGCTGGGCGGCACGCAGCAAAGGCACAGCAACGGCGCGTGCAGTGGCCCAGCCTGGCTCTTTTTTGCTGCACCCCCAGCACACTCACGACAGCCACTCTACTCTAGTCTGGTCTTATTACTTATTGCCAGCCCCTTAGGGCCCCGCCGAAGCGGTCAGCTTGTACCAGGCCACTCACGACAGCCAGACGGCGTTGACGGGCGTCTTGGTGCGAGGGTTCAGGTGGTGCCACCAGCGGTGGCCGGGCACAGCGCCGTCCCGAGAGAAGGCATAAAGCATGCTGCGCAGGGATGAAGGGGTGAGGGGAGGCAAAGAAACGGGTGATCATTCGACCACCCCATTCACCGCCGTCCAACATGCTGCGCAGGGGGTGAGGGGGAACAAGGGAACAAAGACAGCGGGTGTTCAGCAGGGCAGTGCCAGGCGTACGGCCCTCGTGCACAGTATTGAGTGGCACAGTCGGAACGATCTTTGTTCCATGTTTTTGCTCACCGGCTGTTGGAGGTGACTGAGGCCATGCCGCAGAAGAACTGGCCTACCAGCGGGACCACCATCTGAGAACAAGAGGACAAACACACGGAGCATGAATTAAAGCTGGCAACTTGCATTCAATGTGATTGCGGCACATGCAGGCTGGCTAGTGCAAGTGGCTGCTTCCGTGCCTTCTTCCGGCAGCGTCTGAGCCAGGCAGGCAGGCAGGCAGGCAGGCAGGCAGGCAGCCAACCAGCCGCGCATCTGCCCAGTACGCACCAGGGCGATGGAGCGCTTGCCATCGCCGTACCGTGCCGCAAACGCGTCCCAGATGACCTGACCCAAGGAGCGAGGCAGGACATTGGCAGCCACTCAGTCTGGTGGCATGCGCAGGTGGGGCAGGGTGGGACGCAAACATATGCACTGCCAATGAGCACTGCAGGGCGTGCTGCCCACCTGTGCGGTGGCGTAGGTGCCTCCGGTCACTGAGTCAGAGCTGAACAGGTTAGCAGGGTCCTGCGGGCGGGGAGGCACGGCAGGGCGACGGAGAAGGCAACGTTGGACGGCTGACCTGGCAACTGGAGCTGGTTGCACAAGACGGCACAGCCGCCGCTGTAGTACCCTCCCAGCCCCCTGCGCCTACCTGGATGGAGAAGGTCAGCGACAGCAGGTACATCCAGCCCACGACGAATGAAACAACAACGGTCATGATGATTCCGCGCGGGCCGCTCTTGCTGGCAGAGCGTGTTTCCTCGGTCAAGTGAGCGGATGCGTCGTATCTGCGGCCAGGGTCAGGCAGGGGGTGGCAGCTCAGGCGGCGGCTTCGGATAGGAAACACTCTTGCTGGCAGAGACCATTAATAGTGGGAGGTGGAATGCATGGCAGAGCGGCGGCAGCAGCGGTTTCGCAGCAGCACTTACCCGGTGAGGGTGAAGGCGGACATGAGCAGGCCGAGCATAAAGATGAGGGCGGAGGAGCCGATGCCCACATCCGGCTTGCTGAACTCGGTGAACACGTCTGCAAAGGGCGCAAAGAGAGGAGACGAAGCTGGTTTGGGTTGGGCAGCGGCCTGTAGCTTTGGCTGTCACTGCACCAGGTCAATGAGACCGTCACGCGGCATTGCCCTAGTGCCCGCCACTCACACTTGGCAGATTGGTGGGAGGGCGCGACCGCCAGCAGGGCAATCATGAAAGAGAAGGTGCCCACCACGTGCCAGATGACCGAAATGCCTACAACGCATGGAAAGGAAAGAGGTGATGCTGTCGCTGAGCAGAACTTGCGCGCAACCTTTCACAGCCGACTCCAAGGCCTTGGAGTGTGGGCTGCATCCCGCCGGTACTACCTAGTAGGAAACCCAGGGGGCTGTTGGGCACCTGAAATACCCATCTGGCCCAGTTGGAGGGCCGGAATTTTCTCACCGTGGAGGAAGCCCAGGATGCTGTTGGCAACGAACACACGTCGCACCCAGCCTGGGTGCTTTCCAGCTGTGCATTGCCCGACTGATCACACATGCTTATTTCTGCCACAAGCGCTGCTCACCGTTGAGGAATCCCAGGATGCTGTTGGCGAAGGTGTTGAGCAGGCCGTGGCACACCAGGGTTGCGGCATAAATGCCCAGCAGCTGCAATGAAGAAGGCATGAGGGGGGGAGGGTGCACAGGTTGCAAGGAGACCGCCTGAGCAGCGGGGGCGTGGCACATCATGAGCGTTGCAGCTTACAAAAAACACTGGCGAAACAATGCAGGCTAGGCCAGCGAGGGCTGCACCCGGCACTGGCTGGCAACCCAGCTCCCCTCCCCATTGAGGCGACAGACAAAACAGAACACACTCGACCCTTCAAGGCACCCACCTGGGACTGGCTTGCGACCAGCCTGAGGCCATTGCCTTCACCCTGACCCGCTCAATAGAAACCCTAGTGAAACGATTCAGGCCAGCACGCGCCGCACCTGGGGCTGCGTGGCGACCCAGCCGCCGCCGTTTGCGCCGCCGGTACCGCACAGGATGATGGTGGACAGGAAGGAAGCCAGCGTGAAGTCGATGCCCGCTGTGACGGCCCACTGGCCCAGCAGGTTGAACCAGCCCGTGACCTGCAGGGGGTGCAGTAAAACACAAGTGGTTGAATGGGCTGCCCTGCACATAGAGCAGCAGCGTGTGGCAAGCGAGGGGCAGGCACTAAGACGCTGACCCGCACCGGCCAACAAAGCTGCGGTGCAGCCCTCATGATCAGAGGAGCATGGCACTCTGCAACTCGCCCAGCTTGGCTGCCCAGCAAGGCTGCCTAGCATGCAACAAACTGCAATACAACCCAATGGTGCCCTCCTTGTCTTACCCAGCTAGCCAGCGGCGCCCAGCGCGCGCCCGCCAGCTTGGCTGCCCAAAAGTACAGCGCTCCCGAGGTTGGGTAGGCGGAGCAGATTTCAGCCATGGACAGGGCGACGCACAGGGTGAAGAAGCTGACCAGCGGCCAGCCCCAGATGACCGCTACAGGACCGCCGTACGTCATGCCAAGGCCGTACAGCCCAGTGAGGCCCGTGAGCACCGACACGACTGCAAGGCAGGAGCAGAGGAAGGCGGGGGGATGCATGCATGTTGGGGCAATTAACTCTACGGTGGGGGAGGGCAAGCAGAGGACGGCCGGCAATTGGGTGGCACCTGGAACCTGCATTCTTGCCACCGCTTGCCGCCTCACCCCGGCCAGGAGATGGCCACTGCTGCTTCAAACAAAACGTGTGCCACTGTTCCTGATGCTGCTGCTGCTGCTGCTGAGCCAGATCTTTTCCACTGCTATTTGTTATCTCACCCGTGAAGGAGATGGCAAAGTTCTGGAAGCCGCTCAGCGAGCGCTTCAGCTCCTGTGAGGTAGCACCAGGCAGGCAGGCAGTTTGTGGTGGGCAGGAATGAGTGGCAACCATGCATGTGCACGGCAGCCAGCAAGCAGTGGGCAGGCTGAACGGAGTGGACGCCGTATGCACAGCCGTAGTGCGCAGCTAGAGCAAGCTTCTCATGCGGCGAGCTCTCCGGGCCGCACCGTGCTGTGCCACTGACATGGACAACAGCAAGCAGTGTGCAGCGTGGCTGTGCAGTGCCAGCCCACTTGCACAGATGCACCAACACCACGTAGCATGGCAGCCAAGCAGGCAAAGCCCACCTGCTTGTACCCCATGCTGCGCAGCATGGCCTCGTCGTCCGCCTCTCCTTTGGACAGCGTCACGGACGCTGCATGGCAGCATGGGTTAACAGGAAGCCAGGCAAGCAGTCGGCAGGGGAGGGCAGGCAAGCAAGTGGCAGACAAGACGGGCATATCAACATGGCACCAACATGCGTATCAACATGCCTGCAACAGGCCAAGCCAAGCGGCACTAAAAGCGGCTGGAGCTGTGCAATGGCATCGACATGCGGCCCCGCCATGCGCCCCGCCTTCGGTTGGGGCGCCTTACCTGCGTCCTTTGTGCTGTCCGGCATTGGGACTGCCTCATCGCTGGACGAGCCGCCCTGCAAAGCAGGCAGGCGACAGGCAGCGGCTTCTAATAAGGTCTCATCGCTCGCAAGCCCTCGCCCTCGCAGGCGGCGGCGGCAGGCGGCACCGGCAGATGTGGCCGACCGCAAGCCGGGGCGGCCGATGCGCGGTTGATAGCATACCGCGTGTAGGCTGCTCTGGCCCGTCCCGACAGCCAGCCTGCGGCTGGCGCCTATGGGTCGGTCAGGGAAGGCGGCGCTTGCGGCAAGCCCCCGGCGCCCTTGCAGCTGCTCTCAATCGCTCACCATTGTCTGCTAGTTTCCCCCCTGCTGCGTCGAGCGGCGTGAAAGCTCGCGCTGCTCAAAGCCCAGCTGATGGCCCTGAGCTTTAGCTGCAGTCCTGCTTCACAGCCGCACAAACTGGATGTCCTACCGTGTGTAGCTAACGCCCGAGCGGCCGGGGCTGCGGGCAGACCCTGCCAAGCCCAGCGGCGGCGGCGGCGGGCGGGCACAGCAAGGTGAATCAGTCGATGGGGCGGGATCTGCATCTCAGAACTTCGTGGCATTAGTGCTTTGTTTTGATACCTCCTTGGCTCCAACAGCAGTGCAACGGTTGCACTGGCATCGGCATCAGGCCTTCCAAGTGGCCGTGCTGCCGCAAAGCCACACCTCCTCTGCTGACCAGCTCGGATGAATGCAGAGACTGGACAGGACAGGCCGGCTGTGCAGATGCAGTTTAACCAATATCACACAACAGGCCAGTGGTCAGCGAGTGCAACAACATCGATGACGCAATGTCGATGGCAGGTGAAGGTGGCACAGCAGCAGCGGCAGCAGCTGTGCAGTGAGCATCCCTTGGCCCGGCAGAAGCGCCCGCGACCAGCTGTTCATGCTCCACGAGTGGCAAGGACTTCCAAGCTGCTGAGGCTTGCAGACGGAATGACACGGTGGTTTGCAGGCCTCCCCAGGCTTGCGGGCTGCCAAACAACACGTGTGCATTGCTTGCTAGAGTGCAGGAGCGGCCGGCGGCAAGCGGGGCGGCAAGCGGGTGCGGCAGCGGCGGTCAGCACGCATGTCGCGCTGCTCACATGGGCGGCCCTCTGAGCGCGTCAATCAATCTGCGCTCACCTCGCATCGGCGGTACCGCACGAAAGCCAGCGCTGCGACACAGCATCCGCGCTATAGCGCGCTAGGGCTCCCGCCTGGACGCGGCGAGGTCGCTATGCGAGCATTCCCTGGCGCCCGCCAGCCCGCCGTGCTGCGCTGCAGCCCTGCAAGGCCTCAGCCGCGGTGTCGGCGCCCGCGCTCCAGGCCGGCTGTGACGGCGGCGGCGGGCCCGACAACAAGAATGCCCGCCCCAGCGACCAGAGCCCTGCACCGGCATCGGTGAGTGACCAGACAGTGTGCCCTCTGGATGCCCCAGGGATGCTTCCCCCATATTGCAGCCAATGAAGCACACTGTTGGCTCTGTTGCACGAGCCTTGGGCGGCCCCATCAATCATGCTCCTGCTTGCAATTGCCGCCGCGATCGCTGCCCGCCCACTTGCTGCCTGCTGCCTGCACTTTTCCCCACTTCCCGCAGCTGCCACGGATGTGGCTACAGTGGCCCCAGCAAGTGGCGGCCAGCTGGCAGCAGCTTGAACGCGAGGGCGAGGCGCGGCGGCAAGTACGTGCTGTTGAGTTGAGGCAGATGGTGGAGCGCAAGAAGCGGCTGGCAGCGAGGTTTGCCAGAGTGGCAGAGGAGATAGAGCAGCAGGGGAAGGAGAAGCGGCTGGCAGGGTTGGGCGATAAGCGCCAGATGGCTCCCGCCAGGCCCGCAAGCGGCAGCGGCGCCAGCGGCAGTGAGCCCAGCGGCCAGAGCCCTGCACCGGCACCAGTGAGTGGGCTGACGGGACGGTGTGCTGCTTCGGCAGCCGATGGTGGCTTGCCCCGTTCCGCAGGAAATGAAATGCACCGTTGGCACCATTGCCAGTGCCAAGGACGCGCTCCTGAATGCTGGTGCACGCCGACCCAACACAAACATCATGCTTACTGGCTGCCTGCCGCCTGTACCCCCGCTCGCCGCCTGCAGCTGCCGTTGTGGCTGCCCTGGCTGCCGCGGCCGCAACCCATGGAGTCTGGTTGGCAGCGGGATGGCGGGGTGGGGCCCATCACGCGCCAGGAGGTCAGGAAGTTGATCGAGCTGGATGATCAGCTGGCAGCAAAGATTCAGAAGATCATAGATCAGCAAAAGAAGGAGCAGCCGACTGCGGAGGCGAAGGGTCAGCACCCAAAAGCGAGCTGCAGCACAGCCAGTTCCCCTGCTAGATCCCCCCTGCCACCTGCTGGCCCAGCCCCAGCGCTCACGCCTGCAGCCGCCGCGGCACAAGCGTCGGCGGCTGCCGCAGATGGCTGGGCCTCTGCTACAGCGGGCCACGAGCGTTCCCGTCCCAGCGACCAGAGCCCTGCACTGGCACCAGTGAGTGGGCAGACGGTAGCTTCGGCAGCGCTATTTGATCTTGGCCCATGTTGCAGTGAATGACGCGCACCGCTGATGCAGTTGCATGTGCCCTGGTCGCCCCTTGCATGCTCCTGCTCGCCGCCCTGCCGCTGCGCTACTCCACTGCTGCCTGCCGCCGGCTCTCTTCCCCGCTGCCCGCAGCTGCCGCCGTGGCTTCAGTGGCTGCTACAGACGACGTACAGCTGGCAGCAGTTCAAGCTGGAGCAGGAGATGGCGCGCCGCCTGCGTCCCGAGTGGAGGGAAATGATCGAGGTCACCCAACAGCTGGCAGAGAGGGTTGACAAGATCACTGAGGCTCTGGAGCAGCAGCAGGAGGCCTAGGAGGAGCGGCTGGTGGAAAGAACGTCAGCCTGAATGTTCCTACGCTTGACCTTCCCCAGCTGCTGCTGGTAGTTTGCCGTTTGCCGGGCTGATGTTGCTCAGCCAGGCTAGTCCGCTAGCATGCCCCTCCCACCATGTCACCCACCCACCCATCCACTCACCATGTTGCGTTGCACGTGCTCTCTCACAAGGACCAGGTTATTCCCCGCTACTGCAGCTCTTGCCAGATTACACTTGCCCTGTCTTCTATCAGCCTCTAGATGGTGTGAAAGACGTCAGCTTGGCAGTGCGGGCGGCGGCTGCGATTGCAAGGGGCAACCATGTGCCAGGTGTCTAGCCTCGTGCGCCTCGAGCGCCATGAAAATCCGATAACTGGCTGGTTTCTTCGTGCTGCTAGTGGGTCAGGTGCACTGCAGTAGGCAGGGCAGGCCGCATTGGTGGGAGCCGGCAGGGGGCGGGAGCGGCGGTCAGCATGCACGTCACGCTGCTCACATGGGCGGCCCTCTGAGCGCGTCAATCAATCTGCGCTCACCTCGAATCGGCGGTACCGCACGAAAGCCAGCGCCGCGACACAGCATCCGCGCTATAGCGCGCTAGGGCTCCCGCCTGGACGCGGCGAGGTCGCTATGCGAGCATTCCCTGGCGCCCGTCAGCCCTCCGTGCTGCGCTGCAGCCCTGCAAGGCCTCAGCCGCGGTGTCGGCGCCCGCTCCTCAGGCCAGTGACGGCGGCGGCGGCACCGCCCGGACCCGGCAGCAGTGGGAGCCCCCACAATGAAAGCCCTGCACAGGCATCAGTGAGTGGGCCGAGCACCCATGGTATTCTTGGCCTATGCCTCAGCGAACGAAGTGCACCACTGGTGCAGTCCCATGTGCCCCAGAATGCTCCTGCTTGCCGCACCGCTGCTGCCGCAGCCCACTTGCCGCCTGCCCTCCTCCCCACTGCCTGCAGCTGCCACGCTGGCTGCCCTGGCTGGAGTGGCCGCAGCTGATGCCACTCAGTTGGCTCAAGCAGCTTATGTTGGAGCGCGAGCTCCGGCTCCAAATGCGCGCTGCTGAGCTGAAAGAGGTGGCCGAGGAGACGAAACAGCTCATACTGACGGCTCGAGAGGTACGGCAGGCTGTAGAGCAGCGGGAGGCGGAGTGGAAAGAGCGGCTGGCGCACGCAAAGGGTCAGCGCCGCAAGGCTGGCAGCAGCGGCGCGTCCGGCTCTCCTGCCAGGGCCCCCCCACCGCCTGCAGGGCCATGGCCCCAGCCCGCCCCAGCGCTCACCCCAGGGGCAGCCGCTGCACGGGCCGCCGCAGCGCAGGCCTCTGCGGCCGCCGCGGTTGGCTGGGCCTCGGCTGCAGCGGGCCACGAGGCGGCGGCCCACGCCGCGGCACAGCGCGCCGGGACGCAGCCTGCAGCGGCATCGGCGTCGGCGGAGTGGGAGCGCGCTGCCGCTGCCTGGCGTGCGGCGTATGATGCCCTGGAAGCTGCTGCCCAGGCTGACCCTCAGAGGAGGTTCAGCAGGCGTCGGCGGCGGTGGAGGCGGCGCGGGCTCTCAGGCGTCAGCTGCTCGACGATGGACAGGACTGATGTCACCGTGCACCCCTTCTGGCGCCGTCACTTTTGCGCTTGCCCGTACCCTGGCTGTCGCTGGTAGTGTGCCGTTAGCCGGGCTGCTGCCCCACCCACCCCCTGCGTTGCCTGCACATGCTCTCCCGCACAGACCCTGCACAGACCCCTCTCCCCTCCACCGTGTGAAACAATCTGGCATGGAGTGAGAGATTGAAAAGATCAAACACTTGGCTGTAATGAGTCGACTGGATGACTGAGTCGACTGGATGAGCATCGGATGCTGCCGCCAAGGTGCCGACGCTGCCGCCATGCTGCGCATGCTGCCACTCGATCAAAGTGCGATCGGCTCCAATTTCCGAAGCGCTGGGCTCGGCCTCAAGCTAGCCCGTGTATGATCAGCGCGCTGGCCCTTCCTCAGCCGGGTTTCTGCGCACAGGCTCGAAACCCCAGCTTCTAAACGCTATGGCTGCCTCGGCGCGGGCTGCACCCCAGCTGTCGGGTGGCATGCAGCAGCCCAGGACGTGCGCCCGGCGCCCGGCCCTCCACCTGCACGGCCTGCGTGCGGTTGCCGCCGCCGCTCGTGACGCCGGCGCCGGTCTGGGCGGCGCCGCGGCTGCCCCGCCGGCCCAGCAGCAGCAGCAGCAGCAGCAGCAGCAGCAGCAGCAGCGCAGTCACGGCCTGTGGCGCAGCTATCCACACATCAACAGGTGGGGAGCGCCTGGTGCTTGTCAGGCTGGGCAGGGCAGCGTGGCAGCGCAGCTGGCTGGCCGTTGGGTTTTCGGTTGGCGGCCTTGGGTGCGTTCTGTGTTGCCTCCAGTGCTGCAAAGCGAGCCCAGGTTCCTATTTCAGCACTGCCTCTGCCTTCCTGCCTTGCAGGCACTTCCCTGGGCTGGAGCTTGTGCATGAGGAGCCGCCCGTCTTTGTGGCCCACGGCTTCCTGTCCGCCCAAGACTGTGCTGCGCTGCGGCGGTCGGCAGAGGCGGGGGAGCTGCCGAGGCTCGAATACGACAATGTGAGTTGAAACGGAAAGACAAGGGAAAGCCTGGTCTGCGGTTCGTTGGGACTGGGAGGTGCCGAGGCTGTGCGACATGGGAGCCGTGCGCTCCTCGTTCTTTAATACCTGCTCTTGTATTGCTTGTGAGCTGCTGCGGCGGCAACTTGAGCTTATTGCAAGGCGCCGAGGTATTGTATTTTGTACAGCTGGGCCGGGCTGGACAGCCTTTAATCCACCTCCCCCGCAGGCTGTGCAAGCCAACTGCACACTTGTCGCACATCAGTCTGATCCTCCCCTGCGTTCCCGCCCACACCTCCCCTGCAGGCCGTCCTTGTTGACACCCACCGCCTCTGGCCCCTGCTAGCCGTCGTGCTAGCTGGCGCTGCCTTTGACGCCTGGCACAGCGGCGCGCTGGCTGCCGGCAGCATTGAGACGCTCCTGGCGGCGGCGGGGCCCGCAGCGCTCAAGTGGGGTGTGGCAGTTGGCGGTCTGCTGGCGGCTGCACTGGCGGCCATGCGCGGGCTGGTGGGAGGGCGCGTGTTCACAGGTGCGCGGCATTGCTCGGGGCGTCCATATT